>Ga0316600_10000862_pt1 | contig 14102 bp, 14 predicted proteins | sample OWC_soil_day5_CT_FD_207652 | JGI IMG/M metagenome (GOLD analysis project Ga0316600, IMG submission 207652) | Wetland soil microbial communities from Old Woman Creek delta, Ohio, United States - OWC_soil_day5_CT | ecosystem: Environmental > Terrestrial > Soil > Wetlands | place: USA: Ohio... | reverse complement strand
ATGCACAAAACTTGCATTCGCTCACGCAAACATTGCTATAGTTGATATTGCGGTCAATAACAAACGTTACCGTTTTCCCTGGATGAAGCTTTTGCCGCATCGCATCTGCCATTTTACCAAGTTCTAAAATATCTGTATGCTGAAGTAGTTCTAAACCTGCTTCTTGAGTTAAGCTCATTTAAAAACCTCCGCGATTTCAATTTCTGGTACATGATCAATCAAATTCAGCTCATGCGCCATTTTATAAAAAGTTAACAAAGCTTTTTCATGCTCTGCGGTAAAGTCCCATTTGATTACTTCTAAATAATCATCTAATTGCGCAAACGTAAAAGGTTTATCATAGATAATCGTATGAATGGCCTTTGCTTTTTTCTTATAGCCATTTTTAAACCCCCTCGTAACTCGATCGTATACCAGTTGCAATAGCTCTGGTTTATTTTTTGCAAAATCGCGATTAACAATCCATACCGCGTAAACCATACGAAGCCCTGTAAGTTTTTTCCATTCTATACCAATGTCGTAATAATATAAACTGTCTTGTTGATTATGATACGCATATAATGCATCATCCCCAATCAACAAGGTTGCCGTCGCATCATCAGGAATAATCTTTTGCATATCAACAATGCGAATATAATAATTGGGTTTTGCCCCATATGCTTTATTTAATACGATTTTGAGCAGGCAATGTGAAGTCGCCGACTTCGCCGTTAAAATAATTTTATCCGTTGTTAATTCTTCAATGGGCTTTTTCGATACTAAAATAATACTTTGTACTGCGCCATCCGCTGTGATTGATACATCCGGTAAAATCATAAATTTTTCACTATTACGGGCGTAAATAATCGAGGATACCGGACTAACATCTAAACGACAATTGACAATATCATTGTTGAGTACGGAAGGTACTGCTGCATGAATATCCAGCCCTTGATTGAAACCATCTTCATTAAAGCTATAGGTCAAAGGCAAACAATTGATAAAGTTAATATGTCCTACTTTGGGATTTCCCATTTCACTCAACTCCATTACTTTCTAAATTAACTGGTCGATAGAAAGTATCTCTTTCCACTGGGATATAGCCAGTTTCTGAAACAATTTTTATAATATTCTGCTTGGTAATTCCTTTTTTCGTTTCCGCACCGGCTGCATGAATAATTTTTTCTTCTTCCACCGTACCATCTAAATCGTCCACCCCAAAGGCTAAAGAAAGTTGCGCAATCGGCATCGTCAGCATCATCCAAAACCCTTTGATATGATCAATATTATCTAAGACCAATCTGGCGATTGCAATAAACTTTAAATCTTCCCAAGAAGAGCCACGTTTTATTTCAGGAAATCCTGTATTCGCCGGATGAAACGGGAATGAAACGAACGCTTGAAAGCCGCCAGTTTCATCTTGAATCTCACGTAGCGTAATCAAATGTTTGAGTCGTTGCTCTATTGTTTCTACGTGCCCATATAAGATCGTAGCATTGGTCGGTATCCCCAGCCTGTGTGCTGTCTTAATCGTCTCAATCCACTGGGCAGTCGTTGCTTTGTCGGGACAAATGATTTTACGAACCTCATCATCCAAAATCTCCGCGCCACCACCTGGCAATGAATCTAAACCAGCTTCTTTTAAGCGCGTTAAAACTTCGGCAATCGATTGATTTGCTATTTTAGCAAAGTGTACGATTTCTACTGGTGTAAATGCTTTTAGATGCACCTTCGGCAACGTCTTTTTTACCGCTTTTACAATATTTAAATAGTAGTCGAACTTCTTATCTGGGTGCAACGCACTCACCATATGGATTTCACTAAGCCCCGGAGTTTTTGCTGCCGTGCTTTTTACGATTTCAACAACTTCTTCTTCGCTCATTACATACGCACGTTTTTCTTCTGGTTTACAAGCAAAAGCACATAATGGACAGCCCGATACGCAAATGTTCGTTAAGTTTATATGGCGATTCACATTATAATAAACTTCTTTACCGCTCTTACGTTCTTTCGCCGCTCTCGCCCATGTCGCTAAATTCAATAAATCATCAGAGTGATACAACTCGAGCGCATCTTCTAACGTCAATCTTTCTCCTGCCGCTGCTTTTTGCGCTGCTGTCAATGTATTCGCCATGAATGTTTCACCTCTTGCATAAAAATAAATACTAAGTTTCTTTTACTCCATAACTGTTTATATTTCGTGCTAAGATATTTATTTTCCTGCTAGATTGCTAAAACTAATCAATGTCTTAATACGCCACCTTCGGCATAATTTGCAAGGAGTTCTCCTACAGTAACTATTTTGTATCCTTCTGCTTTGATTTTATCCAAAATAATCGGCAAAGCTTCGGCTGTTTGTTGCGGTGTATCCGACGCATGCATCAAAATAATCCCGCCAGGTTTCAGACGTTTTATCACCCGCTCAATGACCACATCGCGTCCGGGATTTTTCCAATCGAGCGAATCTATATTCCAAATAATTGTTTTGTAACCCAATTGGTCAATGGTATTTAGCGATTCTTTGCTATAACTTCCGTTAGGTGGACGAACCAAGGAACAGTCGACACCTGTCGCTTCTTTAATTTCAGCATGTGCCGTTTGCAAATCATTTCTAACCCACTCTGCTGTCCGATCACCATAGTTTTGATGTCTATGACCATGGCTAGCAATTTCATGACCATCCGCAGCAATTTGTTTGGCGACTTCAGGATATTTGAGTGCCCACGGTCCCATAATAAAAAAAGTAACTTTTTGATCATTTTGTTTTAAAGTTTCTAAAATAGACGGTGTGAATTTGTTGCCCCAAGAATGATCAAAGGTAAGCGCTACCACTTTTTGCTCTGTCTTTGTTCCCGCAATGGCAATAGGTCCACTTGTCAAAAGTTCTGTAATCTGCAAATACGTTGCACTGAGTACAAACAAGCCAAATATACCGCACAGCACATTGCGGTTTTTCAGCAAACCACGCAAATTGATTACCATCAAAACGGCCCCCTCACATCTGAATTATAAAACTCTATGCGAAAAGACCATTTTTATTCCACCCCCGTCATATGTTGACAAAAATTTATAATCGTTTTTAATGCTTCAGAAATATATTTATTTTTATGATACACAATATGAAATTTCCGTTTAAAGACAAGCCCATCAACATTTAATTGACAAAGCTCACCACTTTCCAACTCACTTCGTACCGCCAGCTTAGATATTACACTAATGCCCATACCTGCGCCAACCGCTTTTTTTATTGTTTCTGCATTGTTATACGTCCCGATAATATGACAATGAATATTATGATTTACCATAACCTGTTCAAATAAATTGCGTGTGCCACTACCTTCTTCACGCACAAAAAAATCCACGTTTTCTAAATCAGCAAAACTAATTTTTGCTTGTTTTGTTAATGGATGATCTTTTTTTGCAATGAAAATCAACTCATCATCCATAAAAGGACTCGTAATTAAAAACTCTGATTGAACTCTTCCTTCGATCATGGCAATATCAAGTTCGTCCGTTAATAGCATTTCTTCCAGCACCGCGGTATTATGAATCGCAGAAGTAATCTGATTTTCAGGATAAACTTTATACACCGCTTTCAGCAAATCAATTAAAACGCATTCGCCAATCGTAACACTAGCTCCGAGCCGAACGTGATAAGTATTGCCAAACCGCCGCATTGCTTCCTCAGTTTGATTATTTAGATTCACAATATGCCTAGCATAGGTCAGCAATTTTTCACCAGCCACCGTTAAAAACAACTGCCTCCCCAAGCGTTCAAATAAACGCACATGATAATGTTTTTCCAGCTCACTAATCACTTGACTCACCGACGGCTGTGCCATATGCATTTTTTCCGCCGCTCGTGTCATACTGCCTTCATCGCAAACAAAAATAAAGATTGTTAAATGTCTTAGTGTCATTATGCTCTCCACACATAGGTATTAACCTATCGTTTTTATTTAATTATATTATTTTACATATGTATATGCAAATGTTACACTAACTTTAGCAAAAGGAGATGACATTTTATGAATTTAAAATTATTAAAAGGGATTGGATTTTCACTTATTTTCGCTATACCAGCTTGGTTTTTAGGCAAGCAATTCCCGATTATCGGCGGTCCAGTCTTTGGTATTTTATTAGGAATGCTCGCCGCCAGCTTTAAACGGCCAGAAGCATTGGAAGCAGGCATTAAATTTACAGGTAAAAAGATTTTACAATACTCCATTATCTTACTCGGTTTCGAAATGAACTTATATGTTGTACTTAACGTTGGCACACAATCTTTATCAGTCATGCTTTGCACCTTAAGCACTGCATTCTTAACGGCATATTTTGTTGGTAAACTTTTAAAATTAGATATGCACACCACGTTATTAGTCGGTGGAGGAACTGCGATTTGTGGTGGTTCTGCGATTGCAGCGATTGCTCCCGTCATCGGTGCAAAAGATAAAACAGTTGCTTTTTCGATATCAACGATTTTTTTATTCAATGTTATCGCTGTATTCATCTTTCCTGCATTAGGTCATTACTTCAATTTTTCCGATACAGGGTTTGGCATGTGGGCAGGTACTGCAATCAATGATACTTCTTCGGTTGTAGCAGCTGGTTATTCTTACAGTCTAGCGGCTGGCGATTATGCAACGATTGTAAAGTTAACTCGTGCTTTGATGATCGTACCAATTTGCCTTATTCTTGCCTTTGTAACCTCTAGAAATGAAGCCAAGGCAGGTGAATTCAATATCGCAAAAATTTTTCCTTACTTTATTCTTTGGTTTGTCGTTGCTTCCATCGTGAATACCATCGGCATATTACCAACGGAACTATCCAAATTTTTAGGCAGTGCTGGTAAGTTCTGTATCATCTTAGCGATGAGTGCTATTGGGTTAAACACCAACTTAAAACAACTCATCAACAACGGCGTTCGCCCAATCATCCTCGGACTAGCCTGTTGGATTGCCGTTGCAGTTGTATCTTTGCTTGTACAATTTACAATTGGCTTGATATAAGGATACTCAAACAACAAAATTTCAGCAATAAAAAACACACTTACAAAATTGTAAGTGTGTTTTTTCATTATAAAAGATGTGAAACGTTACAAATCGTGGAGTTTGTAAAAGCGTTAATTACATCATACCTGGCATGCCCATGCCGCCACCCATGCCGGCCATAGCAGCAGCTGCTGCTGAGCCGTTATCTTTTTCTGGTTTATCAGCAACTAAAGTTTCAGTTGTAAGAACCATAGCAGCGATACTTGCAGCATTTTGAAGAGCAGAACGAGTTACTTTTGCTGGATCAACGATACCAGCAGCAATCATGTCGATATATTCTTCTGTTAAAGCATTAAAGCCCATACCTTTACCTGCTTTTTTAACGTTTGCAACAACAACAGAACCTTCAAGACCTGCATTGTGAGCGATTTGGCGAACTGGTTCTTCGATTGCACGTTTTACAATCAAGATACCAGTTTTTACATCACCAGTTGCTTCAATTGTATCAAGAACTGGAAGAATGTCGATGAATGTAGTACCACCACCAGCTACGATACCTTCTTCAACTGCCGCACGAGTTGCATTAAGCGCATCTTCGATACGAAGTTTCTTTTCTTTTAATTCAACTTCAGTAGCCGCACCGATTTCGATTACAGCAACACCACCTGCTAATTTAGCAAGACGTTCTTGAAGTTTTTCTTTATCAAAATCAGAAGTTGATTCTTGAATTTGTTTTTTAAGTTGTTCCACACGAGCGTTGATTTGAGCTTGGTCACCAGCGCCATCAACAACAGTAGTTTCTTCTTTGGATACGCGAATTTGACGAGCGCGACCTAAATCTTCAAGTTCAACGCTATCTAATTTACGACCAAGTTCTTCGGTGATTACATTACCACCAGTTAAGATTGCAATATCTTCAAGCATTGCTTTGCGACGATCACCAAAACCAGGCGCTTTAATTGCAACTGCTTTGAATGTACCACGAAGTTTATTTACAACTAAAGTTGCAAGTGCTTCGCCGTCAACATCTTCAGCAATGATTACCAATTCTTTACCTTGTTGTACTACTTTTTCAAGTACAGGTAACATATCCGCTACAGCAGAAATTTTACGGTCAGTGATTAAAACATATGGATCATTTAAAACAGCTTCCATTTTATCTGTATCAGTAACCATGTAAGGAGAAATATAACCACGATCAAATTGCATACCTTCTACTACGGAAAGGTTCGTATCCATACCTTTGGATTCTTCGATCGTGATAACGCCATCTTTGCCTACTTTTTCCATAGCTTCGGCAATTAAATTACCAGTTTCTTCATCAGCAGCAGAAATAGATGCAACTTGCGCAATCGCAGCTTTGCCTTCTACTTGTTTTGCATTCTTTTTGATTTCAGCTACAAGCGCTTTTACAGCTTGTTCAATCCCTTTTTTAATGATCATAGGATTTGCACCAGCAGCAACATTGCGCATACCTTCATGAATCATCGCTTGAGCAAGTAAAGTTGCTGTAGTAGTACCATCACCAGCTACATCATTTGTTTTTGTTGCAACTTCTTTTACTAGTTGAGCGCCCATGTTTTCAAACGGGTCTTCAAGCTCAATATCACGAGCAATCGTTACACCATCATTTGTAATTGTAGGTGCACCGAATTTTTTATCAAGTACAACGTTACGACCTTTAGGTCCTAATGTTATTTTAACAGCGTTTGCTAATGCATCAACGCCTTTTTCTAACGCACGACGTGCTTCTTCATCAAACAAAATTTGTTTTGCCATTGTTATGTAGCCTCCTAAATTATCTTAAGATTTTAAAAGTTTAATTATTCAACGATTGCTAAGATGTCTCTTTCGCTAACGATCAAGTAATCTTTACCAGCAGCTTTCACTTCTGTGCCAGCATATTTGGAGAAAATAATTTTATCGCCAGCTTTTACATCAAGAGCAACGCGTGTACCATTATCTAATACCTTACCAGTACCAACCGCTACAACTGTACCTTCTTGAGGTTTTTCTTTTGCAGTATCAGGTAATACGATACCACTTGCAGTTTTTAAATCACCTGCTAAAACTTCGATAACAACTCTGTCGCCTAATGGCTTAATCATTTTGTGTGCCTCCCTTTATGGTATATAAAAAATTTTATTTTTGTTAGCACTCTATTTATGTGAGTGCTAATTACATCTTTCATAATATAGAATTCGCCGATAAAAAGCAATACCAATAATCAATTTTTTAACCTTTTTACGAAAAAAAATCTTTGAATTTCTCGTTAAAATCAACTTTTATTGCAAAATTGCTCAATATTACGCCATCATATATAAAACATATACAATGACATAGTAAAATTATATGCAATCTTCATTTATTTATACATGCATAAAAAAAAATAGCGTCCTAGCAATATTCTAGAACGCTTTTCTTATTTTATAAATTATTTATTTTTCAAAACAGAATCTATAATTGCTTGAGCGACTTCTTTAATCGTTTTACGTTTTGCCATACTATATTGCTGAATTCTTCGATATGCTTCGCTTTCATTTAAGCCATAGGCATCCATTAAAATACCCTTCGCACGGTCCAAAATCTTCCGCATCTCTAATGAATTTTTCACATCGTCTAGTTCATGTTCCAGTTGTTTAATCTCTTCAAATCTTGACATGGCAATTTCCATCGCTGGAAACAGATTGCTTTCCTTCACTGGCTTTACTAAATAAGCGAGTACACCAGAATCCTTTGCTTTATCGACAATTTCTTTTTGACTAAATGCCGTGAGGAGCAGTACTGGGGCAATTTTATCGTTAGAAATAGCCTTAGCAGCTGCAATGCCATCCATTTCCGGCATCTTAATATCCATAATAACCAAATCCGGTTTAAATTTGCGTGTTAAATCAATCGCTTTCACGCCATCCGTTGCTTCACCAACAACTTCGTGACCAGCTTCTTCTAAAATCTCTTTTAAATCCATTCGAATGATAGACTCGTTATCCGCAATTACAATTTTCAAAGCTCTCATCTACTGTTTCCTCCCTCCACTTTACGGGGAATATTTATTTTGGCATGTGTACCATGATCGTTATACAATTCAAATGTTCCGTTAAGATCATCTTCAATCAACGTCCTAACAATTTGCAATCCCAAACTTTTTGACGCCTGCGGATTAAAGTCTTCAGGCATCCCAGTCCCATTATCGTAAAGATCAATCAGGTAATTATCCTTATTTGTTGTAATATCCAAACCAATAATCCCTTGTTTTAAACCAATAAAACCATGTTCAATGGAGTTTTGAATCAATTCATTCACAACCAATGCCAAACTGCTCGCATGCTCTGATGGCAAGATGATCGTCTCGCCTCTAAATTTAGTTTCCAGTGTAAAATCAGGCTCTAACATATTCTGAATAACCAAATCTAAAATATTTTTTGCGACTTCAACCACATCAATAATTTCCGCATCTTGTTGTGATAAAAATTCGTGTACCACCGAAATACTAAGGATTCGATTTACACTTTCACGCAGAGCCGCTTTTACCTCTTCAGAATTGGTACGTCTTGATTGTAAACGTAATAAACTTGCAATCGTTTGCAAGTTGTTTTTTACTCTATGATGAATTTCTTGAATGACAGCAGATTTAATCAGCAATTCTTTTTCTTTTTTCTTTAACTCTGTAACATCAGAAACAACGATCACCGTTCTCACTAACTGATCATTTTTCATTAAGGGAATGTTGCGTTGTATTAAGACCAAATTTCCCGCTTCTATTTCTTTCTCATACGGTCTTTGGCTCACGGTTGTCTCTTTTGTAATATGCATCGTAATCTGGCGATCAAAAATATGATGTCCAACCATTTTCCCAACGCCCAGTACTTTGTAAATACTACTTGCCGCAGTGTTGGCAAAAACTATTTTACTACGCTTATCGGTAATGATAATCCCATCGCTCGCTGATAAAGGACGATATAACTCTTTATCAATTGGTAGTTTTACATTCAGTAACAGTTTATATGCAGTTTCTAATAGATAATTATACCCTTCGATACGCAATTCTTCTGAATTTGTTTCAAAACTAACACTGGCAATAATCTGCCCGTCATAATCATAGATTGCGAAGGTATACATATCCAACATGAATCCCCATGCCCATTCACGTTTTCCCTTAATCGCTTCGCCAGTTGTCATAGTCCGCCACACCAAAGGCTCTTCAGCCGTGCGCACGGTGGTTCCAAGGATATTAGGTCTGTATTCACTAAAACTAGTATTAGGTTCAATTTGTGCGATCACAACAATTTCATCTTTATCTGCCACTTTTGCATACACCGTTAAATGCGCATGTGATAAATCTGATACCAAAGGAAAACTTCTGCTAAGTTTATCTAAAATATCAATTTGTACGGTAGATAAATTTGTCATTTGTCGACATTTATCTAAAAGAAATCCCATATTAGAAAAAAACCCTCCCAATCCATCAACATAAACTATAAACTTCAACTTAATTTTGTGAAATCCTCTGGGAATTTAATAAATTTATAAAATATACAAAGTACAAAGTTTATCGGTTTTAAAAATGTTTCATGCTACAATTATCGCACAATCTATAAATACCATTTATAAGTTCGTCAATTTCAAATTTGGCACTGCATTCAAATAAAGATCAGCGTAAAGTCCCGCTTTACTTTGATAATACGCTCGACAGGCAATCATCGCCGCATTATCCGTACATAAAATGATGTTAGGATGATAAAAATTGATCCCTGCTTTTTCACAATTGGCAGTAAATCTTGCATTGAGTGCACTATTTGCCGCCACTCCACCAGCTAACACCAGTGTATTTACCTTTGTCTTCTTCGCTGCACACAAAGCTTTATCCGTAAGTACATCAACCACTGCTTTTTGAAAGCTTGCCGCAACATCGGCGTTGTTAATTTCCTCACCTTTTTGCTTTGCACTATTAATATAGTTAAGTACAGCAGATTTCAGTCCACTAAAACTAAATTCAAAATTTCCTTTTTCATTTAAGGCCTTAGGAAAAACAATCGCATCGGGGTTACCTTGTAGTGCTAGTTTATCAATTTGTGGTCCACCTGGGTAAGGAAGTCCCATAACCCGCGCCACTTTATCAAAAGCTTCACCGGCCGCGTCATCACGTGTTTGCCCTAGAAGTTCAAACTCATTGTATCCCTTTACATGTACAAGCGATGTATGTCCACCAGATACCACTAAGGCTATAAAAGGCGGCTCTAGGTCAGGATTTGCCAGAAAATTCGCAAAGATATGTCCTTCTAAATGGTTGATCCCGATTAACGGCACATCTAACGTATAAGCTAAAGCCTTCGCCGCTGCTACCCCTACCAATAATGCCCCAACTAAACCAGGACCATACGTAACCCCAATATGCGAAATATCCGTTAACTTTACATTGGCTTGTTTCAAGCATTCATCGATAACCGGAATCACATTTTCAATATGTTTACGAGACGCAATTTCAGGCACAACTCCGCCAAATTTTTGATGCACAGGAATTTGCGTTGAAATGATATTTGCTAAAACACTGCGACCATCGGCGATGATTGCCGCTGAGGTTTCATCACAACTTGTTTCAATCGCAAGTGTTAAACATGGTTTTTCCTTATTTGTTTCTATATCCAATCTACTACCTCCATTATCTAAGTAACCAAATTGATTTTAATAACATATAGTATAGTACCAATCACCCTAATGGCTGCGAAAGCGGCCTGTTTTTTTGTCTATTTTATTTCACGAAGCCACATAATGATTGCATCTTCATTCGTATCTTCATAATAGTTTTTTCTTACTCCCGCATTTTCAAACCCTAAATTTTTATATAATGCCAGTGCTGGAGCGTTTGACGGTCTAACTTCAAGCGTCATGGAAACTGCCCCATTCGCCTTCGCAATGTCTAAAGCCTTCTGCATCATAGATTTTCCGATGCCAAGCTTTCTACAGCTAGGCAAAACAGCAACATTTGTGATATGTGCTTCATCAAGGATTAGCCACATTCCTACATAACCAACCACAGTATCATCAAGAACAGCTAGTAAATAATATGCAAGCTGGTTTTCTAATTCTTCGTAAAAAGCTTGCCGAGTCCAAGGCGTGGAAAACGACTGGTTTTCTACAATAACAACAGCATCAAGATCCGTTGCCGTCATTTTTCGATAGGTAAGCTCAGTCATTTTTAATTCCGTTTCTTTTCTCCCAAAGTTCTTCCGCTTCTGACCGTCTAATGTAGAGTGGCTCCAATGTCATAACGTCATTGATCATGCCTTTTTCCATCATAACCTGCCCAAGCATCGCAACGCTTGCAGCCCTAGGCATAATCATATGTGGCATTGCCAAGCGAATATTCCCAGCAGCCTCTTTAATTTTAGCTGCATATTTCACTGCAACTTCGCCTTGTAAGATAACCGGTTTATCTAAATTTTGGCTAAGTTCCAGTACTGATTCAAAAGATTTTACCACTGGTTTATAGACTTCTTTTAGCTGTCCATTAAGCCAAGTATATATCGCAACGTATACATTACCCTTTTGTGCATCGAGCATCGGCGCTAAGTAAACACCTTCTACGGGATAATTATAGGCCAATGCAGCAAGCGTAGATACGCCAACCATCGGAATATTAAGTGCATACGCAATACTTTTTGCGGTGGCAAGTCCGATACGAAGGCCAGTAAACGAACCTGGTCCGATACTAATCGCAATCGCTTCAATTTTGTTTTTTTCTAATTTTGTCATCTCTAAAACTTGTTTGATATGTGGCATCAATACTTCAGAATGCGTTAATTTTGTTTGTAACGTTAACTCCGCTAACACTTTGTCTCCTGCTGTCACGGCCACACTCGACACCAATGTTGCTGTATCTAATGCTAAAATTGGCAACTTCGTTTCAACTCCTCATATATTGCTTTATATTTTTCGCCCTGCAAACGAATATCAAAAATTCTTTCATCTTCGCCTGTACCACGGCTAATTTTAATCCATAAATACTCATCTGGCAATTCTTCTGGAAACTTATCCGGCCACTCAAGGATAACTACCTCATTTATTTGCTCTATATATTCATAAAAACCGATATCTTGTAACTCATCGGCAACTTCCAAACGATATAAATCAAAATGATAGATGGTCTTTTCGCCTTGATACATATTCATAATGGTAAAGGTCGGACTCGTTACCTCTTCCGTTACCTTTAACCCCTTCGCAATTCCCTGCACAAACAAAGTTTTCCCAGCACCTAAATCCCCCTCTAAACAAAGGATGATACCGTCAGCTAAATAGGTAGCTAATTTTTCACCTAACGCATACGTTTGCTCGGGTGATAACGTTTTTAACTGCATTTTCTAACACTCCTATAAACTCTATATAAAATGATTATACCCTTTAGACTCTAGTTGTACAATCTGTTGATCTTCTTGCACCAATTCTACGACTCCATTTTGTGAGGTTACCTCACCAATAACAGTAATGTTGTTTACTAAATGACACTGTTTTAATAATTGATATTTCTCTGGCGCAATCGTAAATACCAACTGATAATCTTCCCCACCATATAAAGCATAAGATACCGCAGATGTTTTTAACGCTTGACTCGCTACTATTAAATCTGGTGATAAAGGAATTTTCTCTGCATATAACCGCATGCCAAGTCCGCTCGCAAGTGCAATTTCCTTTGCTTCACTGGCAAGTCCATCACTAATATCATTCATACTATGGGCATAGTTTGCGATATCATTGGCGATAACCACCTGCGGCAGTGGCATTAAATGTGCGTTCACTAAGGAATCATAAAAATGACATGTAGTATATTCACCCTTTTGCAGTAAGGCTAGGCCAGCTGCTGAGCTACCTAATGTGCCAGTAACAACTACTAGATCATCTTGCTTCGCTTCACTGCGTTTCTGTAATTTTTTCTCTGTAACTTCTCCTATGACCGTTACATTAATCGCAATCCCATGCAAACTAGAAACCGTATCGCCGCCAACAATATTAACACCAAATTGATGGGCAAGTTCCTTCATTCCACGATATAACTCAATGATGAATTCGGTCTTAGTCTCCTTGGGCAATGCGATCGATACAACAACCTGCTTTGGCATCCCGCCCATTGCCGCAATATCACTCAAATTGACAGCAAGTGCTTTATAACCTAACTGAAAGGGTGATATAAAAGATAAATCGAAATGGATTCCTTCCATCAACATATCGGTGCTAATAAGCTGTAACATATTTTTCGTAGGAATGATGGCCGCCGCATCATCACCGATTCCAAGCACAACAGTACTAGCATCAACAATACAATCTTGTTTAATCAAATCAATCAAACCAAATTCCCCAAGCTCTTTTAAGTCCATTCAGCCACCCTCACTTTCCTAAAATTTTATTATTTTATCTTAAAATGAATTTTACTACTTAAGATTTTAACATAAAAATGCATTTACGTGATTATTGAAGGGAAAATAGTTATAATTTTATTATTCAATAATTGTTATCTATTAATATTCAATATAGTTAGTATGGGTTCACCAGAAAGCAATATTGCTAGAAAAACGTCCTCTAATAACCTAAAATCGCCGAATTTGCGGAAATTTATACATTTCACTTTTTATCATATATTGCTATACTATACACATGGTCAAGGTCAGTAAGGAGTTAAAGCCCCTCACTTGAGATTGATTTAAATTTTATGAAGTATATGTATAAAAATTAAAAATATTTTGGAGGTAATTTCTATGTCAAAATTTGTTTGCACTATTTGTGGTTATGTTCATGAAGGTACAGAGGCTCCTGAAGTTTGCCCTGTTTGTAAAGCTCCAGCATCAAAATTCAACGAACAAACTGGTGAAGTTGTTTACGCAGATGAGCACCGCGTAGGCATCGTGGATGGTTTAGATCCACAAATCATCGAAGGTTTACGTCAAAATTTCGCTGGTGAATGTACTGAAGTCGGTATGTACTTAGCAATGGCTCGCGTAGCTGATAGAGAAGGCTATCCTGAAGTCGCTGAAGCTTTTAAACGTTATGCTTTTGAAGAAGCAGATCATGCTTCTAGATTTGCTGAAATGCTTGGTGAAGTCGTTACTCCTAGCACAAAGAAAAATCTTGAATTACGTGCTG
>Ga0316600_10000861_pt1 | contig 14113 bp, 11 predicted proteins | sample OWC_soil_day5_CT_FD_207652 | JGI IMG/M metagenome (GOLD analysis project Ga0316600, IMG submission 207652) | Wetland soil microbial communities from Old Woman Creek delta, Ohio, United States - OWC_soil_day5_CT | ecosystem: Environmental > Terrestrial > Soil > Wetlands | place: USA: Ohio... | reverse complement strand
TTTACCAGTCCAGTAACCTTAGGCGCCAATACTGCTTCCAGTTCATCCTGAGTTTTCTTTATGAAATAGCTATCCCGAATGATACCAGCACTATGGATGATACCATTAAGTCTACCAAATTTATCCTGGATACTTTGGATTACATCTAAAACTGCCTGTTTGTCGGTTACGTCGACTTGTTTGTATACAATCACACTGCCTAAAGCTTCCAGTTCCTTTATTTTACTTTGCTTACCTTCATCTAACGGAGATCTACCCGTGAAAATCAGAATTGCGCCCTTGACTTTACGGGTAATTTCTTTGGCAAAAATAAGTCCCAGACCACCAGCGCCCCCGGTAATTAAATAAACCCCCTGATCTTTCCAGGGGATTTTCACTGCTTCTTTTGAAACTTCTACTTCACTCCAGCCAGCAATATAACGTTTACCATCTTGGTAGCGAATATGATTATCAATTGAGCTTCGACTGTTGTCTTGCAGTTTTTCTACGATTCCTTCTGTATCTTCTCCCTGCTCCACTTCGATTAGCTGTCCTATCATTTTAGGGTTCTCCAATTGAGCAGTTTTTAACAATCCAGAAAGCCCCGAGAAAAGTTGCTGTTCATTCTGCGTGGATATTACAATTTGAATTAACACATCACCCTTGGTCTTTTCTTTAAGGATTCTTTGGGTTTCCTCAAATGCTTGCGTGGCATAGCTCTGAAAACGTCGCTCTATGTCTTTATGTTCGGACTCCAAGGTGAGACAACGCACACCGTTTATTTGGCTTTCGATCATTGCTTGAGTACCCTTATTTATCTCACAGAGCATTACCAGATGCTGATCGTAGCCACGAACCACAGCTTCTTGGGCAATGGCTTGTTCTTTCCAATAAGGGTGGAGTAATAGTGTCCCAATTGTTGCTGGGGATTTTACCAATTCCCCTTCGATTACTTTTAATGAAATACCTTTCATCCGTACACAAATCATTCCTTGCTCATCGCACAAATCAATATCAACTTTTTGCAATTTATCCCCAGCTTTACTGCCTTCACTATAGCGAATCAACGCCCACATATCGGAAGTACACTTCCCAATAATTTCAACCTCTTGTAAGGCAAAGGGCAGAGCTAACTTGAAGTCACTGGAATTCATCATTAAAGACGCCTGCAACGCAGAATCCATCAAACTTGGATGCAGAACGAATTGATCTCTAGTACCGGATACGGAAGAAGGCAAGGATAACTTCGCCAATACTTGACCCGATCCTACATATAGTTTCTCTATTCCCTGGTGTCCCGGTCCATAGTCGAGTCCCACTGTCCTAAAAGCATTGTAGCATTGATCGGAACTAAGATTGCTTTGATTACACTCAGCTTGCAAAGCTGGCAGATCTAAATTTAGCAATTTATTAAACGAACATAACTTTGCTATACCTTGACTATATACTACAGGTTCTGCGCCAATTTTCTCGGACTCTCTATAGATTTCATAACCAATCGCTCCATCGTCTTCTGGGTAGATCCCAATATGTACCTGAATCGACTGATCCCCCACAACAATTGGTCTGGACCATACCACATTTTTAAGCCGAATCCCTGTTTGTCCTTCTGCCAACGCTCCTGCTGCCTGCTTTACTGCCGCTCGTGCCATTTCTAAATATGCCACACCCGGTAATATATGCTGTCCCTTTACCACATGATCTTTTAAGAAAAATTCCTGACCTGTTAAGGTAGAACTAAAACGCTGTTCAGATAGATCAGATGTATTTTGATGAAGTAAGGGATGTATGAAAGCTAATTTATTTAATCTTGTATCACTTTTTATATCGCTATCAGATATCCAATAACGTTCTCTAGCAAAAGGATATGTTGGAAGGTTAATACGTTGTATCTTCCCCTCAGGGTAAATCATTTTCCATTCCAGATCGTTCCCATTTACATACATTTCTGCTAGAGACATGAGTTTGTCGCCATATTCACGCTCGCACTTCACTTTATTTAAATGTAACTCTTTGAGAATCGTATTCCCTAAGTCTTCAAAATTGCTTTGTATTTTTTCCCCTTTTTTTGTGTTGCTTTCCTTAAAATATCCTTCAGCTTCTTCTTTTTCTAAAGCTTGTTTTAAATTTTTCTGGAGTTCTTGAACATTTCTTACAACAAAAGCAGCTCTTACTTCAAAATGGTCCCTGCCCAAAAGTAAGGTCGCACTAATATCTATAAGTTTATTTTCTTGTCCTTTTTCTTCCAGCCAATGTAGCAAATCCTCTTCCTTATGCCGCAATGCTCCTTCAGTTTTAGCCGATAAACAAATTAAATAATAGGGGGATTTTCTCTTGGAGTGCCTTTTAATAGGCGCTTCTTCAATAACCAGATGTCCATTCGTACCCCCAAATCCGAAAGAACTTACTCCTGCTCGTCTAGGAAAAGCTTTATTATTTTCATCTTTTAGAAGTTTCCATTCTTGTAACTGATCTACAACATAAAACGGGCTATTGTCAATTGAAATGCGATTACTTAACTTTTTGAAATTTTGTAATCCAGCTAGCTGTTTATACTTCATAGACAATACTACTTTGATTACTCCTGCCATTCCGCCTGCAGCTTCCAGATGACCTATATTCGTTTTGGCAGAACCCAAACCACAGTAGTTTCTTCTTATAAGACTTTGGTTACTTTCTGAATGAAGGCGTTCAAATGCCTTTAGCAATCCTTGAAACTCAATTGGATCTCCTTTTGGAGTACCTGTTCCGTGAGCCTCGATATAACTGATACTCTCAGGCTCAACCTTTGCTTGTTTATGCGCTTCAACAATCACATCTGCTTGTGCGTCGGAACTAGGATAGGTTAAAGTATGGGTTTTTCCATTATGATTAATAGCACTTCCCTTCACAATTGCATAAATATAATCCCCATCCTCAATCGCTTTTTCCAAAGGCTTAAGCAAAATTACTCCTGCACCTTCACTACGTACATAGCCGTCTGCACCTTCGTCAAATGCTTTACATGAACCCGTAGGAGACATTAGTCCAGCTTTTGAAAATGAGATATGGCGTGTGGGCGTTAATAAAAGGTTAATCCCACCCGCTAAAGCCATGCTACACTCTCCTGAGTGTAGAGATTGCATAGCTACATGAATAGCAGTAAGAGAACTAGAACAAGCAGTATCTACTGTAAAACTTGGTCCTTTTAAATTTAAATAATGAGAAACACGATTGGCAATTACTCCAGCGGCAGTTCCTATCGAATGATGCGTTTCAATTGCGCGGAATGTTCTCTCTTGCAATTCTTTGTAATCAAAATTAAAGGTCCCTACATAGACACCAACTTTTTCCCCAGATATATGAGAAGGACGAACCCCTGCATCCTCTAAACAACTCCAAGATAATTCCAACATAATTCTTTGCTGCGGATCAAGTGCTTCCACTTCTCTTGGAGATAATGAGAAAAAGCTAGCATCAAATGCATCAACATCCTCAATAAAGCCGCCCCACTTGCTATTACTCTTATTTATCTCAGTTTTATAGTCTCCCCAGAAATCTTCCCAATTCCAACGCTCCTTAGGAATTTCCTGAACACTTGATCTTTTTTGTTTGAGATTCTCCCAAAATTCTTCATAGTTTTTAGCTCCCGGAAATCGGCTTGCCATACCAATAATAGCTACATCAGCTAATTTCTCTTTAGAATGCTTGCGTTGCAATTCTTCTTGATCCTTTTCAACAGCTGATTGATTTTCATTATCCTTCATAAATTTCTCCTTTCTTGATTCCTTTACCTAATGGGTAAAGTGTCTAATGATGAATATTTTCAATCACAATGCCGCCACGTCATTCTTAATCCGTCGAATTAATCCGGTTAACACATTGCCTGATCCGATTTCCACAAATTCCATTGCCCCAAGTCCCATCAAATATCTTATACTTTCCGTCCATTTAACCGGATGAGTAATCTGTTCAATTAGATTCTGTTTAACTTCAGATTGTTTATATGGTCTGGCATGAACATTTGATATTATAGGAATTTCTAGTTGAGAGAATTCAAAGTTATTTATGAAAACTTCAAATTCTCTTCTCGCCTCTTCCATATATCGCGAATGAAAAGCTCCGCTTGTTTTTAAAATAATAAACAATTGAACGTCCGAAATTTTTTCAAAAATAGGTTGTACACGCTCAATATCTATTTTTAAACCAGATATTACAATTTGCGTTGGAGAGTTATAATTTGCAATATCAATGCTCTGCAAATTATTCTGAGCTAAAACATATGCTATTTGCTCTGCATTTAACCCAATCACAGCTGCCATACCTCCCCCGGTAGCACCGCTCATTAGTTCCCCTCTCTTTTTTACCAGTTTCAATCCTGTTACAAAATCAAATGCTCCCGCAGCAAACAATGCATTATATTCGCCTAAACTATGACCCGCAACATAATTTGGTTTTTTCCCTTCTTTTTCAATTCTACTAAGATAACTTAAGGCATTGACGATGTATAAAGCTGGTTGAGTATATTGAGTTTGACTTAATTTTAAATTAGCGTCTTCCAAACAAAGTTCCCTAATTGAATATCCTAAAATTTCATCTGCCTCTGATGTTAATTGCCTAAATTCGTCAAAAACTGACCCACCCATTCCTTTAACTTGAGAGCCTTGACCTGGAAAAACATATGTAATCATTTTTTTATCCCCTTTATATTTTAGTTTAGTGAAAACTTTCTTTTATTTTTTCAAGTTTTTTAACATCCTGACCAAATGGATTTAAAACATCATAAGCTTGTGAGAAAGAATCTTTACTTAAATTCTTTCTCACAAAATTCGCTAATGTCCCTGATGGTCCCAAATCAATATACTTAAGCTGGCCTTGTTCTTCTAGTTTGTTTATAGTTTTCTGAAAACAAATCGGTTGCCTAGTAATATTCCAGAAGTAGTTTGCTGAAAAATTTGTAACACAACCGCTTAACAAACACGATATAACCGGTATATTAGGTTTTTTGAATAAAAATTTGGATAAAAACATTTTATACTCATTTTCTATCGGATCAATATTCGAAGAATGAAAACCATATCTTACTGGGAGTGCCTGAAAGACAAGATCTTTAGTTTTTAAATGCTCTTCAATTCTTAATAAATTTACACTTTCACCAGCAATAATAAAATGGGAAGAATAATTAATTGCAGCCAAATTTGAATGGAGAGAAATTGTAGAGGATTGATGATATAAATTGAAGTTATCAATTACCGCTATCATACTTCCAATTTGGCAATGACTCTCTATTAATTGAGCCTGCATTAGAATAATTTCTAATGTTTCTTCCACTGGAAGAACACCTGCAACTGCTGCGGAGGTGTACTCTCCTAAACTTGTTCCTAAAACATAATCAGGCTCAACCCCACTTTCTATTAGCACACGCGCTAATGAATATTCCACCATAAAAATCGCTGGGTGAGTATATAATAGCCGATCAAAGTTATCAGACTTACTTTTTGCTTCGTTATATACTTCATCAATAATTGAAACCCCAACTTTTTGATATACAACATCGTTTAATTTTGACATCCACTTCCGAAATATAGCATTTTGACAGTATAACTCTTTTCCCATATGATAATATTGGGACCCTTGCCCCGAAAACATAAAAATTAACGGTTTCTGCAATAGCTCTCCTCCTTCAATTTATGATAAAAAAAATTTAGCAGATCATATGAACTGCTAAATAATAATCGTCACGGTATTTTTTTGAGTTTACTAATATATTCTTAAAGCGATATATGAAAAATCCTTGATATTAGAAATAAAAAGTAATATAACTGTCCTTAGTTTTGCCCCGTAACTTACCAGTTCAAAATCCATAAAAAACATATTTTTAGATCATTGACAAATACAGCATCATATATATTATCTTAAAACATATATCATATATGCCGAGTAGCATACAGAGTCCTTGTGGGATGAAAAACAGCCCTATTCAATGTAATTTATAACGTCCTCTTAATCTTTTTCACGCGCCTCCGCTGTGAAAATATAAGAGAATTTTTTGAACTTTCCAAGTAAATATGTATACAATAATTAAAAGCTCCTTTCTACTTCTTTTTACCAAAAAAGTTCTCTTATTTCTATAGTTATTGTCACAAAAGGTAAATTTCATGTTTAAAATGTCGATTAATGCGAATAACCATACTTTTTACAGAAAAATTTTGGGGCAGATATATAAATTCCTAATTATAAATAATATAGATTCTAAAACTCATTGACATGCACCAAGTTTATCATCACTCCAGAACGATTTAGTAGATTTCACGACAATTGCATTTCGCGGAAATCACTTAAGATGGGTTGTTTTTCACGATAAACGTTGTTCCTGCAAACTATACAATGCTTAGTTGGATAGAATAAGGGGTAGAAAACGATTAGTTATAGAAGACAACATCTTAAAAAAATATTATTTTTCTATATAAGGATAGTGTCCGGATTTTTAAAACACTGCAAAACGTCCCCGTGTTCAAATTTATCCAACAAATAATTAATATGCAAAAAGCCGAAAATTCTTTTATTAAAAGATTTTCGGCTTTTACTATTTCTCCAAATGAATCCATAGATCAATCCAACAGCGGCAGCAAATATCCATAATTTTTTTCTTCCATTTCTTCCTTACCAATAAATATTAGCGCTGCACTGTTGATACAGTACCTTAAGCCACCAGACTCTCTTGGACCGTCTGCAAAAACATGTCCAAGATGGGCATTTCCAACATTGCTGCGCACTTCTATCCGTTCCATACCATGACTCCGATCCGTTACTTCATGAATACTCTCCGATTTCATCGGCTTAGAAAAACTGGGCCAACCGCAGCCGGATTCAAATTTGTCAGTCGAAACAAAAAGCGGTTCGCCAGTGGTTACATCAACATAGATCCCTTCCCGAAAATTATCATAAAACGCATTTTGAAAAGGCGGTTCAGTGGCATTCTCTTGAGTCACTGAATACTGCATGTCTGTGAGCGTGTTTTTTAATACGTCCTTTGATTTTACCTGATAGAGCACCGAAGGATCTATTGCCTGCTTAGCCTGACTGAATTTCCTACTGGGAATATGGCAATATCCCTGCGGATTCTTATCTAGATATTTCTGATGCCATTCTTCCGCGGCATAGTAGTTTCGTAGCGGTTCAACCTCGATGGCAATCGGCTTATCATAGCTCTTTTGCAAGCTCTGCAAAGAATTCAAAATCTGCTCTTTATCCTTTTCATCTACATAATATATGCCAGTACGATACTGCAACCCTATATCATTGCCCTGCCGATTCTTCGCGAGGGGATCAATCACATCATAAAAAAGCTTCAAGATATATTCCAAACTGATCGTCGCCGGATTATAGATAAGCTTTACCGTTTCCACATGGCCAGTTTCGCTTGTGCAAACGTCTTCATAGCTCGGATTTTCTGTGCGGCCATTAGCATATCCAACCTCAGTAGCTTCGATTCCTTTGACTAACGACAGATATTTCTCAGTCCCCCAAAAACAACCTCCCGCCAAATAGATTTCTTTTATCTCCTTGCCACTTTGTTTCCTATCCATAACATATCGCCTCGCTTTCTCGCCTACACCAAATTATAAATATTATCGTTAGTATTCTACTTCCACTTCGCTAATCCTATCCAAAGCGATTCATTGAAAATATAATTTTTCCATCATAATAACCAACAAAAAAGCTCTAGCAAACGCTAGAACCCTTGATTGCAAAAACAAAAATCTTCATTTTTTAAAATCCATACTAATTTTAAGCTGATTTATGCATCCGTTCACTTAAAGCTTTTAATTCATTAAAATGTGTTGCAATAATCCTATTGCATATTTCTATAGAAATATCTTCTTTATAAATATGAGAAGTTAAGTTTCTATCGTTTAAAATTTGTATCCATATTTCAGGTTTACTTATTAACCCATAGCTAAAAGCTTCTTTCATTACCGGTGTTTGTCAAGATAGTTGTCGTGTGAAGCATAATTTTTAGCCATTAATTTGATATTAATTTTTTCGTAGCATCGATGTTGGATTTTTCAGGATTAAGCCAAACTTCATTAGCAATTGACCAATCTCTTGTTTGGCGTGACCACCTCTCTGGATGCTTCGCTTTAGCTGTTTCATATAAATGATGGCGTTTAACCAAAAGTTCTTCACCCTGTCCACTATGACGATGGTGGTAGTTGTACCAATGGACGAAGCTTTTCACCCAAATTCTTGAGTCTTCAAGCGTAGAAAATCCGCCAGATGGATAGCTCGGACAATATTTACAGATGCGAAAAATAGATTCTGAATATGGATTATCATTGCTAACTCTAGGCCGACTCCTCGATGGAGTAATTCCTAATTGATATAATGTTTCTAGCATGGATGCCCCTTTCATGGGACTCCCGTTATCAGTATGTAACACAAGAGGTTCTTGTTGCCTCGCTATGTTTTGTGCTATTACAGCCTGTGAAATCAAACGGCTAGCATTTTCAGCCGATTGTTGTATTTGCATGAGGCGTTGATTATTAGGCGGTATCATTTTCGCAATCACGGATTGTTTCAATTCTTTTGAATAAGCCAAATCGTATTTCCTCCTGTGTTCCTTGATCATAGAATACTTCTTTTAAGTCCCTACGACAACTATCCTAACACAGGGGGTATTGATCTAAAATAGAAAATAATTATGATTTTAAGTTTATCGAATAATAATAAACTATTTTGACGATTAAAAAATATACCATCAATTCTGATAATTCTTCTACTACCTCTCCTTGTAGATCATTTATAATCAAGCCCCTATCTCCTAATAAAGCTAAAATAATGTTACACATTAAAAGAACTATATACATAACCGGTAATGGCACTTGAATTACTTCACCCCAAGGAATATTACGAATCAAACAAAATATAACTCCTATAATTAATACCAATATTATTGCTTGCATAAGCATATGATGTAGAACTTTGTTCATTGCAATAAATTCTGGGCCTAGATCAGTCATTTTAGTTTGAAAGAAAACTCTGCCCCAACTTAATTCCCGCCCAATTAGTATCGCAAAAAAAGCAGCTATTGATAGCCATTGCGCTTTTACCTTTTCTGAAAAAGAATTTTTATAAAAACGAAAACTCATTAATACACCAATAGCTAATATAACTACTTGTAAATTTTCTAAAATTCCATTTTCCCATGCTATTTGCGGTGGTAATATCTTCGCCAATGGAATCAGCAATACCAACCAAGCTAACCCCAAATAACCAACATAATCTATGGTTTTACCAAATAAACTCCTTTTAATTATAAACATCCAATCCCTCCCTATTTCAAATTAATACATAGTTATTAACTATTTTCCAATTATAATATACCACTTAATAAATTTGATTTTCATTTGAAAATTGTATTTTTTTATAATTAATAACAATACACTGCGCAAATAGCAGGAGGGGAAATCATTTACTCAGCATTGCCATATAAAATAAAAAAACACACGATTTCTCATGTGCTTTTCCTATAAATTTTATAAGCGCATTATTTAATTTTTCTTAGTATATCATATAAAACAGTGGTGTGATTTCCGAAGTAAAATTATTTTTCTAAGCAACCTCTTCTAAAGGTAATTTAGCCAAAAGCAAAGCATCTACAGCACAAAATAAATTAATTGTATCTATTTTGCTCCATAAATTACAATGATGTTGTATCCAATTTCTATTAATAATATTAAGTCTTCCTTTTTTGAATTCAGCCCACTTAAACACGTACTTAATGTAAAATGAAAGCGACCACATTCAGGCATCATTATAAAATTCGTTTATTACTTCGTCTAACTGCTGGATAATCTTTAAAACTTCCAGATGCGATATTCCTTTTTCGAGTGCAGTTATGTGCATTTTCTGCCGTAAGCACTCAATTCTTCCTCTTAAATACTTCACAATAAGCCTCTTTCTTAAATTTCACACGATAATAATTTTATTACTAAAATATTACAAATTTTTGTCGATGTAGAGGTTTGATGTAAAATTTATTTTTCAAATATGTATATCTTGCCGTTCTCTGCTTTTTTAAAGTTAGGCCCTTTAAACCCACGTTTTAGAAGCGCCTTACGCAAAAACATCATTAAGAACCCATGACTTACTATAAGAGCATTCTTGTCATCCTTTAAAATGAGTTCTTCTAAAATGTAATTTACTCTTTCTTTAAGCATTAATCTACTTTCTAATTGTGATTTATGTGATAGCATCCATGCCATTCTTCCTAATATTAACCACAATAATATAGGTAGCTTAATGCTTATGTCAGTAGGTGGGTATATAACGAGTTCTCGTAATGCTTGTGTCTTAATGATTTGTCCATCATAAATTTTTCGAGCTGTTTTCATCGCACGTGGCAAATCACTAGAATAACATTTATCCCATATAGTCATGGTTGGCTCAAAGTAGCCATATTTAATATCAGATATTTCATATTCTTGTAGCCATTGCCTAAATTGATCCGGAGTCATTAATTTACTGATGCTTGGTATTTGACAATCAACCTCAAAATGTCGCACTAAGCCTACTTTCATATCAAACCACCTTGTAACATTTATAATTCAGTCTACAGTATAGATTAGCTCCAAATGACGATACCTCTTTAAACAAATTAAATATCTATACTACCATCATAAAATACCTTTTTTAGTATTCTCTAAATAAATGTAAATCCCTATTAAATTTAGGTGTTTTTTTTGAAAGAATATATCATAATCTATAACTTTTCAACAAAACAAATAAACATCTCTACCACAAATTTTACACGTATACCTTATCCCCTGCCCTCCCCCTTTTAAAGATGCAGCCTGACGTATATCTGATATTTTATCACTGTCAAATTACTGCTTTTTAGTCAAAAATAAAAGGTGCTTATCTCAAAATTAAGACAAGCACCTTTTATGATAAATTTATATTAAAAGTTAAATTTAATTAAGGAGTATTAAATTCAACTTAATTGTTATGGCTGAGGTTCCGGTTGAGGCTGTGGCTCTGATTGAGGTTCCGGTTGAGGTTCCGGTTGGGGTTGGGGTTGAGGCTGTGGCTCTGGGTTCGGTTGAGGAACAATTGGCTTTTGTTGGTCATCATGCCTATCATCAAAATTTACAATCTTATGCTGATCAATTCCCTGCACCGGAGAAGCCTCTGCTACTGCTGTATTAATTCCTAATTGAACCATACCTGTTACTGCTGTATTAAATCCAATGCCTATCATTGCCACTATCATAATTTTCTTAGCTAATTTTCTCATAAAACATTCCACCTTTATTATTTGGTAAATCTTAATATTTACCTTATGGATTAAACTTTACCAAATAAAATTTTGATATTCTTTTGAACTTAAACACGCGTTTTGATTTATCAAGAAAAGTAAATACAAAAGGACGCATTTCCTGTAAAATCGTAGTTGCGAAACAAACGAACAGAAAAGAGGCGTCCTTTATAAAACAGTCTACCATCTTTCTAAACATTTTTAAACAACTTATTACAGATCAAGATATTGATAAATTACTCAAAAAGCATGAGTATATTGATGTAGCACGTAAATTCACAGTATCAGCATTATTAGATTTTTTCACCAATGCAGCCGTTAATGAATGGAAAAGCTTCCGACATGGTGCTGATGTTGCCCCTGATTTTGGATTGCCAAGCATCGATTATTCTACTATTTCGAAAAAATCTAAAGATGTTCCTTTTGAGATTTTTAAAGATTTATTTGCTCTTGACTGTTCTCGCTGTAATAGAAACATCCATGGCAAATTAAATTTCCCGAAAGAATTGCTGTTAGTTGATTCAACCACCATAACTGTTGGCAAAACTCGTTTGCTATGGGCATCTTATCATGGTGGACGTGCAGGAGTTAAGCTTCACACAGCCTTGAATTTAGCTGTTGGAATCCCGAAAAAAATTATAGAAGCAACTGGTTTACAACATGATAGCCCTGTCCTTGATGAGCGCATTGATAATACATGCATTATTGTTACTGATCGAGCGTACTTTCAAATTGATCCTTTAGATACATTCTTAGAAGAGAAACAACACTTTGTAATCCGAGTAAAAACAAAAGTTGAGATTTCAAAAAAGAAAACCTTAAAACGCACTTTTAGGTAGCCCAGACAATTTTGTCATACGTTGCTTTTTGTTTAGTTGATTATTTGTATATTATTGGTTAATCAACACGCGTGGAACTTAAATAAATAATTTACTTACTATTTTTAGTTATGAATCAAGTCTAACTAAAATAAAAGGTGGCAACCAAGTACATTTTTATACCTGATTACCACCTTTTGATCTAATTACTCACTTCTAATATAAATTTTAAACCGCCCACCTCAGAATTACACAAGATAGCCTACTATCATTGTAAAATCTATATAAACAAAGAAACGACAGAGGATGAATAAAAATGTCATCTCTTTGATTATTTGAATTACTTCGTCCAACTGTTGGCTAATCATTAAAGCTTCTGGATGCGATAAAATTTTCTATAAGTTGCTTGTTGTCGGAAGTAAAAAAAAAGATTACTCATAAAAATTAATTAATCTTTTTTGTTCATCACCAGTGATGATGCCATCTTGGTCTATCCCACTCTGGTCCATCCCACCCTACTCCTTGCCACCATCCATCATGAATAATTACAACTTTGTTATATTCGTCATTATAATGTGTTAGACGGTCTAATGTGAATTTGTAATCATCTGGATGCCAGCCGTCTTTTCCAATATAAACTTCCATCGGACTAATTTTATGTCCATCAATGTAGAGTTCAAATGCAGCGTAATCGCCAGTATCAATATTAAAATCCAACCCAACTTTTTTTCCATTTGTAGTAAACTGAAATTCAATAGTATCTCGGTCTTTAATATGGTAATAGTCAGTCCCCTTAAAGGAGCGATCACTAATATCATTAATATCCTCAAAATGTCCATTAGTATGTATGTTTCCGGTAAAGACATGTTGATCTCCCGTCGTTGTGGTGCGTAGGTGAAATCCATCATGGTCTTGCCAAATAAAAGCACCTACAATATGCTTAGGATTGAGCATGTCAGGTTCTCCCTCACAATTTAGCGACGCCATAAATGCAGTTACTGGGAGACAAGCAATAGTAATAAACAAGCATAGAAAACTTAAGTATTTTTTCATAATTACCCCTTATTTCTAATTAGATTTTTAAACTTGTCCACGAAAACTTATACAGTTTTAATTTTTTCTTAAAGGTGTAGTGAATTCTTAATAAGTATGCATTACTACTTCTAGTTTATTTGCTCCATTATCTTGAAAATCAAATCTCGTTTTTTCATATGTTTACAGTACAATGCTAAATGTACATCATATGTATAGAAAATATGACGATAATTAAATCAGTTATAAAATTCGGAACTAATTCTTCCTCTTTATCAATAGTTTCACAAATAAATTCGAATTAAAATAAAAAATCTTAAGCTAAATTCTTAGTTTTTTCTATCACCCAAATTTTGAATTCGGTTATCATTATAAGTTACGTTTAAAACTCGTTACTTCATCTTTATTATTTGGTAAATCTTAATAATTAAACTTTACCAAATAAGATTTTGATATTCTTTTGAACTTAAATAAATATATTAAATCAATTTATTTTTATCGTGAGCGTTCACTTTATATGTAGCCACAATATATAAAAATAATAATGACAGTATGATTTTTAACAAATGCATTCTAATGACCCTTTCTATCTAGAGGATATAAGCTCTTTATTTCTTCTAATTGTAATGAAACATCATTGGAAACTTGTTTGATTTAAAGGAAGTGGGGATTGTCAAGTAAAGTGTGTAAGTTTATTTTAAAAATTTATTGGTATTTTCATATACGAGCCTGCATATTAGTATCCATATCTAGCTGATTGCGTACCATTGCCCAATTTTAAACTGTACGATAGTGCCATTTTTTATACAGCTCTGTTATCCGTAAATAAAGCAATTTTAACAGTGCGTTTTCATTAGGAAACGCACCTTTTTTTGTCACTTTTCTAAAACTGGAATTTATGCTTTCGATAGAGTTTGTAGTATACATGATTTTTCTTACTGCACTTCCATAAGAAAATAGCTGCTCCACATGAGAAAAATTTCTT
>Ga0316600_10000860_pt1 | contig 14115 bp, 10 predicted proteins | sample OWC_soil_day5_CT_FD_207652 | JGI IMG/M metagenome (GOLD analysis project Ga0316600, IMG submission 207652) | Wetland soil microbial communities from Old Woman Creek delta, Ohio, United States - OWC_soil_day5_CT | ecosystem: Environmental > Terrestrial > Soil > Wetlands | place: USA: Ohio... | reverse complement strand
CAGCTCGGCTCCAACGCCGAACGGTGGCAGTGGGGCCGTCTGCATCCGCTGCACTTCGAACCCTTCGGCTGGCCCGCGCGCGCCTGGCCAGGGGTCGCCGAGGAGCCGAGCTGGCCCTACGGCGGCGACGGCGTGACCGTGGCCGTCGGGGAATACGACGCGGCCTCGCCCTACGCGGTACGCGTGGTGTCGGCCTACCGGCTGCTCGTCGATCTCGCGAGTCCCAGCGTCGCGCTCTCGGCGCTGGTGCCGGGCGCCACCGAACACGCCAGCGATCCGCTGCGGATGGAAGGCGTTGCGCGCTGGCTCGCGGGCCGCCCGGGCGTGCTCGCGACGCAGCGCTTCCTGGTCGAGGACGGCGCGCGCGCCCGCTTGCTCCTGGAACCCCGTCGGTGAGCGGGCTGCTGCTCTACGCCGAGGTGCCGGCCTTCTATGCCGAGGTGGAGCGAGCGCTGCGACCCGAACTGGCCGGGAGGCCGGTGATCGTCGGCGGCGACCCGCGCAAGCGCGGGCTCGTGCAGGCCGCGACGCGCGACGCGCAGGCGGCCGGTGTGGTTGCCGGGATGCCGGTGGAAGAGGCGCTCGCGCGCTGTCCGCGTGCGCGAGCGCTGCGCACCGACATGGCGCGCTACCGCGAGATGGACAAGCGCGTGCGTGTCAGCTTCGGCCGCGTCTGCGAGCGACTCGAGCCAGCCGGGCTCGCCGCGGCATATCTCGACGTGCGCGCGTCGCGTACGCCCGCCGAGGAGATCGCGCGTGGGTTGCGCGAGATCCTTGCGAGCGAGTTGCATCTGCCGCTGCGCGTCGGCGCCGCTCCGACCAAGGCGCTGGCGCGCATCGCCTGCCAGCGCGTCGCGGCGGACGGCTTCCTGTGCGTCGCCGCCACCGAGGTCGAACGCTTCCTGGCGCCGCTGCCGGTCGCGTGTCTTCCCGGCGTCGGTCCCAACACCGAAGCACGTCTCTCGGAATTGGGCGCGCCGACGGTCGGCGCGCTGATCGCGCTCGGTCGCGCGGCGATCGAGCGCGAGCTCGGCAATCACGGTCTCGCGATCCTCGCCAGTGCGCTCGGCCAGGACGACGACCGGATCCGCGCGGCGCGCCATCCGCAGACGCTGTCCCAGGAGGCGACGCTCGCGGCGGGCGAGGTCGACCGCGTCGGGCTGGCGGAACAGTTGCGCGGTCTCGCGGAACGACTCGAACGGGCGCTGGCGCTCGAGGGGCTCGTGACGCGCCGGCTGGTCTTGAAGCTGCGCTACGCGGACGGCGAGCGCGCGACCCGCAGCCAGTCGCTCGAGCGCGGCGTCGCGACGGCCGCCGAAGTGCTCGCGCTGGCGCAGGACCTGCTCCTGCGAACCCAGGCCGGGTCGCGCCCGGTGCGGCATCTGGGCCTCGCGGCGACCGGCCTCGAGCGCCCCCGCAGCGACGAGCGCCAGCTTTCGCTCTTCGACCGCTGACTCCCCTAAAGCTCGTTCCTCTCCCAGCCGAATCAGGCAACACACCGGCAACTCGCGCGGGCGAGTGGTTGGCGACGGGGGAGTCATGGATCGCAACGCCGCTCGCGATCGCCGCAAGTACCCGCGCATCCACACCGACCAGCTCATCTCGTTCGCGCCGATCGAGTCGGGCGATCGACTCGCAGTGAGCAAGAACCTTTCCGCAGGCGGCATCTGCTTCGAAGTCGTGGGCTGCGAAATCGCGCTCGGCGAGGTGCTGCGCCTCACCTTCAACGTGCAGGACGAGACGATCGTCGCGGTCGGACGCGTGAACTGGTGCACCGACGTCGATGCGTTCACGCAAGAAGTCGGTCTCGAGTTCATCGAAATCGATCCGTTCGCGCTCGAAGCCATCGAGCGCAACTCCGACGGCGGTGCGCTCACCGACTGATCCCCTGGGGTCGACTGGTTGACACCGGCCCCCGGCAGATGCCAGCCTCCGCCGCGTGTCCGACTTCCACCAGACCGGCAACATCACGACGCTGCATCGCCTCGGTTCCACCGACCTGGAGCGCCTCGAAGCCGAAGTTCGCGTCCACTCTCACGCCCGGCCGATTGCGCTCGTGCTGCCGTGCCTCTTCGATGAGCTGCGCGACACGGCGCTGAAGTCGATCATCGAGACGCTGCGCGGCGTGCCGTACCTGCACCAGGTCGTGGTCTGCGTCGACGGGGCGGAGCGGCGCGAGGATTTCGACGAAATGCGGGCCGCCTTCGAGGGCGTTCCGACCCTGGATGGACGCGGCGCAGTCCTGATCTGGAGCGACGGGCCGCGGCTGCGCTCGATCCGCGATCGGCTGCGCGCCGAGGGGCTCGACCCCGGCGAACGCGGCAAGGGTCGCGCGACCTGGCTGGCCTACGGTTACGTACTCGCCATGGCCGAGGCGCATGTCGTCGCGGTGCACGACTGCGACATCCGCGACTACCCGCGCGAGCTGTTGGCACGGCTCTGCTTCCCGACCGTGCACCCGAACCTCAACTACGAGTTCGCGAAGGGCTACTACGGTCGCGTCACGGATCGCCTCTACGGCCGGGTGACGCGCCTCTTCATGACGCCGCTCCTGCGAGCCATGAAGTCCGTGCTCGGGCCGCTGCCGCTGCTCGACTACCTCGATTCGTTCCGCTACCCGCTCGCCGGCGAGTGCGCGATGACCACCGATCTGGTTCGCATCAACCGCATCCCGAGCGACTGGGGCCTCGAGGTCGGCGTGCTGGCCGAGGTGTTCCGCAACTGTTCGGCGAAGCGAATCTGTCAGGTGGAGCTGGTGGAGAACTACGAACACAAGCACCGCCAGCTCTCCGAGAGCGACCCGAGCACGGGCCTGCACCGCATGGTGGTGGACATCGCGTCGTCGCTGGTCCGCAACCTCGCGAGCTATGGCGTGCAGTTCGACGCGGGCTTCCTCAACACGCTGATCGCGGCGTACCTGCGCACCGCGCAGGACGCGGTGGCACGCTACAACGACGACGCCGCCCTGAACGGGCTGCTGTTCGACCGCCATGAGGAGGAGGTCGCCGTCGAGACCTTCGCGCGCGCGCTGCGAACGGCGGGACTCCACTTCGTTCGCGACCCGATGGGCGCGCCGCAGATTCCAAATTGGAGTCGCGTCACCGCGGCGCTGCCGCACCTGCTCGATGAGCTGCGCGCGGCCGTCGAGGCCGACCGCCGCGGTCGCGCGCTCTCGGTCGTCGCGGGGGGCGTTCCGTGAGGATCGGTCGCGTCACGCTGGGCGACGGCGCTCCGCTCGTGCTGGTCGCGGGCCTCAACGTGATCGAGAGCGAAGCGGAGACCCTCGAAGTCGCGCGCCTGCTGCGCGAGATCGCGGAACGCCACGACCTGCCGCTCGTCTTCAAGGCGTCCTTCGACAAGGCGAACCGCTCGAGTTTCAGCTCGTTCCGCGGGCCGGGCCTCGACGTGGGCCTGCGCGTGCTGGCGCGCGTGAAGGCCGCGACGGGGCTGCCGGTGACCACCGACGTGCACGAGCCCGGGCAGGCCAAGACGGTCGCGGAAGTCGCCGACTGCCTGCAGATCCCGGCCTTTCTGTGTCGCCAGACGGATCTCGTCGCCGCCTGCGCCGCGACGGGCAAGCCGGTCAACTTCAAGAAGGGTCAGTTCGTGGCGCCACTCGACATGCGCTACGCGGTCGAGAAGGCCCGACACTTCGGCGCGCAGGACGTGCTGGTGACGGAGCGAGGCTACTCGTTCGGACACAACGACCTCGTCGTCGATTTCCGCGGCCTGGCGCAGATGCGCGAGTTTGCGCCGGTTTGCTTCGACGCGACGCATGCAGCGCAGCACCCGGGTGCAGGGGAGGGTTCTTCCGACGGCGACCGTCGCAACGTCGCGCCGCTCGCGCGCGCGGCCGTGGCGATCGGCATCGACGCGCTCTTCGTGGAAGTTCACCCGGAGCCGGATCGCGCGCCCTGCGACGGTCCCGCGCAGATCGACTTCGCCGCCCTCGACCGTTTACTCGCGGATGTCCTGGCCGTCGAGCGAGCGCTCGGGCGACGCTGAACGAGCGGCTTGGACCGCCACGGCATGCAGCGCGCCGGTGCCACGGCTGACGTCCTGACGAGCTCCGAGCGCCTCGGGCTCCTCGCGCTGCTCGGCTTTGCGGCAGCGCTGCGCTGGCTGATGTGGTCGCGCGCCGTCACGCTCTTCAACGACGGCCCGGAGTTCCTGGTGCTCGCGAAGGCGGCCGCGGCCGGCGACTTCGGAACCGTTCTCTCCCATCCCTACCATCCGCTCTATTCGCTGTTGATCGCGGGGGTGCATGGCCTCGGGTTCGACTGGGAGAACGCGGGAGCGCTGGTCGGCGTCGCCGGCGGCACCGCCGCCGTCGGCTTCCTCTTCCTGTTCGTGCGCGACGCATTTGGCGCGCCGGCGGCGTGGATCGCTGCGGGCCTGCTCGCCGTACACAGTCGCGCCGTCGAGTTTTCATCGGACGTCCAGAGCGACGGTCTTTATCTCGGCTTCTTCCTGGCCGGGGTGTGGTTCGGGTGGCGCGCATGGAAGCGGCGTTCGGCGCGCAGCGCCGCTTTGGCAGGGCTCGCGTCGGGACTCGCCTATCTCACGCGGCCGGAAGGCCTGGGGCTCGCGTGCATCCTGGTCGCGATCGCGGGGCTCGAATGGTCGCGCGGAAACTGGCGCCTTGTGCCGGCGCTGCGCTTTGCGGCCGGCGTCGCGACCGCTGCCGCGCTCTGTGTCGCGCCGTATGTGGTCGCGGTCCAGCACCAGACGGGCGCGTGGGGGCTCACGCAGAAGAAGTCGGTGAGCCAGCTCACGGGAGCCGCGCCTCGTGCAGCCGACGTGGCGGCGCCGGCCCCGATCCCACGGCGAACGGCTGCGGCTTCGCCGCTTCACGCGGCCATACCGCCCTCCGCTGCGGTCGCGCGCGCACAGATCGATCGCGGCGAGGACGGGCTCGCCGTCGTGCGTGCGGGCTCGACACCGGAGCGCGCCTTCGCGTCGGCGCGGATGCTGTTGCGAACCAGCAAGTCGGCGTTCCGTTACGGCGCTCTGCTGCTACTCGTTGCGGGGCTCGTGGCCGCGCGCGGGCGGCCCTCGCAGCGGGCGTTCTTCGTCGCTGCCGTCGCCGCTGCGTACGCCGTCGTGCTCTACACGCTCACGTTCTCGATGGGCTACGTGAGCCGTCGCCACGCGTTGCCGCCGTTGCTGCCGCTCTTCGGCTACGTCGGGCTCGGCGCTTTGGCGCTCGGGTCCTGGCTCGCGAACCCCTCCTGGCGGCGCGGGAGAGCATGGCTGGGCCGCGCCTCGCCGCTCGCGATCGGGGTGTCGATCGCGGCGCTGGTGGCAGTGGGGGAGCTCGGGACCCAGCGTGCGCCGCGTCGCGAGGAGGACGGCGCCGCCCGCGCGGCCGCGGAGTGGCTGCGCGACCACCGCCCGCCCGCGCCGCTCGCGACCACCCGGCTGCGCCTCGGCTACTACGCGGGAATGCCCTACGTTCCGCTCGTCCGGGTCGAAGCCATGGGGCTCGAGTCGCAACTCGACGAGTACTTCGACGAAGTAGGCGTCCGCTATGTGCTTCTCGACGACTCGGAAGAGGTGGAAGCGGTACGGCGCGTCGAGGGCGACCGCCTGACGGTGTTGCACTCGGTCCGACGAGGGGAGCGCGAAGCATGGGTGTTCGAGCGTGTCGAATCGCCGGCCGATTCGCGTCCCTGAGCGGGCGCTAGGACCGCGCGATGCTCCGGCGCCACAGCGAGGTCTTCCGGACGGCGCTGCTGCTCGGCGACACCCTCCTGGTCGCCGCGAGCTGGTTCGGCGCCTACCTGCTCCGCTTCCACTCCGGGCTTCCCGCGCCGCTCGGTGTGCCACCCCTCGATCCCTATCTGGTCGCGCTCGGTCTGATCGTGCCGGTCTGGGCCTGGGTATTCCGCAGCCGTGGGCTCTACGCGTCCCGCACCGACTCGACGCTCTCCGAGCTCGGCTCGGTAGTCGCTGGGGCGACGACGGTCGTGGTGCTGCTGGTGGTCGCGACATTCTTCGCGCGCTCCTACTTCTTCTCGCGCGGCGTGATCGCGTCGTTCTGGGCGCTGTCGATTGCGTCGGTCTCGTCGTTCCGGGTCGTCGCTCGCGAGTTCCTGCGCGTCCTGCACCGCCATGGCCACAACCTGAGTTCCGTGCTGGTGGTGGGCGCCGGGCCGCTCGCGGAGCAGGTGATCGACCGCGTGCACGAGCACCCCGAGGCAGGTCTGCGCGTGGTCGGCGTACTGAGCAACGACGGGCGCGTGCCGCGCGTGGGCGGCGTGCCCGTACTCGGTCGCTACGAACAGGTGCGCAAGGTGCTCGCGCTGTGTGGCGCCTCGCAGGTGGTGCTGGCGCTTCCGCGCGAAGATCAGGACCGGCTCGAAGCGTTGCTCGACGAACTCGACGACGAACTGGTCGATCTGCGCCTCGTGCCGGACCTGCTGCACGTCGCGACCTTGCGCAGCAGCGTCGAGGACTTCGACGGGCTGCCGGTGATCAGCCTGCGCGACAGCCCGCTGGTCGGTTGGGCTGCCATCCAGAAGCGCGTCTTCGACATCGCCGCGTCGGCGCTGCTGTTGGCCGTGGCGTCGCCGTTCCTGGGCGCGCTCGCGCTCGCGGTCCGCTTCACCTGCGGCGCCCCCGTCCTCTACGTGCAGGATCGCATGGGCCTCGACGGACGGGTCTTTCGCATGGTCAAGTTCCGCACCATGGTGCCGGACGCCGAGAGCGGTGGCCCCGTTTGGGCCTGCACCAGCGATCCGCGGACGACGCGGATCGGCAGCTTCCTGCGGCGCACCGGCTTCGACGAGTTGCCGCAGCTCTGGAACGTGTTGCGTGGTGACATGAGCCTGGTGGGTCCGCGCCCGGAGCGCCCCGTTTTCATCGAACAGTTCCGGCGCGAGGTGCCCGGCTACATGTTGCGCCACAAGGTGAAGGCGGGGATGACCGGCTGGGCGCAGGTGCATCGCTGGCGCGGCGACACCTCGGTGCACGAACGCGTCGAGCACGACCTCTACTACATCCGCAACTGGTCGCTCGGACTCGACGTGCGGATTCTGCTGATGACGCTCTGGCGCACGCGACTGCCGAGCTGAGCGGCCGCCATTCCGTCGCGGAGCGGGCGCTATAGTGCGCCGCCCCGAGCACGCCTGGAGTCTGCGGTTGCCGTCCAGCTCCCAGAGTTTCTCCGCTCCCGAGATCGAAGGCGCCCCGGCGCTGCCGCACGGCGGTCGCGCCGCGCGGTTTTCGGAACTCGGCTTCGCCGTCGCAATCGGTGCGCTGCTGCTGCTCGCCTACCGCGAGCTGATCGGTTTCGATCCGGCGAGACTGCCGTCCCACGACTTGCGCGGCGTCGAGGGCATGCTCTTCGAGCCGTCCGGCTCCTCGCCGTTGTTGGTCTTCGCTGCGACGGCCTGGCTCTTCGCGCGGCGCTGGACGCGGTTTCGCAACGCTCTCGGCGCGCCCGCACGACCGCTGTGGGGCGCGTTGCTCTGGATGCTCGCCTTCGCGCTCGCAGGCTGGGCATACTACATCCAGGAGACGGCGCTGCTGATTCCGTCGCTCTCGGCCACGATCCTCGGGTCGGCGCTGATGCTCGGCGGAACCCCGGCGCTGCGGGCCGTGCTGTTGCCCGCGTTGTTCCTGCTCTTCGCCGTCCCGATTCCGCCGGCCGTGCTGAATCAGTTCATGTACGACCTGCAGATCGCGACCGCGCGTTCCTCGAGCTGGATTCTCCAGCTCTTCGGCGGTGAAGCGCTCAACCAGGCCGAACGCATCTACCACGACGGTCGCGTCTTTCAGGTGATCGAGAGTTGCAGCGGGGTGCGCTCGGTAGAGACGCTCTTCATGAGTTCGTTCCTGTACCACGATCTCTTCTATCGCAGCCGGCTTCAGTCGACGCTGGTGGTGTTTTCGTCGATCGGGATCGGGCTCTTCGTGAACCAGATCCGCGTGCTCACCATCGTGCTCAATCCGTACTCGCACTTCGCGGCCGTCCACACCCTGCAGGGTCTGGTGATGATCGCGGTGGGCGTGTTCCTGCTGGCGCTGGTCGATTCGCTGTTCTCGCGCTTCCTTCCGGCCAAGCCGTGGTGGAGGCGATCGGGGCGGGGTCACGAGTTGCCGCGGTTGCGCCTCGTCGCGGTAGCGCTTCTCGCCGCCTTGCTTGCCGCGACGACGCTTCTGTTGCGGCCCTGGAAGCCGCTCGACGTGGCGGGCGAGCCGGAACTGTCCAGCGTTCCGGCGCAGCTCGCGGGCTGGACGACGACGAGCTTGAAGCTCGACCGCGAGTTCCTCGGCTCGGTCGGCTTCTCGGAGTGGGTGCATCGCCGGTACGAGCGCGGCTCGGATGCGGTGGAGGTCCTTCTCGGCACCAACCGCCGCCTCGACGAGCGCATCGACTTCCGCTCGCCGAAGCTCGGCATCCCCGGTTCCGGCTGGGAAGTGATCGCGCGCGGCGAAGCCAAACTCCTCAGCGGGCGCACCGTTCGGCGGCTCGAAGTGCGCGCGCCCGGGGAGGATCGTCAGGTGTCGTATCTGTGGACGGAAGGCGTCGAGGATCCGGCGACCGAGGTGCTGCGCGCGACGCTGGCGCTCGACCGCGGTCCATGGCGGCGAACGGGACGCGCCTGGGTCGCGCGACTCACCACCAGGCTCGAGGCCTCGCCCGAGCAATCCGACGCGCGGCTGCGCGCCTTCGCGGCCGTACTCGAACCCGAGCTGGAGCGGATCCTCGCAGCGGATCGACACTGACCGCCTCGCGGGTACGGAAACCGATGCCGCCGAATCCTGCGCGACCGACCGGATTTCTGAGTTTTCACTTTCTCGGTTCGGGATGGCGCCATCGCCGGCTGATCGGCCGGCTGACGCGCAGCCGCATCGCGGAGCGTTATCGCGGCTCGCTGCTCGGTGGCGCCTGGGTCCTGGTGCTGCCGCTGCTGATGCTCGGCGTCTACACCTTCGTCTTCTCCGAGGTGTTCCGCGCGCGCTGGGACAGCGACGGCCTCGGCGGCTTCGACTTCGCGCTGCGGCTCTTCGCGGGCATGCTCGTGTTCGGGATCTTCGCCGAGTGCGCGAACGAGGCGCCGAACCTCCTGCACGCCAACCAGAACTACATCAAACAGGTGCTTTTCCCGACCGAGGTGCTCGCGTGGGTGAGTCTGCTCGGCGCGCTCTGGCGCTTCGCGATGGGGTTCCTGCTGCTGCTCGTCTTCCAGGTGGCGTCGAGCGGGTGGCCGCCGCTCGCGGCACTCTCCCTGCCGCTCACGCTGGTGCCTCTCGTGCTGCTCGCGCTCGGAACCTCGTGGCTCTTCTCTTCGTTGGGCGTCTTCCTGCGCGATCTCGCCCAGGTGGTGACGGTGCTCACGTCGGCGCTGCTCTTCCTCTCGCCGGTGTTCTATCCCGCCTCGCGCGTGCCCGAAGCGTTGCAACCCTGGTTCCAGCTGAATCCACTCGCGACGATTCTGGAAAACGTGCGCGCTGCACTCTTCGAGGGACGCCTGCCGGATTGGCGAGCGCTCGGCATCGTGACCGCGCTGGCGTTCGTCTTCGCGTGGGCCAGCCATCGCTGGTTCCTGCGCGCCAAGAGCAGCTTCGCCGATGTCCTCTGAAGGCGAGCGCGCGATCGCGATCGACGCGAGCGGACTCGGCAAGGCGTACGCGGTGTATGCGCGACCGCAGGATCGCCTCGCAGAACTCCTGTTCGGGCGCTGGCGACCCTTCCACCGCGATTTCCATGCGGTGAGCGGCGTCGACCTGCGCGTCTACCGCGGCGAGACGGTGGGCGTGATCGGTCGCAACGGCTCGGGCAAGTCGACGCTGCTGAAGTTGATCTGCGGGATCCTCGCGCCGAGCAGCGGGACGCTCGCAGTGCACGGACACGTGGCGCCGATCCTCGCGCTCGGCATCGGCTTCCACCCCGATTTCACCGGGCGCGAGAACGTGCGCATGAACGCCGCCGTGCTCGGGATGCCCAGCGAGGTGCTGGCCGAGCGCCTCGACTCGATCATTGCGTTCGCCGACATCGGTGAATTCTTCGACCAGCCGGTTCGCTCGTACTCGAGTGGCATGGTCTCCCGGCTCGCCTTCGCGGTCGCGATCCACTCCGATCCGGACATCCTGGTGGTGGACGAGATTCTGGCCGTCGGCGACGAGGCCTTCGCGCGCAAGTGCTTCTCGCGCATCGAGCGCTTGAAGCAGCAGGGTTCGACGATCCTCTTCGTGTCGCACGCGAGCAACCTCGTCGTGCAGCTGTGTGACCGTGCGATCCTGATGGAGGCGGGCCGGCGTGTGCTCACCGGCGATCCCAAGACCGTCGTATCGCTCTACCACAAGCTGCTCTACGCGCCGCCCGCGCGGCGTCCCGAGATCCTGCATGAGATTCGCGAACGCGACGCGGGCCGCGCGCTTCCTGCCGGCGCCGAGGCGAAGCAGGACGTCCTCCGCGACGAGCCGCTCTCGATTGGTTCCTACGACCCGAACCTGCGCCCGCAGAGCACGCTCGCGTATCCGTCGCGCGGCGCGCGGATCGAGAACCCACGCCTGGTCGACGCCCGCGGTGAAGTCGTGAACCTGCTGCGCGCCGGCGCGACCTACAGCTATCGCTATGAGGTCCATTTCGACGAACCCGCGTTCGGGGTCCGTTTCGGGATGATGGTGAAGACGCTCTCCGGTTTCGAATTGGGCGGGCAGGTGTCGAAGCCGTGGGGGCAGGGGATCGACTGCGTCGGCGCTGGTTCCGTCGTGACGGTGCGCTTCTCGTTGCGCGTGCTGTTGGTGCCGGGCGCGTATTTCCTGAATGCCGGCGCGCTCGGCCTCACCGCGGAAGGCGAGCAGTACCTGCATCGCGTCATCGACGCCGCGATGTTCCGTGTCGAGCCCGATCCGCACTCGGTCGTGACGGGGCAGGTGGACTTGTCGGCGTCACGCGCCGCAGACGTGGAAGTCACGGCGCATGGCGGGGCTATGCGGCGTGTTGCTGGACCGGGACCCGGCGGGTAGGTTCGTCGCCGGCATGCAAGCGCCCGCCCAGCGAAGCTCCGACGCCAAGCAGAAGACCGCGCGAAAGCGCGCGCGGCGCGACGCGGATGGGGGGGCGGCGCGGCGCGCCGTCGTGATCCTCGGCATGCATCGCAGCGGGACGTCGGCGCTCACCGGCGTGCTCGGCCTCGCCGGTGCAGGACTGCCGGCGAACCTGATGCCCGCGACGCCTGCCAACCCGCGCGGCTACTTCGAGTCGCAGCTCCTCTACGAACTGCACGAGGAGATCTTCGCCGAAGCGGGTGTGACGTGGCAGGACCTCTTGCCGCCGCCGCCGGACTGGTTCCGTTCGGGGCACGCCGCCCGCTTCGTCGACCGGCTCTGCAAGGCCCTGCGCGAGGAGTTCGGCGACGCCCCGCTGCTGGTGCTCAAGGACCCGCGCATGTGCCGGCTCGTGCCGCTGTGGGCGCGCGTGTTCCAGCGCCTCGCGATCGCGCCCTGCTACGTGCTCGCGATCCGGCATCCACTGGAGGTCGCCGCGTCGCTCGAGCGCGAGCACCAGATGGACGAGCGCAAGGCGACGCTGCTCTGGCTCGACCACCTGCTGCGCGCCGAGCACGACACGCGCGGCCAGCGGCGCAGCGTCGTCAGCTACGAGCATCTGCTCGCGGATTGGCGGGGAACGATCGCGCGGATCGGTGCCGATCTCGACCTGCCGTTTCCGCGCCTCTCGCGCCGCACCGAAGCAGAGATCGACGAGTTCCTCTCGAGCAAGCTCCGCCATCACGGCGCCGATCGCGACGCGCTCGTCCAGCGTCGCGACGTGGCCGGTTGGGTGAAGGATGCCTACGAGTGGGCGCAGCGCGCCTCGGCGGGCGAGAACCCCGGGATCGAGGTGCTCGACGCCGCCGCCGACGCGCTGCTCGGTGCCGAACGCGCCTTCGGTCCACTGCTCGCTGCGGCCGAGCTGGCGCGCGCGCGCGCGTCCGAGGAAGTGCAGAAGCTGACGCGCGCGATCGACGAGTGGCGCACGGAAACCCGGCGTCGCGACGGCGAGATCGCGCGACTCGGCGAGGAGCTGCGCGGCGCCGAGAAGCAGATCTCGATCGGCGCCGGCGACGTCGATCGACTGCGCGAGGAACTCGCGCTGCGGCAGCACCACCTCGAGCGCATCGTCGACTGGGTGAAAGTGCTGCTCCAGTGGACGGCGCAGGTCACGACGGGTCGCGCCGCGCCGCCTCAATCACTCGAAGTGGTGTTTCGAGCGCTCGACACGGCCGCGCCCGCGCAACTGGCGGCCGTCGCGACCTCGGGGCTCGAGGTGGCGGTGCATTCGGCGGAGGCAGCCTCGCTGCGCGAGCAGCTCGCGATGGTGATGGCCGAATCGAGGGAGCGGGCCGAGGTCATCGGCGCGCTTCAGGCCGAGTGCGATGCGCTGCGGGGTGTCGCGGCTGAATCGAGTGCGCGCGCTGCGGCGCTCGGCGAACTGCAGGCCGAGTGCGATGTGCTGCGGAGATCCGTGGCGGAGGCGGAGCAGCGCGCCGAGGCAGCCGCCGCGTTGCAGGCGGAATGCGAGTCGTTGCGGTCGCAGACCGAAGTCCTCGAAGAAAAGATCGGTGCACGCAATCGAGAGACGATGCGCCTCGACAGCGAGTCGGCCCGGCTGCGCGTGGACCTCGAGATCGCGGGCGAGCGCTTGAAGCGCGAAGTCGCTGCGCGAGCCGAGCTCGAGCAGCGGATCGAGTCGCTGCGCGATCACGCGACCGAACTCATGCGGGAGCGCGGCGAGGCCGCCGACCGCGAGTTGGCCGGGCTGCGCGCGGAGCTCGAGACCGCGGGCGAGCGTCTGAAGCACGAAGTCGCTGCGCGAGCGGAGCTCGAGCAGCGGATCGCGTCGCTGCGCGGTCTCGCGACCGAACTCGCGCGGGCGCGCGGAGAGATCGCCGACCGCGCTCTCTACATCGACCAGCTGAAGGCGCGGGTCGACGAGATGGAACGCTCGCTCTCCTGGCGGGCGGGGCGCCCGGCTCGCGCGCTGGCGCGCGCCTCAAAATCGATCCTGGGCAGGTGAGTCCAGCCATGCCGCCGAGTCGCATCCGGCGCATCGCGAAGGGCTTGTATTGGGCCTTGACGTTGCAGTTGCCGCGTCGCTTGCGCGAGGCTCGTGCGGCGCGCGAGATCCGCGCAAGCGGAATCTTCGACGACGGCTTCTATCGCTCGATGCATCGCGAGGTGGCCGGCGACGAGTGGGATCCGGTGGTCCACTACGTGCGTCACGGGGCGGCGGAAGGGCGCGTCGCGAGCCCCCTCTTCGACCCGATCTACTACTGCGATCGCTATCCCGACGTCGCGGCGTCCGGCGCCGAGCCGCTCGCGCATTTCGTACGGCACGGCGCTCGCGAAGGGCGGCAGCCGCATCGCTGGTTCGACACCGCGTTCTATCTGCGCCAGAACCCGTTGGTCGCCGAGTTGGGCATGAATCCGCTCGCGCATTACCTGCAAGTGGGCGCGAGTACGGGTCGCGACCCGCATCCCGACTTCGACACGCAGTGGTACCTGGCGACGTATCCGCAGGTCGCCGCGAGTGGCATGAATCCGCTGATGCACTTCGTTCGGTGGGGTGCGAGCCAGAATCTTCATCCGAATCCGCGCGCGCAACGAGAAGCGGAGGAGCGACGCGCCGCCGCGCTCACCAGCGCAAAGGCGCGTGCGCCGCGCGAGGCGGGCGTCACGCCGCGGATCGCGGTGGTCGTCCATCTCTACTATCCCGATCTATGGGAGGAGATCTGTCACTACCTCGGTCAGCTTCGCGAGGACTTCGATCTCTTCGTGTCGCTTTGCACCGAGACGGGTGCTGGTTTCGACGCGAAGATCCGCACCGATTTCCCGCACGCCGAGGTGCGCAGCTTCGAGAACCGCGGGCGCGACATCGGCCCCTTCGTGGAGTTCCTGCGCGACAGCCGCCTCGCGCGCTACGAGCTGGTCTGCAAGATCCACTCGAAGAAGAGCCTGCACCGCGCAGACGGCGATCGCTGGCGCGGAACGCTGCTCCAGCAGCTGCTCGGCGCCCCGGTGATCATCCGCGAGATCTTCGACGCCTTCGAGAACGATCCCGGGATCGGGCTGCTGGGCCCGGCCAACCAGCTCGAGCACGAC
>Ga0316600_10000859_pt1 | contig 14119 bp, 15 predicted proteins | sample OWC_soil_day5_CT_FD_207652 | JGI IMG/M metagenome (GOLD analysis project Ga0316600, IMG submission 207652) | Wetland soil microbial communities from Old Woman Creek delta, Ohio, United States - OWC_soil_day5_CT | ecosystem: Environmental > Terrestrial > Soil > Wetlands | place: USA: Ohio... | reverse complement strand
CAAGGACGGCCAGGGGCCTGCGGACCCCGCGGAAGGAACTGGACAAGATGATCTCCCCGGCGTGCTGCTACCGCGCGCGGCCGCCGGATTCGACGGCGCTCTCCGTGCCCGCGGTCAATGCATGCCGCGCATCATGCCCGCGTGCGCGTGAGTTTTCACCCGCAACATGCTCAGGACGAGCGTTCGCGCAGGTGGTCCAGGAACAAGCGCAGGCGCATCGGCATCCGGCGCGAGGCGTAAACGGCGAACACCGGCGCATCCGGTCCGCGCCAGTTGTCCAGTACAGGCACCAGGCTGCTGGTCACGGCCTGATCGGCGAGCTTCGATTCGGGCAGCAAAGCGACCCCGGCGCCGGCGGCCGTCAGGCTGATCAGGGTACCCAGGTCGTTGACTTCGACGTTGCCGTGGGGCGTTACGCTGGCCCGTTCGCGCCCGCGGCTCAGCACCCATGTTCGGTCACTGTCCCGGCCGGCGATGACCAGCGCATTGACGGCGGCCAGATCACGCGGGTGCCTGAGGGGTGGCAGGCTGGCCAGGTAGCCAGCGCTGGCGAACAGGCGGGTCCGCATCTGGAACAGCGGGCGCGCGATGAGCGTCCCGTCCGTGGGTCTTGCCACGCGTATCGCGAGGTCGAAGCCCTCGGCCAGCAGGTCGACGATGCGGGAGGACAGGTCGAGTTCGAGGCGAATGTCGGGGTGGCGGGCGGCAAACGATGCGAGCGCCCCGGCCAGCCCGTAGCGCGCCAGGTCCGCGGGCATGGTGACCCGCAGTCGGCCGCGGGGGGTGCTGGACTCTTCGCTGAGGCACTCCAGGGCGTCGGCGAGACTCGCGAGCGGCGACCCGGCGCGCGACAACAGCAATGCACCTGCGTCGGTCGGCTCGACCCGACGCGTGCTGCGCCGGAGCAACTGTGCGTCCAGTTGTCTCTCCAGGCTCGCGATCCGGCGGCTGACGGTGGCGAGTGGCATGCCGAGGTCAATGGCCACCCGGGTGAAGCTCCGCTCGCTGGCCACCGCGCAGAAAAGCCGAAGGTCATCGAGACTTGGGGTATCCGGGCGGGCGACCATGACGGGTACTATTACCAGAATGGAATAAAGTAATCCAATGGGAGTATTTATCTCGTGTGGAGGGCCCGATACCCTTCTGCCAGGTACCAACGATGCAGGGGAGTCCGACATGTTGACGCTTCGCAGGGCCCGCGACCGCGGCCACGCCAACCACGGCTGGCTCGACTCGTACCACAGCTTCTCGTTCGCCGATTACTACGACCCGGACCATATGGGCTTTGGCCCGCTGCGCGTCATCAACGAGGACCGCGTGGCGCCGGCCCAGGGTTTCGGCACCCACGGCCACCGCGACATGGAGATCATCAGCTACGTGCTCGACGGCTCGCTCGAGCACAAGGACAGCATGGGCAACGGGTCCGTGATGACCTACGGCGACGTGCAGCGCATGAGCGCCGGCCGCGGCGTGCAGCACTCGGAGTACAACGCGTCACGGACGACGCCGGTCCATTTCCTGCAGATCTGGATCGAGCCTAACGTGCGCGGCATCGCCCCCGGTTATGAGCAGCTGCGGTTCGAGGCTGCGGACAAGCGCGGACGGCTTCGTCTGATCGCCTCGCCAGACGGCGCCCAGGGGTCGGTCACCATTCACCAGGACGCACGCGTCTACGCCGGGCTGTTCGACGGCGAGGAGAGCGCGACCTTGTCGCTGGGCGCCGGCCGTCGGGCCTATGTCCACGTGGCGCAGGGAGCCATCGCGGTGAACGGGCAGGTCCTTGCGGCCGGAGACGCGCTGCGCATCGAACAGGAGCCGGTCGTCTCCCTCGCGGCTGGACGTGGTGCCGAAGTGCTGGTCTTCGACCTGCCGTGAGGTTCTATTTCCGCGGCGGCCTGGGCAGGAACGCACTGGTGCGACGGACGTAGTCGGCGTAGCCGGGCTTCGACTGCTTGAGCGAGGACTCGAGCAGAGTCACGCCGGACACGCGCAGCAGGAAGAACGTCATCACCACGGGCCCGATCGCCGTCCAGGCCGCGGAGGGGGCGTCGCAGGCGGCGAGCCAGATGCCCCACCACAGGCAGGCGTTGCCGAAGTAGTTCGGGTGGCGCGTGTAGCGCCACAGCCCGGTGTCGAGCACCTTGCCCCGGTTCGCCGGGCTGGCCTTGAACCGGCGGAGCTGCAGGTCCCCGACGGCCTCGAACAGGAAGCCGAGGGTCCAGAGCGCCAGGCCGATCCAGGCCAGCGGTCCCAGGCGGTCGGGCTCGGTGGCCAGTTGTCCGACCTGGACCGGCAGTGACACTACGACGATGAGCAAGCCCTGCAGCCCGAACACCCACAGCAGGCTGTGGCGCGCAAAGCTGCCGCCATCCGACTCGACACGCGTTCGCCACGATGCGTAGCGCGGATCCTCGCCGTGGCCGAGGTTGCGCAGCGCGAGGTACAGGCCGAGCCGCAGGCCCCACGCCACGGTCATCGCCGTCAGCAGCCATTGCCGCGGGGCGAAACCGTCCGCCAGCAGCAGCGTGGCGACGGCGACGATCGCGAAGCCCGGGCCCCAGAAGATGTCCACGATGCTGGCGTTGCGCAACCGCAGGCTGAGGAGCCACAGGACCAGCATGCAGGCCATCACGATGGCGAGGTTGGCGGCGAGCAGTTGCAGCAGGGTCATGACCTCACCCTTCGTGGGATCGGCGTGCCTGGATCCAGGTGCCGCTCGATCACCGCTTGAGCTTCATCAGCCGGCCTTTCTCGCGCTGCCAGTCGCGGTCCCGCGAGTCGGAGCGCTTGTCGTGCTGCTTCTTGCCGCGTGCGAGGCCGATCTCGACCTTGGCCTTGCCGTTCTTCCAGTACATCGCGAGCGGCACCAGCGTGTAGCCCTTGCGCTCGACGGCCCCGACGAGGCTGTCGATCTGGCGGCGGTGCAGCAGCAGCTTGCGCGATCGCGTCGGGTCGGCAACGACGTGTGTCGACGTGGTAGGCAGCGGTGAGACGTGCGAGCCGAACAGGAAGGCTTCCCCGTCCTTCAGCAGCACGTAACCCTCCTTCAGCTGCACCCGGCCGGCACGCAGGGCCTTGACCTCCCAGCCCTGAAGCGCGAGCCCGGCCTCGTAGCGCTCGTCGATGAAATAGTCGTGCCGCGCCTTCTTGTTGAGGGCGATTGTCCCGGCCGTGGTCTTCTCTTCCGCCATGCGTGATGTCCTTGTCGGCCCGGCATTCTAGCCCCTTGTGAGGTTGTGGCGCCGGGCCGCCTGGCCGACAATCGCAGGCGACCGGAGGCGAGCGATGCGCGAGGTGAAGCGAAGCGCGCTCGTGCCGTACACGGCGGTGCAGATGTTCGACCTGGTGGCGGACGTCGAGAGGTACCCGGAGTTCCTGCCGTGGTGCACCGCCGCCACGGTGCTCGGGCGCGATGGCGAGATGGTGACGGCCCAGCTGGCGCTGTCGCGCGGGCGCGCGAGCGCCCGCTTCACCACGCGCAACCGGCTCGTGCCGGGCCAGTTCCTCGAGATGCGGCTGCTCGAGGGCCCGTTCCGGTCGCTCGAAGGCCGCTGGGACTTCATCGCCATCGGCGAGGTAGGCAGCCGGGTCGAGCTCGCCCTGCGGTTCGAGACCCAGGGATCACTGGCCGGGCTCGTGCTCGGACCGGTCTTCGAGGGGATCTGCAACCAGCTCGTGGATGCCTTTGCGCAGCGGGCGAGGAAGACCTATGGCTGAGCCGGTACTGCTCCGGGTCGAGGTCGTGCTCGCCGAATCCGTGGCGCAGTGGCGGGTGGAGCTCGAGGTACCTCCCGGCACGACGGCCTGGCAGGCGGTCGAGCGCTCGCGACTGCTCGGGCATCGAGCCGGCCTCGATCCGTCCGCACTGGCGGTGGCCGTGCATGGCAAACAGGTCGGCCGCGACCAGCGGCTCGAGGACGGCGACCGCGTCGAGGTCCTGCGTCCCCTGCCTCAGGATCCAAAGCAGCGCCGCCGGCGCCTCGCCCGCGATGGTGCCGCGATGGGAAGGAAACCGCCGCTGCGGTGAATGCCCGTGCGCGGCAGCCGGACGCGCTCAGCCCTGCTTTTCGGCGGGCTCCTGCTGCGGGACGCCTCGCTGCAGGGCGGCGGGCCGCTCGATCTTGCTGACCGTGTCACCGTCGAACCAGACGATCACGTGCGAGCGGCGCGTATCGCCGTTCTTTCCGCGGCGGAAGTAGTACATGTAGTCCCAGCGGTCCTGCGAGAAGGGATCGGCCACCATCGGCGTCCCGAGCACGAATCGCACCTGGCTGCGCGTCATGCCCACCTCGAGCTCGGCGATCTGGTCCTCGTTCAGCAGGTTTCCCTGCTGCGTATCGAGCTTGTAGACGCAGGCCGTCAGCAGGGAGGCCGCCACGGCGGCGGCCAGGACTCGCAGGCGGGTCTGTCGTAGAGGTCGCATGGGCCGGGGTCCTGGGTGATAATGCCCCGACATCATAGCCGAAGCTCCGGCCGGAGCCGAATGGGGCCAGGGAAGTGGAAAGCGACGAAATCCGCAAGGCAGGCCTGAAGGTCACCCTTCCCCGGGTCAAGATCCTCGAGATCCTGGCCGGCGGCGGGCGCCACATGTCGGCCGAGGACATCTATCGCAGGCTGATCGAGCAGGGCGAGGAAATCGGCCTGGCGACGGTGTACCGCGTCCTCACGCAGTTCGAACAGGCGCAGCTGGTGACGCGCCACCACTTCGAGGGTGGCACCTCCGTCTTCGAACTCAACCAGGGCGAGCACCACGACCACATCGTCTGCATGGACTGCGGCCGGGTCGAGGAGTTCATGGATTGCGGCATCGAGGAGCGGCAGCTCGACGTCGCCTCGAAGCTCGGCTTCGAGATCGCCGAGCACAACCTGATCCTCTACGGGCGCTGCCGGCGCAAGGACTGCCCCAACCGCAAGGTCAAGCCGCGCGGCGCGGACTGAGCCCTCAGCCGCCGCGCGCCGCCGCCTTCAGCATCTCGCGGGCGTGGTCGCGCGTCTTGCGGGTGATCTCGACGCCGCCCAGCATGCGCGCCAGTTCCTCGACACGCTCCGGCGCGTTGAGCTCCGTCACCGTCATGCGGCTGCTCCGGCCGTCCGTGATCTTCGCGACTCGCACCTGGTGGTCGGCCTGGCTCGCGACCTGTGCCAGATGCGTCACGCACAGCACCTGTCCGCGCGCGCCGAGCGCCGCCAGCTGCCGGCCGACCATCTCGGCCACCGCGCCGCCGACGCCTGCGTCCACTTCGTCGAAGATCATGCAGGTGCGGGCGGAGCCGTGCGCGGCCGCGACCTGGACCGCCAGGCTGATGCGCGACAACTCGCCGCCCGAGGCGACCCTGGACACCGGCTTCACCGGCTGCCCGGGATTGGCGCTGACCAGGAACGTCACTTCGTCGTTGCCCTCCGTCGAGGGCTCGCCGCCGGCTGCCGGACTCACCTCGACCTCGAACCTGCCGCCCGGCATCCCGAGGACCGCCATCAGCGACGTCACCGAGGTCGCGAGCCTGGCCGCGGCGCTGCGACGTGCCTCCGTCAGCTTCGCAGCGGTTGCGTCGTAGCGCGACCGGACCTCCGCGAGCCGGCGCTGGAGGCCGGACAACACGATCTCCGAGTTCTCGAGCGCCGCGAGCTCCGCGTTCAGCGAAGCCAGTTGCGCGGGCAGGGCCGACGGTTCTATGCGGTGCTTGCGGGCCAGCTCCTCGATGGCCGCGACCCGCCGCTCGACCCAGTCCTGGCGTTGCGGGTCCACGTCGAGCGAATCGAGGTAGCCCGACAGCTCGCCCGCGGCCTCCTTCAGCGCGATGACCGCGTCCTCGAGCATCCGCAGGGGGGCCGCAAGCGTCGCGTCGATCGCCGCCGCGGCCCGCAACTGGCCGGCCGCCCGGCTCGCGACGCCGTGCGCATCGGCGCCGTCGGCGTCGTAGGCGAGGGCGAGCGCGGCGCGGGTCGCCTCGGCCAGCCGGCCGCGGTTCGCGAGGCGGGACTGCTCCTCGGCCAGCGACTCCACTTCGCCGTGTTCGAGGGACAGCGCGTCGAGCTCGCCGACCTGGTAGCGCAGCAGCTCGAGGCGCGAGCCGCGTTCGTGGGCAGCCTCGGCCAGGCGCGCGTGCTCGCGCGAGAGATGGCGCCACTCCTCGGCGGCCTCGCGCACCGGGACCATCAGGGGCTCGAGGTCGCCATGCAGGTCCACCAGCTGCCGCTGGGCGTTGCGGCGCAGCAGGGACAGGAATTCCTGCTGTCCGTGGATGTCGATCAGCAGGCTGCCGAGTTCGCGGACGACCTGGGCGGGCAGGGCCTGCCCGTTGACGAAGCATCGCGAGCGGCCGTCGGCGCCGACCACGCGCCGCAGGATCACCTCGCCCTCCGCGTCGAGCGATTGCGCAGCGAGCCAGTCGCGCGCCTCGGCGCTGCCGGCGATGTCGAACGTGGCCGTGATCTCGGCACGCTCGGCGCCGTGCCGCACCGCATCGGCAGCCGCCCGGCCGCCCAGCGCGAGCAGCACCGCGTCGACCAGGATCGACTTGCCGGCGCCGGTCTCGCCGGTGAGCGCCGTCAGGCCCTGCGCGAACTCGACCTCCACGGCATCGATGATCGCGAAGTCGCGGACCTTGAGGTAGCAGAGCATGTCAGCCCGGCTCGTCAGGGTTGCGGGCGCTGCGCCCCCAGTGGAGCTTGGAGCGCAGGATCCTGAAGAAATCGTGTCCCGGCGGATGCAGGAACGTGATGCTCTGCCGGGCGGCGCCGACGTGCAGCCGCCCGCCATGGTCGAGGTCGCCCAGCACCGTGCCGTCGAAGGTGACCTGCGCGCGGGTCGGCGACCGCTGGGCCAGCCTGAGCTCGATGGCGCTGTCGCGCCCGACGACGATCGGGCGGTCCGACAGCGTGTGCGGCGAGATCGGCGCCAGCACCAGCGCGTCGAGGTGCGGATGGATGATCGGACCGCCGCAGGACAGTGCGTAGGCCGTGGACCCGGTGGAGGTCGCGATGACCAGGCCGTCGCCACCGTGCGTGTTGACGAAGGTGCCGCTGATCCAGGTCTCGAACTCGATCATCCGGCCGGTCTCGTACTTCTGGATGACGACGTCGTTGAGCGCGTGGCAGGTCAGCGGCGGCTGGCCGGGGCGTTCCAGGCTGGCCGACAGCAGGGCGCGCACGTCCTCCTGGTACTGGCCGGAAAGCACCGCGTCGAAGCGGTCGATCATCTCGGTCGGGGAGACGTCGGCGAGAAAGCCGAGACGGCCCCGATTCACGCCGAGCAGCGGGACGGACCGGCCGATGACCGCCTGCGCCGCGTACAGCATCGTGCCGTCGCCGCCAATGGCCACGATCAGCTCGGCCTGGTCGGCCAGGTCCCGCACCGGCAATCGGGCCACGCGCTCGGGCAGGTTGCCGGCGCCCGAGGCGCTGTCGATGAAGACCTGCAGGCCTCGGGCCAACAGGTGTTGCGCGAGCGCGGACAGCGAGTCGGCGACCCGCGTGTCCTCGGACCAGCCGATGAGCCCGATGCGTGAGAAGTGGGAATCCATGGGCTGCGACTTTTAGCACGCGCCCGGGACGCCGGCCACTCGACGCCGCGGCGCGTTCGTCCAGTTTCCGCGGGCTACCGGGACTGACGGCGGGTGCCGGTCGCAGGGCGGGCGCGGATGCCGGGGGACAGTTGCGCTTGACACTCGCGGAAGGCGATTGCTAACGTGGAGCGAAGGCGCGCGGCAAGGGAACAAAAGGCTTTTCGTACAACAAGTTATGAGTACTCACGGATACGCCGGCGAGGATCACCTCAGCGAGCGGGCGCAGCAGTTGCTCAAGACGCTGGTCGAGCACTACATCCGCGACGGCCAGCCCGTGGGCTCCCGGATCCTCTCGCGCGAGTCGGGCCTGCAGCTGAGTTCGGCCACGGTCCGCAACGTCATGGCCGATCTCGAGGAACACGGGTTCGTTGCCTCGCCGCACACCTCGGCCGGCCGCGTTCCGACGGACAAGGGCTACCGCTTCTTCGTCAACACGCTGCTCAAGGTCCAGCCGCCGGGCGAGGGCGACGTGCTGAGCCTGCAGCGCGCGTTCGAGCTCAATTCCGACGATCCGAAGGCGCTGGTGGCCACCGCGTCCCAGGTGCTGTCCAGCATCACCCGGCTCGCGGGCGTGGTGATGGTGCCCCGCCAGTCGCATGCGGCCCTGTCGCAGATCGAGTTCATCGGGCTGTCCGAGAACCGCGTGCTGGCGATCCTCGTCGTCAATGGGCGCGAGGTGCAGAACAAGGTCCTCCAGCTGGACCGGCATTACACCGCCGACCAGTTGCGTCGCGCGGCGAGCCACCTCAACGAGCAGTTTCGCGGGCGCGAGCTGGCTGACGTGCGCTCCCTGCTCCTGACGCAGCTGCAGGAGACCCGCGAACAGATGAACCAGATGATGCTGGACGCCATCTCGATCGCGGAGCAGTTGTTCATCGGTGGCGGCAGGCAGGTCGACGCAGACGTGCTGTTCGCCGGCGAGACCAACCTCATGAACTTCGCGGAGCTGTCGAACGTGGACAAGCTGCGCAAGCTGTTCGAGGCGTTCAACGAGAAGCGGGACATCCTGCACCTGCTGGACCAGAGCCTGCACGCGGAGGGCGTGCAGATCTTCATCGGCCACGAGTCCGGTTACCGGATCCTCGACGACTGCACGGTCGTCACCGCGCCGTACTCGCGCGACAACGAGACCATCGGCGTGCTGGGGGTGATCGGCCCGACGCGCATGGCCTACGAACGCGTGATCCCGATCGTGGACCTGACCGCGAGACTGCTCGGGTCCGCCTTGAATTCACGGGGTTAGGCCCCAAGAGGAGTCAGGCGCCACGCTGGCCCCGCTGGGGGTCAGCGTGGGGCCTGACCCCGCCTGCAGGAGCGACGCTGATGAACCAGACCGAACGCGACCCGGCCGATCCCGCAGGCGAGGAGGGACCGGCCCCCGCCGGCGATCCCGCCGGGGCCGACCTCGCGGACCGGATCGCCGAGGCCGAGGCTCGCGCCGCCGAGCATCGCGATGCCTACCTGCGCGCCATGGCCGAACTCGAGAACTATCGTCGCCGGGTGGCGCGGGAAGTGGACAGTGCCCGGCAGTTCGGCGCCGAGCGGCTGGCGACCGGGCTGCTGCCCGTCGTCGACAGCCTCGAGCTGGCCTTGTCCAATGCCGGCCGGGCGGATGCGGCGACCCTGCTGGCCGGGCAGGAGGCCACCCTCAGGCTGCTGGTCAAGGCCCTGGAAGCGGCGGGCGTCACCGGGCTCGACCCGGCCGGACAACCCTTCGATCCCGCCCGGCACGAAGCCATGGCCATGCAGCCGACCGCGGACCAGCCGCCCGACACCGTCCTCGCGGTGGTCCAGAAGGGGTACGTCCTGAACGGGCGGCTTCTGCGCCCGGCACGCGTGATCGTGGCCAGGTCCCCCGACGCTTGAAACCGGCGGTGGCCGACCCCACCTCCCGGGTTAGATCCCAATCCTGACTGATACGGAGCCACCCGCATGGGCAAGATCATCGGCATCGACCTGGGCACGACCAACTCGTGCGTGGCCGTCATGGAAGGCGGCACCTGGAAGGTCATCGAGAACAGCGAGGGTGACCGCACCACGCCGTCGATCGTCGCCTTCACGAAGGACAACGAGGTGCTGGTTGGACAGTCGGCGAAGCGCCAGGCGGTCACCAACCCGCAGAACACCTTTCACGCGGTCAAGCGACTCATCGGGCGCCGCTTCGACGACAAGGTCGTGCAGCGGGACATCCCGATCACGCCGTACAGGATCGTCAGGGCGGAGAACGGCGACGCGTGGCTCGAGGCGCAGGGCAAGAAAGTCGCCCCGCCGGAGATCTCCGCGCGGGTGCTGATGAAGATGAAGAAGACCGCCGAGGACTACCTTGGCGAACCGGTCACCGAGGCCGTCATCACCGTCCCGGCCTACTTCAACGACGCGCAGCGCCAGGCGACCAAGGACGCTGGCCGCATCGCCGGGCTCGAGGTCAAGCGCATCATCAACGAGCCGACGGCCGCCGCGCTGGCCTACGGGCTGGACAAGAAGGGCGCCGACCGGAAGATCGCCGTGTACGACCTCGGCGGCGGCACCTTCGACATTTCCATCATCGAGATCGCCGACGTCGACGGCGAGCGCCAGTTCGAGGTGCTCTCCACGAACGGCGACACGTTCCTGGGCGGCGAGGACTTCGACCGCCGGGTCATCGACTACATCGCCGCCGAGTTCCAGAAGGAGAGCGGCGTCGACGTCAGCAAGGACCCGCTGGCGATGCAGCGCCTGAAGGAAGCGGCGGAGAAGGCCAAGGTCGAGCTGTCGTCGGGGCAGCAGACGGAGGTCAACCTGCCGTACATCACCGCCGACGCATCCGGCCCGAAGCACCTGAACATCAAGCTGACGCGCGCCAAGCTCGAGTCCCTGGTCGAGGAGCTGGTGCAGCGCACGATCGAGCCGTGCAGGATCGCACTCAAGGACGCCGGGCTGTCCATCAACGAGGTCAGCGAAGTCATCCTGGTCGGTGGCCAGTCCCGCATGCCGCTGGTGCAGAAGACGGTCAAGGACTTCTTCGGCAAGGAGCCGCGCAAGGACGTCAATCCCGACGAGGCCGTCGCCATCGGCGCGGCGATCCAGGGCGGCGTGCTCGCGGGCGAGGTCAAGGACGTCCTGCTGCTGGACGTCACCCCGCTGTCGCTCGGCATCGAGACGCTCGGCGAGGTCATGACCAAGCTGATCGAGAAGAACACCACGATCCCGACCAAGGCGACGCAGGTGTTCTCGACCGCGGCCGACAACCAGCCGGCGGTGACCATCCACGTGCTGCAGGGCGAGCGCGATCGCGCGCGGGACAACAAGTCGCTCGGCAAGTTCGACCTGAGCGACATCCCGCCGGCGCCGCGCGGGATGCCGCAGATCGAGGTGACCTTCGACATCGACGCGAACGGCATCCTGCACGTCTCGGCGAAGGACAAGGCCACCGGCAAGGAACAGAAGATTGTCATCAAGGCTTCGAGCGGCCTGTCGGAGGACGAGATCAACCGCATGGTCCGCGACGCGGAGGTGCACGCCGACGAGGACAAGCGATTCCGCGAGCTGGTGGAGACCCGCAACAAGGCCGACGCCCTGCTGCACGCGACGGAGAAGTCCCTCAAGGACCTCGGCGAGAAAGTCGAGCCCGCGGAACGCGCCGCGATCGAGTCGGCGATGAACGACCTGCGGTCCGTGCTCAAGGGCGACGACAAGGACACGATCGACCGCAAGGCCGAGGCGCTTGCGCAGGCCTCCGCGCCCGCAGTGCAGCGGGCCTACCAGGCCGAGGCCGGTGCGGGCCCTGGCCCGGGCCCGGGCGCCGAGACGGGCGGAGGGGCGGCGCCGGGCGGCAAGGAAGACGTGCTCGACGCCGAGTTCGAGGAAGTGAAGGACAAGGACCGCAAGGCCCACTGAGGCCGGGCGGAACGCGAGGCAACGGACGGCAGCCGCCGGGTGACGTAAGTCGCCCGGCGGCGCCGCTTACGGTCACCCATGTCGAAGCGCGACTACTACCAGGTGCTGTCGGTCCCGCGCAACGCGACCGACGACGACATCAAGAAGGCATACCGTCGCCTCGCGATGAAGTACCACCCGGACCGCAATCCCGACGACAAGGAAGCCGAGGAGAAATTCAAGGAGGCCAAGGAAGCCTACGAGGTCCTGACCGACGCGCACAAGCGTGCGGCCTACGACCAGTTCGGGCACGCCGGACTCGACGCCGCGCGCGGCGGCGGCCCGGGGTTCAATCCCGCGGACGCCTTCGGCGACATCTTCGGCGACGTCTTCGGGGACATCTTCGGCGGCGGGCGACGCGGGCGCGGCGGCGCCTTCCGCGGCGCGGACCTGCGCTACGAACTGGCGCTCGACCTCGAGCAGGCAGTCTTCGGCACCACCTCCGAAATCGAGTTCCAGACGGTGGTCGAGTGCCACGAGTGTTCGGGGAGCGGCTCGGAGCCCGGCCACGCGCCTTCGACCTGCGACACCTGCGGCGGCGCCGGGCAGGTGCGCATCAGCCAGGGCTTCTTCACCGTCCAGCAGCCGTGCCCGCGCTGCAAGGGACGCGGCACGATCATCACGCGGCCCTGCCGGACCTGCGCCGGCCAGGGGCGCACCCGCGAGTCCCGCAAGCTGTCGGTGAAGGTCCCGTCGGGCGTGGACACCGGCGACAGGATCCGGCTGCCGGGCGAGGGGGAGGCGGGGCGCCAGGGCGGCCCGCGTGGCGACCTGTACGTGGAGGTCGTGGTCCGCGAGCATCCCATCTTCGAGCGCGACGGCGCGCACCTGTCCTGCGAGGTGCCGATCAGCTTCGCCACGGCGGCGCTGGGCGGAAGCATCGAGGTGCCGACGCTCGACGGACATGCCGTCATCAAGGTGCCTGCCGAGACCCAGTCGGGCCGGGTTTTCCGGCTGCGGGAGAAGGGCGTCAAGCCGGTCCGCGGCGGCGCCACCGGCGACCTGTTCTGCCGGGTGGTCATCGAGACGCCGGTGGACCTCACGGACGAGCAGAAGCGGATGCTGCGGGAGTTCGAGGCATCCCTCACCGGCGACCCCACCCGGCATCATCCACGCGAACGGTCCTGGCTGGACGGCGTGAAGCGGTTCTTCGAGAGTATCGGTAGCTGAGGTGGCGCCATGATCAACGTCGCAGTGCTCGGTGTCAGTGGGCGGATGGGCCGCTGCCTCGTGCGTACGGTCCGCGAGGCGCCAGACCTGTCGCTGTCAGGAGCGCTGGCCTCGGCGACCAGCGCGACGCTCGGCCGCGACGCGGGCGACGTGGCGGAAACAGGTCCGGTGGGTGTCGTCGTGACGGCCGACCGGGAGGCCGCGCTGGCGGGTGCGGACGTCGCCATCGACTTCACCCTGCCCGGCGCGACGATCGCCAACCTCGAGGCCGCCGCCAAGCGCCGCATCCCCGTGGTGATCGGCACCACCGGCCTCGACGAGGCATGCCACGCGGCCATCCGCGGCCTGTCCCACGACCTGCCGGTGCTGGTGGCGCCCAACATGAGCCTCGGCGTGAACCTGCTCTTCGGCCTGGTCGCCAAGGCCTCCGCCGCCCTCGGCGAGGATTACGACATCGAGATCCTCGAGGCGCACCACCGCAACAAGGTGGATGCCCCCTCCGGGACCGCGCTGAGAATCGGCGAAATTGCCGCCGGCGCGCGCGGCAGGGCCCTCGGCGACGTCGGGATCTACTCGCGCGCGGGCCAGACCGGGAGGCGGCCGCGGGGCGCGATCGGACTGGCGGTGCTTCGCGGCGGGGACATCGTCGGCGAGCACCGCGTGCTCTATGCCGGGACCGGCGAAAGCCTGGAGATCGCGCACCGGGCCACCGACCGGATGACCTTCGCCTATGGCGCCGCGACGGCCGCGAGGTGGATCATCGGGCGGCCGCCGGGCCTTTACGGCATGGCCGACGTCCTCGACGTCTGAACGGGGTCCGCGTGACCGCGCGGAGGCCCTCTTTCGTGGACACCGGCGCAGCGGTTCCAGTACAATTCGGTTTCAGGTTGGGACCCCACAGTTCGGAACAGCCAGCGGGCGGAGCCAGTGACCGGTTCCACCCGCTGATCGCATGCGCGCCGCGCATTGCGAGCTGGACTGCGGCCCGGGACTGGAGAACCTGAGTGACCCCTACGCCCGCAGTGCTCGCCCTCGAGGATGGGTCGGTGTTCAAGGGGGTGTCCGTCGGGGCGCCTGGCTGCACCACCGGCGAGGTCGTATTCAACACCGCGATGACGGGCTACCAGGAGATCCTCACGGATCCCTCGTACTGCCGGCAGGTCGTCACGCTGACCTATCCGCACATCGGCAACACCGGGGCGACCCCGGAAGACCTCGAGTCCGGCAGGATCCATGCCGCGGGCCTCGTCATCCGCGACCTCCCGCTCACGCACTCCAGCTGGCGCGCGGCCGAGTCGCTGCAGTCCTTCCTGGTCCGCGGCGGCGTCGTCGCCATTGCCGGCATCGATACGCGGCGCCTGACGCGCCTCCTGCGCGAGAAGGGCGCGCAGGCCGGCTGCATCATCACGGGCACTGCGGGGACGACGGCCGAGGCCATCGAGCTGGCCCGACGGTTCCCGGGGCTGAAG
>Ga0316600_10000857_pt1 | contig 14137 bp, 11 predicted proteins | sample OWC_soil_day5_CT_FD_207652 | JGI IMG/M metagenome (GOLD analysis project Ga0316600, IMG submission 207652) | Wetland soil microbial communities from Old Woman Creek delta, Ohio, United States - OWC_soil_day5_CT | ecosystem: Environmental > Terrestrial > Soil > Wetlands | place: USA: Ohio... | reverse complement strand
CCGAGGCGCCGGTCGTCGCCCCGGCCCCCGGCCCCGGCCCCCCCCCCCCCCCCCCGGCCGCGCCCCCGCCCCCCCCCCCCCCCCCCCCCCCCCCCCCCCCCCCCCGGCGGGGCGCCCCCCCCCCCCGCGCCCCCGCCCCCCCGCCCCCGCGCCGCCCTCGCCCTCGGCCGGGGAGTCGAGGATCTCGAACACGCTCTCGCCGGCCGCGATGCCCTGCTGCAGCGGCCCGACCACGTTGACCAGGCGGCGCAGCGGCGCGGTGATCAGCAGCAGCGCGGTCAGGAACGAGGTGAATTCGCCGATGGTGATGCCCTTGTCGAGCACCTGCCGGATCGCCACGTACATGACGGCCGCGAGTCCCAGCGCCGCGATCATCTGCACCACCGGGTTCGACACCGCCTTGACCGTCACGAGCTTCATGAAGCTGGCGCGGTTGTGCTCGTTGACGGTCTCGAACAGCCGGATCTCCTGCGGCTGCGCGTTGAACACCTTGATCATGCGGTGGCCCTCGAGGGCCTCCTTGGCGACCCGCGTCACGTCGCCCATGGAGCTCTGGATCCGCTGGCTGTAGCGGCGGAACAACCTGCTGGTGACCCGCATCAGCCCGACGATCAGCGGCGCCACCGCCAGCGCGAACAGCGTCAGCCGCCAGTTCATGTAGAACAGCCAGCCGAGCAGCCCGAGGATCGTCAGCGTGTCGCGGATCATCGAGGTGATCGCGGTGGTCGCCGCCTCGGCCACGAGCTCGATGTTGTAGGTCAGGCGCGACAGCAGCTGCGCAACGCCCGCCCGGTCGAAGAATGCCACCGGCAGGTGCAGGTACTGGCTGAACACCTGGCCCCGCATGGACTTGATGACCTGGCGGCCCACCCAGCCCGGCGCGAACACCGACAGGTAGTCCCCGACGCCGCGCGCGGCGAACAGCACGATGATGCCGGCGGGCACCAGCACGAGGACCTTCTCGTTGCGCTCGACGAAGGCGCCGTCGAGGAACTCCTTGACCAACCAGGCGAGGCCGGTGTCCACCGCGGCGAACAGCGCCATTCCGAGCACGCCGAGCAGGAACATCGGCCAGTGCGGCTTCGCGTAGGCCAGCAGCCGCCGGTAGATCTTCAGGCCGCCGGCGGTGATCGGCGGCAGCGACGGGTCGCGCTTACGTTTGCTCACTGACGGTCGCTATGTTGACCTGAGCGAAGCCGAGCCGGGCCGCGACGTCCATGGCCGTGACCACGGACTGGTGGCTCGCGCGCGCATCCGCGCGGATCGTCAGCGGCACGCCCTCGCGGCCGCCCGCGACCTTGCGCAGCGCGGCAGCAAGCGTCTCGCGGGCGTTGTTGACCAGCGCCGAATCGTTGACGCGGTAGCTGCCCTGCGCCGTGACGGTGACGACGATCGGGTCCTGCACGCGCGTGACCGGCTCGTTGCTGGCGGTCGGCAGGTCCACGCGCAGGCGGCCTTCCTGCACGAAGGTAGTGGAGATCATGAAGAAGATCACGAGCAGCAGCACCACGTCGATGAGCGACGTCAGGTTCAGCTCCGGGTCCTCCCGCCGGCGGGGACTGAGCTTCATGGGCCGTTCGCCGGCGTGCCGCGGGACTCGTGCCGATCGAAGGCCTGCACCAGCTTGATGGCTTCCTTCTCCATCTCGATGACCAGCGCATCCACGCGACCGCGCAGGTAGCGATAGCCAGCCATCGCCGGGATCGCGACGATCAGGCCCGCAGCGGTGGTTATGAGGGCCTCGCCGATGCCACCCGACAACGCCTTGGGATCGCCGACGCCCGCGGTAGTGATGGCATTGAAGGCCGCGATCATTCCGGTGACGGTCCCGAGCAATCCAAGCAGCGGGCTGATGGCGGCGATGGTGCCCAGGGTATTGAGGAAGCGTTCGAGTTCGTGCACCACGTGCCGGCCGGTGTCCTCGATGACCTCCTTCATGATCTCGCGGCCCTGGTCGCGATTCGAGAGCCCGGCCGCGAGCACCCGACCGAGGGGCGAGTTGTGCTCGAGCGCGGTGATGTGCCGGTCCGTCAGCGTGCGTGTCTCGACCAGCTTCCAGACCTTGTCGGTCAGCTCGCGCGGGATGACACGTTTCGCCTGCAGCGTCCACAGGCGTTCGAGGATGATGGCCGCTGCCCCGACGGAGCAGAGGATGATTGGCCACATGACCGGGCCACCGGCCTGGATGATCTCCCACATGCGGCACGCATGATACCGTGCCGCGATCATGGCGGCACCCATCGCGACGCCACCAGCGCGGCTCGTCGCGGCGCCACGCTCCCAGCCGCCCTGCAAGGCCGCCGGGACCGATCCTCAGGGACAGCGCCCCGCTCGCGGCCGTGGTGGCGACCTCGGCGCCCACGGCAGCCCAGCGCTCGACGACCTCCGGGCGTGGAAATCCCCAGCGATTGCCGAAGCCGGACGACACCAGCGCCCAGCGCGGCGAGACCGCGCGGACGAAGTCCGGCGAGGAGGACGTGGCGCTGCCGTGATGGGGAACCAGGACGACATCGGCGGCCAGGTCCTGCGCGAGCAGGACGCGCTCGGCCGGCCTCTCGGGATCCGCCAGGAGCAGCAGGGTCGAGCCGGCGACGCGGACGCGGAGCGCGCATGATCCGTCGTTGCCTCCGAAGCCGCCGCCGGGGGGCGGGTGAATGATCTCGAAGCCGACGCCATCCCACGACCAGCGACGGCCGGCGCGGCACGGCTCGTCGGTCCCGGGGAGGTTCCCGATGATCCAGCGCGGCCGGAATTCGGCGACGACCCGCTCGAGGCCGCCGGCATGGTCCGCATCGTCGTGACTCACGACCACGGTGTCGATGCGCCGAAGGCCCCTCGATCGCAGGAAAGGCACCAGCGTCACGCCTGCCGCCGTCCCGCCGCCACGCCAGCGCGGTCCCGTGTCGAACAGCAGCAACCGACCCGAGGTCTGGATCACCGCCGCGAGGCCGTGGCCGACGTCGAGTACCGTCAGGTCGAGGGCGCCCGGCGGCGGCGCAGGTCCGGGTCGCCAGGCGAGCGCCACCAGCACCACCGCTGCGCACCCTTTCACGGGGCGGCCCGGCAGCGCGATCGCGGCCAGTGACACGCCGGCCGCCAGCGCGACCAGCCATGCAGGCGCGCCCGGCGGCCGATATACGCCGCCAGGCAGGTCCGCGGCCCACTGCAGCGCGGGCCAGCAGCGGTCGAGCCCTGCGGCCAGGGCCGCCCAGACCCGGTCGGACAGGCCCGGCGCCCACGGCAGCAGCATCATGCCGGTCAGCGTCGCCGGCAACAGCACGAACGAGAACAGCGGTATCGCCAGCGCATTGACGACCGGGCCGGTCACGGGCACGCCGCCAAAGGCGGCGACCAGCACCGGTGCCAGCACGACGCACACGGCCGCCTGGGCGCGGACGAACTGCCTGAGCGCCGGCCAGCCGCCCGGCCCGGCCTGCACCAGCCCCATCAGGGCCGCGACCGCTGCAAAGGAGAGCCAGAAGCCCGCCGACGCCGCGCCCAGGGGATCGGTCGCCGACAACAACAGCGCCGCGGCCGCAAGCACCGACCATGGCGCCACATGTCGGCGCACGGCGCGCAACGCGAGGGCGACGCCGACCATGGCGAGGGTCCTGACGGTCGGCAGCGAAGCGCCGGCCAGCAGTCCGTAGCCGGCCGTGATCAGGCCCACCCCCGCGGCTTGCCAGGCGGGCCAGCGGGCGGACAGGGACGGTACGCCGAGCACGCGGTAAGCACGGCGCGAGATCCACAGCGCCACGAGCGCGAAAGCCGTCACGTGCATGCCGGAAATCGCGATCAGGTGCGCCGTGCCGGTGTCCACGAAGGCGTCGCGGAGCTCCGCGTCGATGCGGCCCCGGAGTCCCACGGCGAGTCCCTGCAGCACGCCGGTGGATGCGCTGCCGGCCGTGGCCGCCGCGATGCGCTCGCCCACCCACGCGCGCGCGGTGGCGACCGGTGCCCGCCACGGCTGCCGCTCGAGTCGCTCCGGCCGGGCGCCGCCGGCGACATAGGCCGTCGCGCCATAGCCGCGGTCGAGCAGGTGGAGTTCGCGATCGAAGGTCCCGGGATTGGCGAACCCGCTGCGGCAGCGGATCACGGCCGGCAGGCGCCAGCGGTCACCCGGCCACGGCACCGCCGTCGGCTCATACCACGAGACCCTGATCCGCGACGGCACGCCCTGCAGCCGCGACGAGGCATCGGGGACCAGATCAAAATCGAGGCGGCCGGGACGGGACTCGGCCGGCGACACCACGAGTCCCGACAGCCCGAGCTTCTCGCGATCGCGCGCGCAGGGCCAGTCGTCCCCGATCGCGCGATGCCCCTGCAGGCCGGCGGCGACGAACCCGGCCAGCAACGCTGCCATCGCCGGGCCGCGGGCCAGCCACGCCATGGCCGCAGCCACCGCCACGCCGGCCAGCGCCGTCACGCCGGGCAACCCCGGGCTGTCGAAGGCGAGCGCGATGCCTCCCAGGAAGGCGAGCGCAGGAAGCAGCATGGTCAGCGTCCGCGGGGGCCGGGACGCCGACGCTAGCGCCACGGGACAGGCCGCGGGAGCGGTTCAGCCTGCGCGTTCGGTCAGTTTTCCCGCGGTCAGCGTGACGACGCGATCCATGCGCGAGGCGAGGCGCTCGTCATGGGTCACGATGACGAGGCTCGTGCCCCGCTCGCGGTTCAGTTCGAGCATCAGTTCGAAGACCTGGGCGGCATTCGCCCCGTCGAGGTTGCCGGTCGGTTCGTCGGCCAGCACGATGCGCGGCGAGCCCACCAGCGCGCGGGCCACGGCAGCGCGCTGCCGCTCGCCGCCGGAGAGCTCGGCCGGGCGGTGATCGAGCCGCTCGCCGAGCCCGACCCGCGCGAGCAGGTCGCGCGCCTGCGCGAAGGCGTCGCCGCGGGCGAGGCGCCTGACCAGCAGCGGCATCGCGACGTTCTCGAGCGCAGTGAACTCCGGCAGCAGGTGGTGGAACTGGTACACGAAACCCACCGCCCGGTTGCGCAGGCGGCCGCGCGCGGTCTCGTCGAGCTGCGAGAGGTCCTGGCCATCGATCCACACCGATCCGGAGGTCGGGTCGTCGAGCCCGCCCAGCAGTTGCAGCAGCGTCGTCTTGCCCGATCCCGATGCGCCGATGATGGCCACGCGCTCACCCGCCCCGACGACGAAGTCGACGCCGTCGAGCACCGTGAGGGTGACCGGTCCCTGGCGGAACTGCTTGCGGAGGTCGCGGCAGGCAAGCGTGGTGGGCGGGGTCATGCTCCGTTCCTCAGATCTCGTGGCGCAGCGCGTCGGCAGGCGCCGTCCGCGCCGCGCGCCAGGCAGGGTACACCGTGGACAGGACGCCGAGCGCCAGCGCCGTCACCGAGACCGTCAGGACATCGGCGAGGCGGACGTCGGCGGGCAGGTCGCCGATGAAGTAGACCCGTGCGTCGACCAGCGTCACGCCCAGCAACGCCTCGAGGCCGTGGACAATGGCCGTGAGGTTGAGCGCGAGGGTGATGCCTGCGGCCAGCCCGACGGCCGTCCCGACCACGCCGATGGCGCTGCCCTGCACGATGAACACGCGGAGGATCTCCGCCGGGCTCGAGCCGAGCGTGCGCAGGATGGCGATGTCTCCCTGCTTTTCCTTCACCACCATGACCAGCGTCGAGACGATGTTGAAGGCAGCGACGCCGACGACCAGCAGCAGCACGACGAACATGATGGAGCGCGTGACCTGGATCGAGCGGAAGAAGTTGGCATGCCGGCGCGTCCAGTCGCTGACGTAGAACCCGCCGCCCAGGCCCACGGCCAGCGAGCGGATGGTCGCCGGCGCCGAGTAGGGATCGACCAGCGCGTAACGCAGGCCGGTCACGGCGTCACCGAGGCGGAACAGTTTCTGCCCGTCCGACAGGTTGACCAGCGCCAATCCGCGGTCGAATTCGTACATGCCGGCGTCGAAGACGCCGGCGACGGTGAAGCGACGCATGCGCGGCACGACGCCCGCCGGCGTCACGTTGCCCTGCGCCACCACGAGCAGCAGCCGGTCGCCCGGCACGGCCCCGAGTTCCTCGGCAAGGGCCCGCCCGAGCACGATGCGGAAGGCGCCCGCCTCGAGGTCCTCGAGCGAACCGCCCGTCACCAGCTTGCCGAGCGAGGAGACGCTGCGTTCGCCGGCCGGTTCCACCCCGCGGAGCTCGACGCCGGCGGAACGCGGGCCGTGGACCAGCATCCCGCGGCCCTCCACGAACGGCGCGACGGCAACGACGCCGGGCGCATGGGTGGTGTCGGCGATGAACTGGCGCCAGTCGTCCAGGCGCCCCTCGAGGCCCTCGAGCGTCGCGTGCCCGGTGACGTCGAGGATGCGCTCGCGCAACTCGCGCTCGAACCCGTTCATCACGGACAGGACCACGAGGAGCACGGCCACGCCGACCGCGATGCCGGCCATGGAGATGGCCGAGATGAAGCCGATGAAGCGGTCGTCGCGGCCGAGCCGCAGGTAGCGGGCCCCGATCCACCATGCGTACGGCAGGCGCGAACCGTCACTCATAACGGAGCGCCTCGGCGGGTTGCGTAGCGGCCGCGCGCAGCGCCGGGTATAGGGTGGCCACCGAGGTGAGCACCAACGCGGCCAGCGCGACGAGCAGGACGTCGCCGCCGTGCACCTCGGAAGGGATGGCCGTGATGTAGTACACGTCGGCGTCGAAGACCTGGAACCCGAAAAGCTGCTCCAGGAAGGGCACCACCGCCCCGACGTTGAGCGCGAGCGACAGTCCCAGCGCCACGCCGGCCGCCGTGCCGAGCCAGCCGATCACGGCCCCCTGCGTGATGAAGATGCCGGCGACCGAGCCCCGGGGCATGCCGAGCGTGCGCAGGATCGCGATGTCCGTGCGCTTGTCGCTCACGACCATGACCAGGCTCGCCACGATGTTGAAGGCGGCCACTGCGACGATCAGCAGCAGGATGATCGTCATCATCGTCTTCTCGAGGCGGATGGCGTGGAAGTACGCGGCGTGGTCCTCGCTCCAGTCGCGCACCTGCAGGCCGGGTCCCAGCATCGCGGCAAGGTCCCGTGCCAGCGCCGGCGCCGCCAGCGCGTCGTCGAATTTCACGCGCAGGCCGGCGGGCGCAGCCGGCCCGGCGAGCCGCGCCAGGTCGGCGAACGGCACCAGTGCCAGCGTGCCGTCGTGGTCCGCAAGGCCGATCTCGAACAGCCCCGACACCGTGAAGGCGCCGATCTCGGGCATCAGGTTGCCGTCCGCATCCGCGCGCGGCAGGAGCACCGTGACGGTGTCTCCGGGCTGGACGGCGAGCTCGGCGGCCAGCACACGCCCGAGCACCATTCGCCTGGACCCGGCGGTGAGCTCTTCAAGTGAACCCACCAGCATCGCGTTGGCGAGTTCGCCGACGCCGGCCTCGGCGCCGGGCACGATGCCGCGCACCGTCCCGCCGGCGAGTGCCGTGCCCGACGAAAGCAGCCCCTGCAACTCGACATAGGGAGCGGCACCTGCAACGCGCGCCTCGCGGCGCGCCACGGCGGCGAGGTCGCGAAGTTGCCGCTCATCCGCCCCGGGCCTGGCAAACGTCGCGTGCGCGGACAGCGCCAGCAGCCGGTCGCGCAACTCACCCTCGAAGCCGTTCATCACCGAGAGGATGGTGATCAGGGACGCCACCCCCAGGCAGACCCCGGCGAGCGAGACCCAGGTGATGAAGGACACGAAGAAGGAACGCCGGCGCGAACGGACATAGCGCAGTCCGATGCCCAGCGGGAGCGGTGACAACATGGGCCGCTATTGAACCACACCGGGACCACGGGTTGTCAGAATCGCGAAGCCGATCAAAGATTTAACCTTGCATTCTCGACACATTCAGGGCCGGTGCTACACTCGGCGCCGGGAGGACCTGACATGAAACTGGCTCGCCTCTGGGCGCCCGCGCTGGCGTTGACCGCAACCCTGGCGTCGGCGCAGAACCTGGACATGAACACCGGCAATCCCGCGGCTGGGCTGCCGGACCATCCGGTCCGCGGCTCGACCATGTCCCAGGTCGAGGCCCGCTTCGGCGCGCCGACGACCCGGCATGCGGCCGTGGGCGACCCGCCCATCACCCGTTGGGACTACCCGCAGTTCGCGGTCTTCTTCGAGCACGACAAGGTGCTTCACGCGGTCATCGTCCGGCCCGCCGGCAAGTAGCGCCCGACCGGCCGGACCGGTCGGGTTGCCAACCGCCCTGAGGCGGGTATCCTGCGCGCTTCCCTGAACCGGGGCGGGGCAACCTGCCACCGGGGAGCTGCCTTGTCCACGCCATGACCGACCACCGCCTGCTTGCGGCGCGGCCCCCGACGCCCGGCGCGCAGATTCGCTGGGGCGAGCTGTACGGCTCGAGCCTCGGCCTAGCCGTGGCCGAACTGGCGGCTGTCGCGGCCTCTCCGGTGCTCGTGGTCGCGGCAAGCAGCCGCGAGGCCGCGCGACTGCGGACGGAGATCGCCTTCTACGCGCCGCCGGGACTTGCCGTCCGTGCCCTGCCGGGGCACGAGACGCTGCCGTACGACCCGTTCTCGCCCCATCCGGACATCGTGTCCGAGCGCCTCGAGGCCCTCGCGGCCCTGCCAGGCCTGCAGGGTGGCGTGGTCGTCGTCGCCGCGGAGACGCTGCTGCAGCGGCTTCCGCCGCGCCGTTTCGTCGACGCGCACAGCTTCTCGCTGCGCCGCGGCGAGCGCATCGACCTCGACGCCTTTCGCGCCAGGCTCGCGGCCGCCGGCTACGCGCACGTCGGCCAGGTCATGGCCCACGGCGAGTTCGCCATCCGCGGCTCGATCGTCGACCTGTTCCCGATGGGCTCGTCGGCGCCGCTGCGCCTCGACCTGTTCGACGACGAGATCGAGAGCCTGCGCGCCTTCGATCCGGAGACGCAGCGCTCCGGCGACGCGCTCGACCAGCTGCGCCTGCTGCCGGCGCGCGAGTTCCCGACCACGCCCGAGGCGGTGAAGGGCTTCCGCCAGCGGTGGCGGGCACACTTCGAGGGCGACCCGATGCGCTCGCCCGTGTACCGTTTCGTCAGCGAGGGCGTGGCGCCGGCGGGAATCGAATACTGGCTGCCGCTGTTCTTCGAGCAGGTGGAGTCCCTCTTCGAGTACCTCCCGCGCGGGACGACGATCGTCGACGTCGCCGACCTGGCCGGGACGGCGCCGGCGCTCTGGACGTCCATCGCGGAACGCTACGAACAGCGCCGCCACGACCTCGAGCGGCCGCTGCTCCCCCCGCCCGAGTTGTACCTCGAGCCAGCCGAGCTCCTGGCACGCGTCGAACGCTACCCGCGCGCAGCAGCCACCGCGGTGAAGGTGGAGCCCGCCACCGCAGGCGGCCCATGGTACAACTTCGGCACGGACCGGCCGCCCACGCTGCGCCTCGACCCGCGCGCCGACGAACCCACCGGGCCGCTCAAGGACTACCTGCGCCAGTTCGACGGCCGGGTCCTGCTGGCCACGGACTCGGCAGGGCGACGGGAGGTCCTGCTCGAGATGCTGCGCGAGCACGGGCTCGAGCCGCAGCAGGTCGCCGGCTGGCAGGACTTCCTCGGCGGCACCGCGCCGCTCGCGATCACCATTGCGCCGGACATCGGCGGGCTGGTCCTGCCATCGGCCCGCGTTTCCCTGGTCGCCGAGGAGCAGCTGTTCGGCGAGCGCGCCCGGCAGGAGCGGCGCAGGCGCCGCGCCGACCGCGATCCCAGCGCGATCCTGCAGGAGCTGACGGACCTCGCGCCCGGGGCGCCGGTCGTGCACGAGGAATACGGGGTCGGCCGCTACCGCGGCCTGCGGGTGATGGACGTGGACGGGCACCCGGGCGAGTTCCTGGTGCTGGAGTACGCCGGGGGCGACAAGCTCTACGTGCCGGTGCACGCGCTCGACCGGGTCAGCCGCTACACCGGCTCCTCGCCGGAGACCGCGCCGCTGCACCGCCTCGGCGGCGACCAGTGGGCGCGGGTGCGCCGGCGCGCCGCCGAGCGCATTCGCGACGTGGCGGCCGAGCTGCTCGACCTGTACTCGCGGCGCGCCGCCCGGCAGGGCCTGGCCACCGACATCCGCGAGGCCGAGTACCAGGCCTTCACGGCCGCGTTTCCCTTCGAGGAGACCCTCGACCAGGCCGAGGCCATCCGCCAGGTGCTCGAGGACATGAAGTCCGGGAAGCCGATGGACCGCGTGGTCTGCGGCGACGTCGGCTTCGGCAAGACCGAGGTCGCGCTTCGCGCCGCTTTCGCGGCCGTGCAGGCGGGCCGGCAGGTCGCCGTGCTGGTGCCGACGACGCTGCTGGCCCAGCAGCACGCACAGAACTTCGCGGACCGCTTCGCCGACTGGCCGGTGCGGGTCGAGAACCTGTCGCGGTTCCGCAGCGCCGCGGAGCAGAAGAAGATCATCGCGGGACTCGGCTCCGGGGCCGTGGACATCGTCATCGGCACGCAGCGCCTGCTGCAGCGGGACGTCGCGTTCCGCGACCTGGGGCTCGTCATCGTTGACGAGGAACACCGGTTCGGCGTGCGCGACAAGGAAAGGCTCAAGCAGATGCGCGCCAACGTGGACACGCTCACGCTCACGGCCACGCCGATTCCGCGCACGCTCAACATGGCGCTCGGCGGGCTGAGGGACCTGTCGCTGATCACCACGCCGCCGTCCGAGCGCATGGCCATCGAAACCTTCGTCTGCGAGTGGAACGACACGCTCATCCGGGAGGCCGTGCTGCGCGAGATCCGGCGCGGCGGCCAGGTCTACTTCGTCCACAACAACATCGAGACCATCGAGCGCACCGCGGCCCGGGTGGCGGCACTGGTGCCGGAAGCCGTGGTGCGCGTCGGGCACGGGCAGCTGCGCGAGCGGGAGCTGGAGCAGATGATGCTCGACTTCTACCACCAGCGCTTCAACGTGCTCGTGTGCACGACGATCATCGAGTCCGGGATCGACGTGCCGACGGCCAATACCATCCTCATCGACCGCGCCGACCGTTTCGGGCTGGCCCAGCTTCACCAGCTTCGCGGCCGCGTCGGCCGCTCCCACCACCGCGCCTTCGCCTACCTGATGGCGCCACCGAAGGCCGCACTGACGGCCGACGCCGCCAAGCGCCTCGAAGCCATCGAGTCGCTCGAGGACCTCGGCGCCGGCTTCACGCTGGCCACGCACGACCTGGAGATCCGCGGCGCCGGCGAGCTGCTGGGCGAGGAACAGAGCGGCCAGATCCAGGAGATCGGCTTCAGCCTGTACATGGAGCTGCTCGAGCGGGCGGTGAGGTCGCTACAGTCCGGGCAGGAGCCCGACCTCGAGCGTCCCCTGCATGCCGGGCCCGAAGTGGACCTGCACCTGCCCGCCCTGTTGCCCGAGGACTACGTCGACGACGTGCACCTGCGGCTGCGTCTGTACAAGCGCATTGCCAGCGCCGGCGATTCCACGACGCTCGCCGACCTGCAGGCCGAGATGATCGATCGCTTCGGGCCCCTCCCCGCCGCCGCGCAGTCGCTGTTCCGGGTGGCCGGCCTCAAGCTGCGCGCCGCGCCGCTGGGAATCTCCCGCCTCGAGTTCGGCCCTCAGGGGGGGCTGGTGCAGTTCGCCGAGACGCATGCCGTGGATCCCTCCCGCGTCATCCGGCTCGTGCAGGGACAACCGGACCGGTATCGCCTCGAGGGGACCCACCGTCTCCGTTTCAGGATGGACCTGGAGGACGGGCCAGCGCGGGTGCGCGCCGCCGAGCGGATGCTAGCCACGCTGGGCGCCGCCTGACAGGCGGTGGCGGCAACGCTCAGCCGAGCAGCCGGACCCGCGCCGTGTCGCCTTCCGCCCGCGCCTGTTCGAGTGACTCCAGCGCCAACTCGACGAGCTGCCTGAGTGACATGCCGGAGGGCGGCACGCCGCCGGCCACGCCCACCGACAGGGAGACGTAGCGCCGCACGCGCGAGTGCGGGTGGTGGATCCTGAGGTCGGATACCCGCGCGCAGATCGAGCCGCCGTGCGCCCGCATCTGGTCCTCGTCCATGCGCGTCGCCAGGACCGCGAACAGGTCGTCGTCGTAACGCGCCAGCAAGTCGCTGCTGCGCCGGAAGCAGCCCCCGATCGCGATCGACACGCGTTTCAGGAGGGCGTCGCCCGCGGCGCGGTCGAACGTCTCCGTGTAGCGCCCGAACTCGTCGACGCGCAACATGAACAGGGTCAGCGCCACCCGGTCCCGGACCGCGACCGCGAGCTGGTGCTCGAGCAGCTCCTCGAAGGCGACTCGCGTGCGGAAGCCGGTGAGCGAGTCCTGCCGGCTCAGCAATTCCGGCGCCATGGCGCGGAAGCGGCCGGTGCCGGGCTCGTCGGGAGCGCCGCGCACCTCGGCCTCGCGGTGCAGCGACACCCAATGCGTCAGCACGCCGCCCTCACCACGGATGGGCACGATCTGCACGTCCATCCAGAAGGGCTCCCCGCCCTTGCGGAAGTTCTGCACCACGGCCCGGGTGCCTTGTCCGGCCGCGATGGCATCCCGCAGGCGTCGCAGTCCCGGCTGGGTCGTCACTTCCCCGTGCAGGATGCGCAGGCTCCGTCCCACCAGTTCCGCGGCGGCGTAGCCGGTCATGCGCAGGAAGGCCGGGTTGGCGTAGACGACAGGATGGTCCGGCCGGGTCGCGTCGACCAGCACCGCCCCGTCGGGCAGCGACTCGACCACGAGCCGGCAGGCATCCGGGACAGCGGGCTTGTTCATGCGTCCAGCCTCAGTTCAGGCACGTCGAGACAGTGGGCGGCGGCTCCGGCACCTTCGCGCCAGCGCTGCGCCTGTCGCAGCTCCTGGAACGGCGGAGCGCTGCGGCCGTGCAGGCGGACGAGGCGGACCTGGCGCAGCGGCTGCGGCTCGTCGCGCAGGCCGTCCAGCAGCGTCTCGACGGCCGCGCGATCGTTGCAGACGGGCAGCATGTCGCAGCCCGCGGCCAATGCGCGCTGCGCACGCTCCACGATCGTACCGAATGCGGCCGCTCCCTTCATGCTCAGGTCATCGGTGAACACCGCCCCCCGGAAGCCGAGTGTGCCGCGCAATTCGCCCTCGATCCAGCGCCGTGACAGGCTGGCCGGGAGTCCGTCCACCGCCGGGAAGACCACGTGCCCGGCCATCACGGACAGGAGCCCGTTGGCGATGAGCCGGCGATAGGGCATCAGGTCCGCGTCGAGGTCCGGCAGTTCGCGACGGTCCACGGGCAAGGCGACGTGCGAGTCGGCCGCGACGGCGCCGTGGCCGGGAAAGTGCTTGGCCGTCGCCGCCATGCCCGCCTCGCGCATGCCGAGCATGTAGGCCACGGCGAGTTCCGCGACCCGCTCCGGGCGCGCATGAAAGGACCGGTCGCCGATTACCTCGCTGACCCCGTAGTCGAGGTCGACGCAGGGGGCGAAGGACAGGTCCACCCCGCAGCCGCGCAGCTCGGCGGCCATCAGCCAGCCCAGTTCCCGCGCCAGCGCGACGCCGGCCGACGGGTTCTCGGCATGCCGCCGGCCCATCGCGCGCGACGCTGGCAGGCGGGTGAAGCCTTCGCGGAAGCGCTGGACGCGCCCCCCCTCGTGGTCCACGCCCACCAGCAGCGCGGGCGAGCGCAGCGCGTGGAGGTCCTCGGTGAGGCGCGCAAGCTGCGCCGGACTCTCGAAGTTGCGCGTGAAGAGGATGACGCCACCGACCAGCGGATGCGCGAGCAGGTCCCGCTCGTCGGGCTCGATGGCCACGCCCCTCAGGTCGATCATCAGCGGGCCGAGCGTCACGATGCGAACTCCTCACGCCTCACACCCGGCGTCATGCGCTTGCTCGACAGCGTGGCCGCTTCGCCCGCGACTCGCAAGCGGATTGGGCTCCTCGCCGTGCTGGCAAGGTGACCCTCGACGATCTCGATGCCCGAGTCCACGGCTGGCCGACGGCTTTCGTATTGGAGGAGGAACTTCCGCCCGATCGCCACGCCCACTTTCACACGCCCTCGAAGACGGCGATGGACTCGACGTGGGCGGTGTGCGGGAACATGTCCATGACGCCTGCCGCGCGCAGCCGGAAACCGAGGTCATTGACGAGCAGGCCGGCGTCCCGCGCCAGGCTCGCCGGGTGGCAGGACACGTACACGATGCGCTCCGGCCGCAGGCGCCCGACCAGGGGCAGCACGCCGGCCGCGCCCGCG
>Ga0316600_10000856_pt1 | contig 14156 bp, 18 predicted proteins | sample OWC_soil_day5_CT_FD_207652 | JGI IMG/M metagenome (GOLD analysis project Ga0316600, IMG submission 207652) | Wetland soil microbial communities from Old Woman Creek delta, Ohio, United States - OWC_soil_day5_CT | ecosystem: Environmental > Terrestrial > Soil > Wetlands | place: USA: Ohio... | reverse complement strand
CTAAGTAAGAGGCTATCCCTGCTACAGGCTGAGATAGAGAGTTATTAGTAATGCTATCCAAATATAATCCTGCACCAATTCCTGTATAAGCGGCACTACCGGATACAAGAGTAGATAAACGTGCATTCCAATTTATAACTCCAGCGGCTGATGCAGTTCCAGCACCAACATGCAATGGGGAAATAGGTGTTAATCCTATGCCAATAGATCCGGTAAATTTTGCACCAGATAAAGCAGCTTTCTCACTCGCAAGCTCATCTATCGCTGCTTGTACATTTGTTGCTGCTACATCACCTGTAGCAACACTGCTTATTGCAGAGGCTGTATGTGCCCCGCTTGTAGCGGTTATATGGGTATTGGCCGCCTCTAACGTTGTTGCTGGTGCTGTATACCAGTTTGATTTACCAGTTATCTGCTTGATCATATTGCCTAGCTTGCTTAATAGATTGGTCAATAGCCCTGCCCCTGATGCTGCTGTAGTGGTATCGGTGATGGTTCGATTGCCTATTTTGGCGTCGGTCACAGAACTATCCGGATGGTCTAATGTAGTTGCAGTTTTATGCTCCGTTATGTCTTTTTTTGTTGCAAGTGTCACGCTGTCTGTGATGTTGGCCGTCACATTTTGAGCATTACCGACAACAATATATATTTCAATAACTTCCTCAACCGCATTCACACTTGGCAACGGCATATAATCCGCTTGAGTTCCAGCGTTCGTGTAGCTGTATAGGGTTTCAGTTCCGCTTTCACCAATCTTTGCAAACACCCCGATTTCTCGCACGAAAAAACCAGCTGTCAAATTGGTATTTGATATCAATGCCCTGATTCTAGATTGCCCGTCTCCAGTCACTGCTAAATCCTGAACCCCAAGCGTCATAACTTGGTTTTTTAGGGCTGTCAGCGCATCGTATGATTCGCTGTCAGATAATAAACCATCACCAACCGCAATTTTTGTTATGATCAGCTCACCGCCAATCTGTGCCTGAGCCTGTAAATTTAAACCGGCCGTTGTGAGGATCATTCCGCTATATCCCGACATATTTAGTTCGCCACCTTTACTGATATAATTTTTGCTAGTTTGATATAGCAGCCATAGACCGCTGTACCGTTTATCGTGTTCAGACTAAAATCTGCAACTGGCTTAATTGTTCTTGTTTTGCTAATTCGGATATAATAACCAATACTGTATTCCATATTGACTGGCCTGTCATAATGCAGCAGCCAACCTAAATGGGCCGGCTTATACAGATTGATTGCTTCGATCAAATCCGACAAATATAAAACACTGCCGCCATCAGTAACAATGCTGAAACTATAATTTTCATTATCTTCAACGACCGTCACGGTTGCAGCTGTGGATATATATTTTTGAGCCAACGTTGTTAAAAATGCGACCGTGCTTGTTTGGTTTGTTTGATACCTGGCCAAGATCCGATTCCGGCGGGCCGTGTAATTGTCCGTGGATTTCGGTGTAATATTTAAAATCCGTTCGTAACTCGATAGGCCCCATGTTGCCGTTTCAATGAAAAACTGATTAAATATGTCCTGCAGTTCCAACCTGATTTTTTCATGTTCCACGCTGCATACATCAGCGACCGACTTGAAATTTAGATCAGATTGCAAGAATTCCGGCAAGTATTTCAGGATATTTACGGCATTACTACGAAACCACATTCAAATTCACCGCCCCACATGTCGGCAGCTGATCATCACTGATTATAATATTCGTCGTGCCGTCGTTTAACGTTAAATTGCTATAATCGGTTATGCCGTCCGTTTCAAGTATAATTTTCCCAATCTGCGCGATCGAAACATAAGTTGAATCAAAGCCGGTCGATTTGAAATAAGTATTCACGGCCGTTTTTACGGCGTTAGCATTAGCCGTACCAGTAATATCCGCCACGATATTTATTGCCAATGGATCAGGGCTTGTGACTGTGACCGTGGCTCCGATCGGTCGAACGCTTTCAATGTATTCTGCGACATTTGAAATCAATGTGCTGCTGGCCGTAGCATTATCAGAATCAACGATAATGACCTTCACTGTTCCATTGCCAGCCCATAATGATTGGACTTTCACCTGTCCAACCCCCGAAATACTCAGTGCCCATTGCTGATAGTGGTATTCGTTACCGGACGTTGCAGGTGTCCTTACTTTCAGCAGATATCGTTCAAGCAGGGCCGCATCTGTTTCTTCGTCATAGCCATCAGTGGCAGCAGCTTCATTTGTTACCGATGTAACCCCAGGTATGGAATACGGGATATTGATGATCGTACCAGCTTCAACATTACCGACCGTTCCGACTGTACCACATTGAGCCGCGACCGTCACCGTTCCATCGATTCCAATCGTCGCGACTTCAGTAGTATAAAATTTTATATCCTGGGCCGTCGAAAACAGACTGCCTTTTATAATGCTTGATCCAGCGTCACCAGTCAATTTTACCGTCGTGACAGATGCCGTGGCCACTTTTCGTATAACGCCAAATTCAGCTGCACGGGATGTTAAATATTGTCCCCAAGAAGTATCCGCGAAATTAGCTTCAATCATCAATTCCATTTCAGCATACGCCTGTTCAAATTCAACCGCGTTTGCCGTCAGCATATCCGAATTAAAAGTACCTTCGACACTTGATTGACCATTCAATGCCGTTGTCAGGTTTACTTTTAACCTGCTTAAAATATCGGCTTCGCTTTGCGCTTCAAAACTCATTTAATCACATCCTTTAACTTTATACTGTCAGCGCGCCGTATACAGTCGTCAGATCGATTGTGAACGCCAGTACGTCCGATTCATCGGTAAACGTTATACTGTCAATACTCTCAATATATGGATTGATCAGCAAGGCTTCCTTGATATACCTTTCCACCTCAGCGGCACTGTCAGCGTTGTTTGTTGATTTTCCTATGAACTGCTCTAATTCGATGCCGTAGGCGTTGTCATAGGCTCTGTATTGCCAACGTTCTGTAGCCAATGTCTTATAAATCCAAACTTTAAGGGCTTCATTCTCGGTCACAATCTTATGACTGCCGTTCTCAAAAATAAAACAATCGTTTTCAAAATCCCACGCGTATTCCTGAAATGTTTCTAAGCTGTCGGAACTTGTGCTGCTGTCCGTTGTCGTACCGCTGACAAAAGGATTTGCCATGTTAACACCTGCCTATAGATGGACAATCTTGTCCAAAATAATATATTGCTGATTGCTGCCGTCCTCACTGACCATCGGCATAATGGAAACGCAATCACCGGCGACCAGTGTATCCGTATAAATGATGGTATCCGTGTAATCGTTGGCTATGTCGTGATTATGACTTTCATATTGAGCATATCCGCTACCACCGCCGCGGTTCTGCGTTGCGCTGACAATATTACCCTTTGCTGTCCTAACATACCCGATCAGCAGATATTCGCTGATCCAAACGTCCTTTTTGTCCAGCATAATGCCGTTATAAGAAACTTGTATTTCGGGCGGTGGGGAAATGATTTTTCCAATCTTAATAGATGGAGAATTGTTGTTTTTGCCGACACCCGCCATTACTCCCAGAATGGTTCCATAAGGATTTTCACGCACAGCTGACCACCTCCAAGAATTCCAGGTCAAGTTCCATTTTGTGAATGTTTCCTGAAATACTATGGTGGTCACTCCGGATCGTAAATTTCCCTTTCAACTGTTCTTCCTGAATTACAATTGCATAACCCGTTATACACTGGACATTGCCAATGCCGGATAAGCTGGACTTGAATGCCACCGTCTTTAAAAGGGCTTTAGCTGCCGTTTGTGTATCCTGCTTACTGTCCAATTTGTAAACGTCTTGCAACTTTCCATAGGCTGCCAAATCTGATGCGTTGCTGACACTGCCAATTTCAGCACCGTTATTGTCCACGATCATAACAGTATTGATCATATCTTCAATGGATTCACTGTGATTTGTTGCTTCAACATTAACGGTATCTGATGCAATATAATTTTCAATCGTTTCACTGCGCTCAATCACATACAATTTATCTTGATTCATGTACATGTGATATTGCTTCGCATTTTGCCAATAGGCCATATTGAAAGCTCTTTTGATAATCTCAGTACAACTCATGTTGTCCGCGATAAAATCAACGTAAATTCCGATATCACATATACCGCCAATCTCAATATTCATTTCATTTGCGACCTGCTGAATTACACTTTCGACCGTGATATTAGAAAATTTTCGTGTCGTTTTTGACTTCGCAAAATAGATTAGACGATCATATGCCACAAACTCAAAAGTAAAATTGGCAGTATTTCTTTGACGCATAAAAATAACGCCGCGAAAAATCTCTATCGGCGTTGCATCAGTCATATTATCATCCGTATAGTACAAATAGACGATATCCCCAACAATAATATTTTGATTAACAAAAACTGTATCTTTTGTATTGTAGGCAATGGAAAAATCCAGTTTTCGGCCAGCCTGATCAACGTCGCCCTGCCATTGATAAGAAATTACATAGCTTGAAATATCTTTGTCATTAACCTTACAACTGAAAATTCGTATCACCTACCTTTATACTTTTTGTTCCAGTTACTTTTAATACACTTCCTGCTGACAGTCCGCCACTTTTAGCAAGTACTTTATAAGCTGATAAATATGATTTTGTGGTGTCGGTTACACTGACCGATTGCCCTAATGCCTTACTTGCAACGTCCATCAGCGAATCGCCAGGATATACCGTAATGGATTTCACGGCATCCGTGACGCTTGACGCGTCCGTCCTGTCTTTCAGTCCAGTTACGGTGTTCACGGCATTATCTATCGCGCCACCTACGAATTTATATTCTTTAAGATTTAGCATGAAATACACATCACCGCTACCGTCTTTTTCTTCCCAATCAAAGCCGTCAATTGTCACTGCGTAATTAATTGGCGTATCCGTAATTGTAATTCGTGCAGGTTGTCCGGAGGTTCGCCAGCCATCAATGGTATTGACATAATTATAAGGAGAATCAGGTGTACACTGACAAGAACTATATTCTTGATTTGGGAAAAAGCTGTTTAAATCTAATAGTTTCAGACCAGTTTTCCCAATCATATTCAGCTCACCCAAGCTGTTTATATTGACGGTCATATTATTCTGTTTCACCGACACTTTGAAACTGGATGGAGGTATTGGAAATTGAATTTTGTTGCCAGCACTCTGCAAATATATTTTGGGCGGTTGATTCGCGGTGCCGGAACTGGATAAAAAACTTGATACCAGGCTTGAAAGAATGCTGCTCACTGAATCAACTCCTTATAAGAAGGCGCTTAAATAGCGCCTTCCGCTTGATTTATTGCATATGATTTCAATTTAAATGCTAATTTTTCAACGATTTTATCAATGTCAGCATCTTCACGAACAATTAGTGTTTCTGCTAGTTTCGGAATATTGATATTTATATCGCCAGTTCCTGCTTTGCGCCCTCGTTCGTATTCCTGCCGCATAGATTGACTATGTGGTATTACTCTTGATCCGCTTGGTAAGTCCACAATTTCTGGCCCTGCGTCATGGATCATAGCTGGACCGCCGCGCCAGTTTTCCGTCCCATTTGCCAACATTGGTATTTCCGGAATAGTAACTGCATAGGACTGTCCGCCAACAACTGGCACCCACCCCGGAATGTCTACATTTATACCGTTCATGCTTTGGATCGCACCGTTAATGATACCAATAATTCCATTCATGGTAGATTTGCAGATACCTCCGATGGTGGCGAATATACCAGAAAAGATCTGCACCAATCCCTGCCATGCCATTCCCCAATCTGCCGATAACACACCAGTTATAAATGTGATCAAACCACTAAAGATATCCATAACCCCGTTTATGATTTGCCCTAACCCTGTACTAAAGCCTGTAAATGCGCCTATCAGCATATTTACAACTACCATTGCCATTATGATTAGATTGTTCCAGCAAAACTTTAAATACGCTGAAATACCTAGCCAAACAACATAAATAATAGCTGCAATAGCTTTAAATACCGCCGAAAACAGTATATACAATGGTAAAAATACTACTTTAGCTACAGTAAAGATGACCGTCCAAATTGTCACGACAAAATTACACCACGCCGAGAATAACCCTTTACTCAACTCAAAAATTGACGTAAATTTACTAAAATCTACTCCACATTTTTCAAGATAAGTTTTAATTGCAGTTACTGTACCATTAAATATAGCAACTACACTCGCCCATAATTTTATAAAGAATTCTTTGATTGGTTCCCAATATTTATAAATCAAGAACGCTGCTGCACATACGGCAAGTATTGCTAACCCTATGGGCGACATAAACAAGAACTTTGCCGCTGTGCCGACATACTTGAAAACACTAATTAGTGTGCTAAATCTATTAGATAAATAAGAAACTGTCCCACCAGCCTTACTAATTTTGTCGCTGAGATCTGCAATTTTTGTTATCCCACTGCCAACAGTGCTAATCGCCTTACCCGTTACACCGCTAAAAATTGTCATAATAACAATGGCTCGCGCGGCACTGAAGATCATTTCTTTTTGCTCTTTCGACAGTGAATTAAAAGCATTTACCATTTGCGTGATCATAATCGCTGACCGATTGAATAGCGGTTCTAAGCCGTCAACAAGTTCCACGCCAGCATTCCGCAACATATTAAGTGCTTTGGTTGTCGCACCCGCTGGTGTTTTTAATTTACCTAATGTTTCTGCTGTTGCGCTTGTACTATTTTCAATTTGCTGCATGACTTCATTAAAGTTCTCCGCTCCACTTCCAGTAATTTGCAAGGATAACTTAAAGGCATCAACGTCTTTAATAATCTTGCCAATCGCCTCTTCACTGCCACCCGTTTTATCCTGTATTTCTTGTAGAAAAGCAGGAAAACCTACAGCCTGGATATGCGCCCTGTTTAATTCTATGCCGTAATCCCGAGCGGCTTTTATTGCTTTCGGACTCGCCTTTGCAAAACTTTCAAAAAGGGCGTTTAATGCCCCGCTTGCCGCTGCACTCTCTGTCCCTTTTTGTGTCATGATCGCGTAAGAAGCATACAATTGATTAATATTTACTCCTGCATCTGCAGCATTTTTCGCCACGCTCATCATTGCCAGCCCCATCTGGTCTGTTGACACTTTACCAATGCGACTACCGACTATTAACTTATCATTGATATAATGCATATGTTCAGTTTGCATATTGTACGCTTTTAAATGCGTGGTCATTACATCTGTGGACGTAGACAAGTCAAGCTGTGAAACCTTAGTTAATTTAATGTTCTCGGCTAAAAACTTCATAGATTCCCCAGCTTTTACCCCAGCAATCATAACTTTATCTTGTGCTTGGGCTAGTGTTTCAACAGCAACGCCTGTGTCATTGCTTAGTTGGAGCATTTCTCGTTTCATTTTTTGCATATCGACGATAGTAGTATCTACACGCGTTGACACTCTTGCCATGCTTTTATCTAAATTCTGGCTTAATTTAAAACCTGCCGTCGCTGCGCCCATAAGAGGTACTGACAATAAAGCCATTTTACTACTCAATCCAGATATAGCCTTGCCCGTGCTTTCAATATCCCCACCTAGCCGGCGATGCATTTTACTATGTTGCTCCAAATTATTGCCAACCGCTCTTAATGTCGGTGTGAAGCTATCCTTTAAACGAATAATACTATCAATAACCCTTGCCATTTACACGCCCCCTTCATCCGGGGTATTTTCTTTCTCACGCTGCTCCATTTCGTAGCGCATAAAGCTGTATACTATTTGCCGCTCTCCCTGGTTCATCCAATATATTTTACTTGGCTCGTAATGATGGTAACGGAAAAGAAGATACAAAAGCTGTACCTCCCAATCCGTTTCAATTAGTTTTTTATTTCTTCGTTCACTTCTTCATCGTCTTTATCATAGCCGGATAACTCATTGATTTCATTATAAATATCAGCAATTTCGCCAGATAAGAATAATTTAGAAACCAATTCTTTAGGAGTTATAACATCAAAATGTTTTAATAGTTTCTGATCTTTTAAAGATGGTTCAACAACGCCATCAATAATTGTCAACACCTGCATATCATAAATATTAAAGTCTTTAAGATTGCCTTTCTTGCCAAAATCGACCACTTGCCGTTGAATGTCTGCATAACGTTTTGGATCAAGTGCCACAAGTTCTATTTCAAATTTGGTATTTAACGCTTTTGATAATCGTTTGATTTCAAGCTTTTTCTTAGGTTTTTCAACCACTTTCCCAGCATCAGCCGCCAATAATTTATCAAGTAAATTCATTTATATCATTCCTTTTCATTAAAAAATAAAAAGACTGACATACGCCAGTCCCTCAACCTTATTCATCTGCCAGGTCTAAAATATCCCAATCACTAAATGTAAAATTGTAGGATTCCTCGCCCATTTTCTTTGCTGACCAATCGGCCAAAATCAACTCATCAAAAACGGCATCCTTAATGACAACTCGTTCAGTACCGATCGCATCCGGATCAGACAATTTGGAAATGATCGTACAAACCGTCTGTTGACCAGCCTTCATATTATCATTCATTTTGCTGATCATATAGGAACTGATTTTGTTCATCTTTACGCTGCCTTTGCCGGAATAACCAGTTACTTTATACTGCTTCGCCAATTTCTTAACCATGTTGATTTCGGTCTTATCGATTGAAACGGACGCTTTAAACTCTGTGACCTGTGCCATATAGTCGCCATCAATCCAAATTTCGCCTTGGGTTCCATTCATGACATTCTTTGCTTCATACCCCGTGGCCATATTCACATCACCTTTCTTTGTTTAAAAATAAAAAAGACCAGTATGCTCTGGCCCATTTGTTAAATGGAAATTCCTAACGTAATATCTTCAATTGCGTCAAGAATTTTGATTGACGCGGACAAGAATACTTGATCGCGCGTATTCTCTTCATTGACTTCCTGATCTTTCATTTCGGCAAGTTCCGCTGCAGTATAATCACCATTGGAAAGTAAATATGTCCGTTGTTGTTCGGTATCAATCGCCACGCTGTTTTTCTTCGGATCTAAAATGCCGTCTAATTCCAGCTGATCAAAATATCCTTGAATCGCTGAAATAAGCAAGCATTTATGATCATAGCTGTTGGAGTATTTACCAATATATGAATCATTAGCAGTATCTTTGATATCATCATGAATCATATCCATTGCATCAACCAATTTGACCTTTTTGAATGAATCGCCTTTGCTTTCCGTGGTTGTTACGAATGAATTCACGCCGCGGGCAACCTTGAATTTTTTGCCGTCATACATGACGAAGAATTCACCGTCGGCAATCTTAGCGTCCATTTCTTCTTTCGTGTAGGTGTCGCAAGAGATAACCTCACTAAGCGGCGCGAACGTGCAGGAAATTGTCATCGGCGTTCCGGCAATCAAGCCGGCAATGCGGGCGCAATACTGCGCCGTGGTGTAAGTCTTTGAAGCCGTTGTGATCTCCGTATTCGTGAAATTTACAATCCCTTCGCTGTCGGCTTTGATGTTCGGCAGAACGGCCTTGACCATCTTGTCTTTTGTGGATCGCATGGTCTTAATCCAGGTTGCAATCGTGTCAACATCGTCCGTCTCAATATCTGGAATGGCTAGGTAATCCCAGCGCGCATTTTCCAACTTTAGCAAAGCATCATTGTAATTTTCAGCTGTGGTCGAAACCACATAAACTAAGATTTTTTTCGGCGGCGTTTGATACCCCTTCAGACAAAATTCAATTTGTTCCTGATTCGCATCCGTCAACGTTGTCGGGATATCCGTCGTAGTATAAATGGTAAGCGGCGAACTAAAATTCGCGGGGGTTTCTTCCTTCAAGATCAGCGCAACTATGCCGCGCTGACTTCGTGTAATTGCTGTAATCGATGTTGATTTAAAAGCAATTGTAATTGACGGTAAACCCAATCCCATGTTTCATCATTCCTTTATAATCAATTTTTTATTTAAAATTAAATTTTGCATAAGGTCATAACCTTCGTCCGGATCAGGCCGATTCGTGCTGTCAAAATACTCAATATTAATAGTTGCTTGCAGTATATCTTGCTTTTCGCCGATCCTGTCAGTCGTAAAATTCTTTACATGCAAATACCTATCACCAACAGCAATACCAGTATCAAAAAGAAGATTTAAATCGTCCGTCATGTTTAAGTATTCGATTTCTTTGTTAGCTTCAGAACTAGCAAAATAAGTGATGATAATACTTAAACTGTTGCTGTTAAAATTGATGGTTTCGCCATCAACCCTTTTGATTAACTTAATAAAAAAACACGGCTGAGAAAATCCTTCAAGAATTTCATTTGTATAAATTTTATAACTGTATTTTGTCTTAATTAATCCTGTAACTGCTTTAATTACAGCTGTTTGTCTAAGCACCTCATCACTCCTTTTCTATTTTTTTTGCAATCTCATTCATAAAATTTTCTAGTTCGACTGGAACAACGGTTTTATCCACTTCCTGCACCGTTGCCTCAAGAAAGTGCTTGCCTTGTACAAAACCCTTTTTATTCCCCTTTGAATCGACTTTAGCGTGACCACGATCCACAAGATGAAAATGCGGCGAAGTTGACCAGATTTCCAATTCCAAATCTTCGCCTCTGTAACCATTTACTTTTGATTTCCATGATTTTTTTAATTTCCTTTTACTGTTGATACCTGAATCTGGCCCCTTCTCCCTTACGATCTTCTTAAATTTGTTTCCTATTTTCTGTAGCCTCTTTTCAGCTTCTTTAGGGAAAGAATTAGCCATCTGCTTGATATCTCCGAGAAGTTCATTTATGCCTGTTGTTTCATAGCTGCTCATGTTATTTACCCCTCACTTTCTCCGCACAATAAATTTCTAAGAACCTGTTTGCCATGCCAGGATTGACAACGTTCTGTATCTCAAAAGTTTGGGTTTTATAACGAATAAGCATTGTATCATCAACGGTTTTGCAGTAACGAATTGTTATTTTATACGTATTTTCCGTTCTTATTTTTTGAGCTTCATAATATTCCCGCCCCCTGGCCGGCTCTATTTTAGCCCAACATGTCAACAATTCCTTCTCTTCTATCTCCGTTAACCCTATTGCATTTTCTTCAACATCTTCATAGGTGACAAAAGCTATCCTTCTGTTTAAATCGCCAATATTCATGCCGTCACCTGTGATAGACGCAATTGAGCAATCAACGAATTTAAACTAATGTTAAGGCTACCAATATTACCACCGCCAGCAAGAAGACTAGGGTTTTCTAGAATCGTACCAACAACCATCGTGACAACGATCTTATACAGAGGACTTGCATAATTTATTGCAACACCTGCATTTTTCAAGTACTCTTCAGCGGCTAATTGGTAGCCCGTTAAAATTACATCAAGATCGTCACCATCCACTTTAAGATATTTTTTAAGCTCTTCTACGTCCATATAGCACCACCTTACCCGCTAATTTCTACGCCATCGACAATAGCAGGAGCTAATACAATTTTAAGACCAGACGCTTGATTCTCTGATCGCACCCGCGCGGACAATTCTTCGTATTCATGAGCCATCAAAGGACGGGTTACTTTAAAAATAATAATTGTTTCTGTTTGCTGCAAGACTTCAATTCCTTGCATAGTAATCACTGGCGTTGCTTTTACATCTGTACTTTCAGTACTTTCATCTGACGTAGTAGTTACTGGTGTTTCGGTACTCACCGCATCTGTAAGGACAGCTTCATTTCCCTGTAGCGCCTCACTGTCTTCTGACGCAGACACTGGCTCTGTAATATTCTTTTCAACCTTATCAGCCATATTTATCACCTTTCTTTAATAAAAATAAGTTAGGCTTCCTGATTACAAGAAGCCTAACTTATTTTTTAATTTTATTTACACCGCTGTTGCTTTCTTGACTCGAAGGAAACCGTTATAAGATACCACATTACCGCCTGCATATACCTCACCGCGGTGTGCAATCATACCTTCTTTAAATTTATAATCAGTGGAACGCTGCACATCTAACTCGCTGAATACAACTAGTTTGTAATTAGACAGTGCACCATAAGCCATGCAGTATGCGCCAGAAGCCGTAACAGTAGCAGAAAGTGCAGTAGCAGCACTATTGATGATATATGGAATACCATCAATGGTGCCAGAATTTCCTTTTGATACAATGGTATGGAAAGTCTTACCGTCAGTTGTACGTAATTGACTAAATGCTTTTAAGTCAGCTTTATTTAAAATCAAAACAGCCTGATCTTCAACAGCTTCATCGCCACCATAACTGAAAATAATTTCATCTAGTGTAGTATTACTAATTGCTGAAACACTAATATCAGTAGAAGTATCTATCGCCGTTGCTGCTGTGGTTAAAATACCAGTTAAATGTCCAGTCGCCCCAGTACCAATCAAAATTTCTTTAGCTAATTTCTTACGTGCAGAACGAGAAATGCCATTCATGACAACACTCTCATAATCGGCTGCTGGCAATTTTTTAACTTCATTTGTAATTTCGCTATATGCCGTAATTTTAGTCTTATTAATATCAGCATAACCAAAATCGACATCCGTATCGCCCGATGCAACGCCTTCATTAGTATAATTACCATCTGGAGTATCTTTCTCATACGGCTGAGAAAAAGACTCGCCACCCGTAAGTACTAACCGATCTACGCCATCAACCAAGCTGGACACTTGATTGAATGTCCCATTAATAGTATTTGAAGTTATTTTCGGTAATACAATACTAGAGCTCGCTACCGTTACAGCGCGGCCTTCTTTCAATTCTTTGCCACGTTTTTCACGTTCCACTGCATTGATTTCCTCTTTACTACGTTCAAAATTAGCACCTTCCAGCTTCTTAAAGCCCTTGCCAGGTTGGAAGGAACGTTCCTCTTGATTGTCTTCTTGTCCATGTCCATTAATGACTTTTGTTCTTTCCTCTTGCCCTTTTCCTGGTTCTTGTTCAATAGGCAATGCATCAATCAAGCCGCGAAGTTCAGTAATCTCATTATTTAATCCCGTGATCTGTAAGTTAATACTTCTAAGCTCCGCAACATCTATGCTTTTTTCAGACTGACCTACCAAGACAGTTCTGGCTTCTTCTTTAGCCTTAAGCATTTTTGCTAATTTATTTTTCATATTATATTCCTCCAATAATTTTGTTTTTTAATTTATATATATCTAGCTCTTTAGAGTTATCCAACCCTTGCGACCTTGCATTCTCCAATGCAAGTTTGGCATTGTCCAATGCCGTCTTATCGCGAGCGTTAATATCAGTAGACTCATAGTAAGGCAATGAGGACGCGCATACTTCATATACTTTTTTAATCTTTTTAATGCGCCTTGTCGGCATATCGCTGTCCATGTTCTCCCATGCCTCTTCCTGAACATTAAAAATGAAGCTCATGCCTTGTATATCCCCTCTTGAAATGCTGGAATACAACTGCTTCGCTTCTTGATTATTTTCTACATCAATATCAGCTTCAAAATACAAACCTACATTGTCAGTTTTAATTCGCATGGTGCTGTTAGCATTATTCCTGCGGCTTCTTGCCAGTGGAATTTTTCTAGTTTCGTGATTGACGCACAGTAAAACATCGTCAAAATCAGTTTGATCAAATGCACCGCGCTCTATAATCTCATAGTAATAACCAATATCAGCTCTCGAATCATATACAGCAGGATGTCCATCAATCCGTTTTAAGTTTTCCTTGCCAGCATCTGTAATGTCCATTGCTCTAAAATCAAGAATACCAAATGATCTTTTAATTGGTTCTTCTGTCTTATCCAAAACTTTTTTACTCACTATTTCCCGTTCCTCCTTTTGTTGTCTTGGGGTTATCCTTATTCCCCGCATTTTTAAGTTGATAAGCATCTACAATAGTAGTGCTCACAAAATTTAAAGATTGGAGCCGTCTATCGCCACCCTCAAACGGTTCAAATCCAAAGATATCATTAATCTCATTTAATGTTAGTAATCCTGTATTAGTAGACAATGTAGCAAGCTCAATTTTATTTGCCATAGATAGGTATGCTACCTTGCTGTAATAGCATTTAATCCTATGTCCTACATCTTGCTCACGTTGTGTAAATAAGCAGCTTGACATGCCTTGTTCAAACTCGACAATAAAATCTTCTATGCACGTTTGATAAAAGGCACTATGCTGCTCTCCACTATAATCACCAGACATAATG
>Ga0316600_10000854_pt1 | contig 14157 bp, 11 predicted proteins | sample OWC_soil_day5_CT_FD_207652 | JGI IMG/M metagenome (GOLD analysis project Ga0316600, IMG submission 207652) | Wetland soil microbial communities from Old Woman Creek delta, Ohio, United States - OWC_soil_day5_CT | ecosystem: Environmental > Terrestrial > Soil > Wetlands | place: USA: Ohio... | reverse complement strand
CCGACACCTTGAAGAGGTCCACCATGAAGCGCGTGGTCTGGCGCGCGGTCTCGGCCTCGGCCTCGGCGCGCACGCGCTGCCGCTCCGCCTCGTTGCGCGCGAACCACGCGGCCGTCGCCAGCGCCGATGTGATCGCCATGCCGGCCAGCGAGGCCGCCACGAGCAGCATGGCGCGGCGGTGCCGGCGCTGCGCCTCGCGCTGCTTGAGTTCGTCGAGCGAGACACCGAGCATCCCCGCGATCAGCTTGAGCTTGGCGTCGTTGCGGGTGTCCTTGCCGGGGCGGACGTCCGCCGCGATCGGCTCGGAGCGCGCGTCGCTCAGCTCGCCGTCGGGGCCCATGCGGTAGGTGAGCGCGCTCGGGAAGCACTCCTCGTCGGCAGCGCCGGGCTGCGCCGAGGCGCCCGGCTCGCCGGAGACGATCAGGCAGAAGATGCGGTCCTCGCGGCCGAGGCGCTTGAAAGCCAGGATCTCCTCGTTGACCCAGCGCGAGCGCGCGGCCGCGGGCGAGCAGATGACGATCTGCGTCGCCGACTCCGCAAGCGCACGGGTGAGCGTCTCGCCGAGGTTGGTCGCGGTCGCGAGTTCCTCGCGGTCGCGGAACACGGGCGCGAGGCGCTCGGGCACCGGGCCGAACGCCGTTTCGCGGCCCACCAGGTGGCGTGGCAGTCGGTAGGTCTCGAGCGCGCGGTGCAGCCACTGTGCCCAGCGCTCGTCGGAGTGGCTGTAGCTGATGAAGGCCCGATAGCGGAACTCTGCGCTCACTCGTGACGGCTCCGCATCAGCTCAGGCGCACGACGTCGCGCGGGTCGATCGAGCGCTGGCGGTGCATGAGGATCCACTCGGCGTGCTCCTCGAGCGCTGCGTCGCCCAGGATCTTGAGCACGCGGCGACGCTCGTTGTCGGCCTCGGCCTCGTCGATGCGGCGCCGGGCGTTGCCGAAGGTGCGAAGCATGAATTCGTACTGCTTGATGATCTCGGACTCGGCCGTGGCCTTGGCGTAAGACTGGCGGATGCCGATGGCGAGCAGCAGGCAGCCGACGCCGTACACCAGCGGCACGCGCACCCATTCCGGGGCGCCCGCGCCGACGAACAGCAGCACGACCAGGGCCGCGAGGCTCGCCACCAGCCCGATGCTGCTCAGCGCCTCGGTCGCGCGGCGGTGCGCGATGCGCTCGGCGGTCTTGCGCCGAAAGTAGCCGAGCTGCCCGCCCTCGGCGTCGCCGATCCACTCGCGGATCGCGAACTGCACACCGGCGGGATCGGCGTTCGGCGCGAGGTCGCACTCGGTGCCGGCGACCCGCATCACGTTGCGGATCCAGCCGAGGTCCGGGTCCTGCATCTGCAGGAAGTTGTCGTGGGCGAACTTGGTGAGGTTGCCGCTCGTGACACCCGCGGCCGCCCAGTAGAACTGCACGCGCAGGCCCTCGGCCAGCGCCCGGTAGTCGAGGTACTTGCGGTGCCATGCGCTGCGGCTCGCAACGTAGCCGAGCAGGCCCGCGGCGAGCATGAGGGCGACCAGCACGAACAGCAGCATGCGATCCGCGGTGAGGTCGGTGTAGGACACGTAGGTGATGCCGATCAGAAGGATCAGCCCATGGATGCCGCGCAGCGTCCACAGCGTGCGACGCTGGAAATAGACGGCGAGCCAGTCCGACGCGACGTACAGCTCGTCGATGTCGCGCAGGCCGGGCGGCAGTCCCGGCACCGGCTCGCGCGGCAGCAGCGGATACCCTTCGCCGGCGAACGCCGCGGCGTGGCGCCGCACGTCGTCGTTGAACTCAGCCGTCCGGTCGAAGATCTGGCGGTATCGCGGCGGCAGTTCGCGCGTCCTCGGCGCGGCGTCGTCGCGGGTGTACCAGGCGCATTCGAGCGGCTGGAGGCCGGGCGCCGGCGAGCCGCCGGGCCGGGCGCGCGAGCAGACCACGTGGTAGACGAGGTCGCTCTCGTCGTCGGCCAGCGTCAGGCGGCTGGCCGCGGAGCGCGGCGCGTAGCCGGGCATGACGTCGTCCTGGTGGAAGCGCACCACCTGCGCCGTCCCGCCGATCTCCGTGGACTCCTTCCCGTCCCACAGCGCCAGCAGGATGTGGCAGTGCGCGGACAGGAACACCCCGCCCTGCGCGTACTGGCGGGCACGGTTCGGCCCGTGCCCTTCCACGGAGTCGGGCGTATTGCCCTCCGTGAGCGGCAACTCGAACAGGTCCGTGGCCGCCGCGCACAGCCGGTCGAACTCGCTGCGCGATTCGGGCGTCCTGAAATCCTGGAAATACAGGGCCCGAGGCATCGGCAGCACCACCGTCACCGGCAGTCCGAGTTCGAGCGCCTCCTCCGCGACGAGCCGGTCGGCGCCCTCGGCGAGCGGTGTCAGCAACGCGAGGTCGCGGCTGGGGTACTGGCTGTGCAGGTCGCGCAGGAAATCGCGCACGCGCGCCCGGATCGCGGGGACCTCGTCCGGGACGAGGTCGCGGTGTCCGGTGACGCCGACGACCAGCGGCGCGGAGTACGGACGGCGGGTCGGCCCGCTGCCGACGGCGGCCGACAAGCCGCCGTCGGTTTGCTCGTGCACGGTTGCCGCGGATTCCATTGCCACCATGGCGGCTACGGACGCGTGAATCCTCCCGGGGGCACCGAGGGCAGGAACCGCTCGACGAAGACGTGCTCGAACACTTCGGCACGCAACTTGATCTCGCCGATGCGGTTCGCGGGATCCTCGTCCGGGTCGCCCGGGGGAATCAGTGCCAGCGCGTCGCGATAGCTCTTGAACGAAGTCGCGAACCGGCTGCAGTAGAAGTCGATCACCGCCGGCGGCGGCAGCAGCGACGGCACGTCGCTGCCGCGCGCGGCCGCGAGGCAGCGGCCGAGCTTGACCGAGGCGTCGGTGAGCAGGCTGTCGAGGCTGGCGCAGACGGCCGGCGCCAGCGGCGCGCTGTCGGCCGAATCCACCCCGGCGCGGCAGGCGAGTTCGCGCTGTGTCACCCCGATCTCGGGGAACAGCCGCTCGAGCAGGTCGGCGAACACGTCGTCCTGGTCGTCGGCCTCGGTCGGGTTGTGGGCGATCTCGAGGTCGTAGGCCACCGCGGACCAGCGCACGCCGCCGCCGCGGGAGCTGCCGCAGCCGTTGTTGATGATCGTGCCGACATGGCGGTAATCGGGCGATCCGGCCGCCGGCGCGGCGACGCCGGCCGGCCCGCCGGCCGAGATGTAGCGCTCGGACACCGTGACCAGCACGTCCTGCGACAGCAGTTCGCCGAGCGCCGTGCCGCGCGGGTAGCCGAGCTCGCAGCCGAGTTCCGAGCCGGACAGGCCCGCGACGTCCCACTCGCTGCCAAAGGTGTTGATGAACACCGTGCCCTCGGGCGTGATGCCGAAGAACAGGCCGAAGAGGAAGTCCTTGCTCGCCTGGCCGCGATAGTTCGGCGGGATCAGCAGCGGTGGCAACCCGGGCGGCGAGGTGCCGAGTGTCGCGAACTGGTCGGTGATATCGGCTGGCAGCACCTTGCCGAGATCGAGGTACTGCGCGTCCGGATCGCCCGCCGGACCGACGACGGCATCGCGACCGACGCAGGCCGGGTGGGCCGGCACGTAGCGGCAGTCCGGGACGTTGATGGCCTGCAACAGCAGCATCAGCGACGGCGCGGTGGAGCGCTGCACGTCGAAGAGGGTCGCCACCGGCGTGCCGTCGTCGTCGCGGCGCAGTACGCAGCTTTCGGCACATTCGGCCAGGTCGATGATGATGCCGGGCGCCCGGCTCGGGCCGACCGGCGGATAGCTCGCCGGCTGCGCACCGCGCGCGGCGGGCGCGGCGACGGTCGAGAGCGTGAGGTCGTCGCCGTCGCGCTGCACGCTGACGAGCTTCGTGAACGGCAGCTCGTCGGCATCCGAATCGTCGCCGTCGGAGGGCCGCAGGTACATGACCTCGCAGAAGTTGCGGTCGGTGAGGTAGGCGCGGCCCGACTGCGAGCTGGCGGCGAGGCCGTAGCGCTGCGACGAGAACGCGCACTGCGCGGGTGGCGGGACGGGCAGCGCGATGCCGGTGTTCGGCGCGCGGAACACGTTGAACGCGGCCGCGGGTGCTCCGAGGTCGGTCTGCCGAGCCTGGACGCGCCCGAAAGATGTGCTCGCGAGCAGGAAATTGTCGGTCTCGGCCCCGTTCGGAAGCTGCAGCAGCGCGAAGTCCTGGATCAGCTCGTTGCCGCCCGCGCCCCACGCGGTGTGACCCGTGACCAGCACGCGCGGCGTGGCGCCGGGCGTGCGGTAGAACTTCACCGCGCCGGTCAGGTCGAGCGCGAGGACCCCTTTGGCGGGCACGCCGGTGCCGGGGTCGAACTCCGTGGCCTCGCTGCGCTCAACCACCCGCAGGCGCAGCATCTGCCGCTGTCCGCCCGAGTACTGGCGGAAGCAGTAGGCGGAAGGCACGCCCGCGTGGTCGGCGATGGGGACGCCTTCGGGGCACGAGCCGTCGTCGCGCCGCGGCACGAGCTTGATGAGCTTGAACGTGGTGCCGCGACGACCCGAGATCCACACGCTCGCGTCCGGGGCCACGGTCATGGTGCTGCAGACGTCGCTGCGCGCGACGTCGATGGGCAGCGAGGGATTGGCGCAGCTGAACTCGACAGCGCCGACGCCGCCGAGCGTCGGGTCCGGCCAGCGGCGCACCTCGCGCCCGTCCAGGCAGTAGAGTCCGCGCGTGGGGTGCAGCTGGCACGCGGTGAAGCTGTTCGCCGCCGTCACGCCATAGTCGGTGAAGTCCGGCGAGGTGATGCCGGAGCCGTCCACGCTCATCTCCAGCACGGCGCCGCTGTTGAAAACGGCGAGTCGCTCGAGGGTCTGCTGCGGGCCGAGTGCCTGGCCCCAGGCGCTGCTGCCCGCACACGTGAGCAACGCGAACACCGATCCGACGACGACTCGTGGCAGACGTGCGGCCATGATTTCCCTCCCCTGAAGTGTTGCACCGGGACCCTTCGGTCCCGGCCGGACGGGGCTGGTTCTTCTGCCAGCCACCGCGCCGTTCTCGATACGAGCGACCGATGATAGCAGCGGCCGGTCACGCCAAAGCCCCGATTTGACAACCTGGTCAGCCGCGCCCGCGGCGCTGCGCCCGCGCGGCGCGCCCGGGCTGACGCCTGCACCGTTAGCGTGCGTACAGCCAGTCGACGAGCGCGGTCTGGAGCGCGGTGCCGTGCCCGGTGTCGGCGCCCGGGTGATTGAGGAGGATCACCGCCACGTAGTTCCGTCCCGAGGCCGCGTTGACGTAGCCGGCGAGCGCGCTCACGTCCTGCAGGTTGCCGGTCTTCATTCGCACCCGCCCCTCGATGCCGGGCGAGCGGAACCGCCGCCGCAGCGTCCCGTCCACCGCCGCGACCGGCAGCGAGGCCTGGAACTCGGCGCTGTAGGGGCTGCGCCAGGCATCGAGCAGCACGTCGGCGAGCCCCGAGGCCGTGATGCGCTCGACCCGGGACAGCCCGGCGCCGTTCTCGATCACGAGCTCCGGGATGGCGATGCCGCGCGACCCAAGGAACTCCGCGATGACGCGCTGGCCGGCCGCGGTGGTCGCCGGTCGACCCGCCTTCTCTGCCGCGATCGTCAGCAGCAGTTGTCGCGCCATGACGTTGCTCGAGAACTTGTTGACCAGCCGGATCACCTCGGCCAGCGACAGGGAGTCGTGCGTGTACAGCAGCTGGGCATCCGCGGGCGCCGCGCCCATGCGCAGGCCGCCGTCGAGTACCCCGCCCGACTGCTGCCAGAACGTGCGGAACGTGCCGTAGGCGAACTCAGGCGCGCGCATCACTGCGCGCGACAGCGCCACCGGGCCGCAGCCAGAGCGGAAGTCGCCGGCGACACTCAGCCGGTTGCCGGTGGGCCCCTCGGGCGCGGCGATCACGAGGCCGCTCGCGACGCCGCGACAGGTTCCCCGCAGCAGCCGCACCTCGTTGTCCACGGCGAGGTTGGCGGGCCACGGGTAGACCCGCACCCGCGCCGTGCCCGCCGCGGCATCGGGCACGACGTTCACGTTGACGGACTGGAAATTCACCATCAGCGCGTCCGGCAGGACGTTGTAGGCGCGGTAAGGCCGGTTGTCGAAGGCCGCGCGGTCGTCGCCCTGGTAGGCAAAGAGGCTGTTGTCGATGACGACGTCGCCGGTGACGCGCTCGACGCCCGCCTGGCGCAGCCCGTTGACGAAGCCCCACCAGCGGTCGGCGGTCATGAACGGGTCGCCGCCGCCCTCGATCACGAGGTTGCCGTCGAGCACCTGGTTGCGCAGCGGCCCCACGGCCCAGGCACGCGTCCGCCACGTGTAAGCGGGCCCGAGCAGCTCGAGCGCGGCGTAGGTCGTCAACACCTTCATGGTCGAGGCCGGGTTGCGCGACACCGCGGCGTTGTGGTTCACGAGCGGCGGGCCGCCCGAGACCTCGCGCACGTACACGCTCAGGCTGGACGCCGGCACGCGCCGCTCGGTCAGCACGCGCTGGACTTCGGCCGGAAGGCCGGCGTCCTCCTGGGCCGCAAGTGGCTGGACGCAGGCCACCAGCAGGCTCGCGAGAAGTGCAATTCGCAGGGCCATTTCGTCGGGGCTCGGGGAAAGACCCGCATGATACTTCATCGCTGTGGCAGCACGGCGCGCGGCTCTGCATACTTCCCGCCCGCCGCGAGGGTCACCATGCGCACGATCTGGAACACGATGCTGAAGGGGCTGGTGGCGATCCTGCCCATCGGCCTCACGGTGTACCTGGTGTACTGGCTGGCCGGGACGGCGGAGCGGCTGTTCTCGCGCGCGCTGAAGCCGCTGCTGCCGGAGGCCGCGTACTGGCCCGGCATGGGACTGCTCGCCGGGCTGGTCGTGCTCTACCTCGCCGGGCTCGCCGTGAACGCCTACGTCGTGCGTCGTGCGCTGCGCGTGGGCGACCGGCTGTTCGCCCGCATCCCGGTCGTGAAGACGATCTACGTGGCGATCCGCGACTTCATGCGGTTCTTCCCGTCCTCCGGCCAGGGCGGCGACCTCAAGCGCGTGGTGCTCGTGCCCTTCGGCCCGGGCAAGGCCATCGGCTTCGTGACGGCGGAGTCTTCCGCGGCGCTCGGGCTCGAGCCCGGGGCCACCGATGCAGTCGCCGTGTACCTGCCGATGAGCTACATGGTCGGCGGCTACACGGTGTTCCTGCAGCGCGAACTGCTCGAGCCCACCACGCTGTCGGTCGAGGCCGGCATGCGCATCGCGCTCATGGGCGGCGTGCAGGGCGTCCAGGGCGTGGAGCCGGCGAAGGCCGCACCGCGCCGCGGGGCCTGAGGTGCTGCGCGCCACGATCGTCCCGGTGACGCCGTTCGCCCAGAACTGCTCGATCGTCTGGTGCGAGCGCACGGGCACGGGCGCCGTCATCGATCCGGGCGGCGACCTCGAGAAGGTGCTCGGCGCGGCGCGCGAGCACGGCGTGCGGCTCGAGAAGATCCTGCTCACCCACGCGCACATCGACCACGCCGGAGGCACGGCCGAGCTCGCCCGCCGCCTGAAGCTGCCCATCGAGGGGCCCCACACCGGCGACCAGTTCTGGATCGACGGCCTGGCCGAGCAGGCGCGGATGTTCGGGCTGCCGGGCAGCGAGCGCTTCACGCCCGACCGCTGGCTCGACGAGGGCGACCGCGTGCAGCTCGGCGAAGTCGAGTTCGAGGTGCGCCACTGTCCCGGCCACACGCCCGGGCACGTCGTCTTCTACTCGCCGGCGGACCGGCTGGCGTTCGTCGGCGACGTGCTGTTCGCGGGATCGATCGGCCGCACGGATTTTCCCGGCGGCGACTACGCGACGCTCATCCGCGCGATACGCGAGAAGCTGTTTCCGCTCGGCGACGACGTGCGCTTCGTACCCGGCCACGGGCCGATGTCCACCTTCGGCGAGGAACGGCGCAGCAACCCGTTCGTGGGCGACGGCCGCTGACGGGCGGCTCCGCGACGTCGGCTATTTCGTGTCGGCCTTGCGACGCCCGCGCTTCGAGCGGTCGCGCTGCTCCGCGCCGTCGTGCCCGTCGATGGCAACGGCGAGGTCGCGGGCGCGGCGCAGGCCCTTGCGGCGGTCGTCGTGGTGCTCGTAGCGGCACTCGCATTGCATCGAGCCGCAGCCGGCGAGTGGCAGCACGGGCGCCTCCCTGGAGAGAAACCGCCGATCGCGCAGCGCGTACGCCTCGGCGCAGGCGTGCCGTCCCGGCACGACCACCACCGCGTGGTGCGGACTCACCGCCTTGCGCGGCGCGGCCACGGTCTGCTGCGGCTCCGCATTTCGGAACAGCGTCTTCGCGCGATCGAGCAGATTGGCCGCCACGGCGTACTCCAGTCCCGGACGGCCGAAGGCTAGCGCCTCTTGCCATCGGGCCGGCGTGACGCGGCTCTCAGTGCGGGGCGGGACGCCCCTTGCCGCTCAGCCTCGGCAGGTCGAAACTGCCGGCACCGTCCCCGCGCAGAGCCCCGCATGGCCACGACCCGCCGCCCTTCGAGCGCGCCGCCCTTCGAATCCATCTACCGACACGGCTATGCGCGGGTCGCGGCCGCCACCCCTCGTGTCGAGGTGGCCTCCCCGGCCTTCAACGTCGCAGCGACCCTGGAACTCGCGCGACGCGCGGCGCGAGAGAAGTCCGTGCTGGCCGTGTTCCCGGAGCTCGGGCTGTCGGCCTACTCGAACGAGGACCTGTTCCAGCAGGACGCGTTGCTCGATGCCTCGCTCGAGGCCCTGCGCACGCTGGTCGATGCGAGCCGCGACCTGCCGCTCGCACTGGCGGTCGGGCTGCCGCTGCAGGCCGACGACCGGCTGTTCAACTGCGCCGTGCTCGTGCACCGCGGCCGCCTCCTCGGCGCGGTGCCGAAGACCTACCTGCCGAACTATCGCGAGTTCTACGAGAAGCGGCAGTTCGCGCCGGCCGCGCAGGCGGTCTCCCCCGCTTTGCGGCTGCTCGGCCAGGACGTGCCGTTCGGGCCGCGCCTGCTGTTCGCGGCGCGCGACCTCGCGGGCTTCGTGCTGCACCTCGAGATCTGCGAGGACCTCTGGGTGCCGCTGCCGCCGAGCACGCTTGCCGCGCTCGCCGGCGCCACGGTGCTCGCGAATCTCTCCGCCAGCGACATCACGGTCGGCAAGGCCGACTACCGGCGGCTGCTGTGCGCCTCGCAGTCGGCGAAGTGCGTCGCGGCCTGCGTGTACTCGGGTGCCGGACCCGGCGAGTCCACCACTGACCTCGCCTGGGACGGCCACGCGCTGATCTACGAGAACGGCGAGCGGCTCGCCGAGTCGCCCCGCTTCCCGCTCGAGCCCGGTCTCATCACCGCCGACCTCGACCTCGATCACCTGCGACAGGAGCGCATGCGCCTCACGAGCTTCGGCGACAACGCGCAGGCCCATGCCGCCGAGCTGCGAAACTTCCGCCGCATCGAGTTCGAGATCGGCGTGCCCGCGGGGCGCGTGCCGCTGCGGCGTCGTGTCGAGCGCTTCCCGTACGTGCCGGCGGATCCGTCGCGCCGCGACGAGCGCTGCGCCGAGGTGTACGACATCCAGGTCGAGGGGCTCATGAAGCGCCTCACGGCCACCGGCATCGAGAAGGTCGTGATCGGCATCTCGGGCGGCCTCGACTCGACGCAGGCCGCACTCGTGGCGGTGCGCGCCTTCGACCGGCTGAAGCTGCCGCGCCGGAACATCCTCGGCTACACCCTGCCGGGGCTCGGCACCAGCCGGCACACCTTCGACAGCGCCCACGCGCTCATGAAGTCGCTCGGCATCTCCGCCGGCGAGATCGACATCAGCGCGGCCTCGAAGCTGATGCTCGAGCGCATCGGCCATCCGGCCGCCCGCGGCAAGCGCGTGTACGACGTCACCTACGAGAACGTGCAGGCCGGCGAACGCACCTCGCACCTGTTCCGTCTCGCCAACCTGCACGGCGCCCTGGTGCTCGGCACGGGCGATCTCTCGGAGCTCGCGCTCGGCTTCACGACCTACGGCGTGGGCGACCACATGTCGCACTACAACGTGAACGCCTCGGTGCCGAAGACGCTGATCCGCCACCTGATCCGCTGGCTGGTGCAGACGCGGCAGTTCGACGCGCCGACGCTCGCGGTGCTGACGCGCATCGTCGAGACGCGCATCTCGCCGGAGCTCGTGCCGGGCTCGGGCGAGATGCCCGAGCACTCCTCCGAGGCCGTGGTCGGCCCGTACGAGCTGCAGGACTTCCACCTCTACTACGTGAGCCGCTTCGGCTACCGGCCGAGCAAGGTGGCGTTCCTTGCGCACTCGGCCTGGGGCCACCGCGACACGGGCGTGTGGCCCGACACGGTGCCGGAGTCCGAGCGGCACGCGTACGACCTCGCCACCATCGGTCGCTGGCTCGAGGTGTTCCTCAAGCGGTTCTTCCAGGGCAGCCAGTTCAAGCGCTCGGCCATGCCGAACGGCCCGAAGGTGGGCTCGGGCGGGTCGCTCTCGCCGCGCGGCGACTGGCGCGCGCCCAGCGACTCGCCGGCGACGGTGTGGCTCGAGGAGCTGCGCGCCAACGTGCCGGCGGGTCGGCAGGCGGAAAAGAAGCGACGCTGAGAACTTGCGAGGCGTTCAGCTTCGGTGCAGCCGCACCGGCAGCCGCTTCGCGCCCCAGGATCCGGGCCGCGCCTCGAACACGCCGGGGATCCGCTCGCCGCAGCCGGCGCAACACCCGTCGGGCGTAAGCCCCCAGCGGCCGAGCTCGTACCAGTCGCGCTCGATCAGCAGCGCGCCGCATCGCGGGCACCACGTGCTGCCGCCCCTGCGGTCGTGCACGTTGCCGGTGTACACGTAGCGCAGGCCGTTCCGCATCGCGAGCTCGCGGGCCCGCGTCAGCGTCGCGGGCGGCGTGGCCGGCCGGTCGGTCATCTTCCAGTCCGGGTGGAATGCCGAGAAGTGCAGCGGCACGTCCGGCCCGAGCTCGTCGTGGATCCAGCGCGTCATGGCGTCGAGCTCCGCGTCCGAGTCGTTCTCGCCCGGGATCAGCAGCGTGGTGATCTCGAGCCACACCGAGGTCTCGCGCTTGAGGTACACGAGCGTGTCGAGCACCGGCGCGAGCTCGGCGCCGCAGACGTGGCGGTAGAAGCGCTCGGTGAACGCCTTGAGGTCCACGTTGGCGGCGTCGATCGCGGCGAAGAACTCCTCGCGCGGCACCGGGCAGATGTACCCCGCGGTCACGGCGACCGTGCGCACGCCCTGCTCGTGGCAGGCGCCCGCGACGTCGATCGCGTACTCCATGAACACCGTCGGATCGTTGTAGGTGAAGGCGACGCTCGCGCAGCCGAGCCGCCGCGCGGTGATCGCGAGCTCGGCGGGCGAGGCGGAGTCGGCGAGCGTGTCCATCTCGCGCGACTTGCTCATGTCCCAGTTCTGGCAGAACTTGCAGGCGAGGTTGCAGCCCGCGGTGCCGAACGACAGCACGGACGAGCCCGGCAGGAAGTGGTTGAGCGGCTTCTTCTCGATCGGGTCCACGCAGAAGCCGCTGGAGCGTCCATAGGTATAAAGCTCGATGCCGTCTCGGTCTCGCCCGCGCACGAAGCACAGGCCGCGCTGGCCCTCGTGCAGGCGACAGCGACGCGGACACACGTCGCACTGCACGCGGCCGTCGTCGAGCCGGCGCCAGTGGCGCGTAGCAATCGCGAAAATTTCGGTATTCATACGGTTGGCACGGGCCGGCGGCCGGCGGGATATTGGCCCGCGCGATCTTGCGGGCGGGAGCGGGAGGATTGGTCTCCCATGAACACAGGATGTTGAGCCAGGGCGTGGACATGTCAAGGCTGCGGCCGCCGGCGGTGGCGGGAACCTTCTATCCGCTGGACGCCGCCGAACTGCGCGGTGCGGTCACCGGCTTCGTCGAGGACTGCCCACGATCGGGGACCGTGCGCCGGCCGAAGGCGCTGATCGTGCCTCACGCCGGCTACGCATATTCCGGGCCCGTCGCCGGCTGCGCTTACCGGCGGCTGCGCGACTCGGGCGCACGGATCCGCCACGTGGTGCTGCTCGGCCCGACCCACCGCGTGCCGCTGCGCGGGCTCGCGATCCCCTCGCTCGACGGGTTCGAAACGCCGCTCGGGACCGTGCCCATCGACATCGCCGGCCGGCAGCGGCTGCGCGAGCTCGGACTCGCCGGCATCGCCGACGCGCCGCACGCCGCCGAGCACTCCCTCGAGGTGCAGCTGCCGTTCCTGCAGGTGGTCCTCGACGACTTCGATCTGCTGCCCATCGCCGCGGGCCTCGCCCCGACCGGCCTCGTGGCGCGCGCGCTCGATGCCGTCTGGGGCGGCGACGACACCCTGATCGTGGTGAGCTCGGACCTGAGCCACTACCACACCTCTGACGAGGCCCGGAAGCTCGACGGGACCACCACGCTGTCGATCCTCGAGCGGCGCAGCGACCTCTCCGACGAACAGGCCTGCGGCGCGCGCGGCATCAACGGACTGATGCAGGTGGCGCGGCACCGCGGGCTCACCGTGGAGCTCGTCGACCAGCGCAACTCCGGCGACACCGCGGGCGACCGCGCGCGGGTCGTGGGCTATGGAAGCTACGCGCTCTACGAGGCTTGAGCCGCGATCGCGGGCCTTGCTGCTGCGCACCGCAGCCGACGCCATCGAGTCGCAGCTCGAGCGCCGCGCCGCGGCCGGCCCCGCCGAGGCCGGGTTGCCCGCCGAACTGCGCGAGCTGCGCGCCAGCTTCGTGACCCTGACCCTCGGCGGCGAGCTGCGCGGCTGCTGCGGGACGCTCGAGGCGCGCCGCGCGCTCGCGACCGACGTGTGGCACAACGCGCGCGCCAGCGCCTTCGGCGATCCGCGCTTCCGGCCGCTCGAGGCCTGGGAGTGGGGTCGAGTCGACCTCGAAGTCTCGGTGCTCTCGCCGCTCGAGCGGGTCGCCGTGCGCAGCGAGGCCGAGCTGCTCGCCAAGCTCCAGCCGGGCGAGGACGGCCTGGTCATCGCGTGGCGCGGCAGCCGCGCCACCTTCCTGCCCAAGGTCTGGGAGCAGCTGCGCGACCCGCTCGAATTCCTCGGGCACCTCAAGCGCAAGGCCGGGTGGGCGCCGGACTTCTGGGCCGAGGACGTCGAGGTGTGGCGGTACTTCACCGAATCCGTCGCGGCGCCGGGCGCGAACCGGCGCCCATGACCGCACGTCTCGCCCTCACCCTGCTTTTTGGCGGCATCCTCGCCGCCATGCTCGTGATCACCGTCACCGCCAGCCTCAACCAGCCACTGTGGCAGTGGGGCGGGCTCACGGCCGAGCCCGATCGCTGGTGGACGTATGCCACGCTGGCGGACGCGTACTTCGGCTTCCTCACCTTCTACGCGTGGGTGTTCTACAAGGAACGGAGCCTGGGCACCCGCCTCGGCTGGTTCGTCGCGATCATGCTGCTCGGCAACCTCGCCATGGCGACCTACGTACTCACGCAGCTCGCGCGCCTGCGGCCGGGCGAGCCGGCGGCGAACCTGCTGCTGCGCCGGGAGTGAGCCGTGAGCGACCGTGATTCCGCGCCCTTCGCGCTGCTCGAGCGCGACCTGCTTCCGGACTTCCTGATCCGCTTCGGCATCCGCCGCCTGCTCGCCGAGCGGCTGCGCGAGGAGGACAAGGGCGACCCGGAGGCGCAGCAGGCCCACTTCATGCGCTTCGTCGAGTCGCTGCGCGAGAGCCCGGTCGCGATCGAGACGCAGGCCGCCAACGAGCAGCACTACGAGCTGCCCTGCGAGTTCTTCGAGCTCGTGCTCGGCCGGCACCTCAAGTACTCGTCCTGCTACTTCGACCCCGGCCTCGCCTCGCTCGACGAGGCCGAGGCGCGCATGCTCGCGCTCACCTGCGAGCGGGCGCGGCTCGCCGACGGCGACCGCATCCTCGAGCTCGGCTGCGGCTGGGGCTCGCTCACGCTGTGGATGGCCGAGCACTACCCCAACGCCCGCATCACCGCGGTGTCGAACTCGCGCACCCAGAAGCAGTTCATCGAGGCGCGCGCGGCCGAGCGCGGCCTCGGCAACGTCGAGGTGCTGACGCGCGACGCCAACGTGCTCGATTTCCCGTCCGACCGCCGCTTCGACCGCGCGGTGTCGGTCGAGATGTTCGAGCACATGCGCAACTACCAGACGCTGCTCGGGCGCATCGCCGGCTGGCTGCGGCCGGGCGGCACGCTGTTCGTGCACATCTTCA
>Ga0316600_10000851_pt1 | contig 14173 bp, 13 predicted proteins | sample OWC_soil_day5_CT_FD_207652 | JGI IMG/M metagenome (GOLD analysis project Ga0316600, IMG submission 207652) | Wetland soil microbial communities from Old Woman Creek delta, Ohio, United States - OWC_soil_day5_CT | ecosystem: Environmental > Terrestrial > Soil > Wetlands | place: USA: Ohio... | reverse complement strand
GCGCGGAGTCTTTCTCGGTGGTCTTTTTCTTCTTGGGGCGCGCGTTGCCGTGGGTCCCGCGCCAGACTTTGCCCTTTTTGGAGCGACGATCACCTTTTCCCATTCATCTTCCTCCTTGGAGAATTCAGCTGCAGTAGGGTCTATACCACAGGCGGGCCGACGAGTTCAATAGCGCTGCCGGCACGCGGTGCCTTCACTCCGCCCAGCACTCTGGAGACCAGGCCCTCGACCAGGGACTCGGCCTGCGCCAGTTGCGCGGCAGATTCGAACGACGATGAAAGCTCGCGCAAGACACGGTCGTGCTCGGACGGCCGGGCGCCGATGCGGTCGTAGTCGATGGGCGCGGGCAGGTAGAGCCCATCGTTGAAAAAGTAGTTGCCCGGGCCCTTCCAGCCCGGGCCATGGTAAGGCCAGGTCAGCTTCGCCCCGAACAGCTCCCGCAGCGCGTTCCTGGCCGGTTCGCTGGCGCTGATCTCGGCCTCCGCGAGCCGGCGGCCCAGCCGGCTTTCAATCTCCCCGAAGAAAGCGGCCAGCAGCCGCTCTTCGGTGACCACGAGCCCATAGAGGTACCAGTCCGTGCAGACCGTTTTAACGATTTCCTTGTGTACGGCGGGCAGGTTCCGGTAGGTGGGGCAGAAGTAGTCGCGGCAGGCCAGCCCGCCGTAGAAGCTCAACCCACGGTAGTCGATCCCGTCGTTGCCGTCGGCCAGGGGGTGGAGCAGGCAGCCGGGCCGTGAGCCGTGCGGGCCGATGAGCCCGAGAAACGGGCACGCGTAGAAATCGGCATACGGCCGCTCGCACTGCTCGTGCCGCTCCGTTTCCAGACGGAAGGCGTCGATCGCGTCGATGTCGCGGGCAACCCGTCGGAAGTTTTCAGTGCGACCGCCCAGGAGTTCCTGCAGGCGGCCCCGCGTGGCGTCGGGGCGGTTGTAAAGGCCGCAGCAGGCGCCGCAGGACACGGTGTCGTTCACCTGGCAGAGGTACACGCCGCCGGGCGCAACGGGTTCGGGCGGCTTCAGGCGGCTGGGTGCGATCGGGTTCATTTCTTCAACCACCCATCCGTCGTTTCCACTCATACAAAGCCACGGCCGTCGCGGCGGCGGCGTTGAGCGACTCCACCTCCGGCCGGATGGGGATGCGCACGGCGCGGCGGCGCCACGGCTCGGGCAGGCCCGGGCCTTCCAGCCCGGCCAGCAGGCCGAAGGCCGCCGGGAACGCCTTCTTACGGATGTCGCCCCCCTCGGCCGAGAGCGCGACGATGGGCAATTCGTGCGGGACGGCATCCAGGGCGGGTCCCTGGCGCAGCGGCAGGCTCAGCGCGGCGCCGCCGGAAGCGCGCAGGGCCTTCGGGTGGAAGGGGTGGGCGCTTTCCGCCAGCAGAATTGCCTGCACGGCGCCGAAGGCCGCCGCCGACCGGATGGCGGCGCCCACGTTTTCCGGGTCCTGAAAGGGGATGAGCACGCTCGCGCCGACCGGAAACCCCTCCGCCGGCGTCCAGGGCGGCATGTCCGGAAGGCGGATGAGCAGCAGCGGGGTGCGGGTGCCGAAAATGTCCAGTTCCCGCAGGAGCTCGGGGGCCAGCTGGTACCAGTGGAGATGCGCGACAACATCGGGCGGCGGCCGGTCGTGGTCGCTCACCCATGCCAGGCAGGATCCGGGATGCGCCGACAGAATCTCGGCCACCAGCTTTTCGCCGGCCACCAGCGCCTGGCCCGTTTTGCGGATCCCCCGGCCGGTCAGCATCTTCTTGAGGTCCTTGAAGACGGGGTTCTGGTCGCTGCTGATGGTGCGCACGGAATGTCCCTCCATGGCTCTTGCGCGGCGGCTGTAAAGCGGCTCGTCCAGCCGCCGGTACACGACCAGCCGGCGGGCATGGCGCGTGTGGGGGATGCTGTACGGCCGGTCGGTCACGAGCGTGTAGGCGTCCGGAAACCGGTCCCGGGCCTGCGCGATCTCTTCGTCGCAGTGCGGGCCTTTCATAAAAATCACCAGCCCATCCCGGGCCAGGCAGCCTGCCACCCGCTCCAGGGTCTTTTCAATGGTCTCGACGGCCCGGGTGATCACCCCGGCCACGGGCTCCTCGAACCGCGCCGTGACCCTGCCGCCGACCACGCGGATTCCTTTAAGCTCCAGTCGTTCGAGCGCCTGGTTGAGAAACTCGACGCGGTTGCCGCGGGTTTCCGCGAGGACCAGGTCGAGCGCCGGCCGGTAGATCTTGAGCGGGACTCCCGGCATGCCAGGGCCGGTGCCGAGGTCGAGCAGCGGCGAGGGCAGCTCCAGGAGGTCCGCCGGAAGCATCGAGTCCACGTAAAGCTTGGTCACCATGTTGGTAAAATTGTGGACCCGCGTGAGGTTCAAATCGGCATTGCGTTCACGCAGCAGGCTGTGATAGGCCCAAAGCTGCCGCAGTTGAAGCGGGGAAAGCCGCATGCCGCAGGAACGGAAAACGGCGCCCATCTGCTCCATGTCCGGAGCCCCGCGGCTCGAGGATGGCGAAAGCTTCATTTGGTTACTCCGGCAATCAAATATGCCCACTCTAGTTCGAGTGAAGGCGGAGCGGGGTGCCCGCCGCGGCGAGCCGCAACCACCCGTTCAACGAACCTACGCACGGCAGCCAGCCCGCTCCATACCGACCCGGGCAGCCCCGGAGGACCGACCCCCACGGAGCCGCCGGCCGTCGCTGCCTGCCTTCGGTTCCATGAGACGGCTGGGGGGCGTGGCAGCGTCGCCTGAAAAATGGGTTGCGGCTCGCCGCGGGGCGGGGCACCCCGCTCCGCCTCTGCGTGAGAAGTTGGAATTTGGCTTAGTTGATTGCCGGTTGAACAAACAGGTGCTGCCATGATTCCGTTTCTGCATGAACGCTGGCCGGTTTTCTTCGAAGACAACCACCTGCTGGTCGTCTACAAGCCGGCCGGGCTGCTCTCCCAGGGGGACGAAACCGGCGAAGCCGACCTTCTGGATTTATCCAAGGCCTGGATCAAGGAGCGGCATCACAAGCCGGGCCGGGTGTTTCTGGGGCTGGTGCACCGCCTGGACCGCCCCGTGGCAGGCGTCATGGTGTTTGCCCGCACTTCTAAGGCGGCCGCCCGCCTGAGCGACCAGATCCGGAACCGGCGGATGCGCAAGGTGTATCTGGCGGTGGTCGAAGGGCGGCCCCCTTCCGACGAAGGGCGGCTGGTGCATGTCATCGAGCGCCGGGAGCGGGCGGTCCGCATCGTGCCGCACCCGACGCCGTCCGGCCGCGAGGCCCGGCTCGCCTACCGCGTGCGGGATGCCGCGGGCGGCCGCAGCCTCGTTGAAATCGAGCTCGAGACCGGCCGCAAGCATCAGATCCGGCTGCAGTTCGCTTACGTCGGCTGCCCGGTCGTGGGCGACGTTCGCTACGACGCCCCGTGCGCGCTGCCGTCCCGCCCGATCGCGCTTTTCGCAAGCCAGATCGCCGTGGAGCATCCCACCCGGGGCGAGAGGCTGGCGTTCACCGCACCGCCTCCCCAGGGTTGGCCGTGGCCGGGCCTTGAAACGGCGGACTCCCCGTTTTGGAACTGGGACGACTATGAGATCCCTGCGGGATCGTTTTAAGTTTTAAGTTTCACGTTTTAAGCCAAAAGGGACAGGGGCACCCTATTTGCCGCCGGCCAAGCAGGAAGCCTTAAAACTTAAAACCTAACGCTTAACACTATCTTCTACCTCGTCAGATGCCGGTACTTGATCCGGTGCGGCTGATCGGCCTCGGCGCCGAGGCGCCTGCGACGGTCGGCCTCGTACTCCGAATAGTTGCCCTCGAACCAGAGCACGCTGCTTTCGCCCTCGAAGGCCAGGATGTGGGTGACGATGCGGTCAAGGAACCACCGGTCGTGGCTGATGACGACCGCGCACCCGGCGAAACCCTCGAGCGCCTCTTCCAGCGCCCGGAGCGTGTTGACATCCAGGTCGTTGGTCGGCTCGTCCAGCAGCAGCACGTTCGCCCCCGACTTGAGCATCCGGGCGAGATGCACGCGGTTCCGCTCCCCGCCGGAGAGCATCCCCACCTTCTTCTGCTGATCGCTGCCCGAGAAGTTGAAGCGCGCCGCGTAGGCGCGGGATTTCACCTGGACCTTGCCCAGCTCGATCAGGTCCGCGCCGTCCGCGATCACCTCCCAGGCGGATTTGTCGGGGTCCAGGCTGTCGCGGCTCTGGTCGACGTAGCCGAGTTTCACCGTGTCGCCGATGCGGATGGTGCCGGCGTCCGGAGCCTCCTGGCCGGTGATCATGCGGAACAGCGTGGTCTTGCCGGCGCCGTTCGGCCCGATGACCCCCACGATGCCCCCGGGGGGCAGGGCGAACGAGACGTTTTCCACGAGCACCCGGTCCCCGAAGCTCTTGGAAACGCCCTGGGCTTCCACCACCAGATGGCCCAGCCGCGGGCCGGGGGGGATGTAGATTTCCAGATCCTCCGCGCGCTTGGCCGTGTCCTGGGACAGAAGCTTCTCGTAGGCCGTGATGCGCGCCTTGGACTTGGCGTGGCGTGCCTTGGGCGACATGCGGATCCACTCCAGCTCGCGCTCGAGGGTCTTCTGGCGCTTGCCTTCGGATTTTTCCTCCTGCTTGAGCCGGGCCTGTTTCTGCTCGAGCCAGGAGGAGTAGTTGCCCTTCCAGGGGATGCCCCGGCCGCGGTCCAGCTCCAGGATCCAGCCGGCGACGTTGTCGAGGAAATAACGGTCGTGGGTCACGGCGATGACCGTTCCCGGGTACTGCTGAAGGTGGTGTTCCAGCCAGGCGACGGTCTCGGCATCCAGGTGGTTGGTCGGCTCGTCCAGCAGCAGGATGTCCGGTTTCTGCAGCAGGAGCCGGCAGAGGGCCACGCGCCGTCGCTCGCCGCCGGAGACTACCTTCACGGGCGTGTCCCCCGGCGGGCAGCGCAGGGCATCCATCGCCATCTCCAGGCGCGAGTCGAGGTCCCAGGCGTCCAGCGCATCCAGTTTCTCCTGGACCGCCGACTGCCGGTCGAGGAGTTTGCTCATCTCCTCGTCGGACATGGGCTCGGCCAGTTTTTCGTTGATGCGGTTGAACTCCGCGATGAGGTCCACGGTGCCGCGGACCGCCTCCTCCACCACCTCCCGCACCGTCTTGGCTTCGTCCAGCCGGGGTTCCTGCTCGAGAAAGCCGACGGTCAGTCCGGGGGAGATCACGGTCTGGCCGACGAACTCCTTGTCCACGCCGGCCAGGATGCGCAGCAGCGAGCTCTTGCCCGAGCCGTTCAGCCCGAGCACCCCGATCTTGGCGCCGTAGAAATAGGACAGCGAAATGTCCTCCAGCACCGGCCGCTTGTCGTAGTATTTGCTGACGCGGATCATCGAATAGATGATCTTGTTCGGTTGATCGCTCATGCCGTGCTTCTCCCATCAAACGGTGGTTCGCCCCCGGACACCCGGCGGTCGACCTTTTTCTATATTAGATGTGCGCCGCGATCAATAGAATCCTCCGGCCGGCAGCGCGATGCACACCGGAAGGGCCGCACCGGCCATGGGGATCGGGAACAAAAAAGGGGGCCGTTCACGCTGCGGCCCCCTTTTCGGCTGATAGGATTCCCGGTTATTTGGGGAACTCGATCCTGACTTTCTCGTGCGCGCCCTGCACCTTGATCTTGACCTTCAGCTCCAGGCTGTCGTTGCGCATCCCCAGGGCCAGAAGGGTTTTGCCCTTGTCGCCCTCGATGTGGGTGATTTCGCGGACGGCGTCCATGATCTTCCGGCCGACATCGGCGCCCGGCGACGGCAGCTCGGTTTTTCGGTACTTGGCCAGAACCCGGACCTCGCCCTTTTTGTTGCGCCGGATGGTGATTTCCTTGGCGTTGTGGCCGACGCCGTGCAGCGCCGCCAGGGCCAGCCACTTGAGGGCGGCCTCCTCCTGGTCCTTGTCTTTTCCGACGAGGGACATTTCCTTGAGAGGGTCCGTGGTGGCATAGCAATCGCAAAGCTCCTGGACTTTCAAGTGCAAGTTGCGCTTCTCCTTCATGGGCGGGCCTCCTTTTGCCGAACTTCCGTTTGAGTTTAAGTTGGGGTGAACTTAGTCACTCTTTTATGCCATTGCAAGGATTCGGTTCACTTCGCGACCTCCAGCGGTTCCACCTCGAAGATCAGCATGGTGTTCGGCCCGATCGCCCGGCCGGCCCCCCGCGCGCCGTAGGCGAGCTTCGAGGGGATCCAGAGGCGGTACTTGCCGCCGACCTTCATGAGCTGCAACCCTTCGGTCCAGCCGGGGATGACGCCGCCGACCTCGAACTCCGCCGGCTCGTTGCGGCTGTAGGAGCTGTCGAATTCGGTCCCGTCGATCAGGGTGCCGCGGTAATGAACCTTCACCCGGTCGGTCTCCTTGAGGGCGTCCCCCGAGCCCTCCTGGACCACCTGGTACTGCAGCCCGCTCGCAGTGGTCACCACTCCCGGCTCGGATTTGTTCTTGGCCAGGAAGCCTTCTTCGTCCTTCAGGTTCTTTTCCGCTGCGGCCGCTATGCGCTTGGTCTGCTCCTCCTGCATTTTGGCCGAGAATTCCATCTTGGCCTTCTCTTCCTCCTCGGCACTGATGAGCGAGGGGGTTTTGTTCATGGCATCCTTGATGCCGCGCATAAAAGCGTCCAGATCAACCTTGGTCGGGGCTTCCTGGAAGCTCTGGCCGATTTCCCTGCCGAACACGTAGCTTATTTTTTGTTCGAAGGTGGCGAGGTCGGGGGCCTTGGCCTCGGGCTTGTCGGCGGAGCATGCAAGAAAAAAGAGAAGCGTCACCATCACCATCAAAACGGTCGTTGCGTTTTTCATCGTCTTTCCTTTCCTAGTCGGAGATTCATTTCAAACTTCTGTTCGCGAATAAGTTGCCCCCATTGGGCGACAGCGTGTTCCTCGCACAGTGAGAATCCATTTGTTTCATACAGGCGGCGCGCGGCGTTCAGGCCTTCGAAGGTCCACAGGTAAATCTTCGGATACCCCCGGTCCCGGCAGAATTCCACGGCTCGGTGGATCAACTGCCTGCCGATGCCGGCGCCCTGGAACTCCGGGGTCACGATGAACCATCTCAGCCGGGCCCCCGCGGTTTGGGCGTGGCGGCCGTCAATCGCGATGGCGCCTGCCAAACGGCCCTCCTGTCGAGCCGCCCACAGGCCGTCGCGGCCGGGGTCGAAGCCCGCGGCGAAGTCGGCCATTTCCCGCGCGACCTGGGCTTCAAAGCTGACGTCGAACCCCCATTGGGCGTGATAGTAAAGGGCGTGGGCTTCGGTGATCTGCCCCACCACGCCGGGGAAATAGCCCTTAAGGATCGTGGGTTCCACTGGGTCGAGGTCTCTCTCAGGCGCTCTTCGGGTTGGACCCGTCCGGCAGGATGGTCGTCTCGTCGAGGATGGCCGACGCCAGTTGATCGTGGTTGAGCAAGGCCCCCTTCAGGTTGGCCTCGCGCAAGTTGGTCCCGGACAGGTCCGCCCCCCGCAGGTCGGCCCGCTGCAGGTCCGCCCCGCGGAAATAGGTCCGGAACAGGTTGGCGTACTTGAGGTCCGCCGCGGTCAGGTTGGCCAGGCTCAGGTTGGCCATGATCAGGTTGGCTTGGCTCAAATCGGCGTTCTGCAGGTCCGCCTGGCTCAAGTTGGCCTCCCGCAGGTCGGCCCCCCGCAGATCGGCGCTGCCGAGGTCGCTCCCCTTGAGGTAGGTTCGAAAGAGATTGGCCTCCCGCAGAACGCACCTTTCCATCGTGGCCCGGCTGAGGTTGGCCATGATCAGGTTGGAGCGGGTCAAGTCCGCATCGGTCAAGTCGGCTTGGCTCAGGTTGGCTTCGCGCAGATCGGTGTCGCGCATTTCGGCCTTCTGCAGGTTCGCGCTGCTCAAGTCGGCCTCCCTGAGGTCGGCCATGTTCATGAGGCTCAGATTCAGGCTGGCCCGGCTGAGATCCGAGCCGCGCAGGTCGGTTTCCGCCAGATTGGCGCCTTTCAAGTTGGCGTCGCTCAGCACGGCCCGGCTGCCCTGCTTCTGGCGGGAGCTGAACCACAGCTGGTGGGCTTCGATGACCTTGGCGAGACGGCGGGAGGAGTAGTTTCTCCAGAACCCCAGCGCGCCCAGGAACTGCATCATGCGCTCAAGAAGCCCGGAAAGAAACCCGGGTCGTCGCGAGGGAGATGGGTGAGAGGTCGTTTTCATTTTGCGTTATCTTAGCACAACTGACCGCGGCCACAAAGAAAGAACTGCCTGGTTCGGAGAACGGGGCGCTTTCCCGGGGCAGGAGGCTAAAAAGCGGGTTTCTTGGATTGCGATTTTTCCCTCGATGTCCGTTCTTTCAGGGCCTGGGCGGAGGCGATCAGGGTTTCCAGATTTTCGGTGAAATAAAGGGTGATGTGGTAGATCGGGCTGCCGAACTGGTCCGGCACCAGGGAGACCGCCAGCACATCGCGCTCCTTGCGCCACAGAAGCGATTCGCCGTTTTCGCCTTTCCAGCGGACGGTTTCCGGCGGGCCGTATTTCGCGCGCAGCGACTCGACCGTGCCGGCCTCGTCGACCTTGAAGCGCATGCGGAACACCAAGGGCCTGCGCGACTGCCCGTCAAACACCAGTTCGACATAATCAAACGGCGAGTTCCTGCTGCGGGCGTAGCGGTACATGAGCCGGACGACGTCGTGTTCGACGCGCTCCCCCGGCGGGTGGTTGAGCTGCCGGTTGAGGGCGTCGAGCTCCGGCAGGTGGTCGCGCAGAAACCCCTTGTAGTTGATTTCCAGGTCGACGATGCTGCGGCGTTCGATGGCATCGTTGCCCAGCCTTCCGGACAGCTCACGGCGGATGCTTTCTGAAAACAACGAGTTGCGGCCGATTTCGAAAAATGTGAAACTTTCCGGCCCCGTCCCGGGTGCGGCGCGGCCGGCCGGTTCCCCCCCGTCTCCGCAGGACAGAATGAACTGAAGCAGGCAGCCGAGCAGGATCGCCGCGGTCAGGCCGGCCCGCCCGCGCCATCGGGATGTGGGCCTTCCCTTCGTCATCGTTTCAAGGCCTCCAGGTCGGTCTTCGCCGCGATGGAAGGCCCATCTCCGGCAGCAGATCTATGTCGCCCAGGGCAAACGGGAAAGACCCACGGCGGCGGTCGTCCCAGTAGGTCTTCAGGGTTTCGGAGATGACCCGGAAGGCGATTCGGCCCCAGGGGATCTCCTCCTCCGTGAACAGCTTCACCTCCAGGCTCTCCTTGCCCGCGGCGAAGTCCAGGTCCATCAACCGGGCCCTGAACATCAGATAGATCTGGCTGATGTGGCAGATGTTGAACATGAGGTACGGCGCCGGTTCTCCGATGTGCGCCCCCGCCTCCTCGAGCGTCTCGCGTTCAGCGCCGGCCGCCAGGGTCTCCCCGTTCTCCAGATAGCCGGCCGGCAGGGTCCACAGGCCGTGGCGCGGCTCGATCGCCCGGCGGCAGAGCAGCACGCGGCCTTCATGCTCCGGGATGCACCCCACCACCACCCGCGGGTTTTGGTAGTGAACCATCCCGCAGGCGTCGCAAACGAAGCGGGTGCGGTCATCTCCCGGCGGGATGGCGAGGTGAAGACGATGGCCGCAGCTGCTGCAGAATTTCATTTCACACCCAGCAGGAGGTAGTCGGCGTCCTGCACATCGACCGTTGCGGGGTCGATGCTGCCGGGGACTTCCGGCAGCATGACCGTGACCGGCACCGGCGAACGCAAACCGATCTGGCGCGGCACGGCGCCTTTTTGAGCGTGGCCCACGCCGGTCAGGATGACCACGGTGGCGTCGGGGTTCTTGTTGAGATACTCCAGGGAGTGAACGGCCATCGCCACGTCCCAGATCATCTGGGCCTCGCAGAAAAACGTGAAGTTCATGTTCCCGTGGGCATGCGCGCCGTAAACGCGGCGAATGTAGCCCAGGTACTCCTCGTCGATGCGGCAGGCCACGTCCGACAGCTGGCCCCGCTGCGCCTCGGTGAGGGACTGGAAGCCTTCGCGCGCGACCTGGCGCGTGATGTCCCGGGGAACGTTGAGGCCGATCATCGGGATCCGTTGGGCGCGGGCATATTCGAAAATGGCGCTGTAAGCCGCCCAGGGATAGTTCCAGTTGTCATCGTACACGGCCTCGAACTCCCGCGGGCCGATGTCGCCGGCCGTCCAGCGGTCAAGCGCCTGCTGGCTGTCCCTGCGAAACATCTCCAGCCCGACGGCGACCTTGGCGCCGGCCTGCACCAGGGCCTGGATGACGCTGAGCTGCGCGCGGTGATGCTCTGCGTCCGTGTGCTGTTCGCCGACGACGACGATTCGGCTCCGGCACAGCTCCGGAGCCAGCTCGGCCAGCGCCAGGCGGCGGCCCTGCCTAAGGTCGTAGACGATGGGGTCGGCCGGGCCGGCAAATAGCGAGCCGGCGGTGGCAAACAGAATCAACCAGGTCAACAGCGTGCGTTCAGGATTCATTTCCATCGATAGCGCACCGGCGAATCGGCCGGTTCCCATGAGCCCTTGTCACGGTTCTGGCCGTCACGAAAGATGAGATAGCTGAAACGGCCGTAATGGGGGATCTTGGCGGCGACGCCTGCCGCGTCCGGGGAGCCCATCGGCAGCCAAACGGACAAGACCCGGCCGGGGTCGTAGGGGTTGGCGAAAACGCCGAAAAATATGTCGCCGGCCTCGGGGCCCTGCACCCCCGCAAGGGAAAACCCCTCTTTTTGCAGGTGCAGGGAGGCCGGCATCGTTCTCAGCCATTCGGCCGAGCGGGGATAGCCCACCAGGATGACGTCCTGCCCCGTGAAGCGGCCGGCGTCCGCCTGGGCTTCCGCCACGATGTCGTATTTCCTGAGGCCGAGGGCGCCGGCCAGGGTCTCCGCCAATTGCCGCCCGCCGGCGGATGCGGCGTCGCAGAGAACCAGCAGAGTGGACGGGGAGCTTTTCAAGGCGTTGACCGTCGGCGGGGTCTCCGACGGATCGAGCCGGCGCAGCATGTGGTAGTCCGGGTCGACGACGATCTGCGCCGGCTCCGAAGCTGCGGCGACATCGAAGGACGCGGATTCCCCCGCAATCGCGACGCGCCGGGAAACGGGCCGGCCGTCGCCAGCTACAGCGAGCTCGAATTCGGCCTGGAAAAACGGCTTCGCCTGGGCCAGGCGGCCCGTGACCTTCCACCCGTCGGGCTCCCGGCTGCGCCGGACATCCGCGAGGTGGATGCGCGGCGCCCCCTTGCGGTCGACCCACTGGTCGAAGAAAGCCTCGAGCGGGATGCGGGATCTCCTCTCAAACGCGCGGCGCAGGTCATCCCAAGCGGTCGGCTGGAAGAGCCGCTCGCGGTAGAGGTCGCGCAGCGCTCCCCAGAAGGCCTCGTCGCCGACCGCTTTGCGAAGCATGTGGAAGACCATCATCCCCTTGTCGTAGCCGACGGCCTTGGTCGCCGGGTCCACGCGGCCGGTGAAGCGCGCGAGGGGGAAATCCTTTGCCGGCGGCACAAGCGTGCTGAAGTTGCGCAGGGCCTGGAGCCGGTAGTCCCGGGCGGCCGCCGCCGACTCCCGCTCCTTGTAGAGATAGTCCGCCACGTAGGTGGTGAGGCCCTCGCTCCAATTCCCGCGTTCGTAGTCGACAAAGACGCCGTTTCCCCACCAGCAGTGGGCGATCTCGTGCCCGAGGCTGGTGTCCAGGATGAAGGGCAGCCGGAGGATGGTGCTTCCCAGAAGGGTGTAGGAGGGGAAACCGTAGCCGGTGGGGAAGAAGTTTTCCACCACCGCGAACTTCGGAAACGGGTAAGGCCCGAACAGCTCGGAGTAGAGTTCCAAATAGGCTGCGACCGCATCGAGATAGGCGGCGGAGAGGTCCTGGTTGCGGGGCAGGAAATACGTGGCGGCGACGACATCCCCGGCCATTTTTTCCTGCACCCCATACGCCGCTGCGGAAAGGGCCAGTCCCCGCAGCGGGTTGTCGATCCGCCATTCCGAATAGGTGGCCCCGTCCCGCGTGGTGTGGCCGAGGCTCAGGCCGGACGTTACGGCCAGGACCCCCTCGGGCGCTTTCACCCGCAGCAGGGGGAAGGTGTCGCGGCCGTCGATCAGGTCCGGGTACCAGCAGGCCCCGGCCAACAGAAACGTGCCGGTCGGCGTTATGGTAGCGGTGACGCCGAAGCCGGGATTGTCTGTGTTCAGCGGCGCCGTCGGCACGGGGTCGTTGAAAATCGCTTCATAGGCGATCACGACTTCAACGGTTCGGCGGCGTTCATCGGGCTCCAACGGGACCTCAAGCTCCGAGTTCGTGAACCTGAATGTTCGCGGATGGCCCGCCACCTCGACCCGCAGCTGGGCGACCCGCTCGGACAGCGCGAACACGAGCTTGTGGCGGTCGTCGACGCGGATCTGCATCGCATCGTGCCCCGCGAGCATGTGGGCGCGGGGGATCAATTCGATTTCGAGGCGGTGCTCGACCTCCAGCGCGGCGGCCGCCCCTTCTGGAGCCGCGGCAGCCAGCATGAGACCGAAAGCCAACGCCCGAAACGCGAGGCGCCTATTGATTGTCCCCATCACACGCATATGAAGTCGTTGCACCTGTTGGGCGGCGGAGTTCTTAAGTTTTCTAAAATTAAGTAGCACATCTTGCTTGTCAAAAACAGGCCTGAGCGAAGCGGGCTCCATACCTCAGACCCCGGCCGAGGGCTTTTTCTTTACCTTTCAAATGTCTTGAGGTATATTTTACAAACAAAATACGGTTTTGCGCTCCCACCGCCCAACCTTATTGACAGGATGTTGAAAAGAAGGTGCTGACAAATGGCGTCGTCGCCGCGCAAGAACAGGCTTTACCTGGTCGCAGGGCTGATGTTTTTCCTGGTTCTCGGTCTGCTCTGGCACGCCGGGATGATCATGCAGGGCGCGCGCAGCGCCCGCCGGGCGGACGCGAAGACCCCGGCCTTGCAGCCGCACCCGGCCGTCGTCACCAAGAAGATCTCGGGATCCGTGACAGGCGAAGCCCATGCCGCCGAGAGTCAACCGCCCGCGGTCGTTATCAAGAAACTGCCCCCGATGCCGCCGCCGGCCCCAAAAGCCGAACCGCCGCCGGCCGCGCCGGCGCCCGAGCCGTTGACCGTTGTTCAGGAAACACCCAAGGAATCCGAGGCGCCAGAGACGGCACCGGCGGTTGCGGCGGCTTCTCCTGCGCCGGAGGCCCCAGGAGGGATGCAGGAAAAACCGATCGAAGCCAAGCCCGTCGAGCCATCGACGGCTGTAACCGCGCCCCCGGCCGCCACGCCGGCACCTGCGCCCCCCGCAGCCCAGGTCGTGCCCGTCCCTCCGAAGAAACCCGAACCGGTGAAAGTCGAGGCCAAGGCACTAAAAAGCGAGCGCGGCGCCTACCCGTTTTCTCTTCTGCTTTCAAGCAACCGCGGCCGCGAGAATGCGCTGTCGACCCTGCCCGGTTATCGGCGCAAGGGGCTTGCGCCCTATCTCGTCCACACCGATCTGGGCGAGAAGGGCAAGTGGTGGCGGACCCTCCTTGGTCATTACCGCAGCCTGGAGGACGCTCTCCAGGCCCAAAAATCCCTGAACATCGAAAATGCGGTGGTGGTCAAGACCCCCTATGCCAATCTCGTCGGTGACTATCCCTCAGCAAACGAAGCGGCTGAGACCGCCATGCGGTTGACCCAGAAGGGCCTGTTTCCCTACGTGGTGAAAGGTGCGGGCGACACCACTCAGCTGCTGGTCGGCGCCTTTCCCACTCGGGAGGCGGCCGAACAGCAGCAGCGCGAGCTGGAGGGGCAGGGCATCCCGGCGCGCACCATCTCCCGTTGACAAAGGGTCAAAAAAACAGCGCCTCAGGCCGTGATCCGGCGTTGCGCGGCTTTTGTAAATGCTCACATATGGCCCCATATGCTGCGCTTTCCAAAACGCCGCACGCCTTGGCTGACGGCCTGATGCTTGTTTTTTGGCCCTTTGTTTCCGGGGCGGCTTCGCCGGAAGGCCAATATCGGCGTTGCGCTTCATCCCGCGCTCACTGCGGCGTACTGGCGTACGCCTCGTTCGGCGGGATTCGCGCGCCTGGATCTTGGCCTTCGGACGAAGCCGCCTGTTTTTCGCCAATCCCTATCAGTCTATAAAATCCTTAATGCCTTCTAATTCCGGGTTGACTGCGCTGCAAGAGCTGTTAACTTCGAAGAGCGCCTCGGGATCGCCGATCAATTTTTCAAACGGAAAGTGATAAGCAAATGGCAAA
>Ga0316600_10000850_pt1 | contig 14178 bp, 9 predicted proteins | sample OWC_soil_day5_CT_FD_207652 | JGI IMG/M metagenome (GOLD analysis project Ga0316600, IMG submission 207652) | Wetland soil microbial communities from Old Woman Creek delta, Ohio, United States - OWC_soil_day5_CT | ecosystem: Environmental > Terrestrial > Soil > Wetlands | place: USA: Ohio... | reverse complement strand
TAGCACCGTGTCGACGTGCTCGCGGGCGCGCGCGACCAGCACGCGCCGCAGCTCGAGCAGCCCGTGGCGAATCATGCGGGCGGCTTCGCGCAGGTAGAGCGCCAGGTCCGTCGCGACCTGGTCATTGCGGCTGCGGCCCGTGTGAAGCCGTCCGGCCACCGCGCCGATCCGCTCGCGCAGTCGCGTCTCGACGTTCATGTGGATGTCTTCGAGACGCGGGTCGAGAAACAGCGTGCCCGCCTCCACCTCGCCGAGGATCACTTCCAATCCAGCGACGATGGCGTCGGAGTCTGCCTGCGGCACCACGCCCGCGCGACCGAGCATGCGCGCGTGCGCGATCGACCCGCGGATGTCATGGCGAGCGAGCTCTCGATCGAAGTCGATCGACGCGGTGAAGCGCTCGACGGCGGGGTCGGTGCTCTCGCGGAAGCGTCCGCCCCAGGGTTTGTCGCGGCTCATCTCGGGCACAAACCTCGGAAAGCCCCTAGCCTAATGCAAGCCCACCCCCCTCGTGTGCCTTTGCCTTCAGAAACTCCTCTCGATCCCGCTCCAACCGCGAAGCCTGGCGAGAGCGGGACGAGTTCCAAGGTCGGTCCCGTGGCAATGCGCTCGAGGAAGCGAAGACCTGGTCGGTCGAGCGACGACGGCGACGCCCGCGAGCGTCCGTCGCGGTCGAGGCGGCGGCGCGCGCGCCAGCGCTCGCGACCGGTGTTGCGTGCGCTGCTGATCTCCGCTGCACTGCTCGCGTTCGGTGCCGGCATCCTGGCAGCGCGCACGCTGGTTGGCCTCGACCGCATCGTGCGCAATCGCTTCGAGGGGCGCCTCTTCCAGGTTGCGTCGCGGGTCTATTCCGCTCCGACGATGCTGACGGCCGGGCTCGACCTCGCGCGCGTCGACTTGCGCAACGCGTTGCATCGACTGGGCTATCGCGACGAGTCGAGCGCCGAGATCGCGTCGCCTGGAGGTGTGCACTGGGAGTCGCGGCGCGTCGTCGCGTACCTGCGCGCGTTCGAACACCCGTCGCGCGCCGAGCCGGCTCGGCGCATCGAGCTGCGGCTCGCCGGCAAGCAGATCGAGTCGATCCGCGACCTCGACACGGCACGCGAACTCGCGGGCGTCCTGTTGGAGCCCGAACTGGTCGGTTCGTATTTCGGGCCGCACCGCGAACAGCGGGAGCCGGTGCGGCTCGGGCAGGTGCCTCGACTGCTCATCGATGCGGTGCTCGCGGTCGAAGACCAGCGCTTCGAGGCGCATCCCGGCATCGATCCCTGGCGCATCTTCGGGGCGGCGTGGGCGAACCTCGTCGCCGGCGAGGTCCGTCAGGGAGGCAGCACACTCACCCAGCAGCTCGTCAAGAATTTCTTCCTGACGCCCGAGCGCAGCCTCGAGCGCAAGCTCAAAGAAGCCGCGATGTCGCTGCTCGTCGAGGCGCGCTACGAGAAGCCGGCGATCCTCGAGGCCTATCTCAACGAGATCTATCTCGGCCAGCGCGGGCCCACCTCGATCCACGGCGTCGGCGAGGCATCGCTCTTCTACTTCGGGAAGCCCGTCCGCTCGCTGCGTCTGGAAGACGCTGCGCTGCTCGCGGGATTGATCAGCAGCCCGGGCAATCATTCGCCCTTCACGCATCCCGAGGACGCGCTCGCGCGACGGGATCTCGTGCTGCAACTCATGCTCGATCAGGGCCGCATCGACGCCGCCGCCTACGCGGCGGCGCGGGCGGCGCCCCTTTCGATCGCGACGCGCACCACCGAGCAGCGCGAGACTCGTTATTTCCTCGACGCGTTGCGCAGCCAACTCCCCGACGTCTACGACGAGAAGGCGCTCGAGGGCGAGGGCCTCCGCATCTACTCGACGCTCGACCTGCGCTTGCAGCAGATCGCGACCGAGGCGCTGCGCGAGGGTCTAGAGAACCTGGAGAAGAAGCAGCCCAAGCTGCGCGGATCGCCGAAGGGGCGCTTGCAGGGTTGCCTCGTCGTGCTGCGGCCGCAAACGGGCGACGTGCTCGCGCTGGTGGGCGGGCGCGAGTATGGCGAGTCGCAATTCGACCGCTGCCTGCAAGCGCGTCGCTCAGCGGGCAGCGCCTTCAAGCCCTTCGTCTACGTCGCCGGCCTCGAGGCGCAGCGTGGTGCGCCGGTGATCACGCTCGCGAGCACGCTCGAGGACACTCCCATCTCGATCAAGACGTCGTCCGGAAACTGGTCGCCGGTGAACTACGACCACAAATTCCACGGCCGCGTCGGGGTTCGCCACGCGTTCGAAAAGTCCCTGAACGTCGCCACCGTTCGGCTGGCGCGCGAGGTTGGCACCGAGCGCATCGTCGACGTCGCGCGGCGTCTCGGAATCGAGAGCCCGCTCGATCCGGTGCCGGCGCTGGCGCTCGGCGCCGCCGACGTGACGCCGCTCGAACTGGCGCGCGCCTACGCGACGCTCGCCAACGGCGGCGTGCGCTCGACGGTGCGCTTCTTCGAGGATCTGGCCGACGCGTCGGGCCGCACGCTCGAGCGCAGCAAGGCGAGGAGCGAGTCGGTGCTCGATCCGGGGACCAGCTATCTCGCGGTGTCGCTGCTCCAGGGCGTGGTCGATCGCGGCACTGCACACGCCGTACGCGACGCGGGCATCACGGGTCCGGTCGCGGGCAAGACCGGTACGAGCGACGAATCGAAGGACGCGTGGTTCGCCGGCTTCACACCCGAGCTGGTCGCGGTGGTGTGGGTTGGCTTCGACCAGCCCCGCGGCATGAAACTTCCGGCTGCAAGTCTCGCCGTGCCGATCTGGCTGCGCTTCCTGCGCGACGCCACGGGCGGCGCCGTGCCGGGCGCGTTCGAAGTTCCGTCCACCGTGCATCGCATCGAGATCGATCCGTCGAGCGGCGCCGTCGCACTCGCGGGTTGCCCGCGTCGCGAACAGGAATACTTCATCGAAGGCACCGAGCCGCGCGCGACCTGCCCCGAGGGCGGCTGGTTCGTGCGTGGTGAAGAGCAACGGGATGACTCCGCGCGAGGAGGGGACGACGCGCACGGCAAGACGCGTCCGCACGGCGGCTGGCTCGATCGTCTCTTCGGTCGCTTGTTCTGAGACGCGGTCCACGGCGCTCTCGTCTCGATAGCTGCGCCTGGGGCCGTGTGATAGGGTGCCCGCCCATGCTGCCGAAGACCGGGATTTTCGTCGGTACTTCGCTGGTTTCGGTTCTCCTCGACCAGGCGACGAAGCTGGCGATCGACGCGAAACTCGGCTTCTCCGATCGCATTCCCGTGATCGACGATTTCTTCTACATCACGCACGCGCGCAATCCGGGAGCGGCATTTGGGCTGTTCGCCGATGCGCCCGTCGCGATCCGGATCACGCTGTTCATCGGCATCACGTTGGTCGCACTCGGCATGGTCGTGAGCTTCTTCCGCAAACTGGCCCCCGGGGACCGGTTCTCCGCGCTGTCGCTCGGTCTCATTCTCGGCGGCGCAGTCGGCAATCTCATCGATCGCATCTGTCGCGGAGAAGTGGTCGACTTCTTGCATTTCCGTCTGTGGGGCGGCTACGAGTGGCCCGACTTCAATCTCGCTGACAGCTTCATCGTCGTCGGTGTGGCATTTCTCGTGATCGAACTCCTCGCGGCGGAAGGCGAGTCGCGCAAGGGCCCCGCGGGCGCAGAGCGCGGCGTCTGACACTCGCGCGCGCCGGGAATCGTCGATGGATTCAACGCGTGCGCGATCGAGGAAAGACTCTTCCTAGTGTCTGCTGAATCCCGCCGCGAGTTTTTCTGATCGGATGCTCGTCTCGTGCTTGACACTCCGCGGGCTCCATGCGATACCTGCTCGCCGTCTCAGCCAAGAGAATTCCTCACGGCATTCTGCTGCTCTCTCGACGTCGGACGAGCCATGCCCCCCGTGGATCGAGTCCCCGAACCCGTCGGTCGCGATTGCTCTCATCGTGCGCCCGCATTCCTACGGGTTCGCTCTCGTAAAGCATCGACATCCTGCATCCACCCCACGGGTGATCGCTTCGCTGTCCTCTCGTCGCGCGCAGCGGGAGGTTGCGAGACGTAGCGGATCCCTTTGCCTTTCGAGGGGTGATGATGCAGAGGGCGAAGAGCGAGTACGCGATCCAAACCGTCACGAACGCGCTGCGCGTCTTGGAAGCGTTCGAAACCGACGAGCAGCTCGGCGTGACCGAGCTCGCCCGGCGGCTGCACCTGCACAAGAACAACGTGTTCCGCCTGCTCGCGACGCTCGAGGAGAACGGCTGGGTCGAGCAGACCGACGCCGAGTTGTATCGACTCGGGGCCAGTTGTCTGCGGCTCTCCCAGTCCTTTTCGCGTACGCGTCTGATCACCCGCTACGCGCGGCCGGTGCTGGTGTCGCTGTGCCGCGAGACGGGTGAGACGGCGCACCTCGGCGTGCTGCGCGATTTCGAGGTCGTTCAACTCGACGGAGAGCAGGCGCCCGGCATGATCTCCGGCACGCTGCGCGTCGGCGAGCGGTTGCCCGCCCACTGCACCGCCCTCGGCAAGGTGCTTCTGGCGTGCGGCCCCAAGGGCACGCTCGAAGCGTACGACCACGACGTCGTCGCGAAGCATGGCGTCGTGGCGCGCACCGAGGCCACGATCGTCGATCGCGACAAGCTCATCGAGCACCTGCGCCGCGTCGCCGCGCAGGGATTTGCGCTCGACATCGAGGAATGCGAGCGGGGCATGTCCTGCGCGGCGGCACCCATTCTCGACGCGTGCGGACGCCTGGTCGGCGCCTTCTCGGTCTCGGGACCCGTCTTCCGCTTGGACCTGGATACGCTCGAGAACCGCATCGTGCCGCTGCTGTTGGCCGCCGCCGCCGAGCTCTCCCGCCTGCTGGGCTGCGAGGCGAGCTGAGACCGCCGCCACTTCGCGTCGCGTCCCGCGAGTCGCTTGTCGGCGCGACTGCGTTTCCGTAGGCTGGTCTAACGCATCGCGGTTGCAGCGAAAAATGACCGCGGGTCGAACTCGCGGTCAGATCGTTCGCGCTGTCTCGGACAGGAGACCGGCATGGACTTCACGCTCAGCGACGAGCAGCAATCCCTCCAGGAGACTGCGCGTCGCTTCGCCCAGACGGAGATCGCGCCGAACGCCGCCCATTATGACCAGGCCGCTGAGTTTCCGCGGGAGATCATCAAGAAGGCCTGGGAGCTGGGCCTGGTGTCGATGTGCGTTCCGGAGGCCTACGGCGGGGTCGGCCTCTCGATGCTCGATTCGTGTATCGCCGTCGAGGAGATCGCCTGGGGTTGCGCGGGGATGGCGACCTCGATCATGTGCAACGACCTCGGGCTGATGCCGATCCTCGTGGGTGGAAGCGACGAACAGAAGAAGCGCTGGCTCACGGAGTGCACCAGCGACTTCAAGCTCGTCTCCTTCTGCCTCTCGGAGCCCAACGCCGGCTCGGATGTCGCAGGCATGCAGCTCCTCGCCGAGCGCGACGGCGACCACTACGTGCTGAACGGCACCAAGTCCTGGATCACCAACGGTGGCGAGGCCGACCTCTTCACGGTTTTTGCGACGCTCGATCGCGCGAGCCGGCACAAGGGTATCTGCGCGTTCGTGATCCCACGGGGCACGCCGGGCCTCGCGCCCGGTAAGAAGGAAGACAAGATGGGACAGCGCGCGAGCGACACGCGCGTCATCCATTTCGACAACGTGCGCGTGCCCGCGAGCGACCAGCTCGGGCAGGAGGGCGAAGGCTTCAAGATCGCGATGCAGACGCTCGACCGCACGCGGCCGCCGATCGGTGCGCTTGCGACCGGCATTGCGCGCCGCGCGCTCGACGAATCGGTCGCATACGCGAAGGAGCGCAAGGCATTCGGCTTCCCGATCGGCGGCTTCCAGGCGGTGCAGTTCCTGCTCGCCGACATGGCGAAGGACATCGAGGCTGGTCGCCTGCTCACGCGCCAGAGTGCGTGGATGGTCGACCAGGGCATGCGCGCGTCGAAGTACTCGTCGTTCGCGAAGTGCTTCGCCACCGACACCGCCATGCGCGTCACGACCGACGCGGTGCAGATCTTCGGCGGCAACGGCTACACGAAGGAGTACCCGGTCGAGAAGCTGATGCGGGACGCCAAGCTCATGCAGATCTACGAGGGGACCAACCAGATCCAGCGGCTGGTGATTGCGCGCGAGTTGCTGAAGGAGTAGCTGCGCGAAGCCAAAGTCTCGCATTTGCGAGGGAAACACGGGTCGACGCGTGCTCGCGTGATTTGATAGACTGCGCGCTCTTTCCGAGCGCTGTGGAGGGGAATGCGTTGGCGATCACAAGAGAACAGGCGCTGGCATATCACGAGTCGGGAAGGCCCGGGAAGATCAAGGTCGTCCCGACCAAGCCGACGCTGACGGCCGATGACCTTTCGCTGGCGTACACGCCTGGAGTCGCGGAGCCCTGTCGTGAGATCGTCAAGGACCCCGACGCCGCCTACCGCTATACCACCAAGGCGAACCTCGTCGGCGTAGTCAGCAACGGCACCGCGGTACTGGGGCTCGGCAACCTGGGTGCGCTTGCGGGCAAGCCGGTGATGGAAGGCAAGGGCGTCCTCTTCAAGCGCTTCGCAGACATCGACGTGTTCGACATCGAGGTCGCGAGCGAGGACGCCGAAGAGATCATCAAGTTCTGCCAGCTGATCGCACCCACTTTCGGCGGCATCAATCTCGAAGACATCCGCGCGCCCGAGTGCTTCGAGATCGAGGCGCGCCTGATCGAAACGCTCGACATCCCGGTCTTCCACGACGACCAGCACGGCACCGCGATCATCTCGGGCGCCGCGTTGCTGAACGCCCTCGAGCTGGTCGGCAAGAAGATCGAGGACGTGAAGGTCGTCTTCTCCGGGGCGGGCGCCGCGGCGAGCGCATGTGCGCGTCTCTACAAGGACCTCGGCGTCGCGTCCGAGAACGTCCTGATGCTCGATTCGAAGGGCGTGATCTACGAAGGTCGCACCGCGGGAATGAACAAGTACAAGCAGGAGTTCGCGCGGCGCACCAATGCGCGCACGCTGAACGACGCGATGAAGGGCTGCGACGTCTTCGTCGGCCTCTCCTCTGCCGGTCTCGTCACGGCCGAGATGGTGAAGTCGATGGCCGCCAAGCCGATCATCTTCGCGATGGCGAACCCGGATCCCGAAATCACGCCGCCCGAAGTGAAAGCGGTGCGCAGCGACGCGATCGTTGCGACGGGTCGCTCCGACTACCCGAATCAGGTGAACAACGTGCTCGGCTTCCCGTTCATCTTCCGCGGTGCCCTCGACGTGCGCGCGAGCAAGATCAACGAGAATATGAAGCAGGCTGCCGTGCGGGCGCTCGCGGAGCTGGCGAAGCTCGGCGAGAGCGAAGGCATCCCGGACGTGGTGAAGAGCGCCTACGCCGGTCAGAGCTTCCACTTCGGTCCCGAATGCATCATCCCCAAGCCCTTCGACCCGCGCGTGCTCTTGCACGTTGCGCCGGCCGTCGCGCAAGCGGCCGTCGCATCGGGCGTGGCGCGGATCCCGCTCGACATCGCGAGCTATCGCCGCTCCCTCGAGAAGCGGCTCGTGGAAATTTCGAGCCTCTAGCAGGCGCGCGAGCGTGCTCAGCGAGGTCTGACGAGAGATGCCGATCGAGGAGAAGCTGAAGCGGCTCGAGGAGCTGAACGAGCGCGCCATGATGGGCGGCGGTCAGTCCCGGATCGACCGACAGCACGCCGCCGGAAAGCTCAGTGCACGCGAGCGCATCGAAGTGCTGCTCGACCCGGGCAGCTTCGTCGAGACCGATCGCTTCGTCGTCCACCGTTGCAGCGACTTCGGGATGGAAGAGCAGCAGATCCCGGGCGACGGCGTGGTGACCGGCTACGGCAAGGTCAACGGCCGGCTGGTGTTCCTCTTCGCGCAGGACTTCACCGTCTTCGGTGGTTCGCTCTCGGGCGCCTTCGCCGAGAAGATCTGCAAGGTGATGGATCTCGCGGCCAAGGCCGGGGCTCCCTTCATCGGACTCAACGACGGCGCGGGCGCGCGCATCCAGGAAGGCGTCGTGTCGCTCGGCGGCTACGGCGACGTGTTCACGCGCAACGTGATGGCGTCCGGCGTGATCCCGCAGATCTCGGCGATCATGGGTCCGTGCGCGGGGGGCGCGGTCTACTCCCCTGCGATGACCGACTTCATCATCATGGTGAAGAACACCTCGAACATGTTCATCACCGGTCCCGACGTGATCAAGACGGTGACGCACGAGGAGGTGTCTCCGGAAGACCTGGGCGGCGCCGTTGCGCATGCTTCGAAGAGCGGCGTCGCGGATTTCGCGGTCAACTCCGAAGAGGAGTGCATCCAGGTCATCCGCAACCTGCTCTCGTTCATTCCGCAGAACAACCTGGAAGATCCCCCGTTCGTTGCAACGGAAGATCCCGTCGATCGCCAGGATCCCGCGCTGCACAACCTGGTGCCGGACAATCCGAACAAGCCGTACGACATCAAGGAGCTGATCAAGCTCGTCGTCGACGACTCCAACTTCCTCGAAGTGCACCCGCTCTTCGGCAAGAACATGGTGGTGGGCTTCGCGCGCTTCGGCGGTCGCTCGGTGGGGATCGTCGCGAACCAACCGTCGCACCGCGCCGGCGTCCTCGACATCGACGCCTCGCGCAAGGGCGCCCGTTTCGTGCGCTTCTGCGACGCCTTCAACCTGCCGATCATCACCTTCGTCGACGTGCCGGGCTTCCTGCCCGGTGTCGACCAGGAGCACGGCGGCATCATCACGCACGGCTCGAAGCTGCTCTACGCGTTCTGCGAAGCAACGGTTCCCCGCGTCACGGTGATCACGCGCAAGGCCTACGGCGGTGCCTACGTCGTGATGAGTTCCAAGCACACTCGCGCCGACGTGAACTTTGCGTACCCCACCGCCGAGATCGCGGTGATGGGTCCGGACGGTGCGGTCAGCATCGTCTTCCGCAACGAGTTGCGCGACGCGGCCGACCCGGCCGCGCGCCGCGTCGAACTGGAAGCCGAGTATCGCGAGAAGTTCGCCAACCCGTTCAAGGCGGCGGAGCTCGGCTACATCGACGAAGTGATCAAGCCCGAGGAAACCCGCTCGAAGATCATCCGGTCGCTCGAGATGCTGGCGAACAAGCGCGACACCAATCCGCCCAAGAAGCACGGCAACATCCCGCTCTGACGAGCGCTGCGCGGAGCCTCCGGCCCATGTTCAAGAAAGTACTGATCGCGAATCGCGGCGAGATCGCCGTCCGGGTGATGCGCGCTTGCCGCGAGCTGGGCATCGAGACGGTTGCCGTCTTTTCCGACATCGACCGCGAGGCGCTGCACGTGCGCTTCGCCGACGAGGCGTATTGCATCGGCCCGCCGCCCGCGCGCGAGTCGTACCTGATCGGCGAGCGCATCGTCGAAGTGGCGAAGAAGGCGGGGGCCGAGGCGATCCATCCCGGCTATGGATTCCTGTCCGAGCGCGGCAGCTTCGCCGACCTTTGCGAAGCCGAGGGCGTCGCGTTCATCGGTCCGCGCGGCGACGTGATGCGCGCGATGGGCGACAAGGTCACCGCCCGCCAGACCATGGAGCGCGCCGGCGTCCCGATCGTGCCTGGCACCACCGAACGCCTCAGCGACGAGGCGATCGCGCGCTGGGTGCGCGACGTCGGTCCGCCCGTGATGATCAAGGCGGCGGCCGGCGGCGGCGGCAAGGGCATGCGGCTCGTCCGGAACGAGTCGGAACTCTCGGGCGCCATCGCCCGCGCCCGCTCCGAGGCCGCGAGTTCTTTCGGCGACGACTCGCTCTACGTCGAGAAGTTCGTCGAGGAGCCGCGCCACATCGAGATCCAGATCCTCGCCGACTCCCAGGGCAACGCCGTTCACCTCTTCGAGCGCGAGTGCTCGATCCAGCGCCGCCACCAGAAGGTGATCGAGGAGGCGCCCGGCAACCGCATCAGCCCCGAGCTGCGCGCCAAGATGGGCGAGGCGGCCGTCGCGGCGGCGCGGGCGGTTTCCTACGTCGGCGCCGGGACCTGCGAGTTCCTGGTCGACGCGCGCGACCGCTTCTACTTCCTCGAAATGAATACGCGCGTGCAGGTCGAGCACGCGATCACGGAGATGATCACCGGCATCGACATCGTGAAGGCGATGATCCGCGTCGCCGCCGGCGAGAAGCTCGCCTTCGGGCAGGAAGATCTCGTGATCAGCGGCCACTCGATCGAGGCGCGCATCTACGCCGAGGATCCCGACAACAATTTCGTGCCGTCGCCCGGTGAGATCGTCGTGTACCGGCCGGCGGCGGGCCCCGGCATCCGCATCGACAGCGGCGTCTTCCAGGGCGCGCACGTGACGGTCTTCTACGACCCGATGGTCGCCAAGCTCGTGGTCTGGGGCCGCGACCGCGGCGAGGCGATCGAGCGGCTGCGCCGCGCGCTCTCCGAGTTCGTGGTGAAGGGCATCAAGACGTCGATCCCGTTCCATCAGAAGGTCGTGAATCACCCGGTCTTCCTGGCGGGCCGCTACGACACCAGCTTCATCGAGCAGCACATGGCAGGCGGGAAGGGTCGCACCGCAGGCTCCGAAGACTACGCCGCCGAGGCGCGCCGCGTCGCGTTCATGATGGCCGCGATCGTCGCCTTCCGGCGCGACAAGCATCGCGCCTCCGAGGCGTCGTCGGCGGTCGGCACGGGCGGCGGCGATCCGTGGAAGAACTTCGGCCGCCGCGCGCAGATGCGGGGAGGCTGGCGTTGAACTACGAGGTCTCCGAGAAGAAAGGTGAGACCAAGACGGTCGGCCTGGTCGAGGAGTCCGATCATCACTACGCGGTCACGATCGACGGGCGCACCGTTCATGTCGACGCCGCCAAGAGCGGCAGGACCATCTACTCGATCATCGAGGACGGCAAGCAGTTCGAAGTGATCGTCGACGACCAGGGCGCACACGGCTTCGACGTCTTCGTCGCGGGCCAGATCTTCTACCTGCAGGCGCTCGATGAGCGCTCGAAGCTGCTGACCGCCTCGACGAAGCCGATCGCCACGGGCCCGCAGCGCGTCGAATCCGAGATGCCTGGCAAGGTCGTGAAGATCGCCGTGTCGGTGGGTGCGTCCGTCGTCGAAGGCGAGGGTATCCTGATCCTCGAAGCGATGAAGATGGAGAACGAGATCAAGTCTCCGGTCGAAGGCGTCGTGACGGAGATCAGCGTCGCCGAAGGGCAGACCGTCGAGAGCGGAGCATTGCTCTTCGTGGTGGCGCCACCCGAAAAGAAAAAGGGCGCGTAGTCCTGCCGCGCCGGGTGCTGCTCGACACCGACATTGGCAGCGACGTCGACGATGCGCTGGCACTCGGCCTCCTGCTCGCCTGCCCGGAATGCTTCGACCTCGTTGCGGTCACGACCGTCTGTGGCGACACGCGCTTGCGCGCGCGCATCGCGGCGCGCCTGCTCGGCGTCGCCGGGCGCGAGCGTGTCGAAGTCTGCGCGGGCGAGGAGGCGCCGATTCTGCGCGCCGCGAACCGCTTCGTCTGGTTCGGCCACGAAGGCAAGGCGCTTCCCGACGGCCGCGACGCCCAGCTATCCGACGAATGGGCCCCCGAGCGGATCGTGCGCGCCGCGCGCGAAACGCCCGACCTGGAGTTGCTCGCGATCGGACCGCTCACCAACCTGGCGCGCGCGCTCGCGCTCGATCCGACGCTGCCCGAACGCGTCGCGGGCCTCACCGTGATGGGAGGCCACGTGCGCAGCGTTCGCCTGGGCGGCAAGGAACTCCCGCACGGCATCGACTACAACCTGTGCTCCGATCCCGAGGCGACCGTCGCCGTGCTCGGCGCCGGCTTCCGGACGACGCTCGTGACCGCCGACGTCACGCTGCAAACCTGGATGGGTCCCGCCGATCTCGCGCGACTCGAAAGCGCCGGCACCGTCGCGCGCGCGATTGGCGCGATGCTGCAGCAGTGGACCGGCGTGCAGAAGAAGCTCTTCTCGGCGTGGGGAGGGGACACGCCGGGTGAGTTCGTCGCCTTCCTGCACGACCCGCTCACCGTGCAGGCTCTGATCGACCCCTCGCCGCTGCGCTTCGAGACGCTCCGCATCGTGCCCACCATCGAGAAGGGCATTCTTCGCACGCGCGAAGCGCCCCGCACGAGCGATCTCGGCACCGAGATGCAGGTCGCCACTGCCGTCGACGCGGTAGCCGCGCGCGCCGCGATCGTGGATCGCCTCGCGACGCTCTAGTCGGCGCTCGGTTTCGCCTTGACCTCGGCCGCGGCCTAGTAGATTCTCTTGTTGAACTAACTGCGCCCGCCGAGGAGATGCGATGTCCGCCTGGCACAAGACCGCCTGCATCCTGTGCAGCCTCAACTGTGGGATCGAGGTCCAGCTCGAAGGCCGGCGCCTCGCCCGGGTGCGCGGCGACAAGAGTCACCCCGGCTCGGAGGGCTACACCTGCGAAAAGCCCGCCCGCCTCGATCACTACCAGAACGGCCGCCACCGCCTGACGACGCCGCTGCGCCGCCGCCCCGACGGCAGCTTCGAACCGATCGACTGGAACACCGCGATTCGCGAGGTCGCTGCGGCGTTCGTCCGCGTCCGCGACACCCATGGCGGCGACAAGATCCTCTACTACGGCGGCGGGGGGCAGGGCAACCATCTGCCCGGCGCCTATGCCAGCGCGACGCGCTCGGCGCTCGGTTCCGTGTACGCCGCGAACGCGCTGTCGCAGGAGAAGACCGGCGAGTTCTGGGTCGACGGACAGCTCTTCGGGCGCCCGTCGTGCCACACCGCGCCGGATTTCGAGCACGCCGAGGTGGCGGTCTTCGTCGGCAAGAACCCGTGGCAGTCGCACGGCTTCGCGCGCGCCCGCGCGGTGCTGCGCGAGATCGCGAAGGACCCGAAGCGCACGCTGGTCGTGATCGACCCGCGCCGTACCGAGACCGCCGATCTCGCCGACTTCCATCTCCAGGTCCGCCCCGGTACCGACGCGTTTGCGCTCGCTGCGCTGCTCGCGGTGCTGATCGAGGAGGATTTCGTCGATCCCGCATTCCTGCGCGATCACACGAACGGCGCGGACGATGTCCTCGCAGCGCTGCGCGACGTGGATGTCGCCGTGTACTGCGAACGCGCGGGCGTCGAAGAGTCGGTGGTGCGCGAAGTCGCGCGACGCATCGGGCGCGCGACGAGCGTGTCGCTGCTCGAAGACCTCGGCATCCAGCAATCGCGCCACAGCACGCTCAACTCGTATCTCGAAAAACTCGTCTGCCTGATCACCGGCAACTTCGGCAAGCAGGGCACCTCGAATCTCCACACGCAGATGGGCAAGCTGTTCGGCGGAAGTCGCAGCGACCGACGCACGCCCGTCGGCGGTCACCGCATCATCGGAGGGCTGGTGCCCTGCAATGGGATCCCCGACGAGATCCTCACCGACGACCCGAAGCGCTTCCGGGCGCTGCTCGTCGAGAGCGGCAACCCGGCGCACTCGCTCGCCGACAGCCAGCGCATGCGGCAGGCGCTCGAAGCGCTCGAACTCGTCGTCGTGATCGACGTGGCGTTCACCGAGACGGCGCGGCTGGCGGACTACGTGCTGCCCGCGTCATCGCAGTTCGAGAAGTGGGAAGCGACCTTCTTCAACCTGGAGTTTCCGCGCAACGTCTTCCATCTGCGCGCGCCGTTGCTCGACCCGTTGCCGGGCACGTTGCCCGAAGCCGAGATCCACGCGCGACTCGTGCGTGCCATGGGCGCGCTCGGCGACGAGGACCTGGCACCGTTGCGCGACGCGGCGACGCAGGGCCGCGCGGCGTTTGCGGGCGCCTTCTTCCAGGCGCTCGCAGCCAAGCCGCAGCTTGCCGGGCTTGCGCCCGTGGTGCTCTACGAGACGCTCGGCAAGACGCTGCCCGACGGCGCTGCGGCAGCCGCGGTGATGTGGGGACTCGCGCACAACTGCGCGCGCGCATACCCCGAGTCACTGCGGCGCGCGGGCTTCGGCGGCGCTTCGATCGCCCAGGGCGAGGCGCTCTTCGACGCGATCCTCGAGCGCCGCTCCGGCGTGGTCTTCAGCATCGACGACTACGACGAGACCTGGAAGCGCATCGAAACCTCCGACGGCCGCATCCGCCTCGCCATTCCCGAGTTGCTCGGCGAGCTACAGACGCTGCGAGACGAGGATGCGGTGCAGCGCGATCCCGCCTTCCCGTTCGTGCTCGCTGCGGGCGAACGTCGCACCAGCACGGCGAACA
>Ga0316600_10000849_pt1 | contig 14225 bp, 19 predicted proteins | sample OWC_soil_day5_CT_FD_207652 | JGI IMG/M metagenome (GOLD analysis project Ga0316600, IMG submission 207652) | Wetland soil microbial communities from Old Woman Creek delta, Ohio, United States - OWC_soil_day5_CT | ecosystem: Environmental > Terrestrial > Soil > Wetlands | place: USA: Ohio... | reverse complement strand
TTATTAAATTTATTTAAGGGAATGTCCCGGAAAGAAGGTTAAATATGAAAAATAAAGATGTTTTAGCAATGGAAAAGGCAGAAATTTTGCAGAAAATGAATGCAGCAATCCAGGGAAATGATTCAGAGGCATTCGCAAAATCATTCGAAGAACTGTCAATGAATATTCAGGAAAATATCATGAATGAAGCTGGATTAATCCGGCAGCAGGCAGATGCATCAATTTTAGCAGCAAGAGGAGTAAGGCAGCTTACGTCAGAAGAAAACGAATATTACCAGAAAGTAATTACGGCAATGAAATCTTCAAATCCGCAGCAGGCATTAACGGAATTAGACGTTGTTATGCCTAAAACAACCATTGATGCTATTTTTGAAGACTTAACAACAGAACACCCATTACTTGATGCTATACAGTTCCAGAACACATCAGGATTAATTGAAATGCTGTTGAATGCCAACGGGCAGGAGCTGGCTACATGGGGAACGCTGACAGCAGAAATCACAAAAGAATTAACTTCCGGATTCAAGAAAGTAAGTATGACATTAAGCAAATTATCTGCTTTTCTTCCGGTTGCAAAATCAATGCTGGATTTAGGCCCTGCGTGGCTGGACAGATATACAAGAGACATTCTGTCAGAAGCTCTTGCAAATGGGTTAGAAAGTGGAATTATTGCAGGAACTGGAAAAGATATGCCAATTGGTATGAACAGACAGGTGGGAGAAGGTGTGACGGTTACAGGAGGAGTATATCCTGAAAAAACAACTGTTGCAGTTACTAGCCTTGATCCAGTTTCATACGGGAACTTACTGGCAGATCTTGCAAAAGGGCCAAATGGGAAAACCAGAAAGATCAACAATGTAATTATGGTTATTAACCCGGTTGATTATTTCAAAAAGGTTATGCCAGCAACTACAATCAGAACACCAGACGGGGCATATGTCAATAATGTTCTTCCTTACCCCACAACTATTATACAGTCCGCTCAAATTGCAGAAGGTAAAGCAATCATTGGACTGGGGAAACGGTATTTTATGGGAATCGGTACCGCAAAATCTGGAAAAATTGAATATTCAGATGAATATAAATTCCTTGAAGATGAAAGGGTGTACCTTGTTAAACTGTATGGTCATGGGGAGCCGCTTGACAATGATGCATTTATTTATGCAGATATTTCAGGATTAACGCCGCTTGTGCAGGAGGTAAAAGTTGTTGGGACGGTTGCCACAAAAGAACAGGCTTAATTAAAGGTGGATTATGAATGAAAACATAGAGACACTTTTAAGCGATGTAAAAAACTATCTTGATATTACATGGGATGATGCAGATGGAGATAAAAAAACAAAAGGTATGATCCTAAGAGGAATATCGGCAATAGACGGAAAAGCAGGAGTTGAGTTTGATTACACACAGGAAGGAGCGCACCGGAGTCTGCTTTTTAATTACGTGATGTATGAACGATCTGGTATGCTTAATGATTTTTGGATCAATTATAAATCAGATATTATAGCATTGCAGGTCGCAGAAGAGGTGAGAAGATATGCCGAAAGTCAGCAATAAAAAAATGGAAACATTTAATGATGGTATGGTTGAAGTATGCATTGTAAAAGATAGATCAATTATCGGGAACCGTATAAACAAAAAAATCCGGTATGGAAATAAGGTAATTGGTTTTTCTCGCTTCTATAAAGCAAAATTAGCTTCTGTTTCAGTAGATAAAGTAATATCAATTCCATTTGTTCCAGCAATTAAGTCAACGGATATAGTGATTATTGGATCAGAACAATACAAGATTACGCTAATACAGGATAAATACGACACCATACCTCAAAGCAGATACCTGACATTAGAACGGATTAATGCATTATACAGTGACAAAAGGGAGGGATAAAAGTTGTCAAGAGCAAATGGTCAAATCAGCATTGATAGTATGGCAGATGCAATAATGAGAGAACTTGAAGAATATGCAAACGTGACAACCGAAAATGTTAAGGAAGGGACTAAAAAAGTAGCAAAAAAAGCAGTAGAAGAATTAAAAGAAAATTCCCCTAAAAAAACTGGAGATTATGCAAAGAGTTGGAAAAGTAAAATCACCAGTGAAACAAATCACTCCATAAAATCAACTATTTATGCCGGAGATGGTCAGTATCGTTTAACACATTTGCTTGAAAAAGGTTATGCAAAGCGGGGCGGCGGAAGAGTGGAGGGTACACCTCATATTGCACCTGTAGAAAAGATGTGCCGAGATCAATTAATGGAGGAAATGAAAAAGTTATGAGCATTGATGAAATCAAGCAAATGCTTAGTGAAATGGGAATTGAATACAGATATCATCATTTTGAAACGGAGGATGCTATTACGCCTCCGTTTTTGATTTGGGTTTTACCTGGGTCAGATAATTTTATGGCAGATGGTATCACATACCAAGGGATTCAGCAATTGGATTTAGAACTATATACAGATTCTAAAAATTTTGAATTAGAAAAAACTGTTGAAAACGTTCTGAAAAGTCATGGAATTCCTTGGAACAAGAAAGAATTGTTCATTGAATCAGAAAATATGTTTGAGGTTCTATATGAAATGGAGGTTATAATAAATGGCTAATAAAATTAAATATAACTTAAAGAATACGCATTATGCAAAAATTACAGTAGCAGAGGACGGAACACTTACATTTGGGACTCCGGTACCGATTCCAGGATCAGTAAGTATTGCTCTTGATGCGCAGGGAGATATCAGCCCTTTCTACGCTGATGGAATTGTTTACTATAAATCAGCTGCAAACAATGGCTATGAAGGAGATCTTGAAATCGCACTGGTGCCAGAAACATTCCGGACTGATATTTTAGGAGAAACTCTGGATAGCAAGAAAGTACTTATTGAAAATTCGGAAGCTGCCGGATCTGCTTTTGCACTGTTATTTGAATTTGCAGGAGACGAAAAAGCAATTAGACATGTACTTTATAACTGTGTGGCAACAAGGCCGTCTCTTGAATCTCAGACAAAAGAGGATACCATCGAGCCTGTTACCGAAACGCTTACAATTTCTGCAACTCCGCTTTCAGATGGAAGGGTAAAAGCAAAAACTGGAAACGAAACCGATGCAACTGTTTATACTGGTTGGTATTCTGAGGTTTATGAGACACCAAGTGCAGCATAGGGGGATAGCAAATGCTAAGAAAAGAAATTGAAATTGATGGTCAAATGGTACCGTTCCGGGCTTCCGCAACGGTACCGCGACTATACCGGGCGCAGTTTAAAAGAGATATATTCAAAGATTTAATGAAGCTCGAAAGCACAATGAAAGAAAATGATGCAGAAGCAAGCGGAATGCCCATTGAAGATTTGGAGATGTTTGAAAATGTGGCTTATATTATGGCAAAACATGCAGATCCAAAGCAACCGAACACGCCGGAGGAATGGCTTGATCAATTCGACACATTTTCAATTTACCAGGTGCTTCCTGAAATCCTTGAATTATGGAATACAAATACTCACACTGAATCAGAATCAAAAAAAAAGCTAAACCAAGTAGCAGGGAAATGACAACACCGCTTTTTTTATTGCGCGCAGTACAATTAGGTGTATCTATTCAAGATATGGACCTATTAACAATTGGTTTAATCATGGATATGTACACCGAAAGTACAAACGACGGCTTAAAATATCCAGCACTCGCAACCCAGGAAGATTTTAATAAGTTTTAGGAGGTGGTTTTTTGGCTGATAGAATCAAAGGAATAACTATTGAAATAGGCGGAGATACAACCGGACTAAACAAAGCTTTAAGCGGTGTAAATAAAGAAATTAAAAGCACTCAGTCACAGCTTAAAGACGTTGAGCGCCTCCTAAAACTTGATCCGTCAAATACCGAATTGTTAAGCCAGAAACAGAAATTACTTACTCAGGCGGTATCAGATACAAAAGAAAAACTGGATACATTGAAAACTGCCGAAAGCCAGGTGCAACAGCAATTTGCAGAAGGAAAAATAAACCAGCAGCAATATGATGCGCTGAAACGCGAGATTATTGAAACATCAGAGCAGTTAAAAGCCCTTGAAAAACAGGCTGATAGTGCAAACGTTACAATGCAAAAAATCAGCCTTGTGGGAGATAAATTTCAGGAGGTAGGCGGTAAGATATCGGGAGCAGGAGAGAAAATGCTTCCGGTTACTGCTGCCATTGCTGGAGTGGGTGCGGCATCTGTTGCAGCAGCAATGGAGCTTGATAATGGTTATGACACCATCATCACAAAAACAGGGGCCACAGGTGACGCATTAGAAGGGCTCAATAAAGTAGCTGATAATATATTTTCCACATTGCCTACAACAATGGACAATGCCGGGACCGCAGTAGGAGAGGTAAACACCCGTTTCGGGGCTACTGGCGATGTACTGGAGGATCTTTCAACTAAATTTATTGAGTTCGCTGAAATAAATGGCACTGACTTAAATAATTCCATTGGTTCCGTTGATAAGATCATGGAACAATGGAATGTTGATATGTCAGAAACCGGAAATGTGCTAGGAATCATCACGAAAAAAGGTCAGGATACAGGAATAAGCGTTGACACCCTTATGGACAGTGTGCAGAAAAATGGTGCAACGTTTAAGGAAATGGGGCTTAATTTATCCCAGTCAATAGACCTGTTAGCACAGTTTGAAGCAAATGGTGTAAATGCGGAGACCGCTATAGCTGGTCTTAAAAAAGCAGTAAAAAACTATACGGATGAAGGAAAAAGCACAGAAGAAGCTTTGAGCTTGACAATCGACAGCATTAAGAATGCCAAAACCGAAACGGAAGCCTTATCAAAGGCACAAGATGTATTTGGTACTAAGGGCGCGGCTGAAATGTCAAAGGCTATAAGAGAAGGAAGAATTAATTTAACTGATCTCACAAAGTCTATGTCAGAGTATGGCACCGTAGTAGAAGATACTTTTACATCAACCCTTGATCCATGGGACGAAGCCACAGTAGCAACAAATAATCTTAAATTAGCTGGTGCGGATTTGGGTAACACATTACTTAAAACATTAACGCCGATCATAACATCAACAGTAAATAAAATAAAAGAGTTTACAACATGGTTTAAAAATTTAAGTGAATCGCAAAAAGAAACTATTATAAAAGTAGCTGCGGTAGTAGCTGCGTTGGGACCAATGCTTATTATTGTCGGTAAAATCGCAACGGGAATAGGCGCACTAATCCAGGTAATATCGACACTCAGTACGCTCTTTTCTGTACTGTCAGTAGCCGGAGGCCCAGTGCTGTTGACCGTTGCGGCAATAACTGCCCTTTCTATAATCATGATAAAACTGAAAGGTAATACAAAGGATTACAGGGAAGAGGCAGCGGCATTAAGCGAACAGGAAGCAAGCAACAAAGAATCTGTTGATAGTCTCTATAGCTCATATCAGCAAATGAACGAACAGAGACAATCGGCGGCTCAATCTGCTCAGGCAGAAGCGCAGCACGAGCAGGAATTATTGACTGAATTACAGAGCATTACCGATGAAAACGGAAATGTAAAAGCGGGTTATGAAGAACGTGCTAAATTCATAACTGGACAGCTTGCGGATGCGCTTGGAATTGAAATACAAATGACTGGGAACCAGATTCAGAATTATAAGGATCTGACAGATAGCTTAGACAAACTGATCTTAAAAAAACAGGCAAATGCTTTACTTGATGCAAACGAAGCAGGGTACGCGGATGCAATAAAGAGCCGGACGGATGCATATATGGCGTATAGTCAGGCGCAAAAAGATGTCGAGGATACAACTAAAAAACTTGCTGATGCTCAAAAAAAAGCAGTCGAAGAAGCCAATGCTATCACCGATAATCCTTTTTATGACATGACAAAGTTTAACCAGGCACAGGATGCCGTAAAAGGATATACGGAAAAACTTGCTGGATTAAAACAGACTTTAACAGATGCAGAAAATGCCTATACTGGGTATAACTCAACAATTCAAAATTATGAAGGATTAAGCGCAGCTATTATCTCAGGAGATCAGCAAAAAATTTCAGATGCAGTACTAAATATGACCTATGATTTCCAAACAGCTGAGACAGCAACAAAGCAATCCCTTGAAAATCAGGTAAATACACTCACTCAAAAATATGCTGAAATGAAAAAAGCTGTTGAAGAAGGTGCACCCGGAGTAACACAAGCACAGGTAGACCAATTAGGACAGCTTGTAAATAAAAGTAAGTTAGAACTTGATAAGCTGCCAGATGTAACAAAAGATGCGGTTTACAGAGCGCAACAGGCGGCGCAAAGTGCGGCTGATTTTGGAAAGGTTGGAACTGATATTGCATTAGGGATTGTGCAGGGCATGTTAGCAAAAAAGCAGGATGTATCAACTGCCGCTTCCGAAGTGGCTCAGAGCAGCGTGGACGCAGCCAGGACGACACTTGACAGCCATTCTCATTCTCACGTTATGGACAGTATCGGTAATGATTTTGATTCCGGCCTTGCAAACGGAATATTAGGAGGAAAAGGAAACATTATTTCAATTGTTAGTACACTTGCATCTGAATTGCAAAACCCTATAAAAGATGTTATATCACAGGCGGGTACATGGGGAGGAGATTTAGTATCAGGACTTGCAAACGGGATAGCGTCAAATATTGGATTAGTAACAAATTCGATAAAAGACGTAGCAGAGAAAATCACTTCTTACATACATTTCTCGCGCCCTGATATTGGACCGCTACGCGAATATGAAAAGTGGATGCCAGATATGATAACGGGACTTGCAGACGGAATAAAAAAGAATGCATGGAAACTCACCGACCAGCTAAACGGACTTACTGGAAATATGTCTTATATACTGAATGGTGACAATGCCGGAAATTCTGCTGATCTTTCAAAGATTGAGGGATTGCTTGGATATTATCTCCCGTCACTTAACGGGGGTTCAAACATAGTCCTTGATGATGGCACATTAGTAGGAAAGATGATGCCAAACATTGATTCAGGGCTTACAGGCTTTAAGGAAACCGCAGGGAGGACAGGAACATGATTTTTAGTGGGGTAAAGATCAATGATACTCATATGCTTAATGATTTGGGGCTTGCGCTGTCACGTACTGACTGCGTGCAGCCTCCTGAGCCTAAAACAAATGTGATTGATATTCCGGGAGCAGATGGGATTATAGATCTAACGGAAAGCGTTTCAGGAAGGACACTCTATAATAACAGGATCATTAAAATGGATTTTGGTCGGGGACTTGAAAAAAGCGCATGGCCTACAATGTACAGTAAGATACAGAGTCTTTTCCATGGAAAACAAGTAAAAGTTATTTTTGATGATGATACGGAGTATTACTACCTGGGACGCGCCACAGTATCAGATTACGCCAGAACACAGATGCTTGGAACGCTCACAATAACTGTGAGCGCAGATCCGTATAAGTATGAAATGTATGGCGGGCTTGATGATTGGCTATGGGACCCGTTTAACTTCCAGACAGGAATAATTAGAAGTTATAAAAATATTGCTGTGTCTGGATCAAGAAATGTACGAATTATCGGAAGGGATAAAGTTACAGTGCCGATTATAATTTCATCTGCTGCCATGTCGGTAACTTTCAAAGGAATTACATACAACATTGTTGCAGGAAATAATAAGATTTATGATATAGAGATTGTGGAAGGTGAAAACGTTCTTACTTTTACCGGAACTGGCACAGTTTCAATAGACTACAGGGGAGGTATTTTATAATGTACAGAGTAACAGTAAAAACAAACGGCGCGGAATATCCACTGCATGAGCCAAGGGACGATAGTGGAGCATTGCAGTTGATTGATCCAACTCTTGCGGAAGAAGTCGGTAAAAACCAGACATTTACATTTACAATATCTCCGTTGCACCCGAACAAAGATAAAATTATTCCCATGGCAAGCGAGATCTTTATTTACAAAGATAATACAAAGATTGCTTGCTGCAGAATGCTTGATAGCGAAAGCGATTTCTATAACACAGGAAAGGCAACTTGCGAAGGCGAGCTTGCTTTTCTTATTGACAGTGTACAACGCCCGTATGAGTACACTGGAAGCCTTTATAACTTCTTTGTTCAACTTATTAATACTCACAATTCAGAGGTTGAGGAAAGAAAACGGTTTACAGTTGGAAATGTGACGATTGCAGGAACAGAAATAACAAGATCAAACGCGGAATACTCAAACACCATGACAGAAGTGATCTCACAGTTAGTGGACAGAAACGGCGGGTATCCGCATGTAAGATACTCAGGTAATACAAAATATCTGGATTATGTAAGCGATTATGGTGGGATCAATACACAGGTGATTAGATTTGGAGAAAACCTACTTGATCTCACAAAGTCAGTTGATCCCACAAAATTAATTACTGCATTGATTCCAACCGGGGCAACGATTACAAGTGAAGGTACAGACACAGAAGATTCAGTTGTTGATATTAAGTCAGTAAATGGAGGAATTGACTATATTTATGATGCTGATGCAGTAGCGGCTTATGGTTGGATATGGGGATCACAAAAGTTTGAAGATGTAACAGACCCGGAAGTACTTCTTGCAAAAGCCAGGGCATATCTGGATAATGCAGTAAACATACCTGAGACAATCGAACTAAGCGCAGTTGATTTGAGTACTATCGGGGTAGATGTTGATTCTCTTCATCTTGGGTACTGGACTGATATTATAAGTAAGCCGCATGGATTAAATACACGGTTCCTCCTGTCTAAAATGACAATCGGGCTTGCAAATCCTGCAAAAAACAGCATTGTATTGGGAAAAGTGATACCTAAATTTGCAGCACAGGCAGCAAAAGAAAAAGCACAGATTACAGCTAGGGTAAACGCCGTTGCTTCCAATGCCAGCAAAGAGATTAACAGAAAGGTTGAGAACGCCACACAGCTTATTACTGGTGGTAAGGGTGGATATGTTGTCTTAGACGTAGATGATCCAAATACGGGCAAAAGAACGCTTACATGGCGCATTTTAATCATGGATACGCCAGATAAAGACACAGCCACAAGCGTAATACAGTTTAACAAAAACGGTTTCGGGTTCTCTACAACAGGAATTAACGGACCGTACCGGAATGCCTGGACGATAGATGGAAACCTTGTGGCTGACTTCATCACAACCGGGACCATGCTTGCAGACCGGATCAGAGGCGGTATGCTTGAAGTTGGCGGAAAAGGGCTTGGAAAAGACGGAAGCATTACGGTAAAAAATGCAGCAGATGCCGTCATAGGCACATGGGATAAGACAGGACTTCATGTAATGCTTGGAGTAATAGAAGGTAGCGAGATTAGAGGATCTTCTATTATTGGTGGTGCTATTAATATTGGTGCTGGTACATTTTATGTAAGTGAAGATGGTGAGGTGGTTATAAATGCCGGGGTGCTTAATCTCGGTCCAGTAAGCATTAACTCAAATTACACAAACCTTGGAGCATTTAGAATAACCAATGAAAATATTGGCGCTATGGTTAGCACTAATGGTGAAATACAACTTTCTATTAGTGGAGCCTTGGAAAGTAACCCAATGTTGCGAATTAGTAAAAATGGAGTTACTACCTACATAGGTTTTGGAGGAATAAGCACCGGGATTATAGATTGCAAAACCATATATTTATCTGATGATGAAGATTTCTGGCAAGGTTGGACACTGACAGAAGAAATAAAATTATTACACCATGCAGTATTTGGAAATTAAAGAGAACGGAGGTTGATTTTAAAGAAAATAGTGGGTATAATATAAATATGGAGGGATGAAAATGAAAATATTAAAAAAACTATCCGCTTTAACTATATTAATATCTGTCTTGTTTTCTTTGAATGCATTTGCCATGGATGAAAATTACAACTTTTTATATTTGCAACCGTCTGATGATCAAAAAAGTGAAGAAAATTCACAAGATTATAACTGGACTTGGCTTAAAGATGATTTGTGTATAAGATTTTTATCAGGCAATTATACAAATAAGTCTAGCATTCAAAGACAGTACGATATGGGAGTAGCACGAACTTGGAGAAATAAAACAATAAATGGTTCAGAAAGCAAAACACGTGAAACATATTCCGGCAAATGGTCACAGTCAGAAGATGGCACTAGATCATTTACTTTTGACGATTGCACTATACCAGTAGGCGTAACAAAGATTGACGGTGTGCTATATGCATTTAACGGATATGGTGAATTAAAAGCCGGATATGAGTATTACACAGGTTTTAAAACCGAAGCAGACGGACTTGTAAAGGCTGACAATGCGGAATTTACACAATGGCTTGGAACGCAGTATTTACCTGATTGCACAAGTCACGAATAAAATAATATGAAATAGAGAGCAGAGCAGAAGCCCTGCTCTTTTTATATGCAGAAAGGAAGTGAATCAATGGCAGATATCAGCCAGGAAGTACAAAAGTTCCGTGATGCCGTAAAAGGTGAAGAAGTCAGAGGAAGCATGATATCAGTTGTAGAAAAGATAAATGATGAAGTTGAGAATAACACTACAGTCGCTACAGCCGCAGCCGTAGCAGCAAATACGGCAGCAGGAACGGCGAACACGGCAGCAGGGGCGGCTAATATAGCGGCAGGAAATGCTAATGATGCGGCGGCAAATGCAGCTGCAACAAGGCAGGATATATTAGATCGTCAGGCGGCAGGAGAATTTAACGGAGCTACTGGAGCCACCGGACCACAGGGACCGCAAGGGCAGTCTGGAGTAAGTATACCACCGTCAAGCCGTGTTTACATATATACAGATGATGCTGATAACAGTGCAATACATTGCGTTTACGATGATGCACTATACGATGCGCCACCATTCAATTATAACGATACTACGGGAGCAATCTCTTGGACTTACGACAATGGACAATAGGAGGTTAAAAATATGGCATTAGTCGATGTAGTTATAGGACACGCAAAAGGAGCACAGGGAGATATTGGACCGCAGGGACCAATTGGACCGCAAGGGCCAGAAGGGCCGCAGGGGCCACTTCCTCCACTGGTTAATAATGCGCTTGCAACAGAGGCAGGAGTTGCGGCACTTGATTCCGCAATGGGACCAACATTCCAAAACCAGATAAATACACTAAATAGCAATTTAGATGAGTTAGAGTTAAAAACAAGTTTAGGCCAAACAATAATTGTATCAAAAACCGGAGAGTATCAAACAATTACGGCAGCAATCAACAAAGCTAAAGCCGATGGAGTAACAAGTTCTAACAGGCGTTTGATAAAAGTTTTTCCAGGCACGTACAACGAAAAGATTGAACTTGCAGATGGAATTGATTTAATCGGAGAAAGCGAAAAAAATACTATAATTACCTTTTCTGGATCTGCGTATCGTGAAGATGATACCGTGAGAGCTTTTTACGACTGCACAGTAAAAAACTTTACAATAATTCAGGACGCAACTGCATCTGCATCTGATTTGCAAAACTATTGTATTCACATTGATAAAGATTCTACTACCGCGTATACGTCAAGAATCGAAAATGTTACTGCCGTAACTACGGGCGAATTTTGCCATCATTCGATTGGCATAGGATTGTATGGAGGGCAGAACGTTGTCATTAAAAATTGCACGTTTCGTTCCGACTCTAAGCCATCAGCATATATCCATAATAGGAGTAGCCAAACCGCTGCAATGACATGTACTATAGACAACTCTAAGGTATTTGGCTGTATAATAAGAGACAAGGTAGGCAGCAATAAATTTGGGCTATTGCTAGAAGATACGGGAAGTGGAAGGACTGATGAGGTTAAAATAACAAACAGTGAACTATATGCTTATGGTGGAAATGATATATTGCTCAGAAAGCACCCTTCGTATTCAGGATCAAGAAACAATATATTTGTTGCGTTAAAAAATTGCACCTATCATACTTATAGCTATGAATCTGATAGTGGAAAGATTATTGATTTAGACAAAGGGTTTTATGTTAATGGTCTTACTTCCGGAACATTAGGAAATCCGTTGCGAGTATTATCAAATACTCAGATGGGTAATGATTTAACAGCTAAAATTTGCGATATTGCTAATGCAACAGATATGATTGGTATTGCGATACCGTATGGAACTGGCGTTTTCTGCGCTACAAAAGGAGTAGTCCCAGCAATTGTGCGTGATGCTATAACAGCAGGTGATTTATTAACAAGTAAAGCTGATGGATCATTGATGGTCGGAACAGCAGGAGGGGGTAACTGTATAGCTGTTGCTATGGAATCTTGGGCAGGCGGTAGTTATGGATTCATAAAAGTTCTTTTAGTATCACCTCGCTAAATTGCTATTTAACGGATAACCGGAGCTGTCCGAAAACAGCAAAAAGAGAGGAAAATATTAATGAAAAAAATAAAACCAGACTAGGAAGTCTAACTAATGAAAATATGAAGAATTTGGTTAAAGAGACAATAATGGAGGTATAAGATGTCAGAATTAGGAAAAACAAAAACAGTCCGTCCAAGGGGGACGGACGAAGCTAAGGTAATTAATGTAATAGAAACAAGATCAATTAGAGGATTCGGGACACAGGATGATGTATGTCGTGAAGTAAAACAGTATTGGGATTTCGATGGAAACTTGTTAGCTGAACATGACCCTATCATTTCAGAACGTTTCGACCAAGCGGTGGATGTTTTGCCTTGTAATTTGCATGAATTAAAGTGATGAAAATATCCATATAGCTTTTAAGCATATCGAAATCATGCTCTGGATATTTACGATCATAATGTGTAAAGTCATTTCCAAGAATACGAATAACATCTGCTGAGTTTACAAGTTCTTCCTGCTTAAGATATTTACCAATAGCATTATTTAAATTATGGGAAATTACTTGTTCTTTTGGTTCGTTAAGTTCATTAATAGCATAATCCTTAATTAGTATTTTACCGAACTAAATAAACTTGTAAACCAGAGCCGATCGGCTCTTATTTTTATGCCTGAGAATAGGCAGAAAGGGATCTTTATGAAAGATAAATTAATCTTAAAAGATGGAACCACAATTGAATTGGAAGCAGCAGCGAGCCTTACGGCGATAAGTACAATTTTTACGGACTGGACAGCTGCCGCATCTGCATTACCGAAACTGACGAATGAAAACCTTTCAAGCGTTCAGGTTCAGACGGGTGAGGGGCTTACCGTTGGAAATTACACTGATCTTGTGCTACAGCCCGGTAATTGGGAAGCGAAAGCAGATGGGGTGTGCATCACTATCTCTTTGCGTGAAAAGACAGACATTGAAAAGCGTCTGGATTCCGCAGAAGATGCCATTGATACGCTGGCAGAAGATGCTTTAACGGGAGGTGAAACAGCATGATAAGTACATTAATTCGTATTTATAATAAAACAGGTAATGAAACTCTGCTTACAGCGGCGGTTGTAAAAGGCTGGATTACTGAGACAGAAAAGCAGGAAATTATTTCTGTTGCAGGAGCATGATAAAAATGAAACGGAGGTGCTGCCATGACTGAAACGGAGGTTGCGGTTAAATTGGAAGCCCATGAGCATGAAATTAAATCACTGAAACATCGTATGGGTGATCAGGAAGAACAAAACAAGACCATACAAGAACTGGTTTTATCGGTGAAAGAACTGGCACTTAATATGCAGGCTATGTTAAAGGAGCAGGGAACACAAGGAGAAAAGATTGCAAAATTAGAAGCGGCACCAGGCGAAACATTCAGCAATATGAAACGTGCATGGATAAATACGTTTGTCAGCGTTTTAGCTGGGGCATTTACTACCGGAATTGTTTTAATGATAGCTCAATATATCAAATAAAAAATGGAGGATAAAATCATGAACAAAGATTATTTATTAAAATGGGCAAAAGCAGCAGGAGTAAGAGCGGTAAAGACAATGGCGCAGACGGCAATTGCAACTATCGGAACAACGGCGGCTATGTCGGAAGTTAATTGGATTTTGGTAGGTTCGACAGCTGGTCTTGCTGGGGTTATTTCATTACTTACATCGGTTGCTGGATTACCGGAGTTAAAACAGTAGTTACATAATAAACAGTAATATGGCCCTGGGATTCCGGGGCCTTTTTCGATTGGAGGAATAAAAATGAGTGCAACACAGAAAAGACAGGCGGTATGTGACAAATACAGTATCATAATTGGGCGCAATATCTACAATCAGGATTTGCGCGATTACTGCTATAAACCATACAAAGATGGTAAATATTACAGCGATTGCAGCAGCTCTATATCCTACGCATACAAAGA
>Ga0316600_10000848_pt1 | contig 14246 bp, 10 predicted proteins | sample OWC_soil_day5_CT_FD_207652 | JGI IMG/M metagenome (GOLD analysis project Ga0316600, IMG submission 207652) | Wetland soil microbial communities from Old Woman Creek delta, Ohio, United States - OWC_soil_day5_CT | ecosystem: Environmental > Terrestrial > Soil > Wetlands | place: USA: Ohio... | reverse complement strand
GGTCCGCCACCTAAGTGCCACGTCAACTGGGTGATCATCGACAGCGACTGGGAGGCCGAGTTCTGCCGCGTGGCCGACCCGAAGGTATACGTGGTCCAGTCACCCACGTCGCTCATCCAGCGCTGTGTCTTGATGGCTACGGACCCTGGCGACCTTGTGCTCGATCCAACATGCGGGTCTGGCACAACGGCCTACGTCGCAGAGCATTGGGGTCGTCGCTGGATCACCATCGATACGTCGCGAGTCGCCCTTGCCCTGGCGCGCGCTCGCATCATGGGAGCCCGTTACCCGTACTACCTGCTTGCCGACAGTCGTGACGGTCAGCTCAAGGAATCTGAGGTGACGCGCACGGTGCCTTCCAGCGCGCCGACGCACGGCAACGTCCGGCACGGCTTTGTCTACGAGCGGGTGCCCCACATCACGCTGAAGTCGATCGTCAACAACGCCGAGATCGACGTCATCTGGGACAAGTGGCAGCCGCACCTGGAGCGAGTCCTCGGTGCCCTCCGCGATGCCGCGGGGACGTCCTGGCAGGAGTGGGAGCTGCCGCGGGAGAGCCCGGACCGACTGGCCGACACGACGGTGCGCGTCTCGGTCGAGGACTTCGGACCGATTCTCGAGGGCGTTCCGCGGGCCGAGCAGAGTTGGCTGTCGGAAAGCCGGATGCGTTTCGCCGACGTGCTGCGCTTCTGGTGGCGGGGCCGCCTACTGCGCCAGAGGGAGATCGACGCCTCGATCGCGGCCAAGGCCGAGTTCGAGTTCCTGTACGACCGGCCCTACGAGGACCGCAAGAAGGTGCGCGTGGCCGGCCCCTTCACGGTGGAGAGCCTGTCGCCCCACCGCGTGCTGGCCGTCGACGAGAATGACGAGCCTATCGAAACCGCAGCCGAGCCCGAGGCCGAGTACGAAGCCGGCAGGGACTTCGCGTCGATCATCCTCGAGAACCTGCGCACTTCGGGCGTGCAGCAGGCGCACAAGGCCGACCGCGTCGAGTTCACATCCCTGGTGCCGTGGCCGGGCGAACTGGTCTGCGCCGAGGGCCGCTACGTCGAGGGCGAGACGGAGCGCCGCGCCGCGATCTTCATCGGCCCCGAGTTCGGCACCGTGTCGCGGCCCGACCTGGTGGCTGCGGCCCGCGAGGCGGGCGACGCGGGCTTCGACGTGCTGATTGCCTGCGCCTTCAACTACGACGCGCATTCGGCGGAGTTCGGCAAGCTGGGCCGCGTGCCCGTACTCAAGGCGCGGATGAACGCCGACCTGCACATGGCCGAGGAATTGAAGAACACGGGCAAGGGCAACCTGTTCGTCATCTTCGGCGAGCCCGACATCGAGATCCTCGACGACTCCTGCGGCCAGGTGCAGGTGAAGGTGAACGGCGTCGACGTCTTCCATCCCGGCACCGGCGAGGTGCGCAGCGACGGCGCCGAAGGCATCGCGTGCTGGTTCATCGACACCGACTACAACGAGGAGAGCTTCTTCGTGCGGCATGCCTACTTCCTCGGCGCGGGCGACCCGTACAAGGCGCTCAAGACGACGCTGAAGGCCGAGATCGACCCCGACGTCTGGTCCAGCCTGAACAGCGACACCTCGCGGCCCTTCGACCGGCCGAAGTCGGGGCGCATCGCGGTGAAGGTGATCAATCACCTCGGGGACGAGGTGATGAAGATCTTCAAGCTGGCTTGAGCCCTGGCAGTGCGCGGGGGAGGCGTGGAGAACGGCGACAGGGTGCAGCTCGGGCGGGTGCTGCGGCGGATTCCCTCTGCTGCGTGGGACGGCTTCCTGGGAAGTGCCGAGGGCCGGCATCCGCGGCTGCGGCTGCAGGCGCTCGAGGAGACCCTCGCCGGGACGAGCCAGGGCGCGGAGTTCTCGCGCGCAGCCACCTCGACCCGAGTGTCGCGCCTCCTGGGCTACGGTGTCATGCAGGACGCGCACTGCGGAGCTTGGGTGCGCGAGCAGCTGCTGCGCGGTGCTTCGCGCAGCGCCTGGGTGCGGGTGCTTGACGCGTATGCCTCGCTCAACAGCCGCAAGACGGTCGAGGTGCGGCGCAACGCGTCAACACCTACGAGGGCACACACGACATCCATGCGCTCATCCTGGGTCGTGCTATCAGCGGCATTGCGGCGTTCAACTGATCCGCTTCACCATGGGGTGGTCCGGGTTCGCCGGCCGGACGCTCGATGATGGTCGACCGCTGCGAACTGCTCACCCGCTTGCTCATGAAGGCGCCCATGCCGGCATCCCTGCTGCGTTAGCGATCACGTCCAGCGCATCGGCCGTGAGCGCGACGACAGTGACGCGTCGGCCGTGCAGCTGACCTTGTCGCAGTGAACAAGGATGCGATGATTGAGACCCCTATAGGTCTTCACTTCCGGCGCCTGGATCACGATGCGAGCGTTGGCAGTGCGCCTGCGCCGCTGCGGTTCGCATCGAGGTGTTCCATGTTCTGCAGGATCCTCAGCAGGTAATGCAGCGTGTGCGCCAGGTCATTGACCGAAAAATCGGCGAGCACCTGCGCGTAGTAGGCGCGAATCTTCGGCTGGGCCAGCACCTCCCACACGTGCCGGCCCGAAGCGGTCATGCTCACCACGCGAGCGCGCCGGTCGGTGCCGCCAGGGGCCACCGACAGATGGCCGTCGCGCTCCATGCGGCCGATCAGGCCCGACAGATTCTGGCGGCTCACCATCAGGTAGCGCGCCAGCTCGCCGATGCTCAGCCCCGCGCCTGCCGACTCGCGCGACAACGCGCCGAGCACCGCCCACTGCTGCGTCGTCAGGCCCTCTGTTTCCACCGCACGGCTGCCTGTTTTATGCAACATGTTTGCGCATTGATAGAGCTTGAAGAACAGCCGATTGGCCATGTCGAACTGGGCTTCGGACATTCGTTTCATGTTGTTTCCCCGAACTATTGCAGTCAGGCAACGACTTGCGACAGTGTCGTGGCGAGGCTAAACTATATCAATATATTGTCTTTAATGCCCGTCAGCGGCGGAAGAAGGAGTCACCATGCAGCGCTTCGACAATCGCACCGTCATCGTCACCGGCGGTGGCGGCGGCATCGGCGGCGCCACCTGCCGCCGCTTTGCACGCGAAGGCGCGCACGTGGCGGTGTTCGACCTGAACCTCGAGTCCGCCGAGCGGGTGGCCGCAGGCATCCGCGCCGAAGGCGGGCAGGCGCTGGCCCAGCACTGCGACATCACCGACCGCGCCAGCATCGATGCCGCGTTGGCGCAGACCGAAGCGCAGCTCGGTGCCATCGACGTGCTCGTCAACAACGCCGGCTGGGACGTCTTCAAGCCCTTCACCAAGACCGAGCCGGCACAGTGGGACCAGCTGATCGCCATCAACCTGATCGGCGCGCTGCACATGCACCACGCCGTACTGCCGGGCATGGCGGCGCGCAAGTCGGGGCGCATCGTCAACATCGCATCCGACGCGGCGCGCGTCGGCTCGTCGGGCGAAGCGGTGTACGCCGCCTGCAAGGGCGGCATCGTGGCGTTCTCCAAGACCATCGCGCGCGAGCATGCACGCCACGGCATCAACGTCAACGTCGTCTGCCCCGGCCCCACCGACACCGCGCTGTTCGCCGACTACAAGCTCGGTGCCGGCAACCCCGAGAAGTTGGAGGAAGCGTTCCGCCGCTCGATCCCGCTCGGCCGCATCGGCCAGCCCGACGACCTGCCGGGCGCGATCCTCTTCTTCGCCAGCGACGACGCCGCCTACATCACCGGCCAGGTGATCAGCGTCTCCGGCGGCCTGACGATGAACGGCTGAACCCCTACCCAGGAGCACATGGCAATGAACTACGAAGATCTGCTGTACGAAGTCCGCAACGGCGTGGCCTGGATCACCATCAACCGCCCGGACAAGATGAATGCCTTCCGCGGTACCACCTGCGACGAGCTGATCAACGCGCTGTACCGTGCCGGCTACGACAAGAGCATCGGCGCCATCGTGCTGGCCGGCGCGGGCGAGCGCGCCTTCTGCACCGGCGGCGACCAGTCGGCGCATGACGGCAACTACGATGGCCGCGGCACCATCGGGCTGCCGATGGAAGAACTGCACACCGCCATCCGCGACGTGCCCAAGCCGGTGATCGCCCGCGTGCAGGGCTTCGCCATCGGCGGCGGCAACGTGCTGGCCACGATCTGCGACCTGACCATCTGCTCCGACAAGGCCGTCTTCGGCCAGGTCGGCCCCAAGATGGGCTCGGTCGACCCCGGCTACGGCACCGCCTTCCTGGCGCGCGTGGTCGGCGAAAAGAAGGCGCGCGAAATGTGGTACCTGAACAAGCGCTACTCGGGCGAGCAGGCGGTGGCGATGGGCCTGGCCAACATCTGCGTGCCGCCCGACCAGCTCGATGCCACCGTACAGCAATGGGGCGAAGAACTGTGCGAACGCAGCCCCACCGCGCTGGCCATCGCCAAGCGCAGCTTCAACATGGACACCGCCCACCAGGCGGGCATCGCCGGCATGGGCATGCTGGCGCTGAAGCTGTACTACGACACCGATGAGTCGCGCGAAGGCGTCAATGCGCTGAGAGATAAGCGCAAGCCGGATTTCCGCAAGTTCGCCAAGTAGGCCGGCCGTGAACCCCTACCTCGACGACGAGTTGCGCGCGCTGGCTGAACAAGCCCGGCGCTTCGCCAACGAGCGCATCGCGCCGGGCTTCCAGGAACGTGACCGCACGCGCGTGCTCGACCGCAGCCTGATGCGCGAGATGGGCACGCTCGGGCTGATCGCACCCGAGCTGCCCGAAGCCTTCGGCGGCCTGGGCACAGGCTGCCTGGCGGCCGGCGTCATCCACGAGGCGATTGCCGGCGCCGACCTGAGCATGAGCTACATCAACCTGCTGTCGTCGCTGAACGGCCAGATCCTCAGCGAGCACGCACAGCCGGCACTGGCGGCGCCCTGGCTGGAACGGTTGACCCGCGGCGATGCGCTGCTGGCGCTGGCGCTGACCGAGCCGCGCGGCGGCTCGGACGTTGCATCGCTGCGCCTGAAAATGCAAGCCGCCGCCGATGGTTCCGGCGACTGGGTCCTCAACGGCGAGAAGACCAGCATCAGCGCCGCCGACCAGGCCGATGCCGCGGTGGTGTTCGCGCGCAGCGGCAAGGTCGAGGACGGCGCGCGCGGTGTGTCGGCGCTGTTTGTGCCGCTGGGGCTGCCGGGCATCACCCGCACACGCTTCGACTGCCACGGCCAGCGCGCCATCGGCCGCGGCAGCCTGCACTTCGAGAACGTGCGTGTGCCCGGCGACCACCTGCTCGGCGACCTCGGCGCCGGCTTCGTGCAGGTGATGCAGGGCTTCGACTTTAGCCGCGCGCTCATCGGCCTGCAGGTGCTGGCCGTCGCTCGGCAGGCCTTGACTGAGACCTGGCAGCACGTCGGCGAGCGTGAGGCCTTCGGCAAACCGCTGGCCTCGTTCCAGGGCGTGAGCCACACGCTGGCGACGCTGGATACGCAGGTCGAGGCCGCCCGCTTGCTGTGCCTGCAGACGCTGTGGCTCAAGGACCACGGCCTGCCGCACACGGCCGAGGCGGCGATGTGCAAGTGGTGGGGGCCGCAACTGGCCTACGACACCGTGCACCAATGCCTGCTGATGCATGGCCACGGCGGCTACGACCGCGGCGTGATGGAGCAGCGCCTGCGCGACGTGCTCGGCTTCCAGATCGGCGACGGCACGGCGCAGATCATGAAGACCATCGTCGCCCGCGCCCGTGCCGGGCGCAAGGCGGTCGGCGTCTGAGCGCCCCCAGGGCCGGGCTGCGCCCAGCCCGCCCCCCGCGGGGGTCAAGGAAACTTGGGGCGGCCCGGCGTTTCCTTGAGAGGCAAGACCGCAGGGTCACCTGCGGCTACGATCCATGCCATGGCCCGTATCGCCGGCAAGATCACCGAACAGACCGTGCTCGACATGAAGCGCGCCGCCACGCGGCTGATCGCGCTGCATGGCTTCGAGGGCATGAACCTGCGCATGCTGGCCGAGGACATCGGCCTCAAGGCCGGTTCCTTCTACAACCACATCGACTCCAAGGAGTCGCTGCTGCACCGGCTGCTCAGCGACACCATGCACGAGCTGATGGCCGGTCTGGACGAGGCGCTGGCCGCTGCCACCGACCCCGCTGACGCGCTGCGCCGTTTCGTCGCCTTCCACATCGAATTCCACGCCGTGCGGCGCGACGAGGTCTTCATCGGCAACGCCGAACTGCGCAGCCTGAGTGACGCGCATCGCGCCGAGATCGTGGCGCAGCGCGATGCCTACGAACAGCGCCTGCTGAGCATCCTGCGCGCCGGCCAGGCCGCGGGCCAGTTTGCGCCCGGTGACCTGCGCATCGCCGTGCGCGCGCTGATCGCGATGCTCAGCGGCGTGTGCACCTGGTACCGCGCCGACGGCCGCCTGGGCGTCAAGGCGCTGGTGCGCCAGTACACGCGCATGGCCTTCGGCTGCGTCGGCGCCGACCCGGCAACCGCGTTGCCCGCCAGCCCGCGCCGGCGCTGAGCCCGCCGCGCGCCATTTGCGCCGTGCCCTCTTGGCAAAACTGCCACGAGGTCATAAACTAACAAACGTTAGTAAATAAACGGTGGCCACCGACGATGCTGCAGTACGTGTCCGAGACGGCGGCCCACGCCGCGCACCAGCCCTGGTGGTCGCCGATCGAAGCGCTCGACGCGGGCGCCATGCAGGCGCTGCAGCAGTCGCGGCTGGCAGCGCAGTACGACTATCTGCAGGCGCACTCCGCCTTCTACCGCCGCAAGTTCGCCGCCGCCGGGCTGGGTGCTGGCGCGGTGCGCAGCGTCGACGACCTGGAGCGCGTGCCCTTCACCACCAAGCAGGAGCTGCGCGACAGCCTGAGGGCCGCGCCGCCCTTCGGTGAGCACCTGGCCGCGCCGATGGCCGAGGTGATCCAGATGCAGGCCTCGTCGGGCACCACCGGCAGCCCCAGCTACGTGGCGCTGACACGCCATGACGCGCTGGTGTGGCAGGAGAGCAGCGCGCGCAGCCTGTTCGCCTGCGGCATCCGCCCTGGCGACCGCGTGCTGCACGGCTTTTCGATGTCCAAGGGCTTCGTCGGCGGACTGCCGATCTTCCAGGCGCTGCAGTACATGGGCGCGGTCGACATCCCCATCGGCGCCGACGGCGGCGTCGAACGGTTGTTGGCGGCCGCCTTCGACCTGAAGCCGCAGGCCATCGTCGGCACGCCCAATTTCCTGCTTCACCTGGCCGAAGCCGCGCAGGCCCAGCTGGGGCGCGACGTGCGCGAGATCGGCGTGCGCCGGCTGGTGGTCGGTGGCGAGCCCGGCGGCGGCATCCCGGCCCTGCGCCAGCGCATCCAGCAGGCCTGGGGCGCGACGCTGACCGAACTGATGGGCGGCACCGACCTAGCCGTCATCTACTGGGCCGAATGCGACCAGCAGGACGGCATGCACATGACGGCGCCGGACTTCATCGTCACCGAGCTGATCGACCCTGACAGCGGTGAGGCGAAGCCCTTCACCGAAGGCGCCACGGGCGAGCTGGTCTACACCGCCATCCAGCGCCAAGCCTCGCCTGTGTTCCGCTTCCGCAGCGGCGACCACGTAGTGGTTACCGGCACCACCTGCGCCTGCGGCCGGCGCCAGCCCAGGATCCGCTGCTTCGGCCGCACCGACGACATGCTGATCGTGCGCGGCGTGAACCTCTTCCCCAGCGCGGTGCAGGACCTGGTGGAGTCGATGCGGCCCACGGTGTCGGGCCAGGTGCGCGTGGTCGCCGACTTCGACGGCCATTCGACGCAGGCCAACCTGAAGCTGCTGGTCGAACGCGCCGAGCACGAGCCGCCGGGGCTGTCGCTGCCCGCGCTGAAGCAAGACATCGAAGCCCGCGTGCGAGGCGCGCTGTCGGTCAAGGCCGAGGTGCTGCTCGCGCCCCACGGCAGCATCGACAAGCCGGGTGCCGCCAAGGTGAAACTGGTGATGCGCCAGATGCCACCCATCGAGGGCCTGCAATGAACGCTGTCGACGACGACGCGGCGCTGAACGAAGCCGCCTACTTCGAACGTCTGCGCGACCTCGCCGTGAGGCGCGCCGCGGCAAGGGCCGGCGGCGGCGACAAGGCTCATGCGCTGCATCGTGGCCGCGGCAAGCTGACGGTGCGCGAGCGCATCGACGCGCTGCTCGACCCCGGTTCGCCCTTTATGGAACTGGCCGACCTGGCCGGTGCGGGCCTGCACGAAGGCGTGCCGGCGGGCGCGGGCATGGTCACCGGCATCGGCGCAGTGAGCGGGCGGCTCGTCATGATCATCGCCAACGACGCCACGGTGAAGGGCGGCACCTACTTCGGCATCACCTGCAAGAAGCACGTGCGCGCACTGACCATGGCCTGGATGCACCGCCTGCCCTGCATCACGCTGGTCGATTCCGGCGGTGCCTTCCTGCCCGACCAGGCGCGCATCTTCCCGGACGAAGGCCAGTTCGGCTCGATCTTCCACCACCAGGTGCGCATGTCGGCCGAGGGCATCGCGCAGATCGCGGTGGTGATGGGCGCGTGCACCGCAGGCGGCGCCTACATCCCGGCGCTGGCCGATGAACTGGTGATCGTGCGCGGGCAGGGCTTCATGTACCTGGGCGGGCCGCAGCTGACGCAGGCCGCCACCGGCGAAAGTGTGGATGCCGAGACGCTGGGCGGTGCCCAGATGCACAGCGCCACCAGCGGCGTGGCCGACCACCTGGCCGACGACGACGCGCATGCGCTGGCCATTGCGCGCCGGCTGGTGTCGCGGCTGGACGACTGGCCGGCACGGCGCTGGCAGCTCACGCCGCCCACGCCGCCGCGCCTGGCGGAAAGCGACATCTACCGCTACATCAGCCGCGACGCGCGCCATCCGTCCGACCACCGCGAGGTGCTGCTGCGGCTGGTGGACGGCAGCGAGTTCGACGAGTTCAAGCCGCTCTACGGCGACACGCTGATGTGCGGCTTTGCGCGCATCAATGGCTTCCCGGTCGGCGTGCTGGCCAACCGAGGCGTGCTCTTCAGCGAAAGCGCGCTGAAGGCCGCGCACTTCATCGACCTGTGCTGCAAGCGCGACGTGCCGCTGCTGTTTCTGGCCGACGTCACCGGTTTCATGGTGGGGCGCGAGGCTGAACAGGGCGGTATCGCCAAGGCCGGCGCCAAGTTCATCACCGCCATGGCCTCGGCCAACGTGCCCAAGTACACCGTCATCACCGGCGGCAGCTACGGCGCGGGGTATCTCGCGATGTGCGGCCGCGCGTTTCGCCCGCATGCGATGTTCATGTGGCCCAACGGCCGCGCCGCCATCATGGGGCCGGAGCAGGCCGCCACCACGCTGGCGCTGGTGCGCGAGCAGATCCTGCAGCGCAGCGGCAAGCAATGGAGCGATGCCGAGCGCGAGGCCTTCAAGCAGCCGATCCGCGACGAGTACGAGCGCTTCGCCGACGCCTACAACTTTGCCGCCAACCTGTGGGTGGACGGTGTCATCGACCCGCTGGAAACGCGCAATGCACTGACGCTGCTGCTCGAAGCGGCCTCGCGCACGCCGCGACAGGACACACGTTTCGGCGTCTTCAGGATGTGATGCGATGTTCAGGAAAGTTCTGATTGCGAACCGAGGTGAGATCGCTCGCCGCATCGCGCGCAGTTGCCGGCAGATGGGCATCGCCATCGCGACGGTGCACTCCGAGGCCGACCGCAACGCGCTGCACGTGCGCGACATCGGCGAATCGGTGCCGCTGGGCGCGGCGCCGGCGCGCGACAGCTACCTGTCGATCGAGCGGGTGGTGGCCGCGGCGCGCAGCGTCGGCGCCGATGCGGTGCACCCCGGCTACGGCTTCCTAGCCGAGAACGCCGATTTCGCCGATGCGCTGCAGGCGGCAGGCATCGCCTTCGTCGGGCCGAGCGCGCAGACGCTACGCGACTTCGGTGACAAGGCCGCCGCCAAACGCCTGGCGCAGGCGGCCGGTGTGCCGACCATTCCAGGCTCGCCATGCGCCAGTGCCGATGCGCGCGACGTGGCAGCGATGGCGCTGGAAATCGGCCTGCCGGTGCTGCTGAAGGCTGCGGCCGGCGGTGGCGGCAAGGGCATCCGCATCGTGCACACGCCCGAGCTGCTGGACGAGGAGATCGGCGCAGCGATGCGCGAGGCCCGCGGCGCCTTTGGCGACACCGCGCTGCTGGTCGAGCGCTACCTGCCGCGCGGCCGCCATGTGGAGGTGCAGATCCTCGGCGACGGCCACGGCGGCGCCTGGCACCTGTGGGACCGCGAATGTTCGCTGCAGCGGCGCCACCAGAAGGTGGTCGAGGAAGCACCCGCGCTGCCGCTGGTGCCGGGACTGCGCGAGCGGCTGCTCGATGCTGCAGTGGCACTGGCGCGGCACGTGCGCTTTCGCGCGCTGGGCACGGTGGAGTTTCTGGTGGTGGGCGAAAGCTTCCACTTCCTGGAGGTTAACCCGCGGCTGCAGGTGGAGCACCCGGTCACCGAGGCCGTCACCGGCCTGGACCTGGTGGCGCTGCAGTTGCGCGCCGCGGCCGGCGAACTGAGCCCTTGGGACCCGGCCACGCTGCGCTGCGAAGGCCATGCCATCGAACTGCGGCTGTATGCCGAAGATGCCGAGCACGGCTTCCTGCCGGCCACCGGCACGCTGCAGCGGCTGCACTGGCCGGCCGACGGCGCGCGCGTCGAAACCGGCGTCGAAGCCGGCTCGGTGGTGATGCCGCACTACGACCCGATGCTGGCCAAGCTGGTGGTGCGCGGCCGCGACCGGGCCGAAGCCATCGCGCGCGCCCGCGCCGCGCTGGCCGCGACGCGTGTGGTCGGCTTGGCGCACAACCTGGGCTTCCTGGAAGCACTGCTGGCGCAACCCGAAGTCGCCGACGGCGTGCCTGACACCGGCAGCATCGACCGACTGGCGCTGCGCCCGCCGCGTGCGCCCTGGCGCGACGCCGCGCCGGCCATCGCCGCGGCCTGGGTGTTCGCCAGCTCGCGCGTGCCCGACGGCAGCGCGCCGCCCGTGTCCCGCTGGGCCGGGCTGAGCCATTGGCGCTTGCAGGCGCCGCTGGCGCAGCCGCCGCTGCATCCGCAGTACCAGGTGGCGGGGGAGGGCGGCACGCAACCGGCCTGGGTGTCGGTGCATGGTGAATGCCACGGCGTGCGCATCGGCGATGCGGGGCATGCGCTGGTCTTCGCAGCCGCTGCGGCCGACGGCTTCCAGATGCTCAAGCTGGACGGCATCACGCTGTCGCTGGCGCTGGGCGACGAGGCCACGCCCGAAGGCCGGCGCGTCTGGGTGGGCGACGGCCGCCACACCGAATGGCTGACGGTGCAACCGGCCCTGAGCACCCAGCGCCGCGGCGCCCTGGCCGCGGGTGCCGCGCTGCTGGCGCCGATGACCGGCAAGGTGCTGGACGTGCGCGTGCGAAACGGCGACGCCGTGCAGGCCGGCCAGGTGCTGGTGCTGATCGAATCGATGAAGATGGAGATGCGCGTCGCCGCGCCGCACGCCGGCATTGCGCGCGACGTCGGTGCCACGGTGGGCGCCACCGTCGAACGCGGTGCGCTGCTGGTCAGCGTCGAAGCCACCGAGGAGACTGCCATATGAGCATGCTGCCCAGGAAGGTCGAGATCCACGAGGAAGGCCCGCGCGAGGGCTTCCAGATCGAGCCCGACACCTACCCGCTGGCCGAGCGCGCCGCGCTGGTGGAAGCGCTGGCCGCGAGCGGTCTGACGCAGATCCAGGTGGCCTCCTTTGTCAGCCCCAAGCGCGTGCCGCAGATGGCCGATGCGGACCAGCTGTTTGCGACGATCCGCAAGCGCACCGGCACGCGCTACACCGCGCTGTGGCTCAGCGAGGCCGGCTACCAGCGCGCCCGCGCCGTGCCGCAGGTGGACCTGGCCGGCACGCTGTACTTCTATGCGTCCGACACCTTCAGCCGGCAGAACAACGGCCGCGGCGCGGCGCAGATGGCGCAGGAGCAGCGGCAGTGGGTGCAGCGCTACCGCGAGGCCGCGCTGCCCATCGAAGCCGCCTACCTGATGACGGCCTTTGGCTGCAACCTGGAAGGCGAGATCAGCGAAGCGCGCCTGGCCGAGGCGCTGCGCGGCATCGCCGCACTGCTGCGCGACGAAGCCGTGGTGCTGCCCAAGCTGTACCTGGCTGACACCGTGGGCTGGGCCAACCCGCAGGCGGTGCGGCGGCGTGTGGACCTGGTGCGCTTGCTGCTGCCGGGCGTGCGCGTGGGCCTGCACCTGCACGACACGCGCGGCCTGGGCATGGCCAACGCCTTTGCCGCGCTGGAGATGGGCGTGGACCTGTTCGACGCCTCGGTGGCCGGCCTGGGCGGCTGCCCCTTCTGCGGCCATGCGCATGGCAGCGCCGCAGGCAACGTCTGCACCGAAGACCTGGTGTTCCTGTGCCACGAGCTGGGCATCGACACCGGCATCGACCTGGAAGCGCTGCTCGAAGCGGCGCGCCTGGCCGAACGCATCATCGGCCGGCGCCTGGACGGCAAGCTGATGCACGCCGGCACGCTGGCCGCGTGGCGCACGCGGTGATCGCCGCCGCGAGCCTGGCCGAACTGTTCCGCGAACGCGCGCGCTCGCAGCCGCATGCGCCCGCGGTTAGCGACGGCAAGCTCACGCTGAGCTATTCGCAACTCGCGGCGCGTGTGAGCCAGCTGGCCGCCGGCCTGCGCGCGGCCGGCCTGCAGCCGGGCGAGCGCATCGCCGCGCTGTCGGAAAACAGGCTCGAATACGTGGAGCTGCAACTGGCCGCGGCCACGCTCGGCGCCATCGTCGCCTGCCTGAACTGGCGGCTGGCGCCCGACGAGCAGCGTCACTGCATCCGGCTGGTGGAACCGCGCATGATCTTCGTGTCGCCACGTCACGCACAGGCACTGGCCGGCATAGACCACGGCGTGCCGCAGCTGCTGGTTTTCGGCGACGACTTCGAGCGCCTGCGCCGCGCGGGCACCGCGCCCGAGGCCTGGCCCGACATCGACCCCGAGGCCGGCCTGGTCATCCTGTACACCAGCGGCACCACCGGGTTGCCCAAGGGCGCGCTGATCAGCCAGCGCGCGATGCTGGCGCGCGCCATGGTCTACGCCAGCGACTACGGCATCGGCCGCGCGCACAGCTACATCGCCTGGTCGCCGCTGTTCCACATGGCAGCCACCGACCATGCGCTGGCCACGCTGCTGCTCGGCGGCCACCTGCACATCGCCGACGGGCTGGACCTGGAGCGCATCGGCGCGGTGCTGATGCGCGAGCCGGTGGGCTGGCTGCTGGCCATGCCGGGTGTCATCGACCCGCTGCTCGATGCGCTGCGGCCGCTGGCCGGCCAGTTGATGGCGCCGCGCATGGTGGGCGCGATGGCCGACCTGGTCCCGCGGCAGCAGATCGCCGAGCTGACGCGGCTGGTCGGCGCGCCGTACCTCAACAGCTTTGGCTCCACCGAAACCGGGCTGCCGCCGGCATCGGCCGCGCTGCTGGCGCCGGGCGACGTGCCGCAGAACCTGAGCAAGCGCATCTCGGGCGGGTGCCGCGTGCGCCTGGTCAATGCCGAAGGGCGCGAGGTGGGCATCGACGAGCCGGGCGAGATGACGCTGCGTGGGCCGACGCTGTTCAGCGGCTACTGGAACGCCGACGCGGCCAACGCACACGACCTGCGCGGCGGCTGGTTCCACATGGGCGACGTGTTCGTGCGCCATGCCGACGGCAGCGTGGACTTTGTCGACCGGCTGAAGTACCTGATCAAGTCAGGCGGCGAGAACATCTACCCGGCCGAGATCGAGCGCGTGCTGCTGGCGCACCCCGCGGTGGCCGACGGCGCGGTGGTGCGCAAGCGCGACGCGCGCTGGGGCGAGGTGCCGGTGGCCTTCGTTGCGCTGCGGTCTGCTCTGGACATCGAGGCGCTGGCCGCCTGGTGCCGCGACCGGCTGGCGCATTACAAGCTGCCGCGCGAGTTCCGCATCGTCGAGCTGGACGCGCTGCCGCGCAGCAGCACCGGCAAGATCCAGCGGCATGAGATCGAGCGGCGGATGGTGTGATCTCCTCCGTGTCACACAGGCGGCCAGAGGCGACCGCCGGGATCGTTCGCCGGTTCGACGGGCTCGACGCCGCCGCGTAGTTGAGCTTCTGTGCCTAGGAGCCTGTCGGGCTTACCCAGCTACCCGGAGGGGGCGGCAGCTTGGACAATTGCGGCTGTTGCAACGCACGTTCACTGAATGAGCCGCTTCATTGCTGTAGATCGAGACACCGC
>Ga0316600_10000846_pt1 | contig 14284 bp, 11 predicted proteins | sample OWC_soil_day5_CT_FD_207652 | JGI IMG/M metagenome (GOLD analysis project Ga0316600, IMG submission 207652) | Wetland soil microbial communities from Old Woman Creek delta, Ohio, United States - OWC_soil_day5_CT | ecosystem: Environmental > Terrestrial > Soil > Wetlands | place: USA: Ohio... | reverse complement strand
TAATAAACTCAGTATTACTAAAACCACCGGAAGAAACGGTGAATTTATATTAAAAATATTTTTTTCCAATAAGATCTGCAATAGAAGCGTTCCTCCTTATTTAAGAATCCTTCCCAAATGATAACATCTCTTTTTACATAGTTTGCCTGTTTTTACAAAAAAAATGTCACATTATAATATTGTGACATTTTTTACGGATTTTATAATAATCTAAGGATTATATTTATATGAAATTTTACCTGAGGATAAAATGTAAGTGTCCCCCAGCTTGGGCAAAATAAAAATCATCATTGAATTCCATTTCATTAACGAACCATCTGCACTGTTCTTTCTTGGGCAAATATATTTTAGCTTCCGTATTGGGAGGTGTTTCAACAATTAGTTGTTCCCCATCTTTATCTTTTTTATAAAATACTTCTATTTCTCCCGTTATCGCTTTATATTTACATTGAACCCAGGTAAGTTCCTCTGGTAATTGAGGTTTTATTAAAATATGTGAAAAACCGTCTTGTGACTGTATACCCGCAACACAGCAAAAAAACCATTCTACAATCTGCCCCATCATATCATGATTCCGGCTTCTTGCATCATCCCTCCAAAACTCAGGCAATGTAGTTTCTCCTTTTTCTATAAAACGATAATACGATGGATGAGAATCCTGCATAATCATCTGATGTACATAATCCTGCATTCCACACTCTGCAGCCTCCTGAAATATAAAACGCAAACCGATTTCACCTGATGCAAGTCTCCCCTCTTTGATTGCCATCCTGAAACTATTTCTTACAGATTCCAATTGATGATCGGGTACCATTCCAAATATAAGAGGGATTGCCTGATTTGCCTGGGTTATTTTCTGTTCCTGTGTATCATAAGCGTCATAAAACCAGTTCTGGGTTTTTATATTATATTTTAGCAGAAGGCTATTATACTCTTCAACCAATTGGATCATATATCGTTTATATTTTTCTGCTTCGGGTTTCCCTGATTCGTTTGCCCACTCATACAAAACAGATAAATCATAATATAAAAATGCTGTCTCTATATTCTCCCTGGATTCTCCTTCGTTCTGCCTTATTCCCCAGTCTCCCAAACCGTGGCATAAAAAATGGACATTCTCTTTCACATCATATATAGATGAATAATTTTCATACATCTTCCATAAATGATCCACATAGTCTTTGGCTGCTTCATAGTTTTCATCTCTAACAGTCTTATTTCCATAAAAATATTCCTGACATCGAGCTGCCAGAAGAATACTGCTTCCCCATGGAACAATATCCCAGAAGCTGCCAGTGTTTTCTCCTGCATGGATAAACTTCGCATATCTGGGAGCGATCGCAGGAATTAAACCAGACTCATAGACAAACCGCGGATCACAAATATCCACATCTTTTTCCCCAACCTGATATTGCGCATCCCTTAAATCACCTGCTATTTTATTCCATAGAGTATCCACATTTTTCAGGTACATAATGGAGGGTCCCATTAAATGATTTGGTTCCTGCCAGCCCAGTTTCTCTATGGAAGGGCAATCTGTGTGTACATGATTCAGATTACTCTCTATTGCAGTTTTAATGATTTGAATAATTTGATCATATCGCTGATCCGAAGCATGAAACTCTCCGCAGTCTTTTGCTGCCGATGTAATAAACCTGCCGCTTACACCAAGTATGACAGGCAGCTCATTCTTGGTCTGATCAGCCGGACATGCACCCTCTATCAGCAGCCATCGTCCGGAAGCATAGCAGAATTTCGGGCAAAAGCATTCCGGCTTTCCACCTTTTAAAATATACCGGCTGAATGTATTTACGGTGGGGTGTGCATTACCGTCATTTGTGAGTTTTTCAACAGGTGTAACCTTTATCCGATCTCCTGGTTTTCCCTTCACACAAACTTCAAACATCCCGGACATATTTTGCCCTAAATCGTATAAATAGCTATTTTCTGATATCCTGCGATAGCCGGTTGCCATATATCTCTTTTTTTCTATAACAGGCGGATGCATTGCAGGCATTAGTTCTCCCTTAGGTGTTTCTGCTTCTTTCAGTACTGCAGCATGTTCCTGAGAAATATTTTCTATCCAGGAATCATCTTCCAGCCGCTTTCTGCCATCCTGATCTTCTGAGCCATATACATTAGAAAGTGTAACCATACTGTCTTGCACCGCCCAGCTCGCATCTGTGTAAAAAATAACCGGTTTCGCCTGATCTTTCAAAAAGACTTTAAGCTGTGCAATACAGCATAGATAGGTTCCATAGGCAGTATAACCATGGGTTCCCATTGTATAGAAGTGTCTGTTTTCTGAAGTATCTCCTATATACCAGCCATTACCTGTTTCAATGGTAATATTATTTTGTCCCTGTATCAGTAATTCCGTAACATCACAGGTATCATATAGTACTCTCTTATTGTAATCGGTCCAGACTCCATCTAAGAAGGTATTTCTTATCTTTCTTCCATTTATCTTTGCCTCATACTGGCCTGCACCAAATACGGAAATCACTGCTTTTTTTATTTCTTTTTGAAGAAAGAACTGTTTACCTGCTATAAAAGGCTTCGCCGTTTTCCGTGAAATCCACTTTGCCTTCCATTCTTCCTTTTTCACTCCTGTAATTATTTCCCTCTGTGCGCCAGTGGTGACCGTCCCCTCTGAGTCCTCAATCTGTACGTTGATTTTATATGCACACTGAGATTTTATATCAAAGGTGCAGGAAATCCAATTTTGAGTTGAGGATTTCACCCACTTGCTGTCATATACACATGTTTCCTCCATATCATGGATCAAAATATGATATGCGGTTTGTTTTTTTCCAAAGTCTTCTTTTCCGTAATTCCATCCAATGCTCACACCATCAACCATACCTGTTCCGGAAAATGAATTATGAATAATAATTTCCTTTATGATCATCCTTTTACCGCTCCTGCCGTCATTCCTTCTACAATAAATTTTTGTGCAAATAAATACACCAGCAGGATTGGAAGCGCTGTTAATACCATATCTGCAAACACAAAATTCCAATTGCTGAAATACTGTCCATAAAATTTAAATACAGTCAATGGCATTGTCCATTTGTCCGAACTATTGAGAAAATACAGCGGAAGCTGAAAATCATTCCATACATTCATGGCGAAAATAACGCAGCTGGTTGCCATAACCGGTTTTAATACAGGTAATATAATAGAAAAAAACATTCTCCATACATTACAGCCATCTACCGTTGCTGCTTCATCTAACTCTCTTGGAACCCCACGGATAAAGCTGGTGAACATAAATATATTAAACGGAAGATTAATAGCCAGATAAATCAGAATCAATCCTCCCACGGAGCCGCGTATATGAAGCAAATCCAATAATAGATAAGTGGTAATAATCTGAAGTGGTGCCACCATGCCAAGAAAGAATAAATTATAAAGTCTCTCTGCACCTTTCCCCGGTCTTCTTGCAATTACAAATGCTGCCATAGCTGCAATTACCACACCTGCTGCAGTCGCTATCCCTGTTATAACCACACTATTGATAAAGGAACGAATCACACTGCCTTTCTCAATAACCATTAAAAAGTTTTCAAAATGGAATGTTTCAGGTAATGATATGTTAAACCTGGCTGCTTCTGTGGCATCCTTAACACTTCCCAAAATCATGATTAACATGGGAAATATGATGATCAGACTGCATAACAGCATGCATATTTCTAAAATTATTAAGTTAACCTTCCTGGATTTTTTCATTATGCCTCTACCTCCTTACTTCTCATAAACTTATTTAATCCCATTGTGCAGGTGCAGACTATAACAGTAAGAACCAGGCTCATGGCACTGGACTTTCCAAGAAAGCCCGCATTAAAATTTTTATATACGTAAGTTCCTAAAACCTGGGTTGCAAAGCCAGGTCCTCCGCCTGTCAGAATTAGTACATTATCGAATATCTTTAAACCTGCAATGAGACTTGACGTAATCACAATTGTAAAAGATGGCATTAAAAGCGGCAGTGTAATATAGAAAAAGCGTTTCAAGCCAACAGCGCCGTCTATGGCTGCTGCCTCTTGATAATCAGATGGGATCGCCTGCAAGCCCGCAATGAAAATCATCATGGCAAATCCAGTACCTTTCCAGATATCCGTCCAGATTACGCACAGCATGGCAGTTGCCGAATTACCCAGCCATACAATATTCCCATGATAACCAAATAATTTTAGTACCTGGTCAAACATACCTCCCATCTTGAAAAAGGAAGTGAAAATGAGACCAACAACCACTCCGCTTAAGATGGATGGGATGTAAAATATACTTCTTAAAAAATTACATGTTTTTAGTTTTTTTGTCAGAGCCAAGGCCAGCAATACAGCAAAAACAACCTTGACAACCGTACTTACCACAGCAAATAGAAATGTATTTTTAATTGCCAATATAAAATTTACATCCTTAAAAATTTTTATAAAATTATCCAATCCATTAAAGGATAAATGATATAAATCCCTGATATTCCACTCTGTAAAGGAGGTGAAAATACCAAGCACGGTTGGTATCAAAAACATTACCGTGTAGATCACCAATGCCGGCAGTGCAAATTTGTAGGTATAAATATTTACATTTTTTTTCTTTTTTTTCGCCATTTTTTAACCTCATTTCTAATATTGAGTATAAAAATAACTGCAGCAATCATAAGTGCATAAAGCACTGCTTCCGACTACAACAGTTATTTTTATATTGCTTATTTAAATCCTTTTAATTTAGCACTTGCTCCGTATTCCTGTAAGGCCGCATCCAACTGATTGATCGCTGTATCAATGTCGCCTCCTGCTGCCACTTCTGTATAGGTCTGCCAGAATACATCACTATTTACAGAACCGAATTTCTCCAGTGTATCACCTATCTGAGGTATTAATTCCCCATTTTTAAAATACGAATTATAAATATCTGCTAAAATAGGGTTTAAATTATCGCTGGTTACATCGGTAAATGGTGAATTAACTGCATTTGCATTTAAATATATTTTCATATTCTCTGGCTGAGAAAGGAAATTCAAAAATTTCTTGGCAGCCTCCTGATTCTTGCTGTCTTTGGGAATAACCAGACCAAATACATATTTAGCTGTCAGAAACTTATTAACATCATTATAAGGAAGAGGGAACATTCCAATTTCTGCATCTGAAAATTTATTCACGATATCAGTCACCGCATATTCACCAGAGACAATCATTCCTGCATCCCCTGATGCAACTTTCTGCTTTGACTCGTCATAAGTACCAACGGTATAATCTGTATTTACATAACCGCTTTTAATCAAGTCCTGAAAATCTGATAACGCCTGCTTAAACTCCGGTATATCAGCAAGCTTCTTTTCTCCGCTCAGGATACTGCTGTATACTTCTTCTGCTCTGTCATCTAATGCATTTGCCATAAAAATCATGGGAATGATCTGTATTGTCCAACTGTCCTTTCCAGACAAATAGATCGGTGTTTTTCCGGCCTGCTTGATTTTCTCGCAAACTGTTTTAAATTCTTCATAGGTTTTAGGGACTTTCACTCCAACCTCATCAAACACTTTTTTGTTGTAGATTGCACCCATGACACCGGAATATCCTGTATACGGCATGCCATAAATATGTCCGTCTTCAGCAGTAATATCCTTTTTATCAAAGTTCAGTCTCTTAACCCAGTCCTGATCCTCTAAAGGCAGGAAGTACTTTTCCGCATTAAACCGGCTATAATCATTAGGCAGGTTAATATGTGCTATATCCGGAACATCTCCGGTAGCAAGCTGGGTTTGAAACAGGCTGGTACCCGCTGTATCCGGGGGCAGCTCAATTTTAACATTTATACCGATTTCTTTTTTAGCCTTTTCAATTATTTGAGTAAATGCTTCCTGGTAATAATTACTTTGACCAATCATTAATGTTATTTCCGGCATCTGGTCGGAATCGGCTTGTGTACTTCCTTCTTTACCCGCATCCGCTTTCTCCGTTTTGCCTGATGAACCACATGCAGTTAATCCCGTTACCATAGACAGGGCTAATAGGAGACTTAATGTTTTTTTTACTTTCATTCTTTTCATATTTTTCCTCCATAATTATATTTCCTTGGCCTGCCGGCTTTCCCTTGACCTGATTCTATTTTAGATTATTATACAAAAAAACAAAATGGAGAATAGGTAAATAAAGATGGAAAATATGTAACTCTTTAATTATATTCGCTGGGCCACATACCTGTCTGCTTATGGAACACCTTAGAAAAGTAATAAGGATCGCTATACCCCAGTTCGACAGCAATGTCCTTAATCATTCTGTCAGGGTCTTCCTTTATCATCTTTTTTGCATGCTCCACCCTTTTGTATATGATATAATTCACAATCGTTGTCCCATATCGATTTTTTAGCAGTTTGTTCAGATAGGAAGAGGAGAAGCCAAATTCTTTGGACAGCTGCATGTAAGTGATATTACTGGAATAATTCTGATCCAGATACTTTTTCACATCCTCTGCCAGAGGATTTACAGCCGCCTGCTTCTCCTCCTTCTGATTCAAAGATTCCGAAATCTTTATCAGATCCTTTATTTCCATCATTAATTCATGATAACCGCAGCTGACTGATCCGATTTCTGACATATTATCTAATATTTTTTCACATCTTTCCTGTTCGCAATAGCTGGTTAAAAATAGTTGTATATACAACAATAATTTCTTCTGAGTAACCTGGTTCTTTTCACACAGCATTAACAGATTTTCCAGTTTATCCTGCACATTTTCTTTTTTAACAGAGGTCCGAATCTCATAAATTTTCTCCTCAAAATCCCCATCTTCCTGATTGTCTGCGGGATCTTCCAGATAAAAAAACTCCGATTTTCCAAATATCAGACGCTTATAAATGTGCTGACGAAGTAATTTCTTCATCCTACCGATGGAATTAATGTCAATTCCCTCTTTGTGGGTCATCATCGTAACCGGAAGGAGCAGATTTTGCTTTATGTCTTCATAAATGGATAACAAAATACAATTTGACTCCCTGTCTGTATGATTATCCTCTGCAATGATATTCCATTCCACACTGGTCATTCCATGGAATATCCATGCAGTAACCAGGGAATTGTTATAGCTTTCAACAATTTCCTCCAGCTTCTTCTGGATTTCAAAGGATGCACCTGGCAATAAGGTATCATCAAGCATAATCGGATAGGAACCAATACATAATATTCCCATTTGACAATTCCCTTTTTCTATCTCGCTGTCAACGGAACTTTCCATATTAAGTCTCAGTGTTTTCTGTTTTTGTAAATGGTTTCGCTTTTCGTACTCTGCCTGGAGATGGTTCAGTATTTCAGTCAGATTCTTAACAGAAAGGGGTTTTAATAAGTAATCTACCACCTGATACTGTATTGCTTCTCTGGCATACTCAAAATCACGAAAACCAGATAAAATAACAGTTAAAACTTCTTTTTCCTCCTGTTTTAAATATTGCAGAAGTTCAAATCCTGTCATAATTGGCATTTTAATATCTGTAAAAATTACATCTATTTTTTCCTTGTTAAACAGTTCTATGGCTTCTCTTCCATTTTCTGCTATGGCACAGACATGAAAATGGGGATTGTTCTTTTTAATTAAAGTTTCTAATGACCTGGCAATCAGCGGTTCATCTTCAACTATCATAACTTGGATCATATATGTCCCCCCCTATTTCCACACAAAAACCTTCAGGCTCCATACGGATATCATAATATACCTTCCCGTGATTCAACAGTTTCATTCTATAAATCGTACTTACTAATCCTAAACCGCCAACTTTATATTCATGAAAATTTTGTTTGCTGCTTAACAGATGATCCAGCCTTGATTTCAGCTTCTGAATCTCATCTGGTTTCATACCATTCCCATTGTCTATAATCTTTGTTCTCCAGGTATCGTCCGTGACACAGACCTCTACCATGATTTTCCATGGAAATTCTTTATTCTGAAAGCCGTGTTTAAAGCAATTTTCCAATAACGGCTGCAGTGTGATCTTCGCAATTTGTACGCTGTCCAGATCTCCTGATACTTTTATTTTGTAATCTACTCTGTCCACATACCTCTCTTTCATTAATTTCAGATAATCCTTGCAATAATTCAGTTCCTCCCTCAGTGTCACTTTCCGCTTCTCATAATCAGCGCTGTAACGCAGCATTTGAGCAAGTGCATTGCACAATTCAGGGATTTTCTCTGTGTTCTCCTCTATGGCCTCTGCACTGATCACAGACAGCGAATTATATATGAAATGGGGATTCATCTGAGCCTGCAGCGCATTGAACTGATAACTTATTTCATTTTTCATAGCCCGGTTTAATCGTTCAAACATTCTTTGAAACTCCAGATTTATTTGTGTTATTTCATCTAGCTTTGAATTGTTTTCCAGATTCATTGACATGTTTTTTATGTTTACATTTTTAACAGACTTATTTAAGTCCTGTAACGGATTCAACAGTTTTTTAGTGACAAAAATAAACAGCAGCAGATTGATTAAAATAAACCCCACCACGAATGCCCAGATGTATCCCGATAATTGAAAAAAACCCTTGAGCAATACCTGCTCCGGCTGGACTACCATCACTGTCCAGCCAAATTCTTTTCCGCTGCAGCTGGTTACTAAGACATTTTCATTCTTACTGTTTTTAGTATTCGTAAAGGTAAGCAGGCTGCCGTTTTTATTATTGGCACTGATTTTTTCCAACTGTTGATTCCATTCTGCATTGTTGCTGAACATGACATTTTTCTTATCATCAAGAAGATACACCTGCATCATCTCATCATCAATATTCAGAAGCTTTTTCATATTGCCAAGACGCTGCTGTACCTCGATCAGTCCATAGGTTCTGCCAGTTCCGATATCTGTTAAAACCCGCCTTAATATAATTAAGTCTTCCTGCTGATTATTTCTGGAATCTTTTTCTATATTAACAATTCTTTTTTCATAAGGTGTATCCATGATAGACTGTATCTGTTCATCAACCTTTGTATTTTTTAAAAATTTCCGTATCATATCATTGCTCTCATATAAAATGCCATAGCTGACGTAATCCGATTTATCGTTATAGATACTGATTCTGTCTGCTGCTTTATTGGTGGTGTAAAAATTCTGTAATATGTTAGAGATGAGAATTCTGGAGTTGATCTGCTTATCAAAAAAATTATTATATTTATCCTGATCCACTTCCGAGAATTTTTGTAATACTAAGGGATCTTTTAATACCAGCAATGCAATATTATCCATATTGGCCAGAAGAGTATCAATTTGACCGCTATACTGCTTTGTTAATTCCCTCTGGCTATTTATTGCAGTATTCTGCATATCAGCTTTTGTATACTGATAAATAAATGTAGTGCCAATGGTAAATAAAACAATTACAGAAATATAAATTATTAAAATAATGTTTTTGAGTTTTCGAAATGACATAACCCCTCCAAATGAAATCCCCATATTTCCCATCCCAGGTTTCTTTATAATCTTAACACCCATAAGCATACCGGTCAATTTCTTTTGCCTTGTCTCTGTTGTCTATAAAATCAGCCGACAGAGAGTCTCCCTGGCGGCTGATTATTATTATAATCATTATATGAAGTTTAAAGAATCTAACCACAAAGATCCCCGATCATTTCCAGGTTTGCATAGCAGTCGATCCGATTGCCTTTATAAGTTCCAACTGCTTTAAACAGGCACTGGCATCCGGACAGTCCTTTCTGCTCACGCTGGAACTCAATCTCTTTACTGTTGGTACAGCAGGTCAGCGTTACATCTAATTCGATACCCTGTGCTTTAATCTCTACGATACCTGGATAATGAAACCCAGTCTTACTGCTGGTCCGGATATCATGGTACTTGATATCGGCATTTGTATTTAACTGATACTCCGATTCACCGGTTGCCGTAACAAAGCATCTCCTGGTTTTATTGGTATACAGATCCCACAAAGACAATACGGTATTGTCGTCATCTTTCCCCATTGCCGGTCAAACCATGCGGTTGCATTCTTAATCAGATACTTCTTTCCATCAAATGTGAAGGTTCCTTCCATTTTCATATCAGGAAAGGCATATTCGTAACTTAACACGGAGCCGAAATCAATTAATCCGGTCGCACCATTGTAAAGAACATTTTTCTTTCTGGTAAGCTGAACATCAATGCAGTATTTTCCGGTATCAACTCTGAGTTCCATATGATTTACATCCCCTCTTAAATAGCCCCATTGGGAATAAATATTCAGTTTATCTGCCTCCATTCCATTTAATTTAGAAACAGATGCCGAAAAGTCCTTATTCACCCATTGATCATCAGAAACATTCATAAATACACACTCTGATGAAAAAAGTTTTTTCAATGGAGTATTCAATACACCCTGATGCCACTGTTTTTCATGTCGTTTTTACTCATAAAAGCACCTCCTATAAAAGCAAAATTAATATATTATTAATGATGTGTCTGTGTTATAATTTTAATATTGTCGCTTGTTAAAAGAAGGTGACCGCTTATGAATAAACAGGAAGAAAAGAAACTTAAAACACATAAATTGATTATAGAGGTTTTTTGGAAATTATACGAAGCGAGGGATCTTCATACGATTACTGTGAACGATATCATCAGTATTTGTAATATTAACCGTTCTACTTTTTATCGCCATTTTCAGGATATCTATGCAATTTTAGAAGAGATAGAATCTTATCTGATGGATAAGACTAAAAGATTATATCCGGTAAATATCAGTTCAGACAAGGATATGACAAACTATCTATATGAAATATACCTCTTATATCAGGAAGATTCCGTATATCTTCGCCTTTTAGTAAAGGAAAGAAAAGACAGCAAATTTTCAAACCTTTATCGAAATATGCTAAAAGATAAAATGCCTGCAATTTTTTATCAGCCGGCACAAGCACAATACAATACTTTAACTAATAGTGTTCTTGAGATGCTTTATATTAGCCTGGTCGATGCATTGATCTACTGGGCTGATGATAAAACAATGACTTTTTATGATCTGGGGCAAATAATCCGGGGATTTTATTTAAACGGTATTTACCCTACGTTAAGAGACTTATATCACATAAAACCGGTATTTCAGACTGAGACGAAGGATTTTTTCAGTTAGGTCTGTGAAAAAATATACCATACTTTTATAGAATAACGAGGAAACTAGAATGAATAATTCCAGGAAGGAAGATCGCAGAATTGCAAAAACGGAAAAATGCATCCGCGATGCTTTTATTAATATCATTGGAGAAAAGGAAATATCACATATTACAATTAAAGAATTGGCGGAAGCAGCTAATATCAATCGAAAGACCTTTTATATGCACTATAGCTGCATTGATGATCTTATTGATAAAATAGAGAATGAAACCATTCATCGACTGGTGTCTACACTTAAAAAATATGATTTTTTTGATACTCAATTTGATGTCTATGCTTTTTTTAACAGTATAAATGAAGTAATAAATGATGATTTTAATTTTTATCAGCAATTATACCGTTCAAATAATAATAATTTTTTAATTACAAAAATTAAGGATATTTTAAAAGGTACCATAATTGACGAATATAAAGATAAGGTCACATTTAACAAGGAAATTCTTAGCCTTTATTCTGAACATGCTGCGTCCGGTATCATAGCCATCTATGTTGAATGGTTTCGTACAGGTTCCAGTATGACATTGGAAGACTTAGGTAAAATAGCCGCTAATATTTCCTTAAATGGATTAAGTTCAATACTTACTATTCATAATAACAGATAAAGGTTGCCCTTTATCTGTTTCATTCGTATTTTCAGTCCATAAAGTTATCAATAATCAGAAGATTATTTGCCCGAAAAGAACCAATCCACATTTCATTCCCAACTACGATTGTGCTTGTTCCGGCACCAAAAGCATCAGTTCCCTTAATATATTGAGTCTTTTTAACAGTCATGGTGTCTGGAGCAATAACTGCAATACCGGTATTTACCGGACAAACCTCCAAAGATGTTTTCAGGAAATATCCTTGTCTTAAGATCGGTGAATCCTGTCCTGTGGCAAGTATGGAGCCATCGGGAGCAAAACGGATGTTATCAACTTTAAAGTTTAATTTAACCTTTTTTATTTCCCCTGAAGACTGCTGAAAGGGGACTTTATAAACAATTCCGTCTATATTGCTGACAACGTACAGGAATTGATTATCAGGAGATACCAGCAATCCATTGTCATAATTAAAAACGGTGTCTGGTACCTCTTCCCACCCTGCCTGGGGCGTCCATTTTAATACAATACCCTTTAAACCACTTCTTGTTGCCTGTGTTGCTAAAAAACCGTCCGGTGTAAGAGCTGCAACAGAATTTCCGCCAATCCCATCCGGGAAATTGACTGAGCCTTGCCAGGTGACCTTTGGAACAGAATCTGTTAATTCGACTTGAAACACCTCTACCGATTCATGGCTTCCATGGTTGACTGCATACAAGGTATAGGAACCATCCCCTTCACTTCTTAGCGATATTCCATGGGAACAGAACAGATCAGGCTGAAAAGAATCAGAATCTTCCTTATACAGATTATCTGGTTTTTTGGAGAAATCAATCTCAACCGGATATGCTTTATGGGTGTTAATATCCACCGCAAAAAAACCTCCCTTTTCCCAATCCTTTGTCCCTAAATTACTTGTTATTACCCAATTACTCTCTCCAATCCGCAGTAAATCCTCAGGATCATTTACATCAGTGATGTACCTTGTGTCTGGATTATGTTTTTGTGGAAAATAAAGAGGAAGAATAATATATGCCCCATAACCTGCCACAATAACAAATAAAGCCAGGAAAATAAAAATAATTACTTTGATGGTTTTTTTCATAACATCCCTATCCTTTGTGCTAATTTTAAGTTTAATGCAACATGTGTGTAATAATGTTCACATGTGCATTATATCTGGTTAAAAAGAAATACACAACGGTCAATAATTTTATATATGTTACTTAATACACATAATATAGCTGATTGTACTGCTATTTAGGATTAACTGGCATGCCTTATTTGAAAAAAAATATTGTCTATGATAAAATCATGTAAATAAATAATCGACAAAGGATGTGATGCAGTTGGAGATAGAACTGAGTAGACTTGTACAACATATGGCGGCCACACTATTTAAAGTACGCGGCGTTTATCGTTACAATATTTCCGTTGGAACCAATGGCAAACAAAAAGCCGCACCTTATCCAGGCTTTATATTTCCGCTTTCCGGTTGTGCGGAATATCAGTTTAATAACACCCCATATCTTGTGAAAGACGGAACAATCGTACATGGTTTAGCTGATGCGACCATGCATAAACGGGTTGTGGGGGAACAAAATTGGGAATTTTTATCCATTCTGTATGAAACGTATCAAGAACCTGCGGGATTAAAGCTGGCAAAAACACATTTTGATTTATCAATTGTGCAAAGTCCTCAGCTTATTGAACTGTTACACCGGATACACGCTGCCTCCAACCGGCCTGGCGGATTTTCTGCATTTCAGGTTGAAACACTGTTCCGGCAGATTCTGGAGGAACTGTTTTTGTGTGCCAGAAATCAATCACAGCATGATGCTCAGGAATTATTTGAAGCAGTATCTGAGTACATTCATACTCACTACATGGACGTACTGTCGGTCAGTTCATTGGCACAGCAAAACGGAGTGAATGAAAACCGATTATTCTATGTTTTTCAAAAATATGCAGGGATGGGACCAGGAGACTACTTACGGACATACCGTTTAAACCGTGGAAGGGATCTGCTTGTAACAAGCACTTTACCAATAAATGTTATCGCAGAACAGATTGGATATCCTGATGCATTATATTTCAGCCGCATGTTTAAAAAGAATTTTGGCATGTCACCAAGCAAATACAGACAATAAATGAAGAGTTCAGGAAAAATCCATATGAATTAAGGATCGTGCTATTCAAAATAAAATACAACCCTGATATGATTATCTTCGCAAGTTAGTATTTCCTAACCAGAAATCAGGAGGATGAATTTTGAAAAAATTACTTACTGTTTTATTTACTCTTATGCTGTCTGTGGGACTTTTGTCCGCTTGTTCCCGTGAAATGGTGACGAAATCTGAAATCGCAGGCAACGATTCTTCTTCGTCAGACTCTTTATTCCCCCGCACGATTACAGATGCTGGCGGAAACAAGGTTACAATTGACAAGGAACCAACACGTATCGCAATCCTGCATACAAACTATCTGGAATACTTCTTCGCTCTGGGAAGTGCTCCTGTTGCATCAGCGGGAGCTTCAGTGGGAACTGCAC
>Ga0316600_10000845_pt1 | contig 14294 bp, 11 predicted proteins | sample OWC_soil_day5_CT_FD_207652 | JGI IMG/M metagenome (GOLD analysis project Ga0316600, IMG submission 207652) | Wetland soil microbial communities from Old Woman Creek delta, Ohio, United States - OWC_soil_day5_CT | ecosystem: Environmental > Terrestrial > Soil > Wetlands | place: USA: Ohio... | reverse complement strand
TCAGCTGTTCTGTTCCACGCCTCCCGATTGCGCGTCTGGCAGCCGCCCATGCCAAATTGAAGGAGAGGGAGAAAAAACCCCTGGAAAAATACGACCCCGATGTTTTTGGCATTCCCTCTGTTTAAACTTCGGGGCCGAGGGCTTCCTCTGCCTCAGAAGACTGAATTGAATGCAACCCAAGCCAAGCCCTACGAAGTCTGCTCCGTTCTATTGCCGACGCCGGAGCCTCTCGATGGCAAGGCGCAAGCTATCCTGCATGCGCAGGATCGCTTCGGCCAAGTTCCCTATTTCATCCCTGGATTTAATCTTTATTTCGGCTCCCAGGTCGCCAACGCTGATCCTTTCGGCAACTTCGGTCAGCTTTTTAAGCGGTGTACCAATCGCCCGGCCTAAGAACCAAGCAATAATGATGACCCCCAGCGCGGTTATTCCCAAAAGAATGTAAGTAAAAATTCCCGTATCCCTCAGAGTCTTAAAGGTTTCACTCCTGTCTTGCTGCATGGCAAGGATCCAACCGTATTTTGTCTCCTTGGCATAGCCTACTCTCATCGTCCCGCGATCATTAAAGTAGATTATTCCGTTTTGCCCCTTCTTAAAAGCGGCGATGAGTGGATATTCAGTTAAATTCGTCTGTTGGATCACATACTCCTCCACTTGATGGGATACCACTTTGCCTTTATCATCCACCAGGAAAGCAAACCCTGTCCTTCCTTGTTTCCATGTAGCCACTAGTTTTGACAGGTCTTCTATCGTTGCAGCCATCGCCATGACACCGATGGTGCTATCGTCTCTCTTGATAGGCACGGCTATGATCAGGGCGGGTTTTTTTGAGGTCTTCCCAACCAGAGTCTGCCAGACCAAATCTTTTCCTGCCATGGTCTCTTTATAATAATCTCTGTCGGAGTAATCCAAGAGAGGATTGTCGTCATTTCGGGCCACATTCATGCCATCCGGTCCTACGGTAAAGACAAGGTACATCCAGGGATATTCCTTCCCAACCGCTTTCAGCAACGGTTCTTGCTTCTCCCTCATCATGGAGATGATATCAGGCATCTTGGCAAGAGCTCTCAGAACCCTGATATTCTTATCGGTCCATTCGTCGACGTTGGCTGCGATATCTGAGGCGGTGAGGGCCATCAGCTTCTCCGTATCAGTCCGTATGCGATAGTCCGTTTGCTTCAAGGTGATCGCTGCAAAAATGCCGAGCGGTACTAAACTGACAATCAGCATGAGGATAATCACTTTTGCCGTCAACCCAAACTTGACTCCTGGGGTTGAAGCTGGTTTAGAAGCTTTCTTATTCTCGGCCCCTTTATCTCTTGGAGAAGAAGGAACTTGCCTTTTATCAATCACCTTGCTTTCCCTTGATCCGGAGAAACTCATGTCTAAACCTCCTTACTTAAAATTTTCTTGTATAAATTCTGTTTGAAGACGGCTCTCTTTTCTTCTCTAAAAATCCTAGGAGCAAGAAGGTCGATTAGTTCTTGCACGCGATGTTTCGGAAAATTTGTGAGGTTGTAACCTAGAGTCGCAAGCGCTTCGTCAATTAACACTTCAGCCATCGGACCCGTAGCCAGGGAGAGTTGATCCGTGAGATAGACAAAAAAGTCCTCCTTCATCATTGGCATAGACTGACTGACCAGTGCTATAATTCCGTGCGTCAATAGTTTCGCAATGATTCCCTTTAATTTCTCCAGTTCTAAGCCCATATTCTTGGCAACCATACCGATGGTTTTCTTGCCGTCCAACTCTTGAATGACGGATAGCATCTCTTTATCGAGGGTGACTTCACCTGGTTCATTTTTGACCGAAAGCTGGAAAACGAGAGGAGAAATGTCGCCGGATAAAGTGTCCAATCTGATCCCCCTGATGGTCTGTTTAAATGATTAAAAACCTAACAATATTAAGATGCTAAGACATAATATTTTATACTGGCTTTTCTAATCTTACTTCTGATCTCGATTTAATTTGATTTTTCCCGTATTTACAGAGTGCAATTTGTATGCCACTCAGTTAATGAGCTTAACATTTTGAAATTATTAACTTATCTATAAATTCCACTTTCTGACCAATCTCCTTAATGCCCAAAATTGTCACTCGTTCTTGCCTTCTCATCCATTCTTATAATTATGACTTCATTGGATTTGTAGTTTTCATTCCCGCCACCGTCTTTCTATTCCAAAAATGATGACGCCGACAACACGTTCTTCCTCTTGGCCACGAGCGAAAGGCCCCACCATGGCACTCTCTTCAATGCATTGGATCTAAAGATATTTGCAAGTTAATAATGAAGCTCCCCGCCCACAGGGCGGGGCTTCCCGGAGAGGAACTTTCGTTCATATTGTGCCCCTTGACCCCCTATCCCGCTTTGGCGGGACGGGGCACGTTCCGGCCAACGTTCTTGAGAGGGGGTCCGATGCACCCTAGCCTGCCTTCTTCCCGCAAGGCGGGACTTCGTGCAGGCAGACGGCGCGCTGAGGGGGAACTTATTGATGATTCATTGGTTAGACTTCAAGTGGAAAGATTCTTCTATGTTTTACGTTGATGGCGGGTTCACTCTTTTCCATCCTGTTCTCGCGCGGCATAATTCCTTGCCTTCCCCTTCTCTGGAAACACGATGAAGAAAAACAGGGGGGGATTCCTGAAGAGTCTCTGTCTGGATGGAGATGGCATCCCCATAGGAAGATTCGGCAAGAAAGTTGACTTCGAAGGTATGAATCTGATGGGTTCGGTTCATCTCAAACGGAGCACTATCCAGGATCCATTCAATGTATTTGATATTGTTCACGTGATGGTGGATATCGATATCTCCGTAACGGACCTCATAAGACTTCTTCGATTTAGGCCGGACAGGGGCAGTAAGCTTTTCAGGCTCTTCGGCAGGAGGAAGATGATCCAACAAAGGCCGGAGATGTCTGAATATAGGCTCAATCTTTTGAGGCCTCCGGCTCTTCACATCAAGAACTAACCAGGCGCTCCCCGCGGTCCCCAATATCTTACCCGTTAAATCAGCGATCGAGAATTGTCGAAGGGCAAAGAGACGGCCTGTCCCTGTCAGCCAGGTCTTTACTTTGATCCGGTCTCCCCAGCGGGGATATTCTTCCATCCGAACGGAAAGACGGGATAATACCCAAAAACATTGTTGCCCCATCAGATCGGAATAACCCACCCCCAAGTGATCGGCATGATGCCAGGCGGTTTCCTGCATGAAACTCCAAAGGATGGGCAGGAACACTTCATTCTTCGTATCCACCTCATAAAATGAGATCGAATACTCATCTTCCCAACTTGCTTTCATCAAAGCACTCTCAGACATCCTCCGGCCTGCGCCTATCCCTCTCGGCGGCTTGATTTCATGAACCGTCTGACCAGGTCCTCTTTCATGGTCTTTCCCATCCGATTTCTCGGGAGCTCTTTTAAGAATATGAACTCCTTTGGGCATTTCCAGTCTGAAAGGTATCCCTTACAGAATTTTTTTATTTCATCAATGGCGGGTTCCGCACCAGGTTTTAACACAATCCCAGCTACCACTTTCTCTCCCCATTTCTCATCTGGGACCCCTACCACACAGGACTCGGATATTCCCGGGTGCCGGTCGAGGACGGATTCCACCTCCTTGGGTGAGATATTTTCTCCCCCGGAGATAATGATGTGTTTCAAACGATCCGTGATATAGTAGTATCCTTCCTCGTCCTTCTTGCCAAGATCGCCGGTACGAAACCATCCATTTACAAAGGCGGCTCCCGTCTCCTGGGGGTTTCCCCAATAACCCGGGGTAACGTTAGGCCCTTTTAACCAGATTTCTCCCGCCTTGCCTGCGCTCAAGTCTTTGAAGTTCTCCGGGTCTGCAATTCTGACTTCTACGCCGGGAAGCGGAAGGCCAATGGAGCCGGGTTTCTTCTTACCCCTGAGGGGATTAGAAAAATTCATTCCTGTTTCCGACATTCCCTCTCTCTCCAAAGGCTCCTTCCCAAAAATCTTCCTGATCCTCTCAAATTCTCTCGGCGGCAGTGGGGCAGAACCCGAAGCCAGCAGCCGAAGATGGGCAAAATCTCGGTTTTCTTTTTCCAATCCGCCCGTCATCTTTACATACATGGTCGGGACACCCATGAACATCGTGCAAGCCAGTTCTCCTTCCCGTTGGGAGAGAATATCATTGACATGCTCGCTGGAGAACTCATCCAGCATCACTGTCTTGGAACCGGCGATTAACGAAGTGTGGAGGGCAAAACACAAGCCGTGAATATGAAAGAGCGGAAGGGCGTGGCAGAGAACATCTCTCTCGGAGATCTCCCAAATCTGGATGATATTCCGGGCATCGTGGATCAGATTCTGCTGGGTGAGAACCGCTCCCTTGGGTTGACCGGTCGTTCCCGAGGTGTAGATGAGGAGAGCAGGATCGTGGAAGTTTCCCCCAAGAGAAGTTGTCCAGGGAAGAGAGGATGGAAATAATTTCTCTTCCGAGAAAGGGGATTCCGTATCAACACACAGGATCCGCCCTTTAGCGTCAAGAGTCCGAACGACTCCTTCCTCCTTCTTTCCCACAACGATGACCTTTGCACCCGTATCCTTTAAGAAATAAGCCACCTCATCTCTTTTAAATCCCGGGTTTAGGATCACGGAGACTGCTCCGGTCTTTTGGACCCCGAGGTGTATCATCACTGCCTCGACGCTCTTGGGCATATAGAGGATGACCCGATCCCCTTTCTCAAGCCCCATCCCCTTCAGGCCGCTTGCGACCCGATCAGAAATCCTCTTAAGGGAAAAGTAGGTCACCCGGCTTTCTATGCTCCCTTTTCTCAGAAAAAGGATGGCTTCCTTTTGGCCCAGCCGGAGTGCAGTTTGATCAAAAAGGAAGCTTAACGTCTCAATCACGTTCACTTTCTCCATCTCACCGATGTAGAACTTCATAACAAAACTCCAAGCTGGGTGTCAAATTCCTAGCCCTGGAATGCGAATGAGCAACAACGAATTCAAATACGACTTTCTGGAGACTTGAAGTCATCAATAATTGCAGCTGGTAAAAATAATTTTTCCACTTAAAGGCTCCTTAAGAATAATTTCGTTTCAAACTTATAAGGATCTGAAAACTGATTAGAATTATCTTTTTTGAACAGAAGCTTTGAAATACTCCGTGTTTTGGCACTTTGGTTGCATAGGATTTTACCATCTCAGTCAAACCATATTCCTTCTCCTTTAGAATCCCAACTACCTGAAATTTAATTATATTAAACACTTACTGCCAAAAATTGAATTCTGTCATTCTTCGGCACCTTATATGCACTATAGGATGCCAGAATGGCTCAAACATTACTCGGTGACCTTTCAAAGTCTAGGTTCTTTGATATCCTCAAGCCATTATTGAGCTCGAGGGCGAACGGTAAGCTTCTCATAAAAGGCAAAGAGGATGCTGAGCTTTACTTATCCGACGGAATGATCGTTCATGCAAGGACTTCATACTCCCTCGGACAAAATGCTTTTTTTATGATCATGAGTTGGGAAACGGGAAGAATTTTATATGATTCTGATGCGGGTCCTCAGGAAAAAACCATTGACGTCCCGACGGAGCAATTGCTCCTCAACTGGTCCTACAAAAAACACCATTTCGAAAAAATCAGGGAGGTGATCCCCTCAAAAGATCTCATTTTCCGTCTTTCTTTGTTAAAGAACGCCGGGGATAAGAGTGTCAGCGCTGATCATTGGAATGTGCTGGCCCTGTGCAACGGGGGAAGGACTGTTTCAGAAATGATAAATCTCCTCAAGTGGGATGAATTTAAAACGTTGGATACGATCTATCAGCTTGTTCAATCAGGTCTCATAGAAAAAGCCGAGGTGCAAAAAACTCTTATCAAAAAACCAATCGGCAAGGATTTTTTCCGAAAACTCGAAAGTGAATTGAGAAATGTGCTAGGCCCAATCTCTCCTCTCGTCATCCAAAAAAGACTCACCGAGGTCGGAGAAACCGAGGATTCTTTTCCTTCCGACCTTGCCCTATCCTTCATCAAAGCGGTGGGTGAAGAAATCCCTGACGAGCAGGCAAGGGAACAATTTAGAAAAGAGGCAGTCAAGTTTTTCTCGACTGGGAAACAATGATCCGAGACGACCCAATCCCAAAAAATCTGAGAAGGCTCGTGAGACCCGTTTTAGAGTCTCGTAAGGGACTGAATCAATTTTAAGGAGGACTCCCATGTTTAAGAGTTTTAGGTTGAGAAAAAGGTTTATGGTCATTTTGCTTCTGATCTTTGTATTATCCCTCCCGTTATTAGCTGTCAGTTCTTATTACGTACTGAAAAGGAATGTCGATCGGGAGGTCTACGAAAACGCAAGAGTCTTTCTCTATACCATGGAGTCGATCAGAAAGCATTATGGGGACGTCACGCGGCCGGCGGTATCGAAGGAGCTCCCTGACAAGTTTCTTGTCGAAGCCATGTCCACCTCCTTCAATGCCAGAGGCGTCGCAGAGCGGGTCAGGAAAGAGTTCCCACAGTATATCTTTAAACATGCTTCGCTGAATCCACGGAACCCAATCAACAAAGCGGACAAATTTGAAGAGGGGATTATCTCGAAATTTAGGGCAAACAAAACCTTAAAGGAATCCAACGGGTTTGTTAAAAAGGAATCGGGGGAATACTTTTACGTTTCCAGGCCCATCACCACCAAGGAGGATTGTCTCAGGTGCCACGGGGCCCCGACAGATGCTCCGATGGAAGTGATTGACAAATATGGTAACACCGCCGCCTTTGGCTGGAAAAATGACGAGATGGTCGCCTCTCTGATGGCATACGTTCCCAGCACGATTGCAGTACAAAATGCAACCAAAGCTCTCATCCTGTTTGTATCTTTTTACGGCGGGATCTTCTTCTTGCTCTTTATCCTGATCGATAAAGCAATTGTCGGGAGCATCATTAAGCCTATTGAGGAATTAGCAGACGTGGCCCAGGACATCAGTCTTGGCAAATTCGAACGGAACTTTGTCGTTAAAACCAAAGATGAGATGAAGACCCTTGCAGACGCCTTTACAAGGATGAAACTTAGCCTCATCAAAGCGTTTGACATGATAAAGAAAAAGTGACCCATGAGTTCTTAAGGAAGGAGGCGGGGAGGCATCCAGGTAAGGAACGTACGGAGCAATACTGACCGTTCCGCGCGGGTGATCAATCAATTGACTGAACAGGCTAAACGAGATTAGGTGAGCCTCGAAAAATCAGCTATCTGTAAGAAAAGCTTGCCGATCTCGTCTAATAGGGCAAGCCTGTTATTCCGGATTGCCTCATCTTCAACCATCACCATGACCCCATCAAAGAATTCATCAATCGGTTTCTTCATCCGAGTCATCTCGAGGAGGGCAGTCGGATAGTCTCTTTTTTTAAGAAGAGAATCGATTTTTTCTTTCGCCTCGAGAAAAGATCGATAAAGGTTTTGCTCCGCAGGTTCCGCAAAGAGGGACGGGGCGACTCGTCCTTTTGGAGGAGACCCCTTCAAGATATTCATCGCCCGTTTAAAAGCAATCACAATCGATTCAAAATCCTTCCATTCCCTTGCCTTCTGTAAAGCATCGATTCTGCCCTGAACATCCGGTAGCTCATCGAATGAAACCGTGAGGACCGCCTCCGTCACATCGAAGGGGACCTTTCTCTCCAGCAAGAAATTTTGATATCGGACTCGAAAGAAATCGAGAACGCCGTTTCTTACTTCCTCGACGGTCCGCTCCATCTTCTCCTTCAACTGTTTCTCACTTTCTTCAATTAATTCTCTCAGAGAAAAGGGATATTTTTTCTCAACGGTGATCCGGATGATTCCCAGAGCTTGTCGCCTTAGCCCGAAAGGATCGGCTGTTCCCGTGGGCACGAGTCCCACTCCAAAGCAACCCACGATGGTATCCATTTTGTCAGCAATGCTGACGATATCTCCTACGGGGCCGGAAGGCAGCCTGTCTCCCGCAAAGCCCGGCAGGTAGTGCTCATAGATCGCCTCCGAGACTTCCGGTCTTTCTTTGGCCAAACGGGCATACTCCCTCCCCACAATTCCCTGAAGTTTGGGAAACTCGCCGACCATTCCTGTCACCAAGTCGGCTTTGCATAAGTGCGAGGCTCTTTCAACTGCTTCGCGAAGTTGGGGATCAATTCTTCGTACCATCCATAATGCCAGTTGCTTAAAGCGCATCATCTTCTCATAAGAAGTCCCCAGCTTGGCTTGAAAAACAACTTTCTTCAATTGTTCCACCCTTGTGTCGAGAGGAATCTTCAGATCGTCCTCAAAGAAAAAAGCCGCATCCGAAAGCCTGGCCCGGAGAACTCTTTCGTTCCCCTTCACCACCACTTCTCGACTTCTCGGCTGAATATTACTGATGCAGACGAAATGAGGAAGCAACTCTCCATGGTCATCCGCCACGGGGAAATATCTTTGGTGCTCCTTCATCGAATGGATGAGAATCTCCCGGGGAAGCGAAAGAAATTTCTCGTCAAAGGTCCCGCACAAGGCCACCGGATACTCCACCAGAAAATTGACCTCATCGAGGAGATCCTCATCGCTCAGGATCCTTCCTGAAACTCCGGCCCCTTCTCGAATCATCTCTTCCTCAATCCTCTTCTTCCGCTCCATAGGATCAACAATCGTGAAGGCTTCTCTTGTCTTTTGAAGATAGGATTGAAAATCTTTGACGGGAATGGGACCGGAGTGCATGAAACGATGGCCGTAAGTGCTATTTCCACTTCGGATATTCCCCACCTCGAAAGGAATCACTTCTCCGCCGAAGAGGGCTAATACCCAGTGAATAGGCCTGGCAAACCGAATCGGGACGTCTGCCCAGCGCATCGATTTCTGAAACGGAATGGAAAGTATCCATTTGGGAAGGAAAGAGGAGAGGAGCTCAGCGGTCGGTCTCCCCTGTTCCTTTCTGACAGCACACACATACTCGCCTTTCTCGGTTTGAACCAGCGTCAGGGATTCAACGGGAACGGACTGACCTTTGGCAAAACCAATGGCCGCTTTCGTCGGATTCCCTTTCGCATCAAAGGCAGCCTGTTTCGAAGGACCTATCTTTTTGGATTCTTCGTCTCTCTGTTTTTCGGAGACAGCCTCAATCACCAGAACGAGGCGCCTCGGAGTCCCAAAAGTCTTTATCCCACTAAAATCAACCCGGTTTGCCTCCAGCTCTCTTCGGGCGATTCTCTCCAAATCGATCAAGGCCTGCGGAACAAACCCGGCCGGAATCTCCTCTGCACCGATTTCCAAAAGAAGTTCTTTCATGAATTAGTCCTTGCTCATTGGTCAAGATTTGTAGCGCCCTCATTTATTGAGGGCGACTGTTTTCGTCGGCACCTGCCAGCAGGCAGGAATGCCGACGCCACGTTTCTATTTGCGCTTTAACAACGGAAACCCCATCTCTTCTCTCTGTTTAAGATACCCTTCCGCGCACAGCCTTGCCAGCGTCCTGACCCTCAAGATATACCCTACCCGTTCGGTCACGCTGATCGCTCCCCGCGCATCGAGAAGGTTGAACACATGCGAGGTCTTCAAGCAATAGTCGTAAGCCGGAAGGATCAGCCCCTTTTCAACCAACTTCTTCGACTCCTCTTCAAACATCTCAAAGAGACGGAAGAGCATCTCCACGTTGGCTTCCTCGAAATTGTATCGTGAGAATTCAACTTCACTCTGGTGGTGAACGTCTCCATATTTTACTCCCTTCAGCCATTCCAGGTCATAGACATTATCCACCCCCTGAAGATACATGGCGATTCTTTCGGTCCCGTAGGTGATCTCCACCGGGATGGGACTCAGTTCGATACCACCCACCTGTTGGAAATAGGTGAATTGGGTGATCTCCATGCCATCCAGCCAGACCTCCCAGCCTAGCCCCCACGCCCCCAGTGTCGGGGATTCCCAATCATCCTCGACGAACCGGATGTCATGGTCAAGGGGATCGATTCCAAAGGCCTTTAAGCTATTGAGATAGATGTCTTGAATATCAAGAGGAGACGGCTTGATGATTACCTGATATTGATAATAATGCTGAAGTCGGTTCGGATTCTCACCGTATCGGCCGTCAGTCGGGCGGCGAGAGGGCTCCACATAGGCCACTCTCCACGGTTCAGGACCCAAGGACCTGAGAAAGGTAGCCGGATGAAAGGTCCCGGCCCCCACCTCGGTGTCATAGGGCTGTTGAATGACACACCCCTGATCCGCCCAGAATCGCTCCAAGGCAAAAATCAATTCCTGAAAATTCATCATGCCCCCCGTCATTGGCTGATAGCCAATGGCTAATAGCTTATAGCTCCTGGCCACCTGCCACCGGTTTTTGCCAAGAGGTGATGCCCTATGTCATTTTCCGTCTTACGGAGTAGGGTTTAGCACTTTTGAGTTTCGGATGTCAACCCGGTACGAATCCCCCCCTCCCCCCTTTGCTAAAGGGGGAAGATGAAGGGATTAGGGCTAATGTCTTCAGCGATTTCAATTCCTTTCCCAATTGGTAACTGATAAATCTGGGCAGAATCTCTCGACTCTCGGACAGGGACTGCTGGGTGAATTTCAACCTTTGAATCTTGGGCAATTCCATCTGGGCGACCTTCTCTATTAATCTGGCCGTTCCTAAGGAGAAAGGGATAAGGTTATTCCACACCGTCGAGCACTTTTCACATACCAAAGCCCCTTTTTCAAGTGAGAAAAAAACTCCCGGAATCTCTTTCAAATCCTCCCAATCTCGCTTACATAGATTGCATCTTCCCATATTGGGCTGGTAGCCGAAGAGAGAGAGCATCCGGATCTCAAACAGTCTCAATTGCTCCTCCTGTGGGTCCATTTCTTCAAGATCCGATAAGAAGGAAAGAAGCAGTTCGAAGACCTCTCGATTCCCTTCCCGTTCTCCGGCCATCTCGTTCGCTAATTCAAGATAATAGTTTCCGTAAACAATTTTCTTGAGGTCCTCCCTAATTCTTGGGAAAGAGTGAAGGATATCACAACTCTCAGCCCTCACCAACCCCATCCCTCCTTTATCGAAAAACATGAGGCGAAGGTGGGAAAAAAGACCCAGGGCATTTTGGAATCGCTTCCGGCTCCTCCTCGCCCCCTTGGCAATTCCTTTCAGCTTTCCGAAGTCTTTAGTGAAGAAGGTAACGATCTTATCGGACTCCCCGTAGTTTGTCGATCGAATGACAATAGCATTTGTCTTAAAGAGAGGCATAAGAGAACCAAATTAAACGAGAAAATTGAGCCAGGCGTCCCGACGGTACCCATCCGAAACAGATTTCCAAACACGAGAAAAGTTCAAATGTCAAAATCCAAATGACAAATGAATGCCAAAATGATTCAATGTCAAGGTCTTTCTTCTTTGCCAAATTTTCTCATTTGAGCTTTGGATTTTATTTGAACTTGGAGCTTTAACATTTGACATTTTCATTCAGCTATTTCTGATTTCGGCATTCGAGTTCACTCTCCCAATCACATTCTGACCAAATCTATTTTCGGCTGGGTCCCTCTCCACCCGATGCCGGGGCTCAGGGTCCCTGCATCTTGATGACTTCTGTCCCGGGTGGAGTGGCGAATTGGAAGAAGGATTGGGAAACGCCTACATTCGTCCTAATATTTATGAAACGGGTTCGAGTCAAATTTCCTAACCCGTCGAAGACATCGGCCTGAAGAACGATGTAGCTCTTTTTATCAACCGTCAAAACCAGCTTCGACAACGTTGAAATGGTTTCTTTAGGGACCAACTCGATGACATAGTTGTCCTCTTTCTGAGAGACGGATTCATTCAGATTGAGAAAGTTGAAATCCCGGCTGAGGTTTCCCTCTCCAGCCAAGAAAGCCAGGGGTGTTCTCTCTTTGAGGACGCTTGAAACATCGGAAACGAGGACCTGCTTCTCTTCGGGCTGATAGTACCAGAGCTTGTGACCATCCGAAACAAGCTTCTGGTTTGGAACCGTATAATCCCACCGCATCATTCCTTTTTTCTTGAAATAGACCTTTCCCTCCCCTCGGCTCGACTGTCTGATCCCCTTGCCCAGATACTCCTGAATAAAATTGGCTTCAAAGTCGTTTGTCTTTTCGTACCGGTTCTGAATTTCGTTCAATACCTCTTGCCCGGTTATGCAAAAAACCATTGTATGGAAGACCAGATGAATTAGCATCACCGCAAAAACACTCAGCAGAAATATTTTTCTCATTCTCGTCAACCTCTTGCTTTCCCCCTCATGACGATGAACGATAAACCATGACAATGAACTTTCTCATCGTGGATCCATCATTGTCCATCGTCTATCGTCCACCGTTCACGGTTCAATCTTTTTCACCAGTACCTCTCTGGCCTTGACCCCATCGGAAGGCCCCACGACTCCTTCCTCCTCCATCTTCTCGACGATACGGGCCGCCCGGTTATAACCGATCCGAAATCGCCTTTGGATGAGGGAGATGGAAGCCTGCCCAATCTCGGCGACGAAGGCCACGGCCTCATCGTACTTCTCGTCGTATTCCGCCTCCTCTCCTCCTGCGGCCTCTTTGTCTTTTTTCACCTCGGCAAGAACCGAAGGATCCAGATAAGAAGGCTTCCCTTGTTTTTTCCAGAATTCAACAATCCGTTTGATCTCCGGGCTTGAGACAAACGCCCCGTGAAGACGCGTCAGCTTCGAGCTTCCGGGCGGAAGGAAGAGCATATCCCCGGCTCCCAGAAGGTGTTCTGCGCCAATGGTGTCCAGAATGGTTCGAGAGTCCACTTTCGAGGTTACCTGAAACGAAATCCGCGCAGGGAAGTTTGCTTTAATAATCCCGGTGAGCACATCCACAGAAGGCCGCTGGGTCGCAAGCAGGAGATGGATGCCCACTGCCCGTGCCATCTGGGCGAGCCGTGTGATCGATTCCTCCACGTCCTTCGAAGAGGTCATCATCAGGTCTGCCAATTCATCGATGACCACCATAATATAAGCGAGTCTTTCCATGGGTTCCGTCACCTTCTCCTCGCCTCCCTCTAAAACATCCCCTTTCCGTTTATAAACTTTCCTTTTCTCTCTCAGTTCCTTCTCCATCCTTTGATTGTAATGCTCAATATTTCTTACCCCTTTTTCAGCTAAAACTGTATATCGCCGTTCCATCTCTTCCACCAGCCACCGGAGGGCGGCGGCTGCCTTTTTCGGATGGGTCACCACGGGCAGAAGCAAATGCGGGATACCTTCATAATCGGAGAGCTCCAACATCTTGGGGTCAATCATCAGGAACCGAACCTCGTCCGGAGTGGCTTTGAAGAGAATGCTGCAAATCATGGCATTGATGGAAACGCTTTTACCGGACCCTGTTGATCCGGCGACCAAGAGATGGGGCATTCTGGCAAGATCGACGACAAAGGACTCTCCTGAAATATCCTTCCCCAGTCCAAAAGAGAGTTTCGATTTAAACGCCCGGAACGGATCGGAATCGATGATCTCTTTGAGATAGACCGTCTCCCTGTTTTTGTTTGGAACTTCAATGCCCACGACCGCTTTGCCGGGAATGGGGGCGACGATACGAATCGACAGGGCACTCAGGGCCAGGGCTAGGTCATCCGCCAAGTTGACGATCCGGCTGACTTTCACGCCAGGAGCCGGCTCGAATTCATAGACCGTGATCACGGGACCGGGCCTCACCTCGACCACCTTCCCTTCCACTCCGTAATCCAGAAGCTTCTTCTCCAGGATACGGGAATTCATGATCAAACTCTCCCGGTCAACCTTCTGCCTCTTTTCTACCTCGGCTTCGAGCAAAGAAATGGGGGGAAGTTGAAACGCTTTTGAGGATTCTAAGAATTCAAACGCCTCTTGTTTCATCTCCTCCTCTCTTTTCGAAGGGAGGGAGGGTTTTTCTATGACGACTGTCGGAGAAACCTCTTTGGTTTCCTTCTTCTCCTGCCTCTGCTTCACCAATTTCTTCTCTCTCTCTGCCCTCTCCTTTCTAACCATTTTGAACGTCATGATCTTTTCAATCAGTTTTTGACCCACCTCTCCCAAATGTTTGACGAGAGAGATGAAGGAGATCCCTGTCCCCAGAACGAACGAAAGGATCAAAATCACCAGCAAAAGGACGGTGGCTCCCGGACGGTTGAAATACCGGACAAGATTTCTCGAAAAAATCTCTCCGATAAACCCTCCCATCAAAAGGTCCTGGCTAGAGATGCGGACCGGACTCAACCATAAACCAAAGAAGGAAGAAGTGCTGATGAGCATGACCACCCAACCGGCTATTTTCAGGGACAAGTATTTCCACTCCCACCTGAGAATAAAACCAATGGCAAAGAAAACCAGAACGAAGGAAATCAAAAAAGAGGGAAAACC
>Ga0316600_10000843_pt1 | contig 14302 bp, 14 predicted proteins | sample OWC_soil_day5_CT_FD_207652 | JGI IMG/M metagenome (GOLD analysis project Ga0316600, IMG submission 207652) | Wetland soil microbial communities from Old Woman Creek delta, Ohio, United States - OWC_soil_day5_CT | ecosystem: Environmental > Terrestrial > Soil > Wetlands | place: USA: Ohio... | reverse complement strand
TACTCGATCCCGATGCGCGAGATGCTCGCGCTCCAGCCGCGTTTCCACCGGCGCGCCGGCCGCAAGGCGCTGGCCTTGCTGACGCATCCGCGTTTTCGCGCCGCCTACGACTTCCTGCTCCTGCGGGCCGAGGCAGGCGCGGAGGATCCCGAGCTGGCCCGGTGGTGGACGGAGATCCAGGAGTTGCCGCAGGAGGCGCGCGTGGAGCGCGTCGAGGCGCTGCAGCCCGAACCCGGCCAGCCGGACGGGTCGAAGCGCCGTCGCCGGCGCGGGGGCCGCCGTCGCGGCGGCTCGCAGCCGCCGGCCTGAGCGCCATGCTCCGCTGGCGGCCGGCCTACGTCGCGCTCGGCAGCAACCTCGGCCAGCCGGCCACGCAGGTTCGCGATGCCCTGGACCGGCTGGCTTCACTGTCGTCGACCCTCCTGGTCGCGCGTTCGCGGCTGTGGGCCACGCCGCCGATGGGTCCGCCGGGACAGCCGGACTACGTCAATGCCGTCGCCGGGCTCCTGACACGGCTCGGTCCGCGGGAGCTCCTCGGCGAACTGCAGGCCGTCGAGCGGGCGATGGGCCGGTCCCGGCCGCCGCTGCGCTGGGGTCCGCGGCTCATCGACCTCGACCTGCTGGCCTGCGGCGCGGAGACGGTGGCAGAGCCGGGCCTCAGCCTGCCGCACCCGGGCCTGCACCAGCGCGATTTCGTCCTGTATCCTCTGGCGGAAATCGCGCCCCAGCTCTGGATCCCTGGCAGGGGCAGGGTCTCGACCCTGGCGGGCGCGGTCGAGAACCGTGGATCGGTGGCGCTGGGCGAGTGAGCAAGGCGTGAACGACAAGTCTTCCGGGGAGTGGCCTCACCGTCTCGTGGTCGTCGAGGGGCCGATCGGCGTCGGCAAGACCACGCTGGCGCGCAAGCTCGCGGCCTCGGTCGGCGCGGAATCGGTGCTCGAGCAGGCGGACGAGAACCCGTTCCTCGAGCGCTTCTACAAGAACCCGCGCGCAGCCGCCTTTCCGACCCAGCTCTTCTTCCTGTTCCAGCGCGCGCGGCAGCTGCAGGAACTCAGGCAGCAGGACATGTTCGCCCCGGTGCGGGTGGCCGACTACCTGCTCGACAAGGACCGGTTGTTCGCGCGCATCACGCTCGACGACGAGGAATATGCGCTCTACGAACAGGTCTACGGGCGCCTGTCGCTGGACGCGCCACGGCCCGACCTGGTGGTGTTCCTGCAGGCTCCGGTGGACGTGCTGATGGAGCGCATCGCGCGCCGCGGCATCCGCTACGAGAAGTACATCGAGGCGGCGTACCTGGAGAAGCTGATCGACGCCTACACGCGCTACTTCCACCAGTACACGGCGTCGCCGCTGCTGATCGTCAACGCGGCGGCGATCGACCCGGTCAGCGACTCGCGCGACTACGAGGAACTGCTCGACGCGATCAGGCGGACGCGCATGGGCCGCCACTACTTCAACCCGCTGAAGACCTGATCACGTCGCGCTAGACTGTGGCGCCAGCGCCGGCGATCCGCCCGGCGGCCAGGACAACCATGTACACCCAGCTCGAGCAACGCTACTCGCCGCGGCCGCCCGTCAACCTCGGCACCCTGCAGCGCATGAAGTCCGAGGGCGAGAAGATCGCGTGGCTCACGGCCTACGACGCCAGCTTCGCGATGCTGGTGGACCTGGCCGGCGTGGACGTCGTGCTGGTCGGCGACTCGCTCGGCATGGTGGTCCAGGGCCACGAGACGACCGTGCCGGTGACCATGGACGACATGGTCTACCACTGCAAGGCGGTCGCCCGCGGGCTCGCCCGGCCTTTCATGGTCGCCGACATGCCCTTCATGAGCTACGCGACCCGGGAGCAGGCGCTCGACAACGCGGTCCGCCTGATGCAGGAGGGCGGCGCCAAGATGGTCAAGCTGGAGAGCGGCAGCGGGCAGCTCGGCATCGTCGAGTTCCTCGCCAACCACGACATCCCGGTCTGCGCACACATCGGCCTGCGCCCGCAGTCGGTTCACAAGGTCGGCGGCTTCCGCGTGCAGGGCCGCGAGGCGGCCGCGGCGGAGCAGATGGTCCGCGACGCGTCCGCCCTGCAGAACGCGGGTGCCGACATCGTGCTTCTCGAGTGCGTCCCGGCCGGGCTCGGCGCGGAGATCACCCGCACGCTCGACGTGCCGGTCATCGGCATCGGTGCCGGGCCCGACGTGGACGGGCAGGTGCTGGTTCTCTACGACATCCTCGACCTGACGACGGGGCGCAAGCCGCGCTTCACGAAGAACTTCATGGAGGGCGCGGCGAGCCCGCTCGCGGCGCTCGAGGCCTATGTCCGGGCGGTGAAGGACCGGTCCTATCCGGCACCCGAGCACTGCTTCTGAGGCCGGGATGCAGACGCTCGATCGCATCGACGCCGTGCGTCGCCTGGTCGCCGGCCGCCGCCGCGACGGCGTGTCCGTGGCGCTGGTGCCGACGATGGGCAACCTCCACGAGGGCCACCTGAGCCTGGTGCGGGTGGCGCGCTCCCGCGCCGGTTGCGTGATCGCCTCGGTCTTCGTCAACCCGCTGCAGTTCGGCCCGGGGGAGGACTTCGATCGCTACCCGCGCAGCTTCGCACGCGACTGCGAGCTGCTGGCGGCGGAGGGCGTCGAGGTGGTCTTCGCGCCGACGGTGGCGGAGATGTACCCCGCGGGACCTGCGCAGCAGACCCTGGTCGAGGTTCCCGCGTTCTCGGGCATGCTCGAGGGGCAGCGCCGGCCGGGCCACTTCGCCGGCGTGGCGACGGTGGTGACCAAGCTGTTCAACATCGTCGCCCCCGACGCGGCGGTCTTCGGCGAGAAGGACTTCCAGCAACTGGCGGTCATCCGCCGCCTGGTGCGCGACCTGTGCCTGCCGATCGACATCATCGGCGCGCCGATCGTGCGCGACCCGGACGGGCTCGCGCTGTCCTCCCGCAACCAGTACCTCTCGCCGGCTGAGCGCCGCCTCGCGCCCGGATTGCATCAGGCTCTCGACGCCGCCCGCCGGCGCGTTGAAGCGGGCGACCGGTCCTGGGCGGCCATCGAGGCGGAGGCCTGCGCGGTCCTCGAGGCCGTCGGCTTCGAACCCGACTACGTGGCCGTGCGCCGTGCCCTGGACCTGCTGCCGCCGGACGGCGCGGACGCGGCCGCCGACCTCGTGGTGCTCGGCGCGGCGCGCCTCGGGCGGACGCGGCTGATCGACAACCTGCGGGCGGGCTAGATCAGGCGTGCTGCGCGAGCGCCCAGGCCACGTGCTCGCGGACGATGGCGTCGGAGTCGTCGCGCCGCGCTGCCAGCGCCCCGCGCACTTCCGGCGAGGCGGGCGCGTTGCCGAGCGCGACGGCGAGGTTGCGCAAGAAGCGGCGATAGCCCAGGCGCCGCAGCGCACTGCCCTCGGTCCGCGCGAGGTACTCGGCCTCGCTCCAGGCGAACAACTCGACGAGCGCCGGCCCGTCGAGGCCGTTGCGCGCGCGAAATCCCGGGTCGCTCGCCACCTGCGCGAACTTGTTCCACGGGCAGGCCAGCTGGCAGTCGTCGCAGCCGAAGACGCGGTTGCCCAGCGCCGCGCGCAGCGGCTCGGGAATCGGGCCATGGTGCTCGATGGTGAGGTAGGAGATGCACAGCCTCGCGTCGAGCTGGTAGGGAGCGGTGATGGCGCCGGTCGGGCAGGCCGTGATGCAGGCGGTGCAGCTGCCGCAATGATCCGTCGCGGGCGTGTCCACCGGCAGCGGCAGGTCGGTGTAGAGCTCGCCCAGCACGAACTGCGAGCCGGCGCGCACATTGATCAGGTTCGTGTGCTTGCCGATCCAGCCGAGGCCGGCATCGCGGGCCAGGGGCTTCTCCATGACCGGACCCGAGTCGACGAACGCGCGGTAGCCGAACGGGCCGATCTCGGCGACCAGGGCCGAGGCCAGCTTCTGCAGCCGCCCGCGGACGATGTGGTGATAGTCGCGGCCGAGCGCGTAGCGGGCCACATAGGCCCGCGTCGGATCACCGAGGACGGTTTCGGCCGGCACGGCCTCGGGCGCGAAGCAGTCCATGCGCAGGCTGATCACCCGCACCGTTCCCGGAACCAGCTCGGCGGGCCGGCTGCGCCGCGTCCCGTGCCGCTCCATGAACTCCATGCCGCCGTGGCGTCCCTCGGCGAGCCACTGCCGCAGGCGGCCCTCGTCCGCGGCGAGGTCCACGCCGGAGACGCCGAGCTGCTGGAACCCGTAGCTAGTCGCGAGTTCGCGCAGCCGTGACTTGATGCGGAGCAGCTCAGCCTGTGGGATGTCTTGCGCCATACCGTGGGACGGGTCGCGGGGCTGCGCCAGTATAATCAGCCGCATGAACGCGCTGCCCGCGTCCGTCTACACCGCCGCGCAGGTGCGCGCGATGGATGCCCATGCGATCGGGCAGCTCGGTATCCCGGGATACGTGCTGATGTGCCGTGCGGGCGAGGCCGCGCTCGGGTTGCTCGGCGAGGCCTGGCCCGATGCGCGCGAACTGCTCGTGCTGTGCGGGGCCGGCAACAACGCCGGAGACGGCTATGTCATGGCACGGCTCGCACGGCAGGCCGGATGGCGCGTCACCGTGTCGGCGCTGACGGACCCGGCGGCCCTGCGCGGCGATGCCGCACAGGCCTGGCGGGACTTCGCCGCGGCCGGCGGGCAGCACCGGCCGTTCGATCCGGCGCTGCTGCAGGCGCCCTCGGTCGTCGTGGACGCGCTTTTCGGCACCGGCCTCGATCGCGACGTCGGCGGCGCCTGCGCGGACTGCATCGCGGCGTTGAACGCCTGTGGCAAGCCGGTGCTGTCGCTCGACCTGCCGTCGGGCCTGCACGCCGATTCCGGTGCCGTGATGGGAGTCGCGGTGCGGGCAACCCGGACCCTCACTTTCGTCGGCCTCAAGTCCGGGCTGTTCCTGGGCGCCGGCCCGGATCACGTCGGCGCTCTGTCCCTGGCGACGCTGGGACTCACGGTACCGTCCGCGATCGGGGCACCGCTGATGACCCGGATCGGCGCCGTCCAGGTCGCCGAGGCGCTGCCCCGCCGCCGCAAGGCAGCGCACAAGGGTGAGCAGGGTCGCGTCCTGGTCATCGGCGGCGGCGCGGGCATGCCGGGGGCGGCGCGACTCGCGGCCGAGGCGGCGCTGCGGGTCGGCGCGGGGCTGGTCACGGTGGCGACCCTGCCCGCGAACGTGCCAGCCATCGTCTCGGCACGTCCGGAGATCATCTGCCACGGCGTCGAGTCGGAATCCGCGGTCCGCGCGCTGCTGGCGGCGGCCGACGTCGTCGCCGTCGGCCCGGGTCTCGGCCAGTCGGACTGGGCGCGCGGGTTGTTCGAGGCGGCCCTGGCGGCGGGCAAGCCCCTGGTCGTCGATGCCGATGCGCTGAACCTGCTGGCGCGGACCTCCCGGCAAGGTCCCCGGTGGGTGCTGACCCCCCATCCGGGGGAGGCGGCCCGCCTGCTCGGGGTCGAACCGTCGGCGGTGCAGGCCGACCGCCTGGCCGCCATCCAGGCACTGGTCGGGCGCTACGGAGGCGTCACGGTCCTCAAGGGAGCCTGCAGCCTGGTGCTGGGCCCGTCCGGACAGACCTGGCTATGCGATGCCGGCAACCCGGGGATGGCCGTCGCGGGCATGGGCGACGTCCTGACGGGCACCATTGCGGGCCTCGCGGCCCAGTCGCGCGACCTGGAACGTGCGGCGGTGGCCGGCACATGGATCCATGCGCGTGCCGGCGACCTGGCCGCAGCCCGCGGGCAGCGCGGCATGCTGGCTTCGGATCTGATGGAAGCGTTGCGGGCATGCGTGAACCCGGGCTGACCTGCCTCCTGGACGACGTGTCGGCCACCGAGGTGCTTGGGCAGGCCCTGGCCGTTACAATTCCAGAAAATTCGAATGAATTGCTGCTGGCCCTGTCCGGGGAACTGGGCGCGGGCAAGACGACGCTGGCGCGCGCACTGTTGCGCGGGCTTGGGGTACACGGGCCGGTGCGCAGTCCCACCTACACGCTGGTCGAGCCCTACGAGGTTTCGAGGGGCCGCGTGCTGCACTTCGACCTCTATCGCCTGGCCAGCGGCGAGGAACTCGAGTTGATCGGCTACCGCGATCTCCGCGCAGGCAGCCTGCTGTCCATCGTCGAGTGGCCGGAACGCGGCGCCGGGACGCTCGGCCCTCCCGACCTGGCCTGCGACCTGGCGTACGAGGGACCCGGACGGCTGGCCGTGCTGACGCCGGGATCCGCGGTTGGCCGCCGATGGGCCGAGGCGGTCGGGGACGCCTGGCGCCGCCCGCGGCCGGCTTGATTCCGTCAAAATGAGCGAAGCATGAGGAAACAGGCGTATCCTCATGATCCACTTGAAATAATCCTTGCCGCGACGTAGATTGGGGCCCGGTCGGTGCAGCGCTTGCGGGCGGTCATGCGTTTAGTGGTCCTCCTCTTCCTGGGTGCCCTGTCCACGAACGCGGCGGTTGCCGCGCCGGTCGAGGTCAGGGACCTGCGCGTCTGGGCGGGTCCCGACTCGACGCGCGTGGTGCTGGACCTCAGCGGTCCGGCGCGCTACGAGCTGTTCACGCTGACGGGTCCCGAGCGGGTGGTCGTGGACGTCAAGGACGCGCGCGTCGACGCCGGGCGCCTCGATGTGCCTGACGCATCCGGCCTGGTCCGTGCCATCCGCACCGGCGAACAGCCGGACGGAACGCTGAGGATCGTCATCGACCTCGCCGGGCAGGCCCGGGCGAACGGTTTCCTGACGCCCCCCAACGAGGCCTACGGCCACCGGCTCGTCATCGACCTGGCAACCGAGGCGGCGCCGCGACCCGTGATTGCCCCGCATGCGCCGACCGGCGAGCGCGACCTCGTGGTCGCCATCGACGCCGGCCACGGCGGCGAGGATCCCGGCGCCATCGGCAAGTACGGCACGCGCGAGAAGGACGTCGTGCTCAAGGTTGCGCGCCAGCTCGCGGACCGGATCAACGGCGAGCCGGGCATGCGGGCCGTCCTGACGCGCAGCGGCGACTATTTCGTGCCGTTCCGCGAGCGGCTGCGCCGCGCGCGGGCCGCACAGGCCGACCTCTTCGTCTCCATCCATGCAGACGCCTTCATCAACCGCTCGGTGCGCGGCTCGTCGGTCTACGTGCTGTCGACGGGCCGCGCGAGCAGCGAGGCGGCACGGTGGCTGGCCGACCGCGAGAATGCCGCGGACCTCGTCGGCGGGGTGTCGCTCGACGACAAGAGCGACGTGCTCGCCTCGGTCCTGCTCGACCTCTCGCAGAACGCGGTGATCAGCGCGAGCCGGGACGCGGCGGGACGGGTGCTCTCGGAGCTCGACCGCATCGGCGAGCTCAAGAAGACCGAGGTCCAGCACGCGAGCCTGATCGTGCTGACGTCGCCGGACATCCCCTCGATGCTGATCGAGACGGCCTACATCTCGAACCCCGACGAAGAGAAGCGCCTGCGGGACCCCGGCCACCAGTCGCGCCTGGCCTCGGCGATCCACTCCGGCCTGCGCCGCTATTTCTACGACAACCCGCCCCCCGGGACGCGAGTCGCGCAGCTCGCCGCGGCCGAGCGCGGCCGCTCCGTCCCGCAGGTCGTCGCCGCCGGCGGGACCTGAGGGGCCGGCGCGGCAGCCGGCGCGCGCGCCGGCTGCATCTGGGGCAAACTGTCGCCGCCCCGAGACGTCCCCGTTGTGCCGCATGCCGATCCGCCAGCTTCCCGAGAACCTCGTCAACCAGATCGCGGCCGGCGAGGTGGTCGAGCGTCCGGCGTCGGTCGTCAAGGAACTGGTCGAGAACGCACTCGATGCCGGCGCAGGCCGCATCGTCGTGGACCTCGAACGCGGCGGCATCGGGCTGGTGCGGGTGCGCGACGACGGCGCGGGCATCCCCGCGGGCGAAATCGCGCTCGCGCTGTCGCGGCACGCGACCAGCAAGATCGCCTCCCTCGACGACCTCGGGATGATCACCACCCTCGGGTTTCGCGGCGAGGCGCTGCCGTCGATCGCCTCCGTGTCCCGTTTCCGGCTGGCCTCGGCCACGGCCGGCGGTGCCGGGGCGGAAATCGAGCTGGCCGACGGCGTGGCCAGCGCCGTGCGCCCGGCGGCCCATCCGCGCGGGACGACGGTGGAGGTGCGGGACCTCTTCCACAACGTCCCGGCGCGGCGCAAGTTCCTGCGCGCGGAACCGACCGAGTACCAGCATGCGCTGCGCACGTTGTCGAGGCTGGCGATGTCGCAGTTCGGCACCGGGATCACGCTCACCCACAACCGTCGTGAGGTGTTCTCGCTGCCGCCGGCCGCCGGCCGGGCGGAGCGCGAGGAGCGCGTGGCGCGGCTCGTCGGCCCGGATTTCATCGCGCACGCCGTGTACGTCGAGCACGAGTCCGCGGGGCTCCGCCTGCGCGGCTGGCTCGGCCTGCCGACCTACGCCCGCGCCCAGGCCGACCAGCAATACCTGTTCGTGAACGGCCGCATGGTGCGCGACCGCCTGCTCGGCAACGCCGTCCGCCTGGGCTACCAGGACGTCCTGTACGGCGGGCGCCAGCCAGCCTACCTGCTGTACCTCGACATCGATCCCGCGCAGGTGGACGTGAACGCCCATCCGCAGAAGCTCGAGCTTCGCTTCCGCGACGGCCGGCACGTCCACGACTTCGTGTTCCGCAGCATCGAGCGGGCGCTCGCGGCCACGAGACCGCGCGAGTCGTCGGCGGGCGCCGCCTCGGCGGCATGGCTGGGAAGCGCGTCCGCCGCCACCGCGCCCGGGTTGCCGCTGGCGGAGCCGCAGGCGCCCAGAGCGAGTTTCGACTGGCGCGACATCGCGCGCACCGTGCCGCCCGCCGAGGCCGGCGTGCAGCCGGGTTCGGCACCGCCGCTCGGCTACGCCGTGGCGCAGCTGCACGGGCTCTTCATCCTGTCGCAGACGCCGGAGGGCATCGTGCTGGTGGACATGCACGCGGCGCATGAGCGGGTCCTCTACGAGCGGCTGAAGGCCGGGACGGTCTCGGGCGGCGCGCGCCAGGCGCTGCTGGTCCCGGCCGTCCTGGACGTCAGCGCGGAGGAGGCGAGCCTCGCCGAGCAGCACGCGGAACAGCTGGCCGCCGCGGGGCTCGGGGTCGACCGCATCGGTCCCGCGCGGCTGGCCGTGCGCGAGGTGCCGGCGTCGCTCGCCGGCGTCGATGCCGCGGGATTGCTGCGCGACGTGCTCGCTGATCTCGCGGCGGATGCGGCCACGCACCGCATCGTCGAGCGGCAGAACGAGCTGCTCGCCAGCCTCGCCTGCCGCGCCGCGGTGCGCGCGCACCGCAGCATGACCGTGGCCGAGATGAACGCGTTGCTCCGCGAGATGGAGCGCACGGACCGCGCGGACCAGTGCAACCACGGCCGGCCCACCTGGACGCGCATCTCGCTCGACGAGCTCGACCGCCTGTTCCTGCGCGGGCGCTGACCGTGGACGGTCCGGCGATCCTGCTGATGGGCCCGACCGGCGCCGGCAAGACCGACATCGCCGTGGAGCTGGCCGCGAGCCTGCCGGTGGAAGTCGTCAGCGTGGACTCGGCCATGGTCTATCGAGGCATGGACATCGGGACCGCCAAGCCCGACGCGGCCACGCTCGCCCGCGCCCCGCACCACCTCGTCGACATCCTCGATCCCGCCGAGCGCTACTCGGCCGGCCGGTTCCTCGAGGATGCGCGCGCAGCCGTGGCGGGCATCGTCGCGCGCGGCCGGGTCCCGCTGCTGGTCGGCGGCACGATGCTGTACTTCCGCGCGCTGCAGTCGGGGCTGGCCGAGCTGCCGGCGGCCGACCCTGCGATACGCCGCCAGCTCGACGAACGCGCCGGACGCGAAGGCTGGCCGGCCCTGCACGCTGAGCTCAGCCGGCTGGACCCCGAGGCGGCCGCGCGGATCCAGCCCGCCGACCGGCAGCGCATCCAGCGGGCCCTCGAGATCGTGGCCCTCACCGGCCGTCCGGCCAGCGCCCGCCTGCGCCAGCCGCTGCGCACCGGCACCCGGGGCGGCGACCTCAGGATCGTGCTCGCGCCGGCCGACCGCGTCGCCATGGCGCAGCGCATCGAGAAAAGATTCCTGCGGATGATGGAACTCGGCTTCCTCGAAGAGGTTCGAAGGCTCTACGGGCGCGGTGACCTCGGCCCGGATCTGCCCTCGATGCGGTCCGTCGGCTACCGTCAGCTGTGGGAGCACGTGGCCGGCCGTGAGGACCTGGAAGGCGCCGTAGGGCGCGGAATCGTCGCGACGCGGCAGCTGGCCAAGCGGCAGCTGACGTGGCTGCGGGCGGAACCCGGTGCCGAGTGGGTCAACGCGCTTGAAAAGGGCGCGTCCGCCCAGATAAGGGAACGGGCGGTCCGGTGGCTGGACGCGCAGGGTTGAGAACCGGTCTATATGCTACTATTTGACACTTCGCCGACGATTTTTTGGTGCGGCGCGGCAGTTTCAGGCTCCACGGAAGGGCCGGTCTTTTGCCGCTCGATTCGGACAGACAATTCCTAGAAAGAACAAGGAGATAAGAACATGGCCAAAGGTCAGTCGCTGCAGGACCCGTTCCTGAACGCCCTGCGCAAGGAACGCGTCCCGGTGTCGATCTACCTGGTCAACGGCATCAAGCTGCAGGGCCAGATCGATTCCTTTGACCAGTTCGTGGTCCTGCTGCGCAACACCGTCAGCCAGATGGTCTACAAGCACGCCATCTCGACCGTCGTGCCGGCACGGAACGTGCGCCTGCCTTCGTCGGAAGAAGGCGCCAAGGAAGGCGAGGCCGAGTGACCCGATCCGGTCGCCGCGCGGGAGTCCTCATTGTTCGAGCGTCCTGAGGCCGGCGAGCGTGCCGTCCTCGTGCGCCTGGGGCTGGGCGCACCGGTCAGCGGGCAGGATCTCGAGGAGTTCGAGGCCCTCGCCGTGTCCGCCGGCGCGGTTCCCGTCGCCACGGTCACCGGGTCCCGCCGTGTTCCTGAGCCCCGTTATTTCGTCGGCAGCGGCAAGGCGGAGGAGATCCGCGCCGCCGCTGAGGCGAGCGATGCCGAACTGGTGCTGGTCGATCACGCGCTGTCGCCGAGCCAGGAGCGCAACCTCGAAGGCCTCGTCGGCCGCAGGGTCCTGGACCGGGCAGGCCTGATCCTCGATATTTTTGCCCAGCGCGCCCGCAGCGCGGAGGGCAAGCTCGAGGTCGAGCTGGCCCAGCTGCGCCATCTTTCCACCCGGCTGGTGCGGGGCTGGACGCATCTCGAGCGACAGAAGGGCGGCATCGGCCTGCGCGGCCCGGGCGAGACCCAGCTCGAGACCGACCGTCGGCTGCTGGCGAAGCGCATTCGCACCCTGAGCGAGCGCCTGGAGTCCCTGGCCCGCCGCCGCGATACCGGCCGCGCCGTGCGCAAGCGCATCCCGATTCCTGCCGTCGCGCTGGTGGGCTACACCAACGCCGGCAAGTCCACGCTGTTCAATTCCCTGACCGGCAGCGACGCCTACGCCGCGGACCAGCTGTTCGCCACGCTCGACCCTACCGTGCGCCGGCTGCGGCTGCCGCATACGCCGGAGATCGTGCTGGCCGATACGGTCGGCTTCGTGCGCGACCTGCCGCACGAGCTGGTGGCCGCGTTCCGCTCGACGCTGCTCGAGGCCCGCGACGCCGACCTGTTGCTGCACGTGGTGGACGCTTCGGACCCGGAGCGGCTCGACCGCATCGCCCAGGTCGAGGCGGTCCTCGAGAGCATCGGCGCCGGGTCCATTCCGGTGCTGACCGTGTTCAACAAGATCGACCGTATCGGCGCGCCGCCCGCCATCGAGCGTGACGCGAGCGGACAGGCGGTGCGCGTCTGGGCAAGCGCCGTGAACGGCCAGGGCCTGGACCTGCTGAAGGGCTGCCTGCACGAGCGCTTCGGCGCGATGGTGCGGCGCTTCTCGCTGGCCCTGGCGCCCTCCGAGGGACGTACGCGCGCGCGCCTGTACCGCGACGGCCTCATCCGGCAGGACCATGCGCGCGAGCAGGGCGGCTGGTTGCTCGAGGTCGAGGCGTCAAAGCCCGAGCTCGAGGCCCTCTGCGGCAGCGAGGGGATCGACTTCGCCTCGCGCGTCTCGCCTTGTTTGCCCGTGCACGGGTTCGTAGAATCCGGGCACGCGGCGCACCCAGTAAGCGCCTGAACCCACCCCATCTCCGAGCGACCAACATGCCCTGGAACGACTCCGGCAGGAACGAGAATCCCTGGCAGCGCAAGCCGGACCAGCAGCCGCCCGACCTCGACCAGGTCGTCAGGGACCTGCAGCGCCGGCTGCGGTCGCTGTTCGGCGGCGGCGGGTCGGGCCCGCGCCCGGCCGGAGGCGCCGGAGGCGGCCGCTGGTCCCTGAATGCCGGTTACCTCGTCGTCGCCGCGCTGGCCGTGTGGGCCATGACCGGCTTCTACCAGAACGACGCCGCGGAGCGGTCGGTCATCACCCGCTTCGGCAAGTACGTCGGCACGACCCAGCCGGGACTGCACTGGCACCTGCCGTGGCCGATCGAGCAGCGGCTGATGGTCAACGTGTCGGAGTTCCTGAGCTTCGAGGACCGCACGCGGATGCTGACCCAGGACGAGGCGCTGGTCGGCATCAACCTCGCCGTCCAGTACCGGCGCGCGGACCCGGTGCAGTTCGCGTTCAACGTGCGCGACCCCGAGGACACGCTGAAGGAAGTCAGTGAAAGCGCGATCCGCGAGGTCATCGGCCAGAGCAAGCTCGACTTCGTGCTCGAGAAAGGCCGCCAGGAGATCTCGGCGCGGACCAAGGAGCTGATCCAGCGGACCATCACCTCCTACAACACCGGCATCGAGATCATCAGCGTCAACCTGCAGGACGTGATCGTCCCCGAGCAGGTGGCGCCGGCGCAGAAGGACGCCATCAAGGCGCGCGAGGACCGCGACCGTGCCAACCTCGCCGCCCAGACCTACGCCAACGACATCCTCCCCAAGGCGCGCGGCCTTGCCGCGAGCCAGCTCGAGGCCGCGCGGGCGCATCGCGAGCGGGTCGTGGCGGAAGCAGACGGCCAGAGCACGCGCTTCGCAGCGCTCGCCGTCGAGTACCAGCGCGCCCCCGAGGTCACTCGCCGCAGGCTCTACCTCGAGACCATGGAGCAAGTGCTGGCCTCCTCCGCCAAGGTGATCGTGGACACCAAGGGCACCGGCAACATGATCTACCTGCCGCTCGACCGGCTGCTCGAGCAGCGCAACCAGCCCCGCAACGGCACGGTGACGATCGAGCCGTCGGCATCGATGCCGATGGAGGCCGCCCCGGACGCCGCTGCCCAGCCCGACCTGCGCAGCAGGGGGAACCGCTGATGAACAACCGCATCATGGCCTTCCTGCTGGTCGTCGGCGCGCTGGCCTTCCTAGGGTCGAAGACCTTCTTCCAGGTCAACGAAACCGAGCTCGCCATCAAGTCGCGTTTCGGCGAGATCGTCCGGGCCGACTACGCGCCCGGCCTGCACGTCATGATCCCGCTGGTCAACGACGTGCGGAAGTTCGACCGCCGCGTGCTCACGCGCAACTACCCCTCCGAGCAGTTCCTGACCAGCGAGGGCAAGATCCTGAACGTCGACTTCTACGTGAAGTGGCGCATCTCCGACGTCGGCCAGTACTACAGGTCGACCAGCGGCGACGAGGAGGCGGCGGCGCGCCGCCTCGCGGAGATCGTCAAGGACGGCCTCAAGGGCGTGATCGCGCGCCGCACCATCCAGCAGGTCGTGGCGGCCGAGCGCGCGGAGTTCATCGGCGACATCGTGCAGGTCGCGGGCGCCTCGGTGCAGCAGCTCGGCATCACCCTCGTGGACGTGCGCGTCAAGAAGATCGACCTGCCGGACGACGTGCTCGACTCCGTGTTCAACCGCATGCGCCAGGACTTTGCCCGGCAGGCCGCACAGCTGCGCGCCGAGGGCGACGAGACGGCGCAGACGGTGCGCGCCGCGGCCGATCGCGAGCGGATTGAGCTGCTCGCCCAGGCGACGCGCGAGTCCGAGAAGATCCGCGGCGAGGGCGACGCCCGGGCGGCGGCGATCTACTCGGGCGTCTACCAGAAGAACCCCGAGTTCTACGCGTTCCACCGCAGCCTCGAGGCCTACCGCAAGTCGCTCGGCAAGTCGGAGGACATCCTCGTGCTGTCGCCAGACAGCGAGTTCTTCCGCTACCTGAACCAGTCCGGCCGCTGACCTGGCGTGCAGATCGACTGGAACGACCTGGGAACGGCGTTCGCGCTGTACCTCGTGATCGAGGGCGTGATGCCGTTCCTCAATCCCCGCGGCATGCGCCGGGCCATGGAGATGTTCTCGCAGCTGCCCGA
>Ga0316600_10000842_pt1 | contig 14321 bp, 11 predicted proteins | sample OWC_soil_day5_CT_FD_207652 | JGI IMG/M metagenome (GOLD analysis project Ga0316600, IMG submission 207652) | Wetland soil microbial communities from Old Woman Creek delta, Ohio, United States - OWC_soil_day5_CT | ecosystem: Environmental > Terrestrial > Soil > Wetlands | place: USA: Ohio... | reverse complement strand
AATACCATCAATTTCTTGCAATAAGCTATCTGGAATACTAATCATAATGCGCTTCAATTCAGCCACAGCCTACACCCCCGCAGTTTCCACACGATAAATCTATAAATAGTATAGATTTTTTATATCAAAAAGTCAACTTTTTTATATAAATAAATACATCATTTTTATTCATTAATAGCAAATCTAGCGGCTGGCAAAGCTTGCATAATATCACTTGCAATCAAACCAATCATACCAGACTGAGCCGCCAAATCACCTGCAAAAGAGTGTAGAAACACACCGGCAACAGCTGCACTATAACTAAGTAATCCCTGTGCAAACAAACCACTAATGACGCCTGTAAGTACATCTCCTGATCCTGCGGTTGCCATACCAGCATTACCTCTAATATTAATATATACATTACCATCTGGATATGCAACTACTGTTCGTGCACTCTTTAGCACAATAATCGATTTAAATTCCTCTGCCGCTTTTCTTGCAATACCGACAACATCAGATTTTATATCCTCTATGGATATCTCTAGTAAATTTGAAAATTCTCCTAAATGAGGCGTCAACACTGGCACAATCTTGCTCGCAGAAAGTTCTTTTCCTTTACCACAAAAAGCTTGGATCGCATCGGCATCAATGATGACTTGTTTATCTACCTGTTTGATAAATTCACATACCAGCTCAAAAGTATCACCATCACGCCCAATTCCTGGGCCAATCGCAACAACATCATACTTCTGTGCAAGGTTCAATAATTCGGGCAGTGCTGCTTTTCCAAGTACTCCTGATTCTTTTTCAGTTAAAGGGTAAGTCATCACTTCAGTTAATTTGGTCTCAACAATATCTTGCAAGGACTGCGCAACTGCTAAGGATACAATTCCGGCCCCACTTCTTAGTGCAGCACTAGCAGCTAATACCGCCGCACCAGTCAAGCCATTCGATCCTGCAACAATTAAAACTTTACCACAATTTCCTTTATGGACATTAGCAGAACGCTTCAAAAGTAAAGACTTTACCATACTAGTATTGATGATATTTTGCTTTATATTCCCATCTGTCAGTAAAACATTCGGAATTCCGATATCTGCGATCAAAATTTCGCCCGTATGCGCTGCCCCAGGATAAAGAAATAGGCCTATTTTGGGTAAGCCAAACGAAACAGTAGTCCTTGCTTGTATAGCTGTTGTTCGCACACAACCAGTATCAGCTTGCACACCACTCGGAATATCAACAGCAACAATAGGTTTTCCCATTCCATTAATCATATTAATTATTTTTTCCATTTCCGGGCGCAATGTTCCATGGAAACCCGTACCAAGTAAAGCATCAACAAAACAATCCGAAAAGGCCAGCGCAATTTTTACTTTATCCCAATCACGCTCACTTTCTACATGCAGGATATCTACGCCCATATTTTTTAGAATATCTAAATTTATTTTTGCACTGATTTTCATATAATCAAGGTCACCAATAATAAAAACTTTTACTTTTGCCTTCTGATTAATCAAGTGACGCGCTCCAACAAATCCATCGCCACCATTATTGCCTTTCCCTGCAAAAATGCATACTTTTTTTCCCTCTACTGATTTTAATACCTGAACAACAGCCTTTGAAATTTCACTTCCTGCGTTTTCCATTAAGGCAATTTCTGGAACTCCATATTGATGAATTGTTTGGTGATCAATTTTACTCATCTGCTCAGCAGTTGCAATTTTCATTTGTTCTCCCCCCAAAAAATGACTTGAGCTGTAGCATACATTTGTGCATGACTCAACGAGATATAAATACGCGTCACACCCGTATTTTTCGCCTCATGGGCAAAATAATCATATAATTGCACGCTTGGGCAGCCCTTTTCATCTGGTAATATTTGAATATCTAGTAACGTACCACCTACCAAACCTGTACCAAAGGCTTTAAGCACTGCTTCTTTTCCAGCAAATCTTGCTGCATAAGATGCTGTTGCTTGTACACCTCTACTTTCACAATATATTATCTCTTGAGAAGTAAAAACCCTTTCGATAAACCGTTTATTTTTGAGTGCTTTTTTTATGCGACTAATTTCTATAATATCAGTGCCTATTCCAACAATCATATTAAACCTCCTATCTACATCTATACTGATATAGAACTAGAGCTGTTGCAATCTAGTTTGCAACAGCTCTAGTTCTATTATTACTGAATCGTTTTGATATTATTCGACTGATAATTACGTAAAATCAATATTTCCACACGCCTATTTTGTGCCCTACCAGCTTCTGTATCATTCGGCGCAATTGGGCGAAATTCTCCATGTCCAACCGTACTAAAACGGGCCGGATTTAAATTAGCTTGCGTTAAAATGAACTTCATAAAATTGAGTGAACGTTGCGAACTTAAATCCCAATTAGACGGAAATTCCGAATTAGAAATTGGCACATTATCTGTATGCCCTGAAATAACAACCTTCTGGGGCACTTTCGACAATAACTCCGCAATTGGTTTACCTATTTCCCGCGAATGCGGTAACAAAGTTGCACTTCCTGATGAAAATAAGGCTTTTTCTTTAATCCGAATCGACAATCCTTCATCGGTAAGCACTGCACTTAATTCACCACTTAAATTTTTCTCTTGAATCATTTGTTCAAGCATTTTCTTTGTTTCGTTTAATTGTTCATTTTCCGCTAGATATTTTTGATCTTGATCTTTCGTTTTATCTGGCGGCATCTCTGAGGATTGGCTTGCCGTAGGTCCAGCTTTATCAAACATAGATGGACCCCCCGAATTAAATGCAGCACTAAAAGCCTGTGCCATTTCCGTCAATTTCTGCTGATCTGTTTGAGACGTAGCAAATAATACAATAAATAAAGCTAAAAGCAAGGTTAAAATATCAGCGTATGGAACAAGCCATGCTTCACTAATATGCTCTTCATGAGGTGCATGTTTTTTCTTTCTAGCCATAGTTTATTCCCTCTCTTTGTCCGCTTTTAATAAATCGCGTTCATTTTGAGGAATAAACACCATCAATTTAGCTTCAATTGCCGTTGGAGAATCCCCCGCTTGCAATGATAGCACACCTTCGATAATCATGCGTTTTTCTGCAACTTCTACTGTTGACAACATTTTTAATTTATTGGCAAACGGTAACCAAATAACATATCCTGTATAAATACCAAGTAAGGTAGCAATAAACGCTGCGGCAATAGAGTGACCAAGCTTTTCAATATCTTTTAAATTACCAAGAGCAGCAACAAGACCAATAACAGCTCCCAACACCCCTAGTGTTGGTGCGTATGTACCACCTTGAATAAACATAGCTGCCCCTTCTCTATGGCGTTGTTCCATAACTTCTAGCTCTGCATCAAGGACATCACTAACAAATTCTGGATCCATACCATCAATCACCATATTTAAACCAGTTTTAAAAAATGGATCTTCAATTTCATTCACTTTATTTTCAAGAGCTAAAATTCCTTCACGTCTTGCTATTTGTGATAATTCAATAAATAGTTTTAATAGTTCTGCTTTTGGACGTATATTGGGTGGTTTAAATGCCATTTTAACTAAAGTTGGCATCCTTTTCATTTGCTCCATTGTGTGACCAGTAAACAAGCAGGCAATTGTACCACCAATAATAATCAAAAATGCTGCTGGATTATTCAATGCCGATATTGGCGCACCTTTAAGAACCATTCCTACGAAAACTGAAAGTACCCCCAAAACTACACCAATTGCTGTTGTATTTTGCAAAATAAATGTCCTCCTCTACTAGAAAAACTAACTAATTTTATCATTTTATGATTCCCATTGTCTATATATAGAAAAAATAAGAATTAAAAATCAAACCAATCTTAATGACAAAATAATTAGTCCTTTTAATATTTTTATCCTTAAAAATATTTGATCTACCACAAAATAGAAGCAAATCATAGTATTACAAATACGCTATTTATTCTAATTATCCTGCAAAAGTTAGCATTATTCGAACTTTATACCTATAAAAAAACACAAATATAATAGTATTCATATAACTTTTTCTTTAATTTTCAATAAATGGTTATAATTTCTTTTTTAATATTTATTAGAAAGTATAATCATAATCATATTAATACAATTAAAAAGAAGTATCTCTATGTTTTTATACAAAAATAACTCCGAAGTTATAAATAAACTTCGGAGCTATTTCATAAACTTATTTTGTATATTGATTTGTCATCCCATTGGTCGCTTGTTCACTTTGTACCATCGCATCTTCTCCACGCTTAATGGCTTCTCTAACCATTGAACCAATCTCACCTGTCGTGACATCAGACCAATCATGATCGGCAACTTTATCACCAAAACCTAAATCGTTCGCTAACTGATATTTCATTTTTTCTGACATAAATTTTGCCATTCACAGTCGCCTCCAATCATTGATTTTGGATTGCCATTCATAGTATGTACTGCTCTTATTTTTTTATACTCTAATAATGATTAATCAAACTAATATTATAGTAACTTTTCTAAATAAAACATAGTATAAACAAAAACGCAAAAATTTTATACTTATCATAAATTACACAATATTATAAAAATAGTGGCTTATTATGATAATTTATGATAATATTATATATTATTATATCATTTTATACTTTTTAAAGATTTTTATGTAAATTTAATTATATCATTTAATAATATTTGTTTAAAATATGATATAATAATACTTAAATAATTATCGGTTATTATATACTATAAACGACAATAGATAATGGAGAGAAAAAATGGAATTACGACAATTAGAATATTTTCAAATGGCTAGCCGCTTAAAAAACATTACACGGGCAGCAGAAAGATTACGTGTATCTCAGCCAAACATTACCGTTGCAGTAAAGAAACTTGAGGCCGAACTTGGTATTCAATTATTTGACCGTAGTCAAAAGCAACTATCTTTAACACCAGAAGGAGCAGTATTCTTAAACCGTATTGAACTTGCACTGCGCAATATTCAAGATGCTGTAGTAGAAGTAAATGATTACAAGCAATTACAGAAAGGTACGATTAAAATCGGTATTCCTTCCATGATTGGCGCTTATTTATTTCCAAAAATATTTTCAAGTTTCCAACGCCGTTATTCTCACCTAGATATCTATCTATATGAGGAAGGGTCTATGGCGATTCGTGAACAACTAGAACGCGATGAATTGGATTTCGGTATCGTTATCATTTCTGGTGCTTCACAAAATTTACAATTGTTGCCTATGTCTACAAATCAGATTTTAGCTTGTGTACCGCTACAAAGTCCACTTGCCGAAAAATCTGCACTTGAAATTTCCGATTTATCAGACATTGATTTGATTATGTTAAAAGAAGGCTCTTATCTACGTAATTTAGTATTACAGAAATTAAAAACCGCAAATATTGATCCTAATATCGTCTTAGAATCAAATCAAATTGAGACCATCAAAGGCTTAGTTGCATCTGATGTCGGTGCTGCATTCCTCCTTGATGTTATCGTACACGATACACCAAATATTAAAACCTTACCATTAGCAGAACCACTCTTCGTTGACATCGGCCTCGCTTGGAAAAAAGATCGTTATATTTCTAGAGCAGCACAGTCCTTCATTGATTTCTGCAAGGGTACGTTGACATTACAAAAACAATCTAAATAGGACAATAAAAAAACTCTTACACATCTATTTTTGCGTAAGAGTTTTTTCTTGTCCTATTTTTAGATTATTTAGGTTTTCTTTTTATCTTTCTTCTTTTTCGTTTCTTTTTTATCTCCATCCTCTTGAACTGTTACATTCTTTTCTTCAGGTTTATTTACATTTAAACCTTGATCAATGACTTGCCAAATTTCGTTTTTTTCAAAACCTTTTCGCCAAGCAGCAATTCCTGCTAAATGATAACGGTCAATCAACTTTACCCTAAGTGACATTGAGCGTTCCTCTTCTTGCCATACTCGATATTTTTTATCACCATTTATATATTCAAAGTAATATTGACCTTTGTCTTCGAGCCATTCTGGTCTTAATTGATGTTCTTCAATCGTCTGCTTAGCCATTTCCATGGTCATCGTTTTTACATTGGTTTTCTCGCCTTTTAAATTTTCTTCCCATTCACGCATATAAAAAGGCACGCCAAGCACCAGTTTTTCGGCTGGTACATCTTTCAGTGTCTTTAACAAGCTACGTTCTACCCAATTAATTGAAGCAACAGAACCACTAACGGGGCTTGTACGCCAATGTTCATCGTATGCCATAAGCATTACATAGTCAACACTCTTCCCTAGCTCCGCCCGATCATAACAAGCTGACCATTGCGAAACACCAGAAGGAACTGTCACATCAATGGATACTTTTAAATCCAATACATGTAAAACATCGGTAATTTCTTTTACAAACTGTGTTAATTGCTCTTTATCTTCATCATAAATATTTTCAAAATCCAAATTCATACCATCTAGCTGATAAAGTCGTGCATATAAAGCCAGTTGCTTGATCACATTTTCCTTAGCACTTTCATCATATAGCACTTTTCTCGTTAATTTTGGATCAAAACTATTGGTAATTAATGCCCAAACTTGATATCCTTTTTCATGAGCCGCTCTTACATATCTTGCATCAACTTTATTATTGATCATACCATGATCATCTATAAGTTCAAACCATGATGGCGATACAACATTTAAGCCCTTTACTTTATCGAGTTTTGTTACATCTGTTTTCTCATCAAAGGTAGGCTGCCAAACCAAATTAATTTTTTCCCCGATCATCGTTGGTCTATCTGCCCCTGCTTTTAACATCAATGGTGCAAAAGAGCTGTATTGATTTATTCCAATGGTTACTGCTTCTGCATCCATTGTTGTTGTAAAACCAAATATTTTCCCCGCAACATCCATATCAACATAACTAGTCCCATCAATATTTTTATACGGCAATAAGAATGTTGTACTAGAAAAAAGCTTCTTTGAAAGCTCACTTTCTACTACTCTAACACGAGGCAATGAAAACTTTATTTTCATTTGCTTATGTTGACTATCAAAGTCCACATTACTGTAAATATAATCTTTAATAACTTCTATTGGAATTAAAGTCTCGTAGGTATCAATGCGCGCCATTTGATTTGTTATAATTGCTTTTTCACCATCATTGACAATAATAGGTTTACTTACTGGATTCGCAAAACCTGTCCCTGTACAAAATAGTAACAACCACAAGATCACTATGTAAATTCGATTTCGATTCATTCAAAAACCTCTTTCCTCTACCAATATATATATACATAGAACTAAGCCTAACATTCACTAATTATCTCACCATAAAGCTAATAAATTAATCCTTTATTTATATTCTACAAGACCAAACATAAACCTTTCCTCGTAAAAAAAAAATAATACCAATAGCTCTGGGCGCTATTGGTATTATTTTTATTGATAACGAAGATAGGCATATCTTCGCATGATTGCTAATGAAATCTTAATAAATAGTATGAACAATTAGGTAACCTACACAAGAACCAACCGTAATACCAATCAAACCAGGAATGATAAAACTATGGTTGATAATGAATTTACCTATACCAGTTGTACCTGAACGGTCAAAACCGATACAAGCCAAATCAGATGGATATGTAGGTAATACGAAATAACCATAACAAGCAGAAATAAAAGATAAGATAATTAAAGGATCCACACCTACACTCAACGCCATTGGCACAATAATTGCGAGAGCTGCTGCTTGAGAATTAACAAGTTTTGAAACTAAGAATAATACAATCGCATAAGACCAAGGATAATCAACTACGATTTGTCCAAGGGATTTTTTAAGTAATGGTAAGTATGCACCGAAGTAAGTTTCCGCCATCCAAGCAACACCATAAACGGAAACAACTGCAACCATACCAGCTTTAAATACAGAACCATTGCTAACCTCAGACGCTTTTACTTTACATACAAGCATAATAACTGCCGCAATAACTAGCATCGAAATTTGAATGGTAAGTGTCATAGATAATGCTTTCATTTTACCTTTTGCATCAGCAAAATGAGGAAGTAAGTCTGGGAAACTACCAAATAAGGCAATAATAACAATACCAACTAAGAAAATAGCTGTTGCCCAATATGCTGTTTTTGGTAATTCTTTACCAACAAGACTTTCAGTATCACCATAAATATATGCTTTCTGCTCTGGATCAGCAATTTTTGCTTGGAATTCAGCATCTTTATCTAGGTCTTTACCACGAGTAATGCTCCAAAGACCTGTAGCAACAACGCCCGCGAATGTCGCTGGAATGGATACAGACAAGATTTGAACTACACTAAAATGTGCACCAGCAGTAGCAAGCATTGCCACTACAGAAACAACTGCAACCGATGCAGGTGAAGCGCAGATCCCCATTTGCGAAGCAACGGAAGCTGCTGCCATTGGGCGTTCTGGACGAATTCCTTGCTTGATTGCAATATCATAGATAATTGGGAACATTGTATATACAACGTGACCAGTACCACATAGCACTGTTAAAAACCAAGTTGTGATAGGCGCTAAAACTGTTACGTATTTTGGATTGCTACGTAAGAATTTTTCTGCATATTTTAACATAACTGTTAAACCATTAGAAGCTTGTAAAAAACCTGAGCAAGTAACAACCGCCATAATTGTTAACATTACGTCAACTGGCGGAGTACCTGGTTTTAAATGAAAAATAAATGTGAAAATAACAAGACCAATACCAGAAACAACGGCTAACCCCAAACCGCCATGTCTAACACCGACTATTAGACACGCTAATAATACGACAAAGCCTAAAATAATATCCATAAAATACACCCCTTAATATAATTGCTTGTGAAACTATTCTACATAATGCCTTTTATTTAAACCATTCCATAGATAAAAACTATCTAAATATATATATAAATTATCAGAACAATTTAAATATTATGTATAATCACCCTCACAATGGTTATTATATTATAAGTCCGATGTATAATCAAGAATTATCGTAAAATTTTTCCTACTTTCTTTTTTACGTAACAAATTTCTTTTTAAACTACCAAAAAACACGTCTTTATTGTATAATTATTAATTAGTTGATACTTTTTGTATAAACGAATAACAAAAACAATAACAGGAGGATTTCTAAATATATGGCTTTGATTAATGAGAATTACTTAAAATTACCTGGCAGTTACTTATTTGCTGAAATTTCCCGTCGTGTAGCTAGCTTTAAAGAGGCTAACCCTAATGCGGATATTATTCGCTTAGGTATCGGTGATGTAACGCAACCACTTGCACCTGCCTCTATTAAAGCAATGCATGCTGCAGTTGAAGAATTGGCAACTCAATCTACGTTCCGCGGCTACGGTCCTGAACAAGGCTATAATTTTCTACTTGAAAAAATCGTTGAAACAAACTATACAAGCCGCAATATCAAAATCGCCACAGATGAAGTTTTTGTCAGTGATGGTTCTAAAAGCGATGTTGGTAACATCCAAGAAATTTTTGGTACCAATAATATTGTTGCGATCACCGATCCAGTATACCCGGTTTACTTAGATACAAATGTTATGGCTGGGCGCACAGGAAAATTACAAGACAATGGTATGTTTGAAAAAGTTGTTTACTTACCTTGCAATGCTGAAAACAACTTTACGCCATCACTTCCAACTAGCAAAGTAGATATGATTTATCTTTGCTGTCCAAATAATCCAACTGGTACTACACTTTCCAAAGAAGAATTAAAAAAATGGGTTGACTATGCAAAAGCAAATGGTTGTGTAATCCTTTTTGATGCCGCTTATGCAGCATACATAACTGAAAAAGATGTACCTCATTCTATTTATGAAATCGAAGGTGCAAAAGACGTAGCAATTGAATTTAGATCTTTTTCTAAAACAGCTGGTTTCACTGGCACACGCTGCGCTTACACTGTCATCCCTAAATCTTTGATGGCAAAAGACTCCAATGGTGAAGAACATTCTTTAAATAAATTATGGAATCGTCGTCATACGACTAAATTTAACGGTACACCATATATTGTTCAACGTGGTGCTGAAGCAATCTATACACCAGAAGGACAAGCGCAAATCAAAGCAACGATTGCATACTACATGACGAATGCAAAAATCATCCGTGAAGGTTTAATTTCTGCTGGAATCCAAGCTTTTGGTGGTGTGAATGCGCCTTATATCTGGCTTAAAACTCCGCAAGGCTTAGACTCTTGGAGCTTCTTTGATAAATTATTAAATGAAGTACATATCGTTGGTACACCTGGTGCAGGTTTTGGTCCATCTGGCGAAGGTTACTTCCGTTTAACTTCCTTTGGCGATAGAGAAAGCACTGAAAAAGCCATCGAACGCATTAAAACAAAATTAAGCATATAATTGACTCTAACTAAAACAACGCTTTGCAAAATGCAAAGCGTTGTTTTTTACTCCTTTACAAATTTACACTTTAATATTTACTTTACTATTTTATTGCGTTATACTAATCCAATACTTATTTTTAGGAGGCGCTTTATGATTAAACCAAACCTGCATGAATTCATTATTTGTCGCAATATATTAAACGATTCTGTATTTAAAAAATTGGTCGCTTTTCTAGATGATACACAAAATATCACCTTGCGAAATAATTTAATCGCCGAATTAATCGAAAAAGCTGAAACACTTGGCTTAGCAGGAAATCTGATTCGCAGCTATACTGCTTATCTTATGTCTCAAGGCGATAACATTGTTGCTTTGATGACGGAACGCTCCAACGGACAAATTGGTCCGAGCCTTTACACCGCTTTTAAAACTGACATGATCACCATGTATTATTTATTAAACCTTACCCCAAGTCTCTTCATCAATTCAAAAATTTTAGATGTGTATCAACCAACCACATTAAATAAATCAATTGCGTTTGCTAATTTACAAACAAAACTTGATGAATTAACTTCAAACGAAGCCTTGGCTGATGTTTTCATCAATTACTATCGTACATATGGATATGGCGATATCGCGAATTATCGCGCCTTCCGTTGGGATACTGAAAAACATTTGGTGGGAATTAAACATTTCGATAAAATGACCTTAGAAGATTTAATCGGCTATGAGAGACAAAAAAATCAACTCATTGCCAACACCGATGCCTTAATTGCTGGCAAACCTGCCAATAACGCATTACTCGTTGGCGCAAGGGGCACTGGTAAATCTTCTGCAGTAAAAGCATTGGCGAATAAATATTTCGACCAAGGATTGCGCTTACTGGAAATCACAAAACATCAATTGATTTATTTACCAAAAATCATGGAAACATTGCGTCTATGCAGTAGCAAAAAGTTCATCATCTTCCTAGACGATTTGTCTTTTGAAGATTTCGAAGTAGAATACAAATATTTAAAATCGGCAATTGAAGGTGGCGTAGAAGCAAAACCGGCAAATGTGCTGATTTACGCGACTTCCAATCGTCGACATTTAATTAAAGAAACTTGGAAAGATCGCGGTGAATCAAATGATGAAATTCATCGCAGTGATAGCGTAAATGAAACGATTTCTTTATCTGATCGATTCGGCTTAACCATCAGCTACCTCGCACCAAGCCAAGAAGAATACCTTACCATCATCGCTGAATTACTCAAAAAACATCATATTGATTTAGACAGCAAAGACTTCCGTGCCCAAGCAATCAAATGGGAAGCTAACCATTCTGGGCGTTCTGGGCGCACTGCACAACAATTTGTTAACTACTATCTAGGAACAATATAAAACGAATTGTTTCTAAATTAAAATGGACCTTCCTACACCCAGTATGTAGGAAGGTCCATTTTAATTCGTTTTACTTTATTTCGGATCATAAAACAAATTCAGTTTTCCTTGTAACGTCTTAATTTCTAGTGGTAATTTCGGTCCTAGTTCACCATCCAAATCACTTTCCACCATTTCCGTAGATTCTGATTCTATTTTAATATTTGCTGCTTGTAAGTAAATGACGTTATTACGTTTCGTAATATCATTCCCAGCGAGCAATTCTACTGCCAGTGCCATAAGTTCTGGAATATTACATTGTCTTACAATAATCATATCCAGTTTACCATCGTTAATTTTGGCATTGGTCGCAAGATTCTTCAGACTCCCCACCGTACCACTATTGATAATAACAAATAAAAATACCTTCTCACGAAGCACTTCATTGTCAGCACGAATCGTTAAATCAAGTGCGCGAAAACCAGGAATTTCGCCTAGACCTTTTAAATAATACGCCATTTTACCAATTGCATTTTTAAGTCCTGCATCCACCTTATGCGCTACAGAAGTTAATACACCAGCACTCGCTACATTAATAAAGTATTTTTGACCGATTTGCCCAATATCAATCGGCATCACTTTTCCACGAGCAATCGCACGAATATAGCCGTCTATATCTTCATTAATGCCTAAAAAAGATGCAAAATCATTGGATGTACCACTGGCAATAATACCAATTGGTAAATCAACAGCATTCCGAATCATTAAATTGATAATTTCATGTACGGTTCCATCGCCGCCAGAAATAACAATACCTTCAACATCAACACTATTCAAAAAAGCAATAAAACTTTTCTCGTTATCTTTACGTGTCCGATAAGGTATAATAATACAATCATTTTCTAAAAACCGTGCAAAAATATCATCTAGTTTATATTTAAATAACGCATCCCCAGAAACTGGATTATAGACAAGAATTAATTTTTTCATCCCGATCTCGTCACATCCCTTTATCGAAATTATTTAAAAACACCAATACGGCGGAGTAGCTTTATTGTAACGGAGCCAATCATCGGCACCCGTTCCACATCCCGTTCATTAATGCCACCAAGCATCATTAATGCTACAATATAAATAACACAGCCAATAATAATCGCCCCCAACGTAGCTACACTATTGATTGGCATATAAGTCATGATATATTGATACACTAGATGAAGGGTTAAACCCATCAAAAAAGTTGCGAAAATCGTCTTTAATACTTGTTTGACTTCTAACTTATACCCTATGTATTTATGTAAAAAATACATATTCATGACTGCCGCAATGCCAATATCGGCAACGGTTGCCCAAGCAGCTCCCTGAATACCAAGATTCGGCTCTGCAGTAAGCACCCAGTTAAGCACTACTTTTGCTACTGCTGCAATAATCATATTTATCATTGGTACTGAGGTATGCCCAAGTCCCTGTAAGACACCAGTGGTCACTTGATGAATCCCCAAAAGTACGATACTTGTTGATAATACGCGCACTGTTGGACCTGCAGCTGTCGCATTATAAATCAGTGCTGATATTGGCGTATCCAATATAAAAATAATAGCAAAAGCTGGAAAGCTAATTAAATTAGAAATACGCATTGCCGCTGCAGTTTGCTGAAAGGAACGCACTTTATCGCCAAGCACCTTCGCTTCTGAAATAGCGGGTACGATACTTACCGCAAGCGACGCTGTAAGGATTGTCGCTAAATTGATCAGTGGCACTGCCATCCCCGTTAAATAACCAAATAACTCAGTTGCCTGACTCACACTATAGCCAGCTACCTCTAGTCGCGCTGGCACAATCATCAAATCTAAATTTGCTACAACGGGTAACATAATACTAGCCGCCGATACTGGAAGTGCAAGTGCAAAGATACGTTTAATAATCTTTATACTTGGTTCAGGCTTCGTTTCTACAATATGATCACTATATTCACGCTCAATATCTTTTTCCAATTGCCAATGATAATAAATAAGGACGATGACCCCTGCCACCGCACCAGCACAAGCACCTAAACTCGCACCTGCTGCCGCAAATTCAAGGCCTTGTGGCAAAAACAAATTTGCAAATAAAATCATGGTAATCACACGAAAGATTTGTTCAGCGATTTGCGATACCGCTGTCGGTGTCATCCGTTGCCACCCTTGTAAATAACCACGTGAACTAGCAAGAATAGTAACGAAAAAAATAGCCGGCGCTAATGCCGCTACTGAATAATATGCCCTTGGATCACGAATAAAACGATACTCAATTAAAAAACCTGCCCCAAAATACGTAACTAAACTAAAAATCATCCCTGTAAGAGCCATTAAGGCAAGCGAAATTCGGAAAATACGTTTCGCACCTAATATATCTTTTAACGCAACTTTTTCTGCTGTAATAATCGAAATAGCCACCGGCACCCCTGCAGAAGACACACTAAGTGCCAATAAATAAATTGGGAATGCCATCTGGTAAAGCCCTATACCTTCCCCACCTAACACCCTTGATACAAATATCCAGTTTAAAGAACCGATAACTTTTACAACAATACCTGCAATTGCGAGAATAAAAGTTCCTTTAAGGAAAGATTCACTCGTATTCGCTTTTTCTT
>Ga0316600_10000841_pt1 | contig 14323 bp, 12 predicted proteins | sample OWC_soil_day5_CT_FD_207652 | JGI IMG/M metagenome (GOLD analysis project Ga0316600, IMG submission 207652) | Wetland soil microbial communities from Old Woman Creek delta, Ohio, United States - OWC_soil_day5_CT | ecosystem: Environmental > Terrestrial > Soil > Wetlands | place: USA: Ohio... | reverse complement strand
CGCTCAATAACCCGGATCGCGTGGTCATCGACCTCGCGAACACCGAACTTGCGCTCCGCAAGGAGCTGCCGTCCGGCCAGGGTCCGGTGACGGCCGTGCGGTCGGGGCCGCAGGCAGGCCACGGGTTGCGCATCGTGCTCGACCTCTCCGCCCGGCAGTCGACGAACAGTTTCCTGGTTGGCCCGGACGGCTCCGCCGGGCGCCGGCTGGTCGTCGAGATGCCATCGGCCAGTGCCGCGCCAGACGCCGTGAGGACGGTTGCGTCCGCCGCAGCCAGCGGCCGCAACCTCGTGGTCGCGGTGGATGCGGGTCACGGCGGGCAGGACCCGGGCGCCATGGGACGCGGCGGCACGCGTGAAAAGGACGTGACCCTTGCGATCGCGCGCAAGCTGGCCGCGGCCATCAATGCCGAGGACGGCATGCGGGCGGTACTGATCCGCGATGGGGACTACTTCATCACGCTGCGCGGCCGGGCCCGCAAGGCGCGGGAACTCGGCGCGGACATGTTCATCTCCGTGCACGCGGACTCGGTGCAGGACCGCAGCGTGAGCGGATCGTCCGTGTACGTGCTCTCGCTGCGGGGTGCGACCGACGAAGCGTCGCGCTGGCTCGCAGAGCGGGAAAACGCCGCGGACCTGATGGGTGGCGTGTCGCTCGATGACAAGAGCGACGTGCTTGCCTCCGTGCTGCTCGACGTCACGCAGAAGGAAGCGGTGAGCAACAGCGTCGAGGCCGCGGACAGCGTGCTCGCCTCGTTGCGCCGTGTCGGGTCCGTTCACGGCCCCCGCGTGAAGCACGCGGGATTCATGGTGCTCAAGTCCCCCGACATCCCGTCCATGCTGGTCGAGACCGCGTTCATCTCGAACGCAACCGACGAGCGCCGCCTGCGCGATGGGGCGCACCAGCAGCGGATCGCGGACGCCATCCACTCCGGCGTGCGCAACTACTTCTACGACAAGCCGCCACCCGGCACGAAGATCGCGGCCGTGGTCGCCGCGCGGCGCGGTGGCAGCAGCGTCGACACCCAGACGCTCGCGGAACGCTAGGCGTCCGGGGCCTGCTATCCTCGCGGCCCCCTGCGCGAGGCCGTAGCCCGTCCATGACCATCCGGGTCCTTCCCGAGCAACTGATCCACCAGATCGCCGCCGGCGAGGTCGTCGAGCGCCCGGCGTCCGTGATCAAGGAACTCGTCGAGAACAGCCTCGACGCGGGCGCGCGGTCGATCGAGATCGAGGTGGAAGGCGGCGGCGCGACCCTTTGCCGCGTCCGCGACGATGGTAGCGGAATCCCCGTGGATGAACTGGTGCTCGCCCTCGCGCGCCACGCCACGAGCAAGATCGGCCGCATCGAGGATCTCGAGGCCGTGCGCACGCTGGGCTTCCGCGGCGAGGCCCTGCCCAGCATCGCGTCCGTCTCGCGCATGAAGGTCGTCTCGCGCACGGCAGATGCACCCGTGGCGTATGCCGTTTCGGCAGTGGACGGCGAGCTGAGAGGTCCCGCTCCGCAGCCGCATCCGTCCGGCACGACCGTCGAGGTGCGCGACCTGTTCTTCAACGTGCCCGCGCGCCGCAAGTTCCTGCGCGCCGAACGCACCGAGCTCAGCCAGATCGAGCGTCTCGTGGAGCGGCTCGCCCTGAGCCGGTTCGACGTGGGATTCCGGCTGATGTCCGCGCGCAAGACGCTCGCGGACCACCCGCCGGCGCGTGATGAGCGCGGCCAGGACGCCCGTGTCGCGGCCGTGCTCGGCGACGAGTTCATCGGCCACGCGCTCAAGCTCGATCACGAGGGCGCGGGGTTGCGCCTGCGTGGCTGGTTCTGCATGCCGACCTATGCGCGCAGCCAGGCGGACCAGCAGCATTTCTACCTGAACGGCCGGCCACTGCGCGACAAGCTGGTGGCGAGCGCGGTACGCCTCGCCTACCGCGACGTGCTGTACCACGGGCGCCAGCCGGCGTACGTGCTGTACCTCGAAATGGATCCCACGCGCGTCGACGTCAACGCGCATCCGCAGAAGCTCGAAGTGCGTTTCCGCGAGCCCGGCCTGGTGCACGATTTCCTGTTCCGCACGCTCGAGCGCGCGCTCGCCGAAACGCGCCCGACCCAGTCTGCGGCGAACGACGTCCCGGCGGCGCGTTTTTCGCTCACCGATGCCGTCGTGGCGGGTGGCCCGCGGACGTCCGCGCTCGATCTCTACACGGTGCTCGGATCGGGCGTACGCGATGTGGCGGCTGCGGAGCAATCCCGGCCGTCGACGCCGATCACCGGGCACGAGCACCCGCTGGGCTTTGCGATTGCCCAATTGCACGGCATCTACATCCTCGCGCAGGCGCAGGGCGGCCTCGTGCTCGTGGACATGCACGCAGCGCACGAGCGCACGACCTATGAGCGCCTCAAGGCGTCGCTGTCCTCCCGGCGCATCGCCAGTCAGCCCTTGCTCGTTCCGGTCGCCGTGAACGTGTCGGTGGCGGAAGCCGATGAGGCGGAGTCAAACGCAGCCATGTTCGACGACCTGGGACTCGGACTCTCGCGCGGCGGGCCGACGCAGGTCCTGGTGCGCTCGATGCCAGCGTTGCTGTCGTCCGCCGACCCGGCGGCGCTGGTGCGCGACATGCTCGCGGACCTGCGGGAGCAGGGCAGCGGCGGTGCCATGGAGGCGCTGGAGCGCGCGCTCGGCACGATGGCCTGCCACCAGGCCGTGCGCGCCAACCGTCGCCTGACCGTACCCGAGATGAACGCGCTGCTGCGCGAGATGGAAACGACGCTTCGCGCCGACCAGTGCGTGCACGGACGCCCCACCTGGTCATTCGTCAGCATGGACGACCTCGACCGGTTGTTCCTGCGCGGCCGATGACCGCGTCCGCGTCCCGGCCCGTGGATGCCGTGCTTCTGATGGGCCCGACGTGCACGGGCAAGACGGCGCTCGCCCTGCAGTTGGCCGACCGGTTCCCCGTCGAGATCGTGAGCGTGGACTCGGCGCAGGTGTACCGCGGCATGGACATCGGCACGTCCAAACCGTCGCCGGCGATTCGCGCGTCCGTACCCCATCACCTCATCGACATCTGCGACCCGGCGGAGGTTTATTCGGCCGGTCGTTTCAGGAGCGATGCGTTGACGCTCATCGGGCAGATCAAGGCGCGCGGACGCGTCCCGCTCCTGGTCGGCGGCACGATGCTGTATTTCCGCGCATTGACACACGGGATCGCGCCCCTTCCGGCGGCGAACGCCGAGGTCCGCGCACGCATCGATCGACGGGCGAGGGACATCGGCTGGCCAGGCCTGCACGCCGAACTCGCGGTGCAGGACCCGGACGCCGCGGCGCGCATCCGGCCGGCGGACGGCCAGCGCATCCAGCGCGCGCTCGAGGTGTTCGAACTCACGGGACAACCCCTGTCGAGGCTGCAGAAGCACGCCGAACCGTCGCCCCTGTCCCTGGCCGCATTCGCATTGCAGCCCTTCGACCGGGCCGAACTCTACCGGCGGATCGATGCCCGCTTCCTCGAGATGATGCAGTGCGGATTTCTCGACGAGGTTCGCGCTTTACGTGCCCGCGGCGACCTGCACGCGGACCTGCCGAGCCTGCGCGCAGTGGGATATCGCCAGCTCTGGGCGCACCTTGCGGCGAAGATCAGTCTCGACACAGCCATCGCGGCCGGGCAGCGGGCCACGCGCAATCTCGCCAAGCGCCAATTGACCTGGATCAACGCCGATTCCGCCGTCAAATGGATTCGCAGCCTTGAAGATCAGGAACTTGTGCCCATAAACCGGGTCTTGAGAGGTGCGGTAGCCGGGGGTGGCCCCGACAGCGTGTGGTAGCATTGGCTTCGTTCTTGCTCGTCGAGGCGACGGGCGTTACGGCCGTCTCACGGAAGAGTCCGCGGCAGGAACGATGCGGCATGAATAAGAAGGAGACGCGATCATGGCCAAGGGCCAGTCCCTGCAGGACCCATTCCTGAACGCTCTGCGCAAGGAGCGTATCCCAGTGTCGATCTACCTGGTCAACGGCATCAAGTTGCAGGGCCAGATCGATTCCTTTGACCAGTTCGTCGTCCTGCTCCGCAACAGCGTGAGCCAGATGGTCTACAAACACGCGATTTCGACGGTGGTGCCGGCGCGTAATGTGCGCCTGCCGATGGGCGACGACGAGTTGCCCCCCGAGGAAGCGCCGGCAGCGACCTGAGCCATGCGCGACGGGCGAGGATAGGACGAATTGTTCGACAGGCCGGGTAGCGGCGAACGCGCGATTCTGGTCTGCGTCGGGCTCGGCCATGCGCCGGAACCGGACCGCGTCGACGAATTCGGCGCGCTCGCACGCTCGGCTGGCGCGCAGGTGCTCGAAGTGCTCGCCGTCACCCGCAGGGCGGCGGACCCGAAGTACTTCCTCGGCACGGGCAAGGTCGACGAGTTGCGCGGGCGCGTGGTGGCGCTCGGCGCGGACCTCGTGGTCGTGGACTGTCCGCTCTCGCCGGCCCAGGAACGCAATCTCGAGAAGACCCTCGAATGCCGCGTGCTCGACCGCAGCGGCCTCATCCTCGATATCTTCGCGCAGCGCGCACGCACCTTCGAAGGCAAGCTGCAGGTGGAGCTCGCACAGCTCGAGCACATGTCCACGCGCCTGGTGCGAGGCTGGACCCACCTCGAGCGCCAGAAAGGCGGCATCGGCCTGCGCGGACCCGGCGAAACCCAGCTCGAGACGGACCGCCGCCTGCTCGCCCGGCGCATCAAGACGCTGAACGACCGTCTCGACAAGGTGCTGGTCCAGCGCGAGACCACCCGCCAGGAGCGTAAGCGTGGAGCCGTGCCGACGGTGGCGCTGGTCGGCTACACGAATGCCGGCAAGTCGACGTTGTTCAACCGGCTCACGTCGGCCAACGCCTACGCCGCCGACCAGCTCTTCGCCACGCTCGACCCGACGGTGCGTCGCCTGCATCTCGCGCCGGGTCTCGAGGTGGCACTCGCGGACACGGTCGGATTCGTGCGCGACCTGCCGCACGAACTCGTCGCAGCGTTCCGGTCGACCCTGCAGGAGGCGCGCGAGGCCGACCTGCTGCTGCACGTCATCGACGCCGCGGACCCGGAGCGGGCGGATCGCATCGCGCAGGTGAACGAGGTACTGGAGTCGGTCGGTGCGCACCAGCTGCCGCAGATCGCCGTCTACAACAAGATCGATCGCACCGGCGAGGCGCCCCACACGGAGCTCGGCCCGGACGGACGGGTCGATCGCCTCTGGCTCTCGGCCCACGACGGGCAGGGCATCGAGCTGCTGCTGCTGGCCCTGCACGACCAGCTGGGCACCGACCTCCATCATTGCGTCCTGCACCTGCCGCCGCGGGCGGGCCGCGCCCGGGCGCAGCTCTTCGAGGCGGGCGCGGTGCTGGTCGAGCGCCAGGTCAGTGACGGCAGCATCGAAGTCGAGGTCAGCCTGCGCCGCCGGGATCTCGAGCGAATCTGCCGCGAGGCGGGTATCGAAATACCGCAAGCGATCGCGCCTTGTGCGGCTGCCGAACCGTTCCTACAATCGTCGGTTCGCGACCATGCGAGCGCCGCCGGCGTCCGTCACACCCACTGACATCAATAACTCGGGAGTACACCATCCCATGGCCTGGAACGACCCGGGCAGGAACCGCAATCCCTGGGGCAATCGCCCCGACAAGGGAGCCGCCGATCTGGACGAGGCGCTGCGCAACCTGCAACGAAAGCTCGCGGGAATGTTTGGTGGTGGCGGCGGCGACGGCGATCGCGATGCGGGCGGTGGCGCCGGCATGCGGGGCTTCGGCGTCGGCACGGTCGCGCTGGTGCTGGTTGCGATCTGGGCGGCGACCGGCCTCTACAAGGTGGATGCCGCCGAGCGCGCCGTGGTGACGCGCTTCGGACAGTACGTGGCGACAACCGAGCCTGGCCTGCGCTGGCACATGCCCTGGCCGATCGAGACCCGGCAGATCGTCAACGTCGAAAGCGTCGAGGGTTTCAGCGACCAGACTCGCATGCTCACGTCCGACGAGAACCTGGTGGACATCAACATCGCCGTCCAGTACCGGCGGGCCGAACCGGTGGCCTATGCGTTCAACGTGCGTGAGCCGGAATCCACGCTCGGCGAGGTGAGCGAGAGTGCGATCCGCGAGATCGTCGGCCGCAGCACGCTCGACTTCGTGCTCGAGCAGGGACGACAGGAGATCACCGCGAAGACCCGCGAGCTGATCCAGCGCACGCTCGACTCCTACAAGACCGGCATCGAGGTCACCACCGTCAACCTGCAGGGCGTCAGCGTCCCGGAGCAGGTGCAGACGGCGCAGCGCGACGCCATCAAGGCCCGCGAGGACAAGGAGCGGCTCGCGCTCGAAGCACAGGCGTATGCGAACGACATCCTGCCGAAGGCGAAGGGCTCGGCCGCGCGCCAGATGGAGGATTCCCAGGCCTACAAGGCGCGCATCGTCGCGGACGCAGAGGGCGAGGCGTCGCGCTTCGTCAAGCTGCTCGAGGCCTATGAGCGCGCCCCCGGCGTGACCCGGCAGCGTCTCTATTACGAGACCATGGAAGAGGTGCTCGGCAACACCAACAAGGTGCTGGTGGACACGAAGGGTACGGGCAACATGATCTACCTGCCCCTCGACAAGATGCTCGAGCGCCGCGCGCCGACGCTCACGCTCGACGAGCAGCGCCAGGTGCCGGCGACGGCGCCCCCGCGGGTGACCGCCCCCGAAGAGCCGGCGGCGACGGTCGAGTCGCGCCGCGAGCGGGGGAGCCGCTGATGAGCAACCGCAGCTACCTTGCAGTGATCCTCATCGGCTTCGTGGCGCTGGTGCTCTCGATGGCGGCCTTCACCGTCCGCCAGACAGATCTCGCCATCAAGTTCCGCTTCGGCGAAATCGTCCGCGCGGACTATGCGCCGGGCCTCCATTTCATGATGCCGCTCGTGAACAACGTGCGGAAGTTCGACAAGCGCATCCTCACCGAGGATTACCCGGCGGAGAGTTTCCTCACGAGCGAAGGCAAGATCCTGCGCATCGACTTCTTCGTGAAGTGGCGCATCACCGACGTGTCGCGGTACTACACCTCGACGGCCGGCGGCAGCGAGGAGGTCGCGGCCCGCCGCCTCGGTGAAATCGTCAAGGATGGACTCAAGGGCGTCATCGCGCGGCGCACCATCCAGCAGGTGGTCGCTGCAGAGCGCACCGAGTTCCTCGGCGAGGTGCTCAAGATCGCCGGCGCGAACGTCGGTGGCCTCGGCATGACGATGATCGACGTGCGCGTGAAGAGCATCGGGCTGCCCGAGGAAGTGAGCGAGTCGGTGTTCAACCGCATGCGCCAGGACTTCGCCCGCCAGGCCGCGCAGCTGCGCGCCGAGGGTTCGGCAGTGTCGGAGCAGACCCGCGCCGAAGCGGACCGCCAGCGCACCGAGATCCTCGCCAACGCCTACCGGCAGGCCGAGATGGTCAAGGGCGAAGGCGATGCGTCGGCAGCGGACATCTACGCGCGCGCGTACGGCCGCAATGCGGAGTTCTACTCGTTCTTCCGCGGGCTGCAGGCCTACCGGAAGTCGCTCGGCAAGCAGGGCGACATCCTGGTGCTCGCGCCCGAGGGCGAATTCTTCAAGTACCTGAAGGAATCCGGCCGCTGACCGCGGGGTCCACGGCCGGTCCTGCATGCATTGGAACGACCTCTGGGCAGCCTTCGCCCTTTACCTCGTGCTCGAAGGCGTCCTGCCGTTCGCCAACCCGGGCGGCATGAAGCGCACGCTGCTGCAGCTCTCGCAGCTCGACGAACGCACGTTGCGAGTCGCCGGGCTGGCCAGCATGATCGGCGGCGCACTGCTGCTCTATTTCGTGCGCAGTGCGGGCTGATCGAACACCGGAAACACCGAACATGGCCAGGAACCTCGTCGTCATCGGCGCCCAGTGGGGCGACGAAGGCAAGGGCAAGATCGTCGACCTGCTGACCGAGCGTGCGGCCGCGGTCGTGCGCTTCCAGGGCGGCCACAACGCCGGTCACACGCTCGTCATCGACGGCGTGAAGACCGTCCTGTCGCTCATCCCGTCGGGAATCCTGCACCCCGGCGTGCAGTGCCTCATCGGCAACGGCGTGGTGCTCTCGCTCGAGGCGCTGCTGCGCGAGGCCGACGCGCTGGTGCAGAAGGGCGTACCCGTCTACGACCGCCTGCGCATCAGCCCGAACTGCGCCCTGATCCTGCCGTCGCACATCGCCCTCGACCGCGCACGGGAGCGCGCGAGCGGCGCCAACGCCATCGGTACCACGGGACGGGGTATCGGCCCGGCCTACGAGGACAAGGTCGCGCGTCGCGCCGTGCGGGTTGCGGACCTGTTCCAGCGCGACCGCCTTGCGGCCCGCCTCGGCGAGATCCTCGACTTCCACAACTTCGTCCTGAGCCGTTATTTCAGTGCCGAGGCGGTGGACTTCCAGCGCGTGCTCGACGACCTGGTGGCGCAGGCGGAGCGCGTGCGTCCCATGGTGGAAGACATCAGCGAATACCTCAGCGCAGAAATGCGGCGCGGTGGCAACGTGCTGTTCGAGGGCGCGCAGGGCGCGCTGCTCGACATCGACGTCGGAACGTATCCGTTCGTCACCTCGTCCAACACGATCGCGGGCGAGGCGGCTGTCGGTACCGGGCTCGGCCCCCGCGACATCCATGCCGTGATCGGCATCGTGAAGGCCTACACCACGCGGGTCGGGGCCGGGCCGTTCCCGACGGAACTCTTCGACGAGAACGGCGAACACCTCTCGCGCGTCGGCCACGAGTTCGGCGCGGTCACCGGCCGGCCGCGCCGTTGCGGCTGGTTCGACGCCGTCGCCTTGAAGCGCGCCGTCCTGCACAACAGCCTGTCGAGCCTCGGGGTCACCAAGCTCGACGTGCTCGACGGCCTCGATACGCTGCGCATCGCGACGGGCTATCGCATCGACGGCGCGGTTCGGGACAACCCGCCACTGCTGTCACACCGCTATTCGGAGTGCGAGCCGGTGTACGAGACTTTCCCGGGCTGGTCGGAGCCGACCAGCGGAATTACCGAGTTCGGCAAGCTCCCGGAGAATGCACGTCGTTACCTCGCCCGCATCGAGCAACTCGCCGGCGTGCCGATCGACATCGTCTCGACGGGGCCCGACCGCAACGAGACGATCGTGCTGCGCCACCCTTTCGAGTGACCCGTTCGACCACGACCTGAGCCATGAAACCCTACGAATCCCCCTGGATGGACGATGACCTGCGCATGTTGCGCGAAGCCGTGTCCCGTTTCGTCGAAACGGAAATGCTGCCGAAGGAGCCGGGCTGGCGCGCCCAGCATCACGTCGATCGCGCAACGTGGGGCGCGGTGGGCGAGGCGGGTTTCCTGCTGATGGACGTGCCAGCCGAGTATGGCGGCGGAGGCGGGGATTTCCGCCACGAGGCGGTGCTCTACGAGGAGTTGAATCGCCGTGGCATCTCCGGATTCGGCCAGGGCGTGCACAGCATCGCGGCGCATTACGTGCTGAATTACGGCAGCGAAGCGCAGAAGCAGCGCTGGCTGCCGAGGATGGCGCGGGGCGAACTGATCGGCGCGATCGCCATGACCGAGCCCGGCGCGGGCTCCGACCTCAAGGGCATCCGCACGAAGGCGGTCCGGGACGGCGGCGAGTACGTCATCAATGGTTCGAAGATCTTCATCACCAACGGCTCGATCGCGACCGTGCTGATGCTGGTGGTGCGCACCGACCCGAACGATCGCAGCCGCGGGCTCTCGATACTCATGGTCGAAACGGAGGGACTGAAGGGTTATCGCGTGGGTCGCGTGCTCGACAAGATGGGCCTGAGCGCGCAGGACACCTCGGAGCTCTACTTCGAGGATGTTCGCGTGCCGGCGGACTGCCTGCTCGGTGGCGAGGAAGGCAAGGGCATGCACCAGCTCATGGGTGACCTGCCGTACGAACGCATCACGATCGCGCTCGGGGGCGTGGCCGCGATGGAGGGCGGGCTCGGGGAAACCGCGCGTTACGTGAAGGAGCGCCAGGCCTTCGGGCAGAAGATCGGCGAGTTCCAGAACACCCGTTTCAAGCTTGCCGAGATCGCGACCCAGACGCGCGTCGCGCGCATCTTCATCGATCGATGCATCGAGCAGCTCGTGGTCGGCGACCTCGACCCGGAGACCGCCGCGATGGCGAAGTGGTGGATCACCGACATTCAGCAGAAGGTGCTGGACGAGTGCGTGCAGCTGCACGGTGGCTACGGGTACATGAACGAGTACCTCGTGTGCCGCATGTTCGCCGATTCACGCGTGCAGCGGATCTACGGCGGCACCAACGAGATCATGAAAGAACTGATTGCGCGCTCGGTCTGAAACCGGATGGTGCCCAGGAGAGGACTCGAACCTCCACGGTGTTACCCGCTAGTACCTGAAACTAGTGCGTCTACCAATTCCGCCACCTGGGCCTGGGTCGCGGCGCGGCCCCAGGGGCCGGCAGGAAGGTGGCGCAATTTACTGGCGGCCCCCCGGGCTGTCAACGAATACTGGCGGCCAGCGGCCGCTCTCGACTGAATCCACATGAAAAGACAACGAAACCGACGTTCCAGCCACGGGTCCCAGGGCGCCGTGCGGTCACGCAGTGCGCCGCGTGCGGCGCAGTCTCCCGAGGCCGGAGTGCTGCAGGTGCTGCGGCACGCGGGTCGACCGATGCGCCTCGACGAGGTCACGGCCACGCTTGGGCCGGTGGCGGGCGCCGACGCCGAGGCCCAGATTGCATCGCTCCTGAAGCACGGCGAAGTCGTGCTCAATCGACGAGGCCAGTACTGCCTCCGCGAACAGTTGCCTGGCCTCGCCGTCGGCACGGTGCAGGCGCAACGCAACGGTGACGGCTGGTTGATGCCGGACGACGCCTCCGCGCCGATCTACCTGCCGGGCCAGCAGATGCGCGAGGTGATCCACGGCGACCGTGTGGCCGTGCGGATCGAAGGGCCCCGCTTCCGGGGCAAGCCGCAAGGCACGATCGTCGAGGTGCTCGAGCGCCGCACGCGGGAGGTCGTCGGCCGCCTGAACGTCGAGTCCGGCGTGGCTTACCTGACGCCGGACAACCCGCGCTTCACCCATCGGGTGCTGGTGCCGCCGTCGCAGCTTGGCGGCGCAGCATCGGGCCAGATCGTGATCGTCGAGATCACCCAGCAGCCGAGCCGCACCGCACAGCCGGTCGGCCGAGTCTCGAGCGTGCTCGGCGACCACGGCGCGCCCGGCATGGAGACCGACATCGCCATCCACTCGCACGGCCTGCCGTACGAGTTCCCCGATGCCGTGCTGGCCGAGGCCGCGGCCTTCGGTGCACGAATTCCCGAGGCTGCCATTGCCGGTCGCGAAGACTTGAGGAACACCGCGCTCGTCACGATCGACGGCGAGGATGCGCGCGACTACGACGATGCCGTCTATTGCGAGCGAACGCGCGGCGGCTGGCGGCTGATCGTCGCGATCGCCGACGTCGGCCACTACGTCACCCCCGGCGGTCCCCTCGACGGCGAGGCTCGCGAGCGCGGCACGTCGGTGTACTTCCCGAACCGCGTCATCCCGATGCTGCCGGAAGCGTTGTCGAACGGCCTATGTTCGCTCGTTCCCGACCAGGACCGCCTGTGTCTCTGTTGCGAACTGCGCGTGAGTGACGATGGCCGCATTACGCGCTCGCGTTTTTTCGAGGGCGTGATGCGGTCGGCGGCGCGGCTCACGTACCACGAGGTGGGCGACTTCCTGGATCGGCCGGGCGCGAAGCACGCGCCGCGGCTGGAGGCGTTGCGCGAGCGCCTGCTGGCGCTGCACGGGATCTACAGGAGCTTCACGCGCGAGCGCAGCGGCCGCGGCGCGCTCGAACTCGACACGCCCGAGCTGAAGCTCAAGTTCGACGAGGCGGGGCGCGTCGCCGCGCTGGTCGAGCAGCCGCGCAACGACGCGCATCGCCTCATCGAGGAATGCATGATCGCTGCCAACATTGCGGCCGCGCGCTTTCTCGACCGGCACCACGTCCCGACCCTCTACCGCGTGCACGGCCTGCCGGAGCTCGATCGTCTCGAGACGCTGCGGCAATTCCTGCGCGAGTTCGGCCTCTGGCTGCCGCCGGCCGAGGAGGTGAAGCCCGAGCACCTGCGGGACCTGCTGCAGAAGATCGGTGATCGCCCCGACGCCTTGCTCATCTCGACGGCCGTCATCCGCTCCATGCCGCAGGCGGTCTACCAGCCGGGCAACATCGGCCACTTCGGCCTGGCGCTCGAGCACTACGCACACTTCACCTCGCCGATCCGCCGTTACCCGGATCTCGTCGTGCATCGTGGCATCCGCCAGGTCCTGAGGGCCGGCGATGTGCAGGCGATGACGGAGTGGCACGGCTCGTTCCCGGCACTCGGCCAGGATTGCTCGTTCCGGGAACGCCGCGCCGACGAGGCGACGCGCGGTGCGATCGCGTGGCTCAAGTGCTTCTACATGCAGGAGCGCGTGGGCGAGGAGTACGACGGCATCGTTTCCGGAGTCGTGGACTTCGGCCTGTTCGTCCAGCTCGATGGCCTGCAGGTCGACGGGCTGCTGCACGTGTCCGCGCTGGGGCAGGACTATTTCATGCGCGATCGATCCGGCTACCGGATCGTCGGCCGCAACTCGGGCAAGGTCTACAAGCTCGGCGATCGCCTGCGGGTGCGAGTGACCAACGTGTCGCTCGACGAACGCCGCGTCGATTTCGATCTGGCCGGGAGCGAGGGCGAGGCCCCTCGTCGCGGCCGTCGACCACGGCCGCCCGGGAGGCGGCGCTGATGGCGGCCCCGGTTGCCTACGGCATTCATGCCGTGCGCGTGATGCTGTCGCGCAGCCCGCAGCGCGTGCGACGGGTGCTCATGGGAACTGGGCGCGATGCGGGCCGCCTCGCCGAGCTGAAGGGACTGGCGGAACGGGCGGGCATCCAGGTGGCCTCGGCCGACGCCGGATTGCTCGACAAGCTGGCGGACGGCGGCCGGCACCAGGGAGTGGTGGCCGAAATGGTGCCATGGGTCAGCAGCGATCCCGAGACGCAACTGGAGGAGGCGCTGGAGGCGGCGCGGGGTCCGCCCCTGCTGCTGGTCCTCGACGGCGTGCAGGATCCACACAACCTCGGCGCTTGCCTGCGCTCGGCCGATGCGGCCGGCGTGTGTGCCGTAATCGCGCCGCGTGATCGGGCCGCAGGCCTCACGCCGGTCGCACGCAAGGTGGCCGCCGGCGCCGCGGAGACCGTACCGTTCATGGCGGTCGTGAACCTCGCACGCACCCTGCGCGAGTTGAAGGAACGCGACGTCTGGCTGGTCGGTACCGACGATTCCGCCGACAGGACGCTCTATGACGTCGACCTCACCGGCCCGATCGCGCTGGTGATGGGCTCGGAGGGTGAGGGCCTGCGGCGCCTCACGCGCGAGTGCTGCGACGAGCTCGTGTACATCCCGATGGCCGGCGCGGTCGAGAGCCTGAACGTGTCCGTGGCGGCGGGGGTCGCGCTGTTCGAGGCGGTCCGCCAGCGGCGGAAAAGGGGATAGGGGATAGGGGGTAGGGGGTAGTGGAAGAGGCCGGCGCGCCGGCCGTTCTTGCGCTTCACTATCCCCTATCCCTTATCCCCTTTCTTCGGTATCCTACCCGGCCCCATAGCGACCTCGACGGTTGCTACGTTTTTGCAACTCCTTGCCGCACCAGTGCTTTTTGCATCCGGGCGGCTTCAACCACAGGGAGCATTGAAGTGCGTCATTACGAAATCGTATTCCTGGTCCACCCTGACCAGAGCGAACAGGTCCCGGCCATGATCGAGCGTTACCGCGGCATGATTACCGCGGGCGGCGGCGCGATCCATCGCCTCGAGGACTGGGGCCGCCGCCAGCTGGCCTTCCCGATCGCGAAGGTCCACAAGGCCCATTACGTGCTGATGAACGTCGAGACGGACAAGAAGACGCTCGATGAACTCACCGGCGCCTTCCGCTTCAGCGACGCCGTCATCCGTCACCTCGTGGTGTCGATGCCGGACGCCGTGACCGAGCCCTCGCCGATGGCGCGGGCGGAGGAAGAGGGCGGCCGCGTCGAGGACTCCAGTCTGCCGGAAGCCACCGACGATTCGATGTCGGCCTGACCCCGCGCTGATCAGCATTCACACGCACACGAGACAGGGTGACCCATGGCACGTTTTTTCCGTCGCCGTAAGTTCTGCAAGTTCACGGCCGAAGGCATCGAGCGAATCGACTACAAGGATCTCGCCACGCTGAAGGGCTACATCACCGAGACCGGCAAGATCGTGCCGAGCCGCATCACCGGCACGCGCTCGAACTACCAGCGCCAGCTGTCGCTCGCGATCAAGCGCGCGC
>Ga0316600_10000839_pt1 | contig 14330 bp, 13 predicted proteins | sample OWC_soil_day5_CT_FD_207652 | JGI IMG/M metagenome (GOLD analysis project Ga0316600, IMG submission 207652) | Wetland soil microbial communities from Old Woman Creek delta, Ohio, United States - OWC_soil_day5_CT | ecosystem: Environmental > Terrestrial > Soil > Wetlands | place: USA: Ohio... | reverse complement strand
TTGTATTTTTTAAAGATTTTCTCTGTAAAGAGGCATACTCATACATCTTGGACCGCCTCTTCCTCTTGACAATTCTGACGATGGAATAACATGAAGCTTTATACCATAGCTCTCTAATTTTTGGTTTGTTATATGGTTTCTTTCATATACCACAACTTCTCCTGGTGCAATCGCTAAGGTGTTTGCACCGTCATTCCATTGTTCTCTTGCTGCATGAATTTTATCTCCGTTGCCACATCTTATAAGAGTAACTTTCCTACCTAAATGTTTTTCTAATATATCTTCTAATTTCATGTTCTGTTTTTCAATTTTAATGTTAAATCCATTCTTCTTATCTTCATACTTAGTCATCTCATATATTGTCAATGGTTTTTCTATTTCAGAATGAATAGTAAACTTGTCATTATCGACCATTGTAAATACAGTATCTAAATGCATAAAGGCTCTGGATGATGGAATATGAAAAGCTAGTACAGTTTCAAAACTAGAATTCATTTCGAATAATCTTCTACAAACTTTTTCGGCAGAGGCTGAATCCGTTCTCTGAGAAATACCTATAGCCAAAACTTTTTCACTTAAAACTAATTCATCTCCACCTTCTAAGGATGTTGTTGCTTCTCGATTAAACCATAGTGGAATATTAGCTTGCTTAAATCTCGGATGACTTTCAAATATGTATTTTGCAAATATAGTTTCTCTGTTTCTGGTTTGAGTTCTCATATGATTTAGGGTAATGCCATTACCAATTGTCGCAAAAGGGTCTCTTGTAAAATATAAATTGGGCATTGGATCACATAAAAAAGGATAAGAATTGTTTACCTGATCATAAAGCGAATTTCTATTGTAGAGGGTTAATTCTTCTTCTCTTACGCCAGCCATCATTTTATCAATCATATCCTGATTAGAAAAACCATAAAAGTATTCGGTCAAAGCATATTTTAGGCTTTCACTTTCGGGAGACGCTTCATCAATAAACTGGCTTACAAATTTTGCTTTCACTTCTTTATTCGCAATCGCTTCTGCTGCAAGTTTTTCTAGGTAAAGAACTTCTACACCGTTATTTCTTAATACATCAGCAAAAATATCATGTTCCTCTCTCGCTACTTTTAAATATGGAATATCATCAAATAACAACCTTTCTAAAAATTCAGGTGTCAAATTTTCCACTTCTTCACCAGGTCTGTGTAGTAAAACTGTTCTTAGTTTTCCAATTTCAGATGTAACATTTAAACAAGATTCTTCTAAGCTTGTACTTTCTAAAGCTCCACTTTCCATAGTTTCCCCTCCCCCAAATACTCTGTATCTTTGTACAGTTTTTAAGATTGATCGATGTGATATTTTGCACCCGTATTATACTAAGTCGATTTAAGAAATAAACCTCTGCATACTAAAGATCATTGTTGTAAGCTATCCAACGAGCCAGGTCTCAACTTTTCTTCCAGTAACCCAAGGTAGTTATCATTTTTCTATTCAACAATCCGTCAAGTCAAGAACTTGCCCATTGCATCATCTAGAATTTCGAAATTGACTTTTTATTGCTATATCTCCCAATTGAATACCTCCATTGATGACAATTTAATTTTTAAAAATATGCAGGATCATACTATCACTCCTTCCTATAAGTAAGATTCCAAACATGAAGTAAATAAAAATCCTCATACCAACCACCAAGGTGGTTAATATGAGGCAATTATATAAACAATATACTACTTTGTCAAACTCATTAGAATATTCGAGCTTTTATTTTGTATATTAATGCCAATATTCCGAATATTTACTCTTTACAATTATATTATTTGAAAAAATTATATTATATGAAAACAGCTATTAATGAACTTTTTTTACCATAAAATTACATTTAATATATTAGATGTAATTTTATCCAATTTAAAATCTCACAAAAACCTCTTTAAGAATTACGTCATTTTTTAATACTTTCTTCGTACCTTCTAAAATTAAAAACCTCTTATTGTTTAGTGAACTGAATCAGATTAAACGGACAATGACAAAATACCAATCATTAAAAAAGCAACGTAGAAAGTAAGAAAAGTTGGAGGCAGGAATTTTACCGTAATAATAGAGCTCGAAACTTGGTAACAACCAGCTCGGCTACATCATCCGATTTAACAGTCACAAAAATAGTATTATCGCCCGCAATAGCACCAAGTATTTCCGGCCAATTCACATGATCAATCGTATAAGCGACAGCTTCGGCCGTGCCAGGTAGTGTTCTAAATACAATAATATTACCGCTGAAATTAATAGAAATAATGGAGTCTTGAAAAGTTCTCATGCGTTTTTGAGCATAGATAACATTCTGTTCAGACGGAAGGGCGTAACGATACCGTGCATCGCCATTCGACACCTTAATTAGCATCATTTCCCTAATGTCCCTTGAGACTGTGGCTTGAGTCACTTCAACTCCTTCTTTTTTCAGTGATTCGATCAATTCTTCCTGGGTATCAATAATTTGTTGTTCAATAATTTGTTTAATTTTGGCATGTCGCAGATTTTTCATGAAATTCACTCCTCACTTTTTTTCTAAATAGGACTTGATCCTTAACTTATAAGAACTCACTCTCTTTTAAACAATTCTGTCTCTTCACCTCTTTGTCGATAATATTAATTTTTTTTCGCATTGTCTCATCCGATTTATTTCTTCCTAACTATGTAATCAATATAGCCTTGGCGAATCTTATGACCTTTGCATAATCTTTCTAAAACCCCATTTTCCTTATATACGAATTCAATATCTTCAAAGTGTTTATCACCTTCATCCAATTGATACTTGTTTTTATATTTCACCTTTGGTCTTTGTTTTCCTTGTTTATTTCTTTTTACGAGATGGACTTCAAAAAAAAGAGACATGAATCCATTTTGTAATGGATCACGTCTCTTTTGCGTCTTTACAATATTAGGACGTTGTTTGACTCGCTTCCTTAGCCCAATCATCTAAGCCTTTTAGTGTGGCTTCCAGTGTTTGCTTACTAATCTCCGGCAATTCACCGCCCCATGCCTTTTCAGCGGCTTTATAGCCTTCTTCTATACTATTTCTTAATAATGCGATCTTAGATGGATCTCCACCGGAAAGAGCTTTAGCAAATTCAATAGCCCTTGCTGCTGTCTGCTTAACTCCCCAATAACCATCCTCCGAAATCTCCTGCTGTGCATTAAGGCGAGTTGAATCATCAACCTCCAGATTTTGATAAAGCTCTTTTAGTTTACCATCATATTTCTTCATTATCTGATCATAACTTAACCCTTGGGCTTCACCTATTTTTACATTCTGCATTGAAATAAGTTTTTCTACTACTGCACGAAAAGAAGATAGTTTCATTTCAGCTTGCTTCTTCATTTGAGTCAGCAGAACTGGCAGCAACTCGGCTGGAAGCATCTTTCTTATTGATCATCTCACTTTTTGGTGATATAGAAATTGGATGAATAGCCATAAGAATCCTCCCTTTCCTTGAAAGATACTGTCAGAGCTATTACTAAATGCTGTAATAAGCTCTCATATAATATATCGTGATTTTTTGCTGAAAAGATATTGTCATATCAACCCTTTCAGCACCAAATTAATGTTATCTTCTTGGATATTTATTTCATTTGTCGGCATGCAGATTAATCATTAGATGGATCATTATTGTGTCATATTTCTGTCAAAATATTGTTATATAATAACAATATACACGCTTAATGAATCAAGGAGTACATTTTGGGAAACCACCAGGCCGTCCTTTGGATCTTTGAAATAAAATAGGTACTTAATCTCACTCTTAGTTAGATAACCAATCGTGATATTTTTAGTATAAAGAGAACGACTCATGAAGGGAGAATTTTATATGGGCGAAAGGCTCTACTATTTTATGGAAATTATTATATTTTCATATTTAGCACTATTGGTGATAACGAATCCTATTTTTTTAGCGAAAGGTATTTTAAAGTCTTTTTCAAATATAAAGTATCGCATACTAATAGGAATTGCGGCACTGATTAATGTTGTCAGATGTTTAAACGAACTTTTAAAATAGAAAATGTTCTAAGATATTCAGTTTTTTATCCCACCATATCTTACTAATAGACTTTATTACTTAAAAGAAGCTATACTAAAAACAATTATTTTTTTTAAAAATGAGGCGATATTTTGAGACATTTTAAACATACTATTCGATTGGCTGCTGTTGAATGGTCTAAAAAAAATTATCCTGATTGTACTAGCGAATGGGATAAGCAGCAACAAGCATTGAAAAATCTGAAGCCGGTCGCTGTATTACTACATAAGAAACCACAAGAGAATAAAGCAATTAACGAGTAGGTGACATCCGTCACTTTTTTTTGCCTTCCGGGTACAAACTGCTTACTATAAATGTGCTAAATCAGCAACTAAAAGACAAGGCATAATGAAACATGGTCTGGTCATAAAACCGATCCATGTTTTTTAATGATAAGAAAAATTAAAATCGAACATTTCTATTCACCTTTGGTAAAAATATTCGCTATTTCCAAAGGCTTATTTGATATGTACTTTTTAAAAGGGAATATTTTTTGACGTGGGGGCTTGACTTTAGTTAGCTGGTCTCTTGTTTTCTGTGATTTCAAATTTTTGCCTAGTCATATTCCTATTCGAATCATTTAGTCTTTTTGAAAATAACAGGTGTGAAAGCACTACTATTTTCTACTGGTCGGAAGATCCCCGCCTTTCAACAGGGAAACTGGTAATTGTTTTTTCACGAAAATCCCCCTATCAAACCCGCCTAGTATAAAAAGCCCGCGAAATTCTGCGCGGGCTTTTTATCATTTCCAGATTTAAATGTTGGAGGCGAAGGTCACCGAATACCTCCGCCTGATATCGTATCAAATCAAAAACAAACCTACTACTTACAAGGAACACTCAATGTTGGGATTTGAAGTGCTTTGTTCATTCTTCGAAGCATTGTCTACATCGATACTTATCTGGTCTAACGCAGGGAGTTCCTTGTCCATCTTCTTAGTTAGCTTTTTGAGGCCGTTCTCGACTGTGGATTTCTCTGACACAGTAAATATTAATCCCACGGTTCCTCCCAGGGCAGCCGTCTTGTCTCCTCTTTCCTGGATAACGCCGTCAAAAACGGTCTTACCGGATGCCACGTTCCAGATGGTGATCTTGACCGGGATGTCTGCCGCGCACCATTTTTTCATAAAAATTCCTTTGAATCCTCGTCTAATTTTAATTGTTTGCAAGTCGGTCCTGACCGCATAATCAGCTCCTGCCGCAGCGGCAGCCTTGATAACTTTGTCTTCGGTCTCTGGCTCACCGTTAAGACTCACCTGATTAGTGTAATTCTCAAGCGGAATGACAGTGAACTTTTCCGCTGGATATTTCTTAGCGTACTGGGCGTTGACGGCTTCGGTTATGTAGCCCGTGTTCTTCATACCAGTGTTATCGACGATAGGAAGAAAGAGGATGGCTGGAATCTTGCCTGTGGTTTCCGGCCCCTCCGGGGCGGCAAGCGCGGTTCCCGATATAAGCAGTATTAAGACGAAAACGATCATTTTTATTCTCAACATAATCACTCCTAACGATAATGGTTCCAATAAATTAAAAGGCATAGCCGAGTTGTTTGCCTTGATGACCTCCCCCCTGGTTATAGAATGTCGCACCATGAAGGCCGGCACATTCTCCCTCTCTTTGCTATATTTTTCCATTCTTATGATTCAGCTAATTATAGCAAGTCAATATGGCATGAATGTGTCAAGTTCTCCAAAAAAACTCCTACCAGTCTAAATTAGCCTTATTTGTGCCATAATCTTGTGTTATCCTTAAATAAAAGAATGTCTATTTTAAAAAATATAGAAAGGATGTTACCCTATGGTAAAAATTCTAATTGCCGATGATGAGAAAGATATACGTGATATTGTTACCTGGTATCTTAGCCGCGAAGGGTTTGAAGTTTTCGCAGCAGCCGATGGACATGCGGCCGTGGATATAGAAACCGCCCACTTACCTGACTTACTAATACTGGACGTTATGATGCCCGGCCTATCCGGCTGGGAAATTGCCAAGGCAGTGCAGCGGAATGTCCCCATAATTTTTTTAACCGCCTTAGACGCAGAAAACGATAAAATTAACGGTTTCAAACTGGGAGCGGATGATTATATTGCCAAACCGTTTAGTCCACGTGAATTAGTTGCCAGAGTACACGCAGTTTTACGCCGAACCGGAAAATTGGCTTTGCCGGGCGATGTTCTACAGGTACCTCCCTTATCGTTGGAACCGGGAACGCAGCGAGTTATGGTTAATGAGCGAACGATTGAACTATCTACCAAGGAATTTGAATTATTATACTTTCTGCTTCGTCATCCTCATACTATTTTTACCAGAGAGAACCTGCTGGTTAATTTATGGGGCTATGATTTTGATGGGGATGAACGCACTGTTGACACTACGATAAAAAGAATACGCAGGAAACTTGGCATAGCCGGGGATTTTATCAAAACGGTACGGGGAAGCGGTTACAAGTTTGGGGTAGATCAATCATGATCACCCGTTCACTGCTCTTTCGCCAGCTCTTCAGCCATATGGCAGTTATCCTCTTTATGGCATTAACCTTATCAGCTTCCGTTGTGTACTACGCACATCAAAACAATAATGGGGACTTAACCATCAAGTTAAGAAATATTGCCACCTTCTTTTCCGAGGATTTGAAAACAGGTCACATACCGGATCGGGAGTGGGAGTTAGCAAGTCGGACTACTGGAGCAGTATTGTGGCTGGAAGATAATGATGGTCAGATTATCCAAGGAAGCCCACCCTTTTATTCGAACGCGAAATCCTATACACTCCGTAATTCAGTAGACTATACCAAGCAGTTCCTTTATTTAACAGAATCACAAAATACTGTCATTATCTCAGTGCCTGTACTAATAAAAGATGAGCCCGGACGCTTACTAGCCTATTATCAGATTAGTCCTTTCTACACAAAGATGATAATCCGCTCCTACTTTTTTCCAGTTATTGCCGGACTTATGGCCGCCTTTTTATTCGCCGTGTTGCTATCACGGAGATTAACCCGATCGATTGCCGATATTGCAGCTGCCGCCAAGCGGTTCTCTGCAGGAGATTATACAAGCCGTACCCGTGCCACCGCGAAAGATGAAATTGGAACACTTGGCAACACATTTAATGCCATGGCCGATGCGATTCTTCATACCCAGCAGACCAGGCGCACTTTCTTCTCCAATATTTCCCACGAGTTAAAAACACCGCTAAGCTGTGTCAAAGCCACAACAGAGGCACTCATTGACGGGATTGCGGTAAATGAGCAAGAAAGAACTCACTACTTAGAAAGGATATTAGCGGAAACCGATCGTATGTCCCGGTTGGTCCATGACATTATGGATATGGAACACTTGGAATCCGACCAGATGTTTATCAAACAGGAACAGCTTGATGTAGCAGCACTGCTCCTGCACCAAGCCGATAAGATAGAACCGCTGTTAAAGAAAAAAAATATTTCTCTCCTGCTTCGGATCGAAACGGATAAGCGTTACGCTTTGGGTGATGCCGACCGGTTTGCGCAGGTTTTGGATAACCTGCTTAGCAATGCGATACGGCACGCTCCGTCAGGGTCCCAGATTGGTTTGATCTTGTCTGAAGAAACTCAATGTCTTCAACTTTCCGTATCCGATCAAGGAGAAGGGATTGCCAATGAAGATTTACCTCTGATATGGGAACGCTTTTATCGTGTTGACAAATCACGTACCCGCTCTCTGGGCGGGAGTGGTCTAGGCTTGTCTATAAGCCGTGGTTTAATGGAAGCTATGGGAGGAACGATATCTGTAGAGAGTAAAAAAGAGAAAGGAACTATTTTTAAAATCCACATACCTTGGCAAAAGTAGAGCCGTCGGTGTTTTGCCCATTGTTGTAATAAAAGACAGTGTCGGACATCAAGATGCTTTAAAGAAATTTCATACATTAAAACTGGAACTAGACGGACTAGGAAGCTGAATTATCACAGCTGCCAGCAACATAAGAAAGAGGATACACACCGATTAAGGTAGTATCCTCTTTTACGGATTTCATCACAACCTATATATAACCACTTAGATTTGCCCCTTATAGACCACACCTTTACTTTAACTACTTGGTTTCACTCGTAAATTGCTTTTGTTTATCTTTGCCATACTCCACTATTTGATTGGCTTCTACCCACTTGACCGCAACTGGATAGTTATCTTGTATGTTCTCTTTCTTGATAATTTTGTCCATTACGTCAATAATGGTTTTGCCGATGGCGTAGGAATCTTGGTCTACTATACCTGTAATTAATCCTTCTTTAATTCCATTTTCCCAAGTAGGGGTATAATCAAAGCCAAAGTGATATATTTTCCCAGCCTTGCCTTGTGATTTAATAGCCTCCATAACCCCAGTATCAGGCCCCTCGGAACCTAGAGAAAATACTGCAATTAAATCTGGATTAGAGGTTATCTGCCCTTCTAGCTGTCTTTTCGATTCAGAAGCTTGATCATTATCCTGGATGGGTTCTAGCCAGGAAAAAAGTTGCGCATCCGCTCCCATTACACTCTCAAACCCTTTTCTTATTCCATCTTGCCGATATGTCATGGTTGTTTGGGTAAGATTTACTGCTGCCAAAGCAATCTTACCATTTTTAATTCCTTTTCCTTTTAAATATTCTGCAGCTTTTTTCCCCAACTCTTCACCAGCCAATTTGTTATCGGTTCCCACATAAGCCGCTCGGTTGTCCTTTGTTTTGACATCTGCATCAAAAGTAACGATGGGTACTCCTGCATCCTTTGCTTCTTTCACCTTCCGATCAAACATATCCGGGTCCATGGGCGCAATCGCAATTCCTACAGCGTTACTCGTTATAGCTTCCTGGAGGAATCCAATATGTTTTTCATTCTTTTGTGATTCACTAGGAGGTGAAGTCTTAAAGGCCAAATTATAGCCAAGTTCCTTAGCCCGCTCCTCAGCCGCCTTTTTCATCGGTGACCAGTATGCTCCTGTATCTACAATCGGGATGAAGTATAACGTCTTTTTATCTGAGCCAGACGCATTACTTGTAGCTTTAGAATCTGAACCCGAACAGCTGGTCAATACTCCCATCATGATTCCAATGAGCAGTAATGCCAGTATCTTCTTTTTCATTTACATCTCCCCCAACATATTACTTATTGATACTCCTTCCGCTAGCAGCAATCATGCTATTCTAAAAGATCTGCCAGACTTTACACCTCCTAATAAAGAATGGATTGCATTTATGCGTTACCTATCTATTGCGGCGATAGTAATCTACAACTACGGCAATAACGATAATACCGCCAGTAACAGCCTGTTGTATAAAAGAATTTAAACCCAAAATAGCCAGTCCATTACGAAATATTTCTAAAGTAAAAATACCAACAACTGCTCCGGGGATATTCCCGACACCGCCACTGAAAGCTGCACCCCCAATGATTGCTGCAGCCATTGCAAATAAGCCGACGCCAGCGGCTTCGCTTGGCGCTCCAACATTTAGATTGGACATTAAAAGTAGACCCGCCAGAGCCGCTAGAGCTCCTTCCAGCATATATACTTTTATGATGTGTTTTTGAATATTAATCCCTGATAATCTAGCAGCTTCCTGATTAGAACCTACCGCATAACAATAGCGTCCAAAACGAGTATGGTTCATCACATAAGTCAAAGCAATTGCCACTGCTGCAAAAACAAGGGTATTTGTAAAAATAAAGCTTACACCCACTTTCGTATTGGATAGCAAATAAAACCAATCGGGAACACCTTTCACGTAGATACCATTGGTTATAAAGAGGATAATACCTCGTATCATATAGTCAGTACCTAATGTCAAGATAAACGAATCTAACTTAAATCTTACAATAAAGAAACCGTTGATAAATCCCCAAAACATTCCTATCACAATTACTGCTAAAATGACCACAGGAGGTGAAAAACCTTTTACAGCCAGAAAAACAGCAGCCGTTCCTGCAAAAGCTGCGATACTTCCTGCTGACAGATCGACTCTTCCAGTTATTAACAACATCGTTATCCCAACAGTAGCGATTCCAACCGTTGGAACTTGCCGAAAAAAATTGCCAATATTGGCCTGGCTTAAGAACAATGGACTAATCAATGAAAAAGCAATTATTAACACTACCAAGACGATATACACAGAATACTTCAGAAATAAATCTTTACTATCTATTTTCTTAGCTATAGATGAACCATCATTGAGCTTTAGGTTCAACATGATGCCCCCCCACGGTAGCAAACGCCATAATCTTTCCTTGCGTTGCATCCTGTTTCCGTATTTCTCCCGTTAATCTTCCCTCACACATAACATAAATCCGGTCTGCCATACCCAAAAGTTCGGGAAGTTCAGAAGATATCATAATTACAGTTTTATTCTCTTTCACTAATTGATTCATAATTTGATATATTTCAGCCTTAGCACCCACATCAATTCCTTTCGTGGGCTCGTCGAAAATAAATACTTCTGAAGCAGTATTTAACCATTTAGCCAAAACAACTTTTTGCTGATTTCCGCCTGATAAATTACCAACCGCGGTATCTACGGATGCAGTTTTAATTCGCAGACTTACTCTGAATTTTTCAGCAATTGCCTTAAGCTTGCTATGCTTTAAAAAAGCATCTTGCATATTAGGCATATTGATGTTTTCCGTTACCGACATAATCAATGATAAGCCTTGACTTTTTCTATCTTCAGTAAGCAAACAAATCCCTTGATTTATCGCATCTTTAGGCGTATTTATTGTGACTTTTTGTCCCCTGACTTTAATAGTTCCTTGGGATATGGGATCTGCACCAAACAACATTCTTACGATTTCCGTTCTGCCTGATCCTACCAGACCTGCAAAGCCAACAATTTCACCTCTCTTAGCATCAAACGAGACACTTTTGACCCTGCCTGCATAGTCCGATAAGCCCTGTACTTCCAAGATAATTTCCCCGATATGACCATATTCTTTAGGAAATAACTCTGTAATATCGCGGCCAACCATCATCGTAATTAAGGTATTCTGGGACACACTTTTCACATCAACCGTCCCTATATACTGACCATCCCGCAATACGGTGGCATGATCACAGATCTCAAAGATTTCTTTTAATCGATGTGATATATAGATGATGGCAACCCCGTCTTGTTTCAATGTAGTAATGATTTTGAACAATGCGGCTACATCATCATTGCCTAATGAAGTAGTTGGTTCATCAAATATAACGATTTTTGCGTCCAAGCTAATTGCTCTACCGATCTCTAACAGTTGTTTCTGTGCTGTAGGCAACGTTCCCACTATATCCGTAGGCTTTACTTTAGAACCAAGCTTTTCTAGAATGGCTTGCGTACTCCTATACAATTCTTGATAATCAATAATACCTAAGAGTTTATTTTTATAAGGCATTCTTCCCATGAAAATGTTTTCCGCCACATTTAAGGCTTCTGCAAGATTCAGTTCTTGATGAACGAAACCGACTCCCAGTTCTTGTGCTCTTTCTGGTGTCATAACGGTACAATCAACATCATTAATGAATATCTCTCCTTTATCCTGAGAATAAATTCCGCCTAAGATTTTCATAAGTGTTGACTTTCCTGCACCATTTTCACCTAATAGCCCGTGTACCTCTCCTGCGTTAACTTCAAGATTTACACACTTTAGAGCATATACACCCGGAAAACGTTTTTCAATTCCTGCCATTCTCAGTCTCTTTTGCATCAAACGTTATCCCCCTTATATCCTCACAAAACCAATTAGTATTCCAGCTCTATAGCTTCTCCGACAACTTCTAATAGGATTTTTTCCATTACCCTGCCAGTCAGCAATTGAAGACTTCTGGAATCCGGCTGACAGCCGCCTACATATATTTCAAATGCACCAGGCTCCAATATACAATTACCATCTTCATTAATCAGTGCCAATTGTCTTGGGGTTAGGGTAAAGAATACTTCTTGTTCTGTGCCAGGCAGCAAATGGACTTTTTGTATACCTTGTAATGCCCAAATAGGAACTTCTACACTCGCCTTCACATCTTTTATATACAGCTGTACTGTTTCATCAGATGCAAAATTCCCAGTATTTTTAACCAATACAGAGCCTTGAACGTTTTCCCCAACAGAAATTTGGGTACGATTTAGCTGTAGCTGCCGATATGCAAAAGTAGTATAACCAAGTCCGTAGCCAAAAGGATATAAAGCTTCCTTTGTCATGTATCGGTAAGTTCGATTTTTCATGGAGTAATCTGTAAACTCAGGCAGTTCTTCTGTAGTACGATAAAAGGTAATTGGTAGCTTACCTACAGGACTATATTCACCAAAAATCGCCGAAGCCAACGCTTTTCCCCCTTCTGCTCCTGGATACCAAGCCTGGATGATGGCAGGTATTTTCTCAGCAGCCCAGGTAACAGCCAAAGCACTTCCAGCGAGAAGCACCAAAATGATCGGTTTCCCTGTTTGATAAATCACTTCCAACAGTTCTTGCTGCAATCCTGGCAAATTTAATCCCAATTTATCCCCACTGGCATATTCGTTGGAAACGTCGCCTTCTTCCCCTTCAATACTCGCATCCAGTCCCATGCACATGACGACAATATCCGCTCGTTCTGCAGTAGAAACAGCTTCAGCAAATCGATCCCGCGCCTCTCCCAAGTTCTCTGCCTTATCTCTATACAAATGGCAGCCTTGGGCGTAAGAGACTATTGTATCTTTTCCTACTGCTTCGCGAATTCCTTCCAATACGGTAATATAATTCGAAGCTGTACCACAATAATTGCCGGTAAGCGCCTCTCTACTATTAGCGTTAGGTCCAATAACTGCAATGGATGATATTGTATTGCGGTCTAAGGGCAGTAAATTATTTTCATTTTTTAGTAGTACTAAGGTTTTTTTAGATACTTCTAAGGCAAACTCTCGATGCTCTTGACAATCATTTTGGTGAAAGCCAATATTGGTATATGGAACATTCTCAGCAGTATCAAACAAGCCTAGTTTCATTCTGGTAAGCATCAATCTTGTTACTGCCGTGTTTATGGCTTCCTCGGTTACTAACCCTTCCTGATATGCAATCAATAAATTAAGATACATATTGCCACAGTTTAAATCACAGCCGTTTTTTAAAGCCATTGCTACTGACTCCGGTGCGCTGCTGGTTACTCTATGGTTTTCATGAAAATCTTTTATCGCCCAACAGTCAGAAACCACATGTCCAGTAAAGCCCCATTCTTGTCTTAATGTTTCTTTTAAAAGCATGTTACTGCCACAGCAAGGCTCACCATTAACCCTGTTATATGCCCCCATTACCGCTTCCACATTTGCTTCTTTCACACATTCTTTAAAAGCAGGCAGATATGTTTCTCGCAAATCTTTCGGTGAAACTACAGCATCAAAACTATGTCGCTCGCTTTCCGGACCACTATGGACGGCAAAATGTTTCGCACAGGCGGCCGCCCTTAAATATTTTTTATCCTGACCTTGTAGCCCTTTTATAAAGGACACGCCTAATCGCCCTGTCAAATAGGGATCTTCACCAAACGTCTCCTGCCCGCGTCCCCATCGAGGATCTCGAAAAATATTGACATTCGGAGACCAAAATGTTAACCCCTTGTATATACCATGGTCTCCTTTTCTCTGAAATTCGTGAAATTTAGCTCTGCCTTCAATTGAAATTACTTCGGCCACATCAAAAATAAGCTTCTCATCAAAAGTAGCTGCCAACCCTATTGCTTGTGGAAACACGGTAGCAACACCTGCTCGTGCAACACCATGCAGTGCTTCACTCCACCAATTGTAAGCCAGAACACTTAACCTAGGAATAGCTGGTGAAATGTATACCATTTGGGTTACTTTTTCTTCTAATGTCATCCTTGAAACTAAATCTCTTGCCCGTTGTTCAAAACTCAGTGTCTCATCTTGATAATCAAATATTTCCATTCTCTCATCCCCTTATAAGCCATTGCTATTTGCTTCATGTCCATAAAAAATATAAGAACTTTGTTCTAAATAATGCAATACTAACAGAAACTTTTAGTTTATAATCTATAGTATAATACTTTAATTTTTTTAAATATTCTCATTTTTTGCTGCAAGATCCTCACTTCTTGCTGGATGCTATTTTACATAGGAAACCATTTCATCTTCTAATGAAATTAAGCCATATCCTTGATAATCTATTTTAATTAATCTTAAGAAAAATTATAAGTTAGGAGTGCATTTATGATCATAGAAGGCTTACATGAAAAAGATATATATACCGAAACCTATCCCTTTCGTATTGAATTAAATACATTTGATAACTTTGATTGGCCTTTGCATTGG
>Ga0316600_10000838_pt1 | contig 14332 bp, 10 predicted proteins | sample OWC_soil_day5_CT_FD_207652 | JGI IMG/M metagenome (GOLD analysis project Ga0316600, IMG submission 207652) | Wetland soil microbial communities from Old Woman Creek delta, Ohio, United States - OWC_soil_day5_CT | ecosystem: Environmental > Terrestrial > Soil > Wetlands | place: USA: Ohio... | reverse complement strand
TCTTCGTAAAAGGACCAAATGCCATGAAAGGCTACCTATTGCATGGCAAAGGCTTTGTACCTTCAGAAGAATGGTATAATTGCGGCGATGTCGTTGCCATCGATAAGGAAGGCTTTATTACCATAAAATCACGTTTAAAACGCTTCGCGAAAATTTCCGGTGAGATGATTAGCTTGGATGCTGTTGAAAAAGTTGCCGAAGGCTGCTTTGCTACTGATAAAAATGCAGCAATCAATATTTCAGATACAAAAAAAGGCGAAAAGATCATTTTGTACACCCTCCATAAAGATGCGACTAAACAGCTGCTGCGAGAATACATCAACCAGAGTGGACAGAGCATGCTCGTTATGCCAACCGCATTGCGAATTGTCGATACCTTACCCTTATTAGGAAGCGGCAAGATTGACTATGTAACATTAAAAGAAATGGCCGCAAAGGAGCTGGAGAACGGTGCGTCTTAAACCTTCGCCCCTCAACGCCCTATTCTTAGCTCAATTTATATCTGCCTTTGTTGATAACATGATCTTATTCATTGCCCTGGGAATTATCCATAGAGACGGCTATCCTGGCTATTATCTGCCTCTTGTACAAAGCACTTTTTTATTATCTTATATTGTTTTATCTCCCTGGGTTGGCAGGTTTGCGGATAAGAAAGCAAAATCTCAAGTACTAATGGTGGGCAACGTCATAAAAACATTGGGAATACTCCTTCTTCTTGCAAAATGTGACCCCGCATTGAGCTACGGTTTGGTCGGTATCGGTGCCGTCATTTATAGTCCCGCGAAGTATGGTATCCTGCCCTTTCTGGCAAGAGGAGAAGATGCCCTTCTGCGGGCAAACTCCAGCTTAGAAAGCTACACCATAGTAGCCATTCTTACAGGCTCTGTTGCAGGCGGTTATTTATCCGATATCTCCATTGTGCTGTCATTGATAGCCTGTATCGTGCTTTATATAATATCCATTGGCGTAAATACACTCATACCAAAAGATCCCGGCAATAGAGGCATTCAATATCGTAACGCGATTACAGAATTTGCTGGCGATGCAGTAACCCTGTTTCGCGATAAACAAAGCCATTTCTCCCTGATAGGTACCGGCTCATTTTGGATGGCATCTGCTGTTTTGCGAATGATAATCTTTGCATGGGTGCCCCTTACCTTTGGTATTAGCAGCAGGATGGACATTAGCATGATTATCGCCGTTACCGGAATTGGCATAGCCATAGGAGCGGTGATTACTCCTTATCTCATTACCGTGAAGGAGTATCAGCGCACTGCATGGTATGGTTTGGGTATGGGGATTTGCATCCTAGCGTTCTTATGGATTACAACCTTACCTGTCGCCATTATATTCTTACTCTTAATCGGCTGTATGGGAGGTATCTTCATCGTTCCCATGAATGCGTGTCTGCAACATGTCGGTCATCAAACCATAGGAGCAGGCAAGACCATTGCCATCCAAAATTTTGTGGAAAATAGTTTTATGTTCCTCGGGGTAGGATCCTATACTCTTGCTTTTAAATTAGGCATATCTATTTATACCTCACTGGCTGCTGCTGGTATAGTCTTACTAGCCTTTGTTGCCTACTTGATTGTGCTAACCTATAAAAGAATAGAAGCCAACTAAAAAAGATCAAGCCCTCCGTATCTAGTATCGGAGGGCTTGATCTTTTTCAAAATAACAAAATCACTTAGCTAAATAAAGCACCATTTGGGGGCATACTAACATGTATCATCAGTTTAAGCAATCGGACGATTCAATAGAATTTTAAAGGTAGGAGATATTTATGACAAACGATAAATCAACATTACTCAAAATAAGCGTATTATTCCTAGCAATTCAGCTCGTACTCATTTTTGAATTGACCAGATCAGGTCAATCCAGCTATGCTCGAAGCGTTATGGCAACCACCTTTTGTTGGACGCTGTATACGTTTTTAGAGGCTAGATACGGATTTTATATGAATACCTATGTGAGGGGCATCATCATTCTCTCTTTGCTGGGAGATAGTTTCTTCGGCAGCTATTTAGACTTTTATCAAACATCCTTCACTTTCGATAAAATGCTGCACGTATTTGGCTCCTATTCCTTCTCTCTATTTGCTTATATTTTAGCTGTTCAATTACTTCGTCATCCCCTAGGCAGTCCATTTAAATTCATATTCATTCTGTCCCTGGGACTTAGTATTGGGGCTTTTTATGAAATTCTAGAATTTCTTACCGATACCATTTCACATCCAAATCCGATTAGTCAACCGAGTCTGCTGGATACGGATCTAGACTTGGTGGGTGATCTAATCGGAGCAATGATCGCTGCCATCCATGGGACTTATAGGACCTTTATGAATCAAAACTTTTGATTCCTTCTTTTGTTCTATCAATAATACCCCAATGTTCCTTGAAGTTTCGCCTTTCGTGCACACCAGATAAAAACTAGAAGTCCTCCTCCAAAATAAATTATGGACTGAGAACAAAGTAATAGCAGACTGCCATCTTTCCATAATTCATATAGCGGTTGCATCTTCAGCAAAGTATCACGTAGTAAAATAATCCCTTGAGTCGTCGGTAATGTCTTAGCAACTAATGCCAGCCATCTAGGAAATTGTTCTACAGGAAGCATAGAGCCATTCAGAAAAAGCAGCGCATTTGCCGTTAAACCGGCAAGTTCGCCTACTCGCTTAAAAATTAACGTCATGCCGGCAATTATGAACCCGAAACCAAACAATCCGGCCATGGTAATGATAAAAATAACAAGTCCCTGCCATTGTAAAGAAATATTCACTTTTAATGTCCATAATATAACAACCGCAAATAATAAAATATTGATTGTCGCAGTAATTAATGTGGCAAGAGATCGGCCAATTAATATAAGGAATACGGGAACAGGGCTCATAAAAATCTGTTCCAATGTACCTGCCTGGGCTTCTCCCAGTAAATCACGACACATACCGGAAATAACAATGGAGGAATACAACCACATAGAATAGCCAATTAGCGTATAGGTAAGCTGTCCTGTGCTCACCTGCCCTCCACCGATAATAAAGCCTATACCAATGAAGACAATCCCCATCATCACCAGCTGCAAAAAGGTTTCAAATTTATAGTTCCAGGCAATAAGCAAGCCTTTATAGGTTTCATTAAGCATAGTTTTTAATGTTGTCATGATTATCAATCTCCCTTTCGTTTTTTACCAGTTTTAAAAATACTTCCTCTAAATCTGGCTCTAACGGAGAAACAGAGAGTAACGCCATTCCCTTTTCTCTGATTTTATCAAGCAAGGTATATAACTTTGTTTGACTGTCAATTACCCCAGTTAATAGCGTCACTCCTTCTTCCTCTTTGATGATAAAATCCTTCAATTCATCATTCCTGTGACCGTTAAACACTCCCTGTATCTTAATCTGATAATACCCCTGTCCAAAAAGCACGAGTAATTCATTAAGATTCTTATCAGCAATTATTTTCCCTTTATGCATAATAGCTACACGCTCACAAAGCGCCTGCACTACGTCTAATTGATGGGAAGTAATGATCACCGTTTTCTTGTAGTCTTGTGCTAATCGCTTCAGTAATGCTTTCATGATCTGCATCGCTTCCACATCTAGCCCCAGGGTCGGTTCATCCAAAATGAGAATGGGAGGATCAGCAATCAACGCACAAGCAATCGCAATTCTTTGCTGCATTCCCCGTGAAAAGTTTCGTATGATATCATTACGCCTATCCCAGAGTTCCAATTCTTTTAAGAGTGATTCGCCCCGCTCCTTACTAATTTTCCTGGAGCAGCCCTTTAAACTGCCAAAGTACATCAAATTTTGCCACGCAGTCAAAGGCCAGTAAATATTTCTCGTTCCTTCTAAAACCACGCCGATTTGCCGCATCGCTTCCCCGTGATCTAGTGCTACGTCGCAACCATTTAGCAATATACGTCCAGTTGTTGGGGTTATCAATCCACACATCATTTTTATCGTCGTAGTTTTTCCTGCACCATTTGATCCCAGAAAGCCAAAGACCTCGCCCTTTCTTATATCAAGATTAACGTTATCAACTGCTGTAAAATGCTTTCCACTGCTGTTACCATAGATCTTACCAAGACTGTTGATTTCTACTGCTGTATTCGTTATATTATTCTCATTCAAATTTAATCCCTCCATCTTTTAGGATTCGTGTGCGTCCGTTCTCAAATTACATTAGTCAATACCCATTGCTTTATCCAATTTAGCCTTGCTGCTATTATAATCGTACAGTGCTTGATTATAATTCTTCTTGGCCTTAACTAACGCCAATTGAGCATCAATAACATCTAAATTTCTGCCGACGCCTTCTTTATAGCAAACCTCATTGATTCTAAAGGCTTCTTGGGCCTTATCTACGGCAGCTTTACTAGTCTCAATACGCTCTTCTGCTACCTTTAGATTTAAATAAGCCTGACTTACTTCGAGAACCGCAGTCTCTCGTATCTGCTCGATTTGTTCCTGCGCCTTATCTAATGTACTTTCCGCTCCCTTCACTTTTGCTTTTGTAAGACCAGAATCGAATATATTGATTGAGGCAGTAAGACTCACCATCCAGTAATCCTGTTTCGCCCCGGGAAAATTGTCGTCATTCCAATTATTGCTGCCTTTAAAACTAACTTGGGGCAAATTGGTGCTCTTAGCTACTTTTACTCCGCTCTTGGCAATATCGACCTTAGCTTGTACTTGAACGACATCTGGACGATGCTTTAATGCATATGTTACGCAATCATCAACGGTAAACGTATATTGTTGATAGTTTAAATTATCCTTTAGCTTAATCTCACTAGTAAGCGGCAGACTCATCACGTTTTTTAGGCTGACCATTGCCAAGTTATATTTATTTTGGGCTCCCATAACATCTTGCTGGGCGTTGATCACTTCTACCTCAGACCGAAGTACATCAGACTTGTTTACTACACCTTCATCATACTGGGCTTGAACACTTTTTAAATGCGCAGTGAGATTCATAAGGGATTCCCGGCTCACTTGCAACTGATCAAGTGCTTCCAAAACATTGAAATAGCCAGTTGTTGTGTCAAGCTTAAGCTGTTGCTTGTTTTTCTTAACTTCAAGATCGGCAACTTGAAGGTTTTTTTTCGCTTGATCAAGTTGACCTTCTAAATTACCTCCAGTATAAAGAGGCACACTAATGCTGACCGTATTCCCAAATGAAGTATATGCACCACCGAATGCAGTGCTAGAAAGATTCGCAAGTGGAGTACCAGCTAGATACTTCTCCAATGAAAACCGGGGGAGCCCCGTCCGTGTATCCGTATGAGAGTACGTTAAACTAGGACCAAATTTTGCCTTGGCTTCGGCAATCGCCCAATTTGAAATTGCTTTATCATCCTCAGACATTTTTACACTGGGGTTATTTTTTAATGCCAAAGCGATGCTGTCAGTAAGCGATAACTCTATAGGAGCCGCCAATACATACGAAGGATTTATCAGAAGTATTCCCCCAATCAGTACTGTAAGCAAACATTTTGTCCATATTTGTTGTCTTATCATGTTACATATCCCTCCCTGATAAATGATTATGACCACGGGCACTAAGCTTATTTCGAGGGTGTAATGGCTATTTGTGCAGTCATATTCCAACGCAATCGACCATCCCATTGCTCTGGAGCGATAAATACTGTGTAAGTCATATCTCCCCGTTTTTTCTCCCCATAAGACCGAATGAACTTTACTTTTCCAGGAATATCCACACCCGGTATGCCGTCAAAAGTCAGGTTGACTGCATCGCCCATCTTGACCTTGGCTACAGCCAATTCCGTCAAGTCATCGCTGCGCACTTCCCAGCCGGATTCATCGGCAATCCGCACCAGCACTTTACCTGCAGCGGCATGTTCGCCCACCTTCACATCCAGGAAAACCACTGTTCCATCTATCGGTGCCCTTATTTCTGTCTTATCTAACACTCTTTGAGATTCGGCTGCCTTTCCTTCTCCTGCAGTCAGGTCTGCTTGAGCCTGCATCAAGGCTGCCCGCTTTCGTTCTACCTCCATCTGGACTTGTTCGATTTTCTGCCTAGTTGCTGCCCCGGCTTTTTCAAGCCGCTGCTGACGCTGCAATTCTCGCTCTGCATCTGCCAGGTTCACGTGGGCCTGCTCTACTGCAGCAGCAGCCCCAGCTACGTTTGATCGGGCACTCCCCACTCGATCCTGATAATCCTCGCGCACCAGCCGGATAATAGGTTGTCCAGCCCCTATACGCTCCCCTTCTTTGACCAATATTTCACCAATCGTTCCCTCCACAGGCATCGCCATCTCAGCATACTGTATCGGATATACGATTCCCTCTGCCAGTACTCTATCATCAGCTTTCACCACTGGTATATCCTTCTTTTCTCCTGGACGACCGTTTAAAAACCACCAAGAACTTATCGCCAACACTGCCATCAATATCAAACACAACAGCCAATGCCGTTTTATAATTGCCATATAAACGTCTCCCCTTGCTTCATATTATTCATAACTTAATACATCCCGCACGCTCAGCTGAGCTGCATTCCTGGCTGGCAGTAAACTTGCCAGTACCGACAACATAGCCGATAGTCCTAACCAAATGGCTACCCCCAGAAAACTGAATGAAAAAGCCAAGGGATTCTTCAGAAACAGTATCCCTACTTGATGGCTTAACAGCCCCGCCACTGGTATGGCCAAAACCATTCCCGCCGTCCAACTCAACAGCCCAATACATAGGGCCTCTACCACAAATACTTTACCAATGTCCACGCTGGAAGCGCCAATCGATCGCATTACGCCAATCTCTCTGGTCCTCTCCAGCACATTAATCCCCATAGTTCCTGTCAATCCCAAAGCCCCAACCACTGCCAACAATATCGCCATAATAAGTAAAAATGTAGTAATGATATCAAACTGAGAGCGAATACGTTTTTTTTGCTCCCAAGTGATACTTACATTTTGAATACGCAGACTGTTTTTTTTCAGATGTTCTTCTAATGCCCTTCCTAAGATACTTTGCTCTTTGGCATCCGATGAATTTGCCATAATCTGTACTGAACGAGCTCGTCCGGTCTCTTGCACCGCTCCAGTAAACCAATCGTAGGGAGCGTAAACAATCGGTCCAGCTAGAATTCCCTGGACAATTCCTACCACCGTGAACCGCAATTTACGTTCTCCCACCATGACCACCACCGGTTCACCTACCTTTAGCTGGGGACTATCTTTCAAAACCTCCGTATTTACCACCAAAGCACTTTCATCATTGGGCAAAAGCCAACGTCCCTCGATAAGTTGGGGTTGAATCATCTTTGTGTTTACTGGCGGAGCCAGAATAAACACATTCTTACTAGCCTCAGACTCCTTTTGTTCATCTTCCAGCACCCGCCCTGATGTTCTTCCCCAACATTCTACGGCCTTAACCCCAGGTACCTGTAATACCTCCTGCTCAATTCGGCTAGCCCGATAACTCTGGGTAAATTGCACTGAGATATCATAATGAAAGTAATCCAGTGCTTGATCCAATGTTGCGTCCAAAGAGGAACGTACAGAAAACACCGCCATAAATACCGTGCCGGCCACAGTTAGAGTCAGCAGGGTAAGTGCCAAACGACCTTTACGTCTAAAGGTATTTCGAAGTGACAGTAGTATCGGACGCGGCAGTTTTCTCAGTCGTTCCAAACCAACGTCTACCCACCGGTCCATCCGCCCCTTTGCCTGAATGCCGCTGATACCGTAATCATTTATCGCCTCTCGAACGGTTACGCCCGTCCCATGCCAGATTGGTCCTAAGGCTGCTACTAATGGCACTACAATGGCCACCATCGTTTCCAGCATAATGACCCTAGCTGGTAATTCCAATCCACCGGAATCGAAATTGAACATTCCAGAGACAAAACTAGTCACCATACTGGCAGCCAACGCACCTAACGGGGCTGCCACTAACAGTGCCAGAAGCCCATACGCCCCCACAAGACTCAGATACATCCGCAAAATCTGATCCTTACGTGCGCCAATGGATTTCATAATCCCCACCTGACGCACCTGCTGAGTTAAAATGGCTGATATCGTATTAACCAACAAGAAAGTTCCCAGCAACAACGATAATACTCCTAATACTGCCAACAGCAGCAGCAGCGCATTGATAGCCCCCTGCATTTGATGTTCGCCGGGTGTATGTACCTGCAGCCATGACACCTTGGTATCGCCCTGTTCAAGCTTCCTCCAAGCCTGCCGTCCTACTGTTTTGATTGGCTCTGTATCTTTACCCTTCAATATCCAAGACTCAACTGCTAAATTGACTTGGTCTAGTTGGCGCGACTCGTCCAATTTATCTAAGGTGTCCATGCTGATATAACCATAATAGTTACCACTGAATATGCTCGGAATCTGACTCGAATCATATACAGTTCCAGTCACCTTCATCGATCGTTTCCTTCCAGTGGAAGTCTCCACTATGATCCTATCACCTTGTTTTACTCCTAGCTCAGCCACAGACGACCGCTCCAATAGAACATCACCATCCCCTGGAGGCCAAGCTCCGGATAGATAACGCACCACATTCACTTTCTGCTTACTATAGTCTGGAATCGCAACCAAAACCAACTGGCGCCATTGACCATCGCTGGTACTAATCCGCAAGTTCACGTTGTGCCGTCCCTCAGCTTCTTTAATATTCTTCATGCTGCGAATAGTCTGTATCAATTCTTCATCAAAAGGATCCGCAAATAAACTGGCATTAGCTGGTGACGCTGTCCCCCAACTAGCGGCTAGATCCCGCTGGAACATCAAATAGGAGCTATAAACCATCCCTACTGCAAACACCCCAACTGAGATGGACAGTACCACTAACATCGTTCGCAGCTTATTGCCCCATATATCCGTCCATACCTTTCGCCAGCGTGGAGATAATAAAACATAGCTGGTCATAAAGTCCCCTCCCCAGTAAGAGCTGCCGGAACGATCAGCCCCTCAGATACGGTTACAATCCGACTGCTTCGACGAGCTAAATCCTCATCATGAGTAACCATCAAAATGGTTTTGCCTCCACGAGTCAGTTCTCTAAACAGTTCAATAACTGCTTCGGCAGTGCGCGAATCCAAATTGCCCGTAGGTTCGTCCGCCACCAAAAGGGGAGGATCATTGGACAGGCAGCGGGCAATAGCCACCCGCTGCTGCTGTCCTCCAGACAGGTTCGCCGGTACTTTGTCCGCCTGATTTTCTACGCCCACCAATTTCAAGAGTTCCATAGCCCGTTCCGGCCGTTCTGCTGGATCGTAGACATTACAAAAATCCATGGGCAGCATCACATTCTCCAGCACTGTTAATGTCGGCAGTAATTGAAAAAATTGAAACACAACTCCTACCGTCCGCCCCCGCCATACTGCAATCTGATTCTCCGTCAGAGTATGCACTGGTGTACCCGCCACCCACACGTCTCCAGAGGTAGGTCGATCTATACCAGTAATCATATTGATTAAGGTGGATTTTCCGTTGCCTGATTTGCCTACCACTGCCACAAATTCGCCCTTATCTACTTGAAGATCGATTCCTTTCAAAGCCACAAATTCACCGGCACCAGTCATATAAACCTTACGCACAGCTGTAAGCGCTACCGCAGCCGCTTCCGGTTTGGGCCGCGGTAAATCCACAGCCGCTAACCAAGGCAGCAATTTCCCGATCATTGTATAAATCCCCCCTTGCAGCTCTCAGCCGCCTTAAGTCATGTAGCTTAGCTACAAAAAGAAGTAAGCCCTTCGCAGTTACTGCGGGGCTTACTAATTTTTTTGTTCACATATATCACTTTTAAAAAACTATAAAAGAGGAGGCAGACTCATAAATGTAAATATATACTGGTCAATTCTTCTGCATCCAACTTCAAAAGCATATCCTTCAATATAATCCGGCCCAACTCTCGTCAACAGTTTACCCCTAAATCGACTGGCATCCTCATCCCAAATAAGTTCAGCATCAAAATAAGTAAGAAATTGATTCATTATTGGGGAAAAAGCTTTAAAGGCGCTTTCCTTGGCGGAAAAGACCATAAGCAATCTTTCAAGCTTCCGATCCTTACTGTTATTTACCCAGTCAGCCTCCCTTAGCGTACATACTACCTTTATGATATCCTCTGGTATGGTTTCATCTATCCTTTCAATATCTAGACCAATTCCCGCAGCCTTTTCTTTGCGTGCCACCGCAGCAAGTGCTACTTCACCCGAATGACTTATAGCACCCACCACACCTTTGGGCCATAAAGGTTCATTATGAACGCCCTTAAGAATAGGAAAATTTTTTATATTTATTTTACTTAAAGCACTATGGGCTGCAGCCCTGCCTATACAAAACTCAATCCTGCGTTTTGGTACGGCTTTAAAACTAAGAACTCCTAACTCTTCTGGATGCAGCATCAATTCATTATAATCATCAGAGGTCTTCATGGAAAATCCAAAATCCCTGCCAAAAGGCGATACTATAGCATCAATTCTTCACACCCCCTTCCTTCTTTCATACCAATGAATCTTTTAAAATTATCTAAATAGCAGCTTATGCAACCAATGTTTTTTTATATCAACTGCTTTCTTGGGGCATAACTCATGACAGCAAAAACAACTTATACATTTATTGAGATCTAGTTTAGGCTTCCCTGAACTCATATCAATGATCTTGGCAGGACATCCCCTAGCACACTCACCGCAGGAAATGCAACTATCATAGTTAAATACGGGTTGCGCCCGCAAGGCATTGATTAAGAATTCTTCGACAAATTTGGGAACCTTTCCACTTACCAGGCTTTTGCCTAAAGAGCCTGGCAATTTAAAAGGAGGTATGTGTATATCTTCTAACTGCAGCCCCTTAACTGACAGATCTTTAAGCTCTCCGCCGAAAATCCCCCTTTCCTTTGCAATTTTTACAGTCGGAACTTGCAGAGGCTGCATCCCCATAATATGAGCTCCTGCTGTATCCAAGGCATAAGGATTTTCAGATGCCAGAATCAATCCAACCTGTTTTTTTTCCCCCGCAGAAGGTCCATCCCCTTCCATACCTTCGATCGCGTCAATAATCGTAAAGACAGGCTTAATATACTCACAGATATCAACCAAATGATGAGCAAAATTATCTGCATTATTCATTTTAAAATGATATTCAGCTTTGGTAAGCCCAGGGATAACGCCAAATAAGTTTTTTACCGCTCCAGTGTAAAGCATCATTCCATGGGTCTTAAATTTAGCTGCCGACACAATAAAATCAACATCTTCGGCAACTTTTATGATTTGCATTTGCTTCAGTTTCTGTGCCTTTTCATTCACGATATCAACGGCTGACGTATCATAGTTTAATTCACAGCCTGTATTTTCTGCGACCTGTGTCATTCCTGAAGCTTTATAAATGCTGATCAATCGTTTTACAGTAAAGGGACCGCCCGGACTATCCCCGATAATGACTCTGCACCCTAGCCCTTGAAGATACCTGACAATCGCCTCTACGACTGCCGGATGAGTGGTCACTGCATCTTCTGGAGCATTTTTTTTTAATAAGTTAACTTTAACCAAAACCCTGGATCCATTTTTTATCCTGCTTTTGATTCCGGAAATATTGTCCAAACACTCATAAACTGCTTTTTCAACTTCTTCATACTTGTAGGTTTTAGATTGAGTAATACTAACTATTTCCATTTTCCTTCTCCAATCATAATTTATGATTATTGCACTAAATAAAGAAGATTTACTTCAGATGGAGTTTTGCTCCCTGAATCCTCAGTCGCGCTTATCTTTAGGACTAAACCGCTCTAATACTCCCATGGGAGTATTAGAGCGGTTTAGTCATCGGATAAATCCAACTTTCTTGCAGTGCTCCATCATCAACCTGACTCCTGCAGGATTTAGTTCAGGCCATTTAAAGTTTAACTCTTTCAAAATATTTTCTGTTTTTTCATTACGTATCATAAATGAAGTTTTGCTAGCCCCTTCAAAAAACATATTAGAGTGAACAAGTATCCTGGCAATATGACTTTTGGCTTCTTCATCCTCATATTTCTCGTATAAATACTTTATGAAATCGTCTACAGGAATTGTCTCCGTATGCATCCCTGCGTATTTTAAAAGTTCCCCTAGTGAAACAAGACTAATCTGATTGGTATTAAACAGATGGTAGGTTTCATTTTTTAAATTTACCTTATCAAAAAGTAAGACCACTGCTTTAGCGACATAATCGATAAAAGAAAAATTCAATGTTTTTTCATCTATTTTCGGAAAATGTCCAATTTTTATCAAGGATTTCACAAGGGTATAAAAAGCATTATCCTCTATATTCTCCTGAAATACACCTGTTTCAGAGTCAAATACAAGATTCCCAACCCTGAAAACATTTGCCTCCAGTCCTTCTTCCCTTGCTTTTACTAAAAACTTTTCGGCTTCCAATTTCGTTGCTACATAATAGTTGTCCGAATTCTGCCCTAAATCACAATCATATTCTGTGAATATGAGACTTGCTTTTCCATCTATATATCCACTCCCTACACTCGTGGTAGATATGAAATTGTATGCTTTTTTCTTGCCAGTATTTGCAAATTCAACAAGCCTTTCATTTCCCTTTACATTCACAGCATGAAACTCGGAGTAATGCCCATAATGCTTAACATTGGCTGCAGAATTTATGATGCAATCAATATTGTCTGCCAACTCCATATATTTTTTAGGATCTAACCCAAGATACTCTTTCGATAAATCACCATTAAACACACAAATTCTGCTTTCTAAATTGCCATGATCATTCCTGTTAAGATTAAAATAGAATTCTAGTTTGCCCCATAATCTTATCTTTGCCTCCTCATCGTCTTCACCCCGAATCGGTACATACACCATATAATCAGTATCTTTTAGTAACTGGTGCAGAATATGTATTCCAAGATAACCAGTACTGCCTGCCAGTAGGATATTTTTGTACTGAGCTATTTCAAAAAGACCAACCTGTTCATATTTCTGATTCTTAATTTTATATTCCCTCAGCTTACTTCGCAGGTTACCATCAAAGCAAATCGAATTGTCTTTCGCGGCTGCCACTTCATTCATAGCATCAATCGTTGCTTTTAATCTGTCTTTAGAGTATTTTATTGTATCTGAGAGGTTCCTAATGGTCTGACATTGAAAAATGTCGTTTATGCCGATCTCAAAATCCAGTGCCAGCTTGGCTACAACTTGTATGGCTTTTATGGAATTGCCGCCAAGCATAAAGAAATTGTCATCTATTCCGATTCTATTGATCTCAAGTATATCTTGCCAGACTTTTTGGATTCTTCCATCAGCTTCATTTCGTGGAGCGATATAACATTCTCTTGTATTTCCCCATCCATCAGGAACAGGCAATGCCTTTCTGTCAATCTTGCCATTGGGAGTCAAAGGCAGCTTATCAAGCTGGGTAAAGTATAACGGTACCATATATTCGGGCAGTTCTTTTGATAGGTGTATCTTAAGTTCATTAGCTGCCAATTCACGATCTGCTACTACATATGCTGCCAGATATTTGTCCCCTTGCTTATCCTCTCGGAGGATTACTACCCCTTCCTTAATTTCTTTATGCTTTAACATCTGATTTTCTATTTCTCCCAGTTCCATCCTAAATCCTCTAATCTTGACCTGGTGGTCGATCCTGCCAAGAAACTCTATATTGCCGTCCGGCAGCCATCTAGCGAGGTCTCCTGTCCGATACATCCGCACACCAGACTTGAACGGGTTTAGAGCAAACTTCTCCGCCGTCAAATCCGGCCTGTTTAAATAACCTCTGGCTAAACCATCGCCTGAAATACACAACTCTCCCGGAATACCAATTGGCTGCAGTTTATCATTTCTATCTAATATATAGACGTTTGTATTGTCCATAGGACGACCGATGGACGGCAGAGTATCAGCTGAATCCTCAGACCTGATACGGCCCCAGGTAGCAACCACTGTGTTTTCAGTTGGTCCATAATGATTGACCAACGTAAAGGGTATATCCAAATGAGGTCGACGATGCAGTTTATCTCCGCCTGTCAGCATGGTCCTCAAGGATATCTCGCGGGGCCAAACTTCGGCCAAAAGAGCTTCTGCCAAGGGTGTCGGCATAAAACTTATGGTAATCAAGTTGTCGTGCAGCCACTTAATAAGTTCTGTCGTTGATACTCTGATTTCATCACTGGGAATATATAGCCCCGCACCGGAAACCAGATAGGGCCATGTTTCCCAAACCGAAGCATCAAACGCCGGTCCAGCCACTAGAGTAGCCCTGTCCTCAGAGGTAATATGATGTACACGCCGGTGCCAGAACACAAGATTCACCAAGCTGGCATGCTCAATTTCAACCCCTTTTGGTTTAC
>Ga0316600_10000837_pt1 | contig 14334 bp, 22 predicted proteins | sample OWC_soil_day5_CT_FD_207652 | JGI IMG/M metagenome (GOLD analysis project Ga0316600, IMG submission 207652) | Wetland soil microbial communities from Old Woman Creek delta, Ohio, United States - OWC_soil_day5_CT | ecosystem: Environmental > Terrestrial > Soil > Wetlands | place: USA: Ohio... | reverse complement strand
ATTATATAATCGATGGTTTTCTGGGGGATAGCTGATGCTATTCCTCTTTTTTTTCTTCAAATTTCTTAAACTCTTTATATATATAGTCCCAGTATTCATCTGGGAGTCCCATCATCATATTCAGATAAAATTTCTTGAATTCATTCTTTTCATTTCCCAGCTTCCCGACATTTTGAAAATACTGCATATCATCAGGAATAAACATATTTTCCTCCCCACCAGCGCCGGTTCGGAGCCAGTCTTCATTTATATTGAATTCTCTGCAAATATCATCGATTAACCTCTCGCTTGGAGTACCTGTTGTAGTGAGTTTGGAAATGTATTGTTGCGAAACTTTTAGCCTCTTGGCAATTGCTGTTTTAGTCATTCCTAATTTTTCTATAATTAAAGCCACTCTGTAGTTTATAGATTCCAAATAAGTCACCTCCTTTTAACTGAAGTATATCATTCAATAAAACTACTGTCAATTAAAAAACACAACTCAGTTGTGAAAATGCGTTGACATCACTCTTTAGTTGTGCTATATTACAATTAAGTTGTGACAATGAAAGCGAGGTGAGAAGATGAAAACCGGTTATGTTGAAATTAGCCCTGATAGCATTCAGGATCGTTTAATACAAGCAGAGGAAATGTCTCAGATCTGGGATAAAAGCCCAGAGGCAGTGCAGATGTATTTAAAAGGTTGTATGGCCACAGCGGCAGCTTTGGCAGGACAGCAGAGTGAGCCAAGAAAAGCAGGGTAATAAATATCGGCTAAAATAAAGAAGATTATAGCAATATGGAAAGGTGTACAAACCGTTCGACATAAGATCAGATAGAAAGGGGTGAGGCTATGGCTATAGTTAAAGAGGTAAAAAAAGGAGATACAACTTTCATTTTCCACGATGACTATTGCAAGGACACAACACCAGAAGAGGTAGAAGCTATTAGTAAGCAACTCGGAAAGATTGCATATCCTGCCCTCAGGGCAGCTCACTTACGGAAAGAGGGAACCGCCTGAGGGCGGGTATGGTGGACAAGCTATTTATTGAGTTTGATGAATTATGTAAACTAGAAAGAGCCGATTTATGAACAATGAAAAAATAAAGAAAAAGCACCTGCCATTATTACCAGTAATGACAGGTGCAAACTTTAAAGCACAGCTATAAATCTCATAAATTTATTATAAGCTGTGCAGTCCAAAAAGTCAATAAAATAGGGAGTTTTAACCTACATTTTTGACTTGATAAAAGGATTAAACTTAGAGGATGAGTACATATGCACAGGTATAAACAAATAGAGTTCAAAGCAGGTATTACCATTGAGGTTATAAAGTGTATTCCTAGAGGGTGTAGGGGTAGCAGATATGGGATACCAATTAAGAAAAAGACCTCTGAGGAAATGGCAGAGGCAAACATGAGACAAGCCTCCAGGAAGTTGGCAAGAAAGATAAATGCGAATTTTAAGCCGGGAGACTGGCACGTGGTTCTGACATACCGTAAAGAGACCAGACCAGATCCAGAAACTGCACATAAGATCATAAAGAAGTTGATTGATGGATTAAGAGGCAGATACAGAAAAAATGGTTTTGAGATGAAATATATTCTCGTCACTGAATACAAGAACAAAGCAATCCATCACCACCTCATAATTAACAATGTGAATGATGGGAAAAAGACAACGTCAGATTACATAAGGGAACTATGGAAAGGGAATGGGAATCCAAAATTTGTATCTCTTTATGACAATGGTGAGTATCGAAGGTTAGCGGATTATTTTATTAAGGAGACTGAAAAGACTTTCAGAGAGGGTGACAGTCCGGTAAGACAAAGGTATTCATGCTCACGTAACCTGATTACTCCAAAACCACATAGCCGTATCCGGAAAACAAAGAATCTATGGAATATGGACCCGAAGCCCAGGCCTGGATACTACATAGATCAGGATAGCCTTTATAACGGAACGGACAAGCTAGGGTACCCATATCAACGGTATATCATGATTAAGATAAATCCAACGAACGATGACTGGGAGCCATGCAATGGCTTTCCACCTGACATTGGCGAAAAGGAGAGTGAGAAGAAATGGAAATGCAAGAAAAATTAAAACCAGAATTAGAAGAAGCCTTGGGAATAGCATGGTCGTGTAGTGAAAGACCACCAGGGAAATATATAGGTTCTATAACAAAGGGCAGCAGGACATTCTATTTTTATAAAAATGGATTGGAGTATTTTTATGAAACAGATTTTGACCGGGAAATGAAGCGAAAAGAAAAAGAAAGAAGATGGAACCGTAAACGCGGGGTGGGTAAAGCTAGTTATTAGCATAAAAGATGTAAAAAATCAGAAAACACCCTCATAAGGTATGCCGTTCGAAATACACGCAATTGGAAGCCAAAACAAGGGGGTAGTAATTGAGAAGTATTATTGAGGATAAAAACGAAAAATCATGTTTTGTATGTGGATACGCAGGAAAAACAGAAGAACACCATATTTTCGGAGGAAACCCAAATCGGGATTTATCAGAAAAAAATGGAATGAAAGTACACTTATGTTATATGCATCACAGGGATTCCAAAGAGGGCGTTCACTTTAACATAGAACTTATGAAGGAGTTACATAAAATTGGTCAGAGAGCATTTGAGAAAAACCATAGCAGAGAAGAGTTCATGAGGCTTTTTGGAAAAAATTATTTAGATGATTCGGAAATTAAAGCAGAAGAAAAACCGTTAGATGGATTTATCTGGTTATGCGAACAGGGGAAGGAAGCTATCGATGAGAGTGATCTAGTCTGAAACGATAACTTTTAACGTATTACTGCACATTGAAAACTTAATATTGATAGTTAGTAAGCATTCTGGTATTCTACTCATAAAGATTATTTCTATAACACGCAGATAAATTTGCGTTTGTGGGGGTGAGTATAGCATGAACGGGTTTAACAATAAGATGAATTATTTTGAAAATGTAGAAAAGATACCAGCAGAAATATACTATCATTATACCTCGTTAGATGCGTTGTATAGTATTGTGACAAGTAAAGTATTTAGGCTTACAAGCTTGAAATCATCAAATGATAAAAAAGAACTTTATTATAAACCAGAAAATTTTCTCGAAAATTTTATTAATGTATGTGATAATGAAAAAGATATAAATGCAATAGAACACTTAGGACTAGTAGGTGATAGTATCAAGTTTAATAAAAAAAGTTTTTTTGAGGAATGTAGACAGAGGACTTTTCCATATGCCTTGTGTTTGTCGGAGAAGAAAGATAATCTTACTCACTGGGATAGATATGCATCGAGATGCACGGGTATATGTATCGGGTTTAATATATCTTCACTAAAAGTTCTTATGCAAAGGATGTCAATTTTAGCTTTTGGTTTAGGTTTATATGATATAGATAAAGTTTTTTATTCTTCTGAAAAAATAGAAGAAAACTTGAGAAGAGATATACTTATATTAATTGATGTACTATTAACTCATAAAGAGCAGATGGAAAACGTCGATATCAAAAAAACTATTAGGGAAAATGGTTACATATATGCAGTAACCGCTTATAAACGACTGATGCATTTTTCTAAGAATAGTTCATTTGTAGATGAAGATGAGATTAGATTATATCATGATGCTACATCACTAAAAACTACATTACATCTTATTGATGTTTTGTCAGCACCAGAATTACATAAAAATATAAAAAAGAATTTTAGCGAGCTAATAAAAAAATTACATTTAGGTGAAGATAAATTTGTTATGACTAAAAGTGGAATACGTAGTTATAAAGAACTATGCTTAGAAGAAGTTTGGGGATCCGGAACAATACCTGAAATTATTTTAGGTCCTATGTGTATACAAAACAAAAATGAATTACGTCGTTTTTTGAGGGCAAATGGATTAGAAGGTACGAAAGTTTCAGTTTCGAAAGTACCTATAAGATAAATAATTTGAATTTAATAATGTTGATTATGACCTACTAACTATCAGTATTAAGCTGGTAGTTTTTTATTGCTATAAATTAGGTAAACTGAAATTTGAAAGATAGAAAAATAGTACATTGACAATAGAATATGATAGTTGGATAATAGATTTATAATACATATGGTATGGAGGGGGCAATGTTAGAAATAAGTGTAAATATTTTGATTGCGGTTTTAACTGCTATTACTTCAATATTTCTAGTTAGTAAAAAATATAAAAAAGATTTGAGTTTAGAAACATCACGAAAAAGATATGAATTATATATGGAGATCTATGAACTCATAGACGAGAGCATTAAAGACCCTGAAATTGTTTTCGAGAATTCGTATCTCAAAAAATTAGAGAGTTATAATCCCAGAATGAAGCTAATAGCATCAGATAAAGTAAACTATGAATTCACAGAGTTTAAAATTGCAGTAAGCAATAAGATACAAGAATTCAAGACTTTTTGCTACGATAATGATCCGCTAAAGGGATTGGTTGATGAAGAACATTATAATATTGATCCTCAGGAAATATATGATTATAATAATGGCAAACACAATTTTATATCTGAAAATGCGCCTGAGAGCAAGCAAATACAGAGTTTTATAAACGATCTAGAAGTTGAAATGCGAGTAGATATCGGAACGTTTTACAAACCTAATGGGATTTGGGGAAGAATAAAGAAAATATTAAAAATATAATTAAGAAACCAACTATCAATATTCGGTAGTTGGTTTTTTGTACCCAAAACTATAAAATTAATCAGGTATACGAATAATTTCATAAGTAGAGCAGCAGGACTATAAAGGAAAGGGGTAATAGCAATGGAGGCTGCAGAATTTGAAAAGGAAAATGAGTATTATAGAATGAGAGTAGCGGAACTTGAAAAGTCTGAAGTAATAGTGAACAAAATTATGGGTATTATTGATAATACAAAGCAATGTTATAGCAATACGGTTGAAAAGAGCAATGATGATAAGGTCAGAGCCGTGGCACTGGATAAATGGAAAGCATTAGATGATATTCAAAAGGAGATAGAGTGGTTAAAAAAGTAGACTGCCGTTAGGCAGTCGCGGCAGCAGGACAGAAAAAAATATTGACAGAGGGAGGCGAAAGCATGGGAAATGTTAGGGAACTAAATCACAGTAAGTATGGTATAAGTAAGAATCGGTTTAAAGAATTGTATTACTGGTGCTTACAATATAACGAATGGAAAGACGAACTTAAATATAAAACAGATACAGTAGGAGCAATGGAAGTAACCAATATGCCTTCCGGTCATGGTGTGAGTGATTCTACACAGAAGCTTGCAATAAGGAGGGCCCTATTAGAACAGAAATGCAGATTGATTGAGCAGACGGCTATTGAAGCAGATTCGGATATTTATAAGTACATAATTAAGGCAGTAACAGAGGAGGGAATCTCTTATAGGTATTTAAATAATATCATGGAGATTCCTTGCGGAAAAGATATGTATTATGATCGAAGAAGAAAATTCTACTGGCTATTGAGCCAGAGGAAAGTTTCGTAAAGAACCGTACACACAGGACAAGTCAATATGCTATATTAGTAGTGTGCAAGTTGGGCTTCTTAATAGGAGGCCCTTTTTTAATCCCGACAAGATTTCGTTACCATCATATAAGAGGAGATGGTAACATGAATAGTTTTATTAGTTGGATTGGTGGCAAGAAGCTACTAAGAAAAAAGATTTTAGAGCAATTTCCGGAGCAGGAATCCATTAATCGATATATAGAGGTATTTGGAGGAGCCGGCTGGGTATTGTTTTCACGTGATAAGCACGCACCTATGGAGGTATTTAACGATGTAAACGGTGAGTTGATTAATTTATATAGGGTTGTAAAATATCACCCAGAAGCTCTGCAGAATGAATTGGAATGGCTACTTATGTCTAGGGAGCAATTTTTTGACGAACTAAACAAAAATACCAGAGGCATGACAGATATTCAGAGAGCAGCCAGGTCCTTTTGCGTAATAAAAGAGAGCTTCGGGACTAATCTTCATACATTTGGAGTTTGTTCAAAAGATATACGCAAGGCAGTTGATTATCTTAAAGAGGTATCGGATCGACTGAATAGAGTAGTAATTGAGAATCAGGACTTTGAACAATTAGTCAAAACTTATGATCGCCCTGATGCTCTATTCTACCTGGACCCACCATATTATGAAGCAGAGAAGTATTATCCAGATCGATTTAACCCTGAAGATCACGAAAGGCTACGGAAATGCCTGGGCAATATTAAGGGAAAATTTGTATTGTCCTATAATGACTGTCAACAGATTAGGGATCTGTATAAGAGATATACGATAATTGAAGTAGACCGGATAGATAATCTCGTTATTAAGAATGTTAGTCGAAAATATAAAGAGCTTATTATAAAAAATTTTGAATAGTTTTATCCCCTACGGTTGCCGGGTGTAACAGCCCGGTGACTGATTGATTCCTGATATTCTCCTTTTTGAAAACACCTGTCGATTTTGAGCCGATGGGTGTTTTCTTTTACTTAAATCTGTTGTAAAATGAAAGAAAAAAGGGGGTCTTAGCAATGGATTTTGATTCTAAGCAAAAAGTATTGGTTGCAATATATATGGAGTATCAAAAAGATATCCCAGATATGGAGCAAATAACTGCTGAGTCAGTAGGAATGGAAAGAAAAGTATTTTTAACTTCGTTGGAAAAACTGGAAAATGAGTCTTTGATAAGGGGTATAAAATTTGTTCGCGGAGGCGGAGAGACGCTTATGGCACATATGGGCCATACCATGATGACTCCATATGGTTTAAATTATGTGGAAAACAAACTAAATATCCAGCCAGAAAAGTCTGGTCTCGAAAAAATGAAGGATATAAGTCAAAAAGCGGCAGCGTGGGGCTGGAATGAGGCAAAAGATTTTGCCGCAAAAGTTGTTTCAGAAATTATACAAAGTCAAGCAAATAAGTAAATAGCACAAAAATAATTAGTATTACAGAGATGTCAAACTCCGTCCCTTATATTAATCTGTCGAACCTTGTCGAACGATATATGTTCCTTTAAGTAATTGACAATGCTATGATAAAAGAAAACCAAGGAGGAAATTTATTATGGATGAAATTACGGCATCAAGGCTTTTAACAGCTTTGGAGGAGTTGAAAGATGAAATTAGGGCGCTAAAATTGGAGATTCGAGAAACAAATAATGATGGTACAGCAGGTGATCGTAGAATTGCTAATGCTATTCAAGAGTTAAAAGAAGTGATTCAAAAGTGATACCTATACAGAGGCGGTCAACCCCGTCTCTTTTTTTATACAAAACAACACGATTGAATGAGTAAGGCATGCATCTGTCATCCGTGGCGGGTGCTTTTTATATTACATATGATTAGGAGGTGATGACAGATGGATAAAACGTGGAAGCGATACGCCTTTGAAGGATTTATGAGAGAAGAAGATAAAAGATATTGGAAAAAAACGCAGGAGCTTATAAGGAAAACGTCAAAAAATATAGCCATGATTATTGGGGTAATCACAGCTATACAGGTAATTATTTTTTCTTTCTTAGTTTTTCCTCGGCTTCATAAGTAATTATGATGGAGTAATTAGGACTGAAAGAGAGGTGAGATACATTGGTGATATTGGTAGTACTTATATTAATAATATTGCTTTTAATAGCTATATGGAAATGGTTTCTTTATTACTGTACTTTATGTGGAATTATTCATCATTACGGAATTAAATTCAACTATTCACTTGATGTTGTGGAAATAAAAGAAATCACCAATCAAGCTGCAAAGAGAGTAATTGATGATTTCTTAAGGTTACTATCCTAAAAGTGATTTTATTTTTACTGAAAGAAAGGAAGTGAGTAAGATGCAGGCAACAAAACAAAATTTTGAGATAGTGAAGGAAATAATAGACGTATTGCACCGTGGTAATTACACGGTTGGAGAGGCACATTCAATTCTTAGCTTCGTAGGAAGAAGAATTGAAAGCACCTCAAGAGTAGAAGAAGATACTAAACTTATCGCTTCTCTAGAAGATTGACTATTTCAGATAATTGATCAGATTGCATATCATTTGCAAAGTGAGCCTGTATAGCTAATGCACAGCTTACAGTAGAACCGTGATTAACAGCTACTTGAGCATTGTAATGAAACATACAATCGCTGCGACAGGAGCCGTTAATAAATGGACAGAATGATTTTTTATCCATGATTATTCTTCTTTCCTATGTACTCGGCCCGGCATGGCCTGTATTTACATTATAGAACTGGAATAATATGGAATCAATAAAAGTTTTATAGACATCTGTTAGTGCAGGTGTCTTTTTATTATAGCGGAGTAGAGCAGTCTGGTAGCTCGCCAGCCTCCTTAGCTGGAAGTCAGAGGTTCAAATCCTCTCTCCGCAATTATTTGGAGGAAATTATGATTTATAAAAGATGTCCACATTGTGGAAAAAGAATCCAATCAGGAACAACATGCAAATGCCGTAAGCGTGAATACCAACCGCCATCAGGTATTTACAAGCTTTATCATACACAGAGGTGGAGAGATTTACGATCTGTAATCATGGCAAAGTATAACGGTATAGATCTATGGGCCCTTCATCAACACGGGAGATTGGAGTATGCAGAGACAGTGCATCACATTGTTCCGACTTCAGATGATGAAAACCTTTTCTTTGCGTTCAGTAACCTGATCCCGGTATCCAGAGCCAGTCATGATGAAATACACAAGCTATACAAGACAGATAAAGAGGCAACACAGAAGATTTTGATGGCAATATTATCTCAGGAAGGCATAGGGTAGGGGGTATGAAAAAAGTTTCGGCAAATTACCCAAGACCGCAGCCCCTCCTTTCTTCACACAAAACTCCAAATAAGAAATTTTGAAATGTAGGTGATAAAAGGTCAAAAAATAGAAAGCCATTAGATCAGCAATCCGGCAACCTTACAAATGAGGAAAAAGACAGGAAAATACTGGAAGAACAGGTGATTCTAACAGGTGATGAAGATATACAAAAACCGCCTGCCTGGCTGATTGATTCAGTTGCAAAATCAGAGTATAAAAGGATCATAAAAGACCTCAAAAACATAAAAATTATAGGCAATTTAGACCTGTCAAATCTGTGTGGATACTGCAATGCGTACTCCATGTACCGGAAGGCAACTAAGGATTTGAGCAAGGGTGATTTAATAGTCAAAAAGACCTCTGCCAGCGGATCAGAATACGATGCAGAAAATCCACTTATTATGATACAGAAAAAATATGCGGAAGAGATGCGTAAGTTTGCTTCACTGTGCGGACTAACCATAGACAGCAGATTGAAAGCAGCAACTATAAAGATAGATAAGGTTGAAAATGAGATTGAGGATGAGTTCGGTGATATTTAATGACAATAAAGGAAGAACTGATACGATATTCCAGAGACTGCCTGGAGGATAGGATACCTTCTGGAAAAAAGCATCAATGGGCCTGTGCCAGATTTTTAAAAGACTTGGATAGAATAGATTCAGATGGATTCCCATACATATGGTCTGAAGAAAAAGCAGAAAGAATTGTAAAATGGTTTTCATACCTGAGACACTCCAAGGGTGAGCTTGCTAAGAAGCCGATCATCTTGACTACATGGCAGAAATTCTTTTTGTGTCAGATCTATGGTTGGCGGCATAAAAAGACCGGGTATAAGCGTTTCAAAAAGTCATTTGTAGAAGTAGCAAGGAAAAACGCAAAATCACAGATGGAGGCCGGAGTTGCCCTCAATGAAATATCAGAACAGGCAACAAGAAATGGTGAGGTATATGAATATTATACTGCTGGAGTAAAGAGACAACAGTCAAAAGTTATTTTTGATGAATGTGAGTTAATGCTAATAGGTTCACCATTAAAAACAAAATTCAGAATTACTAGAGATATTATAAAACATAAGAAAACTGGAAGTTTTATCCGCCCGCTTAATAAAGAAGATGGAAAATCAGGAGATGGAACAAATCCGGCAGGTCTTATCCTTGATGAATACCATCAGCACCCGACCACTGATTTTTACGATTTAGGTCTAGGTTCTGCAACGAAAGAACCGCTGTTAATGATTATAACAACAGCGGGAAAGGATTTAACATATCCATGCTATACAGAAGAATATTCCTACTGCTCAAAACTTCTGGATCCTGGTAGTGATGTAGAAAACGATGAATACTTTGTTGATATATGCGAAGCGGATGAAAATGATGATCCGGATGATATTAATACATTAAAGAAAGCAAATCCCATTAGAGCCTTTTTCCCTGCAGGACTTCAAAAACTACAGAGTGAATGGAAAATAGCAAAAGATATTCCAGAAAAGCTAATTGCATTTAAGACCAAATGTTTAAATGTTTGGATGCAGGCAAAGAAAAACAGCTACATGGATATGTCCAAGTGGAAGGCCTGTGAAGTGGAGGAAATACCCATTGATACAAACGGTCGCCCTGTGTATGTGGGTTTTGATATGTCAGCGAAGACAGACCTTACGTCAGTAGCTTTCTTAATTCCTTACCAGAGCGGTGAGGTAGATGCGCATGGGAAAGAGATTATTAAATATATCGTATTCTCTCACAGTTTTATTCCTACAAGAGAAAAACTCCGGGAGCATATTTTGAAAGATAAAGTACCATATGATTCCTGGGAACAGCGCGGGTATCTTACCGTGACAGATACACCCATCGTGGATCAGGGGGCAGTTATGGAATATGTCCTAAACGAATGTAAAAAGAATGACTGGAAAATTCAGACCCTTTGTTTTGATCCGGCCAATGCCTCAAAGCTGATGATGGATCTATCCAATGAAGGATACGAAGTTGAGGAGGTCTTCCAGTCACAAAAAAGTCTTAACGAATCAACCCAGGGCTTTCGGGAGCAGGTGGCTTGTAAAAACATCCTTTACCTATACAACCCACTTTTAAATTACGCAATGAGTAATGCGGTCATTCGTCAGAATAATGGACTGATTAAAATAGATAAAGATGCAACCACTAAGCGCATAGACCCGGTAGACGCCGTTCTGTGTGCTTTTAAATTGGCGTTATATCATGAGTTTGGTGAGGATTACGCAGATTATTTAAACAGATTTTTAAAGGAGATGCGAGAAGGGACTTTAGGAGCAGAATAAAAGGAGCAGTAAATGCGTTAAAGGGTAGTACAGCAGTATCTTTAGGTGATCCTGAGCTGCTCCAATGGCTGGGCATAGATAAACATGGAAGCAGAAAATCAATAAACGAAGCAACCTATTTCACTTGTTTAAAAATGCTTTCAGAGACTATGGGAAAACTACCGCTAAAGTATTATAAAGTAGAAGGTGACGGAAGGAAAAGGGCTGCACCTGATGATACAGCAAAGCTTTTGATGAACCGACCAAACCCAATTATGACTCCAGCCACGTTTTGGGGAACCGTAGAGGCAAACTGCCAGCATTACGGTAATGCATTTGTATGGATCCAAACGGTATTTATAAAAAAGGGTAAGTATGGAGGAGAATATAAAATAAAATCCTTCTGGCCAATGCAGTCTAACTATACTACTGTTCTTATGGACGACGCAGGGATATTTGGCTGTGCTGGTAAATTATATTACCGTTATAGTGATCCGAAAACAGGAAAAACCTATACATTTCCGCAGGAGAGTGTCATGCACTTTAAAACCTGGTGCAGTTTTGATGGCATTATGGGAGCATCGGTGCAGGATATTTTAAAATCCACGGTTGGAGGTTTGGGGGAAGCACAAACCTATTTGAACAACTTATATACCCAGGGGCTGACTGCTTCAATGGCATTGCAATACACAGGGGATTTAGATAAAGGGATGCGTGCCGCTCTGGAAAAGGAATACAACTCATTATTAACAGGAGTGAAGAATGCGGGAAAGGTTGTAGCTATTCCAATCGGAATGACGTTGCAGCCATTAAATATAAAGCTTACCGATGCGCAGTTCTACGAATTAAAGAAATATACGGCTCTGCAGATAGCCGCAGCCTTTGGCATAAAGCCAAACCAGATTAATGATTATGAAAAATCAAGCTATGCAAACAGCGAGTCTCAACAGCTCGCTTTTTTGGTAGATACCATGCTTTACCGCCTCACGCAATATGAGCAGGAGATTAACTATAAATGCCAGACAGATCAGCAGATTAAAGAGGGTCTGTTTTACAAATTCAATGAGAAAGTAATCTTAAGAACGGATTCGAAGTCTCAGATGGATCAAATTATATCGGCGGTAAAGAACGGCATTTATACGTCTAATGAGGGACGCAATCAGTTAGATCTGCCACCAAAAGAAGGAGGAGATGTACTTGTAGTAAATGGAAATTGCGTACCGCTTACAGAAGTGGGAGCAGCATACCGTAAAAAGGGAGGTGAAGGATAAATGGCATCAATAGATGTAAGCGGTGACATTGTAAGCAATGATGATAAGTGGATGTATGACTGGCTGGGCTGGGAAGCTACAAGCCCAGGTGATATTAAAACTGCTCTGTCAGAATGCAAGCCAGGTGAGATATTGACCGTACATATCAATTCTGGAGGCGGTTCGGTCATGGCAGGACAGGAGATATTCTCCATGCTTTATGGACGCAATGATGTAGAAATTAAGATCCAGTCGTTAGCTGGATCCGCAGCATCCGTCATAGCAATGGCCAACCGGTCAGAAATAAGTCCGGTGGCAATGATTATGATTCATAATGTTTCCATGTGGGGAGCCAGTGGAGATTATCATGATATGCAGAAGAACGCTGAGATCCTGAAGAACATGAATGCGGCCCTGGCAGCAGCCTATATCGCAAAGACCGGGAAATCGCAGGATGAAATATTAAAACTCATGGATAAAGAAACCTGGCTTACGGCAAATCAGGCACTGGAAATGGGATTTGTGGATTCGATTGCAAAGGACTCCGCAGTATTTATAAATAATGTCTCTGGACTCCGGCTGACCGATGAAATCCGCCAGAAGGTCCTTGCTGAAAGAAAGCAGAAAAATCAAATTGAAAATGAAAAAAGTAATTTATTAAGAGATATAGACCTGTATGGGGTCTAGGAAAGAGAGGCTATAAGGAACAAGAAACTTTTAGAATTATTAAACAGCATTAATGCAAAGAAAACAGAGGTAATCAACCTGAGCAATGAGGGAAAGATTGAAGAGGCAAAAGCGGCTAAAGAAGAACTTAAGAATCTCCAGGAGCAGTTTGATTTATTAAAAGACGTAATTGATCCCGATGGGGACGGCCAGTTATCAGAACCCCAGGCACAGGGAACAGTACCTGTCCAGAAAAAAGATTCCACCTCAGAGTTTGCCAATGCTGCCAGAAGTGGATTTAAGAATGTAACCATGACAGAGGGTTCACCTGCAGATGGAGGGTATACAGTACCAGAAGATATCCAGACAAAGGTAAATGAATACCGTTCTGCAAAGAAATCCTTAATAGACCTTGTTGACGTAGAGAATGTAACAAAACCGAAAGGTTCTAGAACGTTCAAGAAACGCAGTCAGCAGACAGGATTTGTTAAGGTCGGGGAAGGTAAGAAAATCGGAGCAAAGACTACTCCACAGTTTGAAAGAATGTCTTATGAAATTTCAAAGTATGCCGGTTATCTGCCTGTTACTAATGAGCTTCTTTCCGATTCAGATACTAATATAACCGGGACTTTGATTTCCTGGCTGGGTGATGAGAGCCGGGTAACACGAAACAACATTATCCTTGATACTGTAAAGACGCAGAAAAAACAGGCTATTACAGGGCTGGATGATATCAAGAAGATTCTTAATGTAACGCTGGGTCAGGCGTTTAAATCTACATCAAAAATTACCACTAATGATGATGGTCTCCAGTGGCTTGATACGCTGAAAAACAGTAAGGATGAGTATTTGCTGCAGCCGGATCCTGCCAATCCCATGCAGTTAAGAATTTGCGCAGGTGCAACCATTATCCCAGTATTTATCGTACCAAATGAAGATATGCCTTCCGATGTTTCAACTGAAGGCCACAGAAAGGTTCCATTTATTATTGGTGATTTAAAAGAAGGCGTTAAATTCTTTGACCGTAATCTTATGTCTATTATGACCTCTGAGATTGCAGCCATTGGTGATCTCAATGCATTTGAAGAGGATCTTACGATTTTCCGGGCTATTGAAAGAGAAGATTGTAAGATTAAGGACAGTGCAGCCTTTGTATATGCAGAATTTGACCTGGCTGATCCAACGGTAAAGGCAAGCAAGGCGTAACTCGGTAAATTTGGAGGTTCATGATGAAGCTTGAAGAAGTAAAAAGTTTTTTAAGAGTGGACTTTGAAGATGATGATAACCTGATTAAATGTATCATGGAGGCGGCTGAACTGTATATCAAAGATACGGTAGGAGAGTATGACAAAAA
>Ga0316600_10000834_pt1 | contig 14376 bp, 9 predicted proteins | sample OWC_soil_day5_CT_FD_207652 | JGI IMG/M metagenome (GOLD analysis project Ga0316600, IMG submission 207652) | Wetland soil microbial communities from Old Woman Creek delta, Ohio, United States - OWC_soil_day5_CT | ecosystem: Environmental > Terrestrial > Soil > Wetlands | place: USA: Ohio... | reverse complement strand
CTAGCGGCAAAGTAGAGGTTATTACCCCTCCGAATTTGAATTAATGTATTTGTATCATATCTGTGAAAAGTTCGCAATCTCATGCGTATTAAGGGGCTGCAGGCTTTTTTGAATCAATGCACAAATATTTCTTGCTTCATAATATGTCATACTATATTGTTGTAGAATTTTAGCCTAGAAATCCCAATTAAAACAATAACATTCAAAATAACAGGCTTAATTTATAACACTTAAAAACTTGCCCAAGTGGTAATAATAACAGTTCTGGTGCAAAAAATAAAGCCATGATATACTCTTACCGTAAACTTAAAAATTGAGGTAAATTAATAAAATTATGGCTATCGCCGCTTGATATTCGGGTAAAAATGTGGCAATCTTTAGCTTTGTGAAATCTTTGCACCAGAACCTTCATAATTTACCATCCTGGAGTTATGGCTATTTTAATTGCTGAGAAAATTTTAATTTGTGTCTGTTGACTGGCAAAATTAGTAGTTCATACAAAAATTTGTTAAAAAAATCATTTTATGTAAATCATTTGGAGGAATTAGGGGGTTAGAAATAGAAAATAACCATAACTTACTGTAGTGTAGTTATGGTTATTTTTTTCAATTTAAAACAGGAGTACGAGCTATGGACTTTTTAAGCAAAAAATCTTAGAGATCTACGAACAAAGTTATCCAGTTACTCGGTAGCTTAGGTGTACTATAGTGACCGTACAAAATAAACTATAAGTTGGAGGGTAGGCATGGACTTAATTACTGTACGCGATGTACTACGCACGGAAGAGTTTTCTTGTCATCGGCTTATTGCCGGCGAGGCGGGGCTTGGCCGAGAAGTAAAGACAGTCATTGTTGGTGAAACACCGGAAATAAAAAAATGGCTTACCGGCGGTGATTTTGTTATAACTACCGCATACTTTATGCGTGATAAACCGGAAATTATGGAAACATGGTCTCGGGATTTGATTAATAGCGGGGCGGCGGCTTTATTGGTCAAAACCCAACCGATTATGTCTGTTCCCGCTTTTCTTGTTAATCTTGGTAATGAGTGGGCATTTCCAATTATTGAGGGCTCACCAGACATGGGACAATCTCAAGTAACCGAGGTTATTTGGCGTTTAATTTTGGACAGACAGGCTGAGGTAATAAGAAACTGTAAGACAGCATTTAACTACTTGATGAAAAAAGCACTAACGAGTCAGGGAATAGATTCGATAGCAGAAGCGTTGTCAGATGTTATAAAAAATCCAGTCTTAATTGAAAGTCCCAATTTTCGATTAATTGGAAACTCAAAAATATCCACGGAAATTCAAGATCTTGTTGCATTAAGGCGAGCGCAGCACTTTTTAAAAAATTTAAAGAACAATCCAGACCTTAAAAAAGCATTTGAGCCGGGTGGAAAAAGTTATGCGCGATTAGCGGTGATGGCTGCAAAAAATTCCTGTTACCAGGTTACAATTCCCATATGGGACTCTAATAAACTCTATGGATTTGTGTCAGTCCTGGAAACAGAAAAGATCGTAGATGAGTGGGATTTTGCTATTCTGGAACAGGCATGTCTGGTAGTAGCAATGGAGCTTTGCCGCCAAAACGCGTTTTTTGCGGCAGAAGAAAAGGCCCGTAGTGCTTTTATGACTTATTTTTTAGATGATAGGAACTTTAGTAAAGAGTACCTTGAAAAAATTGCCACGCTGTTTGGCTTTATCCATAATAAACCGTGTTTGTCCATGGTTTTGAGGGTGAGTGCTGATGATAACATTCCGGTATCCCTAAGCAGTATTGGTGAAAATGTTACCGGCATGTTTATAAATGAGTTAACGCAAAGAGATCCTAACGTTTTTGTTTTAAGTAGGTATAAGGATATCGTTATTCTTTATCATCCTCAGACAATTAATTCTAAAGCTTCGGTGGAAAAGGAAATACAGCAGGTATCTAAGTATTTGATGGAGTCTATTAGACAGTTTGTTGATTTTAAGCAAGTGATGTTGGGAATCGGGAGAATGGGCAGTAATATCTTGGAAATCAGACGTAGCTATGAAGAGGCTGTGGCGGGCCTGCAGATAGCAATAAAATTTGGTAGTTCTGATGAAATTATACACTATAGTAACTTAGGATATTATCGAATTCTAGAGTCATTTATGGCTAACCCTGAAAGCGCCGGGCTATTCATTGAAGACGTAATCGGAAAAATAATAAAATATGAGCAAACAAATCATTCAGGCCTTATCGCCACATTGAAAATGTACCTAAAATATAACAGCAAACAGGTTGACGTTGCTAAACATATGTTCTTACATGTAAACACGGTTCAATATCGTTTAAAAAAGATTGAAAACATTCTTGGTAATGACCTAAATGTGCCGGAAGTGAGACTTAATCTCTGGTTAGCACTAAAACTCTACCATTTATTATCGTTGGATAATACATATTGTGGTGGGAACACGATTTGATCATGTAAATATAGTATGCAGCAAACAAAGGAAAGATGGTATACTTTGTGGAAATATTAGGTAGAAAGGAGTAATTCTTTAGGAGGATATTGAGTCGAATTTTGTCAATATTCAATCTTTTGACAGAGGCACATTAAACAGGCAACTGGGAAGAATTACAGCCAATAAGAAAAGGGAGTGTATTAGTATGGCAAAAATTATCACGGCAGCAGAAGCAGCTGCACTATTTCAAGATGGAGCTACTGTAGCTGCGGCATCATTTGGATTGTCCGGTTGGCCAGAAGAGGTTGGTCTTGCAGTTCAGGAAAGATATCGTAAAGAACAGCAGCCAAAAGGAATTACTTTTATGCATGCTGCTGGCATTGGTGACTGGAAAAGCCGTGGCGAATGTGCATGGGCAGAAGATGGGCTTGTGAAAAGACTAGTTGTTGGTCATGTTGGCTCATCGCCACGAATGGCTCAGTTTGTAGCCGATAACAAGTGCGAATGCTATTTTTGGCCGCTGGGTGTTGTTTGCCAGTGGTACACGGAAGTAGCCCGTAAAAACGCCGGACTGTTTAGCAAAATCGGTCTCGGTACTTTCATTGATCCGCGGGTTGAAGGCGGCAAGGTTAATGATGTAACAAAAGAAGACATCATTAAAGTGATGGAAATTGAAGGGGAAGAATATCTGTTTTATAAAGCTTTCCCCATTAATATCGGCCTGATTAGAGCAAATACTGCTGATGAAAATGGAAATCTCAGTTTTGAGAAAGAATCACTTTCTTTGGAGTCACTGCCAGTTGCTCAGGCTGCCAAAGCTAGCGGCGGCATTGTAATTGCTCAGGTAGAAACTATAGCCAAGGCCGGATCGCTGAATCCGCAATTGGTAAAAGTTCCTGGTGTATGTGTCGACTATATTGTAGTTGCAGAAAAACCCCAATGGCAAACCCAAGGTACTGTTTATAGTCCGGCATTAGCTGGTCATATTAAAGTGCCTGAGAACAGTATTCCGACAATGGAGATGGATGAGCGGAAAATAATTGCGCGCAGGTCGGCTATGGAACTGCTTCCCGGCGCAGTCAACCTTGGCATAGGCATTCCGCAAGGTGTTGCCAGCGTTTTGGCAGAAGAAGGCTGCAGTGATAAGTTTACTCTGGTTTCCGAATCAGGCAATATCGGCGGCATTCCCGGTGTTGCGCTGAACTTTGGCTCTCATTTTAACGGTGAAGCTATGCTTCAACAAGATCATGTCTTTACCTGGTTTGATGGTGGCGGACTCAAGATGTGCTGCACGGGTTTAGGCCAGGTAGACAAAGAAGGAAATATTAATGCTGGTCGGTTTGGTAACAAACCTATGGGTCCTGGTGGCTTTATCAATACTACTGCCGGATCGCAAAAAGTCGTCTTCGCTGGTACCTTTACTGCAGGTGCCCTTGAAATTAAAGTAGATGACGGCGTTTTGAGCATTGTTAAGGAAGGAGCTATCTGTAAATTTAAAGACCGTGTTGATCAGGTCGCTTACAGCGGTAAATACGCTTATAAGTCCGGTCAAAAAACTGTTTATGTCACCGAACGGTGTGTATTTGAATTGACAGCTGACGGTATGTTGTTGACTGAGATTGCGCCAGGAATTGATTTAGAGAAAGATATTTTGGCTAAAATGGAATTTAAGCCTCAAATTTCTCCAAATCTTAAAACAATGCCTGCCGGCATATTTAAACCTGTATGGGGTGAACTTAAACAATACTTAGATAAATAGGTACTAGTGCAAAAATTTGAAAAAGTCAAAGATCCCCCTACTAGTACTAGAATGTTAAGCTAAAATCCCCATAATCTTATTTATAAACTAAACCTTAGAAAGGGCAGATTGAATTTCTTCAACCTGCCCTTTACTAATCATGTGCATGGTTTCAATCCCGCAAATTGGTTTTTTAGCAGTATTGAAACGATCAAATCCAAGCATTGGCTTAACCTTTCGCTTAATAAATCGATGGTCTTGCTCAATAATATTGTTCAGATATTTTACTTTTCGATTCGGTGGTTTAATATGTTTTCTGATCTTTTCGCTAATAATTGGAGAATATTGATGAACCCATCTCATAATTGTTGTATGGGTGAGCTTCAATCCTCTCTCTTGCATCATCTTGACGATCATTCGATAACTAAGTGGATACTTCAGATACCAGTGAACCCACAACGTTATAGTCTCGGGTTCGACATGTTTCCAGTTAATTAAATGCTGTGACATTCTCTTTACCTCGATTTTCAAATTTGCGGTAAGAGTATATCACGGCTTTATTTTTTGCACAGAACTCTCAGTTTAATTGTTGACATATTTAGCCAAAAGGGATATACTGAGAATAGTAAATGACATATGTCAATAACCGAGAAAAATATATAAGGAATTAATAAGCAATATGATCGCTTTATAGTCCTAACACTGGAAATATGAGGTAAATGAATTATGCCAAGACCTCGAAAATGCAGAAAAGTTTGTTGTTTGCCGGAACGCAATCGATTTGGACCGCTTAATGCTCCAATTGATCAAGAGCATTTCGTTTCTATGACTGTTGACGAGTATGAAACGATACGGTTGGTTGACCTGGAAGAGTTTACGCAGGAAGAGTGTGCAGAAAAAATGAGGATCGCGCGCACTACCGTTCAACGTATTTATAATGATGCGAGAAAAAAGCTTGCTGAAGTATTGGTAAATGGAAAAGTATTGAGAATAGAAGGCGGAGACTACCATCTGTGTGACGGCCATGAAAAGACATGCAATTGTGGTGGTTGTCGCAGACATAGATGCGGGCGAGATTTGTTGGAAGATGATAATCGGAGTGAATGACGATATATTCCGGGAAACGATGCAATTTTTGAATTTAAAAGAATGCATCGAGAGTTGATGTAATAGTGAACAATTTTTTCTGAAGAATAACAAAAAGAGAAACTGAAGGAGATGGATTTCAAAATGTCTTGCAATGGAGCAGCAAAGGATTTTCAAATTGACGAGCAAAGTCAAAAAATTAGCCAATTCCTGCAGCAAGTGGATCACAAGATTGTGGTCATGAGCGGCAAGGGTGGTGTTGGCAAAAGTACAGTGGCAGCAAATTTGGCTGTGTTTTTGAGCAACCAAGGTTATAAGGTTGGCTTGCTTGATGTGGACGTGCATGGCCCAAGTATTGCCGGACTCTTTGGCCTTACCGGGCTCAAGTTAGATATCATGGGAAAACAAATTCAGCCGCACGTATTTGCTGAAAATTTGAAGATAGTATCCATTCAGGGATTGTTGGATGATCCTGATTCGCCGCTTATCTGGCGCGGACCGGTAAAAATCGGCATTATTCGTCAATTCCTATCGGATGTGATTTGGGGACCGCTTGATTATCTAATTATTGATAGTCCGCCGGGAACTGGTGATGAACCATTGACTGTGGCTCAGACAGTGACAGATTGCCAAGCTATTATAGTCACTACACCGCAAGAAATTGCGTTGGCGGATGTGCGTAAATCCATCCAATTTTGCGAAGTGGTCAATCTACCGATTTTAGGCATCATTGAGAACATGAGAGGATTTGTTTGCCCCACATGTGGCAGCACGCATGCTATATTCAAATCTGGTGGCGGCGAAAAGACGGCTGCTGATCACAATATTCCGTTTCTTGGGTATTTGCCTGTTGATCCAAGTGTCGTAACCGCCGGCGATGCAGGCCAAACGATAGACAGTTTGACAAGTCATACCAAGGAAGAAATGCAGCATATTGTCGATCAACTAATCCAGAAGCTAACAAATAAACAAAAAGAGGTGGATGATACTATGAAAATGAAAATTGCATTGCCATCGCGCCAGAATCTTATTGACAATCATTTTGGACATTGCGAGTACTTTACTGTTTTCACTGTGGATAAGAATTCCAAGGAAATCGTTGGGCAGGAGACTATCGAATCTCCGGTAGGCTGTGGTTGCAAATCCAATATCGCACAGACTCTCTCTGAAATAGGCGTTAAAGTTATGCTCGCAGGCAATATGGGAGATGGGGCGGTTCAGGTATTGAACAACTCAGGAATTGAAGTAGTACGGGGATGCTCGGGTGATATTAAGACGGTCGCACTTGCTTGGATTGCAGGCTCGCTTGTTGACTCGGGCGATTCTTGCCACGAACATGAGCATGGCTGCCATAGCTAAAGAAACTAAATTGTAGTGTTAAATGATTACTGGTCTCATAGTAGAAAAACAGACTGAAATTCCATGAATGAATTGAACCCCTTATATTGGCTTTTTTCTAAAATGTTCAATACAAGGGGTTCAATTCAACGTATGGCTCATTCCCAAGATAATGCTCATGGCGATTATCAAAAAGTAACTGATGAGATAGTGCGATTGAAAAAGATATTGGTGAAGGTCTAGAATCACAGCCCTTTCTTGCAATAGTTTAAGAAGGGGCTTTTTTCTTTCTCTCTATATAAGCTGAGATAAAAAAAGCAGAAGCATGGGTTCGAGCGGGTAGATTACTTATTGATTTCAAGAAACCAATACACTATAATAGTTTATAAGTAAGGAATAAAATGACACTAATTAATGACTGGACCTTATGGAAGAGGAGGAATACAGTGAATGACGTAAAGAATCTTATCCTTGATAAAGCTCAAGAACGAATGGAGCGCTTTGGTTTTAGAAAGACAACAATGGACGAAATTAGTAAAGACTGCAGGATTTCCAAAAAAACCATATATGAACATTTTGAAGACAAAGAGGATATGTTTAGATGTCTTCTGTTACGTGAGTGCCATAAAACGATAGAGATACTATTTTCGCAGATGGGAGATATATCTGATCCTCTTGAGAGACTAGTTTTACTAACTCGGAATGCCATATCGCATTTTAACCAAGACCACTTTGTCACAAGAATACTGAAAGACGATGAATTGTTCTTGGCTTTTGTAAACAGAAAATATCATGAAATTATTGATGAAGAGATCATCTCAATCATCGCCAAGATTATTCACGAAGGCAAACAACAGGGGCAGTTTCGAGATGTGGATGAAAGAATCGTAGCCTATGCTGGGTTTAAGTTATTCCAAGCCTTCAGCTACGCGCGTACAGGACCTCTTCGCAAAGATCAGGATTATACAGAAATACTGATCGATTTCTTCGTCAACGCCCTTGTAAAGAAGTAGACACAAATTCGGCTAATTATAGTTTATATAGCAGATGTTAAATTTTACCTTATGTAAACTAAAATACTGTAATAGTTTATTGGTTACGAAGATGCCTAGTCCAGGTGTAATGAAATCTTAGGGAGGTTTTTTTGTGAAAAAGTCTATGGCTACTTATACTGCAATTTTTATTCTACTCTTATCCTTCAGTCTTACTGGATGCTCAAAATCCGAAACAGTCAAGGAGGAAATACCCCTTGTTCGCTCACAAACAGTAAAAATGGACGCTTCTGGGCAAATAGCGAACTATTCTGGTGAAGTACGGGGCAGATATGAAACTCAGCTTGCTTTCCAGGTTAGCGGTAAAATTATAAAACGAAATGTGGAACTTGGCAGTATAGTGAATCCTGGAGATGTTCTTATGGAAATTGATGGGAAGGACATTCGACAAACAGTAAATATTAGCTCGGCACAAGTAGCTTCGGCCCAGTCTCAATTGAGGTTAGCCGAGATGAACTTGGAACGCTATCGTAAATTATATGAGCAAGGGGCCATTAGTAGTGCTCAACTGGATCAATATCAAAACACATATGAGGTTGCCTTGGCCAACCTTCGCCAATCATCAGCCCAATATACCCAAGGAGCTAATCAACTAAGCTATAGTACTCTAGTGGCAGATAGTAACGGAGTTATTTCTAGCATAAATGCCGAGGCTGGGCAAGTAGTGAGTGCTGGTCAGTCTATCCTCACCTTAGTGAAAGACGGTGAACGTGAAATTGAAATCAATATTCCAGAAAACCGCATTGACCAAATGCGTAATATACAGCAAGTTCATATTAGCTTCTGGGCACTACCAAGCGTTATAACAGAGGGAAAAGTCAGAGAAATTTCTCCAGTGGCTGATAAGGTATCCCGAACCTATAAAATCAGAGTGAGCTTAATCAATCCTCCTGCAAGCGTGAATTTAGGAATGACTGCAAATGTAGCAGTAGCGAACTCGACTAGCCAGCAGGCTGTGTATATTCCCTTAACGGCAATTTACCAGACGGATACGTTGCCGAATGTATGGATTATTAAAGATGGCGTAGTAAGTTTGCGTCCTGTAAAAGTTGGAGGTTTCGGTGATGGGAACATTCAGATATTAGAAGGGCTTCAAGATGGAGATGTAGTTGTTACCGCTGGAGTTCAAAAACTGCGGGAAGGAGAGAAGGTGCGTATATGAGTAACCTCAATTTGACAGAATGGGCACTTAAACATAAGCAACTTGTGTATTTATTCATCCTAATGGTTTTTGCGGGGGGAATATTTTCCTACCAGAAGCTAGGCAGAATGGAAGATCCTGATTTTGTAATCCGCCAGATGATCGTATCTATTGCTTGGCCGGGGGCAAGCGCTCGTCAGGTGGAAGAACAGGTTACAGATAAAATTGAAAAAAAGTTACAGGATACACCAGGTCTGGATTATTTAAAAAGCTACTCAAGTCCAGGTCAAGCTGTCATCTATGTGAATCTAAAAGAGACGGTAAAAGAAAAAGATGTCAGGCCTACTTGGCTTGAAGTACGTAACATGGTCAATGACATCAAAGGTACATTACCACAAGGAGCCGTTGGACCCGCTTTTAATGATCGGTTTGATGACGTATTCGGTAGTATTTATGCCCTTACATCAGACGAATACAGTTATGAGGATATGCGGGAGAAAGCCGAGCAAATTCGCAGGATCTTACTTGGTGTAAGCAATGTGAAAAAGGTTGAGCTCATCGGCGTTCAACCAGAAAAAATTTATATCGAAATGGAAAGTAGTAAATTAGCTGGGCTTGGAATAGACCCCAATATTATGATTGCTTCCATAAAAGCGCAGAGTGCTATGACTGCTTCAGGTATGGTTGAGACATCCACAGATAATGTGTATTTACGGGTCTCCGGGATGTTTGAAAATGTTGATGGTCTTCGCAATATGCCGATTCGAGTCAATGAACGGACATTCCGTCTAGGTGATATTGCTAGGATTGAGCGCCGTTACATCGATCCCATAGAACCCAAAATGTATTATAATGGGCAACCTGCGATAGGTATTGCTCTTTCTATGGATAAGGGAGGAAATATTCTTACTCTGGGAGCAGAATTGGATAAAATGATTGATATAATCAAAAAAGATTTACCACTAGGTTTAGAAATCAATCAAGTATCCAATCAACCCAAAGTTGTTAAAGAATCAATTGGCGAGTTTGTAGGATCATTATGGGAAGCCATCATTATTGTGTTAGTTGTTTGTTTTCTCAGTCTCGGCTTTCGTTCAGGCATTGTAGTTGCCCTCTGCATTCCCCTGGTGATTGCTGGTATATTTGTGTGCATGGAGATGTGGGGGATCGATTTGCATAAAGTATCACTAGGAGCATTAATCATTGCACTAGGATTATTGGTAGATGACGCTATCATTGCTGTTGAGATGATGAGCGTAAAATTAGAGCAAGGGTGGGGGAGATTTGAAGCTGCTTGTTATGCCTATACGGCCACAGCTTTCCCGATGCTTACAGGCACGCTTATCACTTGCGCAGGCTTCATACCTGTAGGCTTTTCAAAAGGTATGACAGCTGAATTCACCAGTAGTCTTTTCTGGGTTATAACGATTGCCCTTTTAATTTCTTGGCTTGTATCGGTTGTAGTAACGCCGTTGCTAGGCTTTAAGTTAATCAAGCCCAAACATAGGTTGGAGCAGGGGCATAATATATATGACACTAGATTTTACCAGATATTTCGGCAGATGCTTATTTGGTGTCTGAATCACAAGAAAATGGTACTTAGCGTAACGGTAGCTTGTTTTATCGCTTCTATCTTTTTATTAAAGTTTGTAAAACAGGAATTTTTTCCACCATCAACTCGTCCTGAACTAATTGTTGAGATGACGTTGCCGGAGGGATCGTCGCTAGCGGCTACTGAGCAAGAAGCCAAAAAGCTTGCCGATAGTCTTGCAGGGGATTCGGATATTGAGAGTTACAGCTATTATGTCGGCAAGGGAGCGCCGCGCTTTATTCTTACTATGGAGCCTAAGCTGCCAGCAAACAATTTTGCTCAGTTTATCATTGTTGCCAAAAATTTAAAGGCCCGTGAAGCTTTGAATCAGAAAGTTGATACGTTATTTGCTGATTCATTCGAAAGTGTGCGGGGACATGTCAAATTAATTCAAACCGGCCCGCCTTCAGCTTACCCCGTTATGCTGCGTGTTAGCGGCTACGACCACGGGAAAGTACGTGCGATTGCAAAACAGGTCAGCGATTGTATGGCAGATAATCCAAACCTTGAAAATATTAACTTTGACTGGAACGAAAAAAGCAAAGTCATGCATCTAACTGTTGACCAAGACAAGGTAAGGATGTTGGGAATGAGTAGCCAGGGGTTAGCTCAGGATCTACAGACTCAACTGTCGGGGGCCTCTATTGCCGAGTTTTATGAACAAGATAAGACCGTTGGTATTGTATTCCGCATAGACGCCCAAAATCGCAAAGATCTAACCAGTATCAAAGATTTGCCGATACATATAGGCAATGGCAAATTCGTACCTTTAGAGCAAATTGCAAAAATAAGTTATGATGCAGAAGAAGGTTTAATCTGGCGGTATAGCCTAAAGCCAACGATTACCGTACAAGCAGATGTAATTCATGGAGTAACTGGTAATGATGCAACACAAAAAGTCTATGAAAGCCTAAAGTCAGTTCGCTCAGGTCTTCCTCCTGGTTATAGTATTGATATTGGTGGGTCATCGGAAAAAAGCAAAACTTCAATAGGATTTTTATTGCAACCAGTTCCTATTATGTTAGTGATGATTGTGATTCTTCTGATGTTTCAGCTGCAGAAGATATCCTTAATGATCCTAACGATTCTTACTGCTCCACTAGGGATCATAGGAGTTAGTCTATCAATGTTGTTAACTATGCGCCCTATGGGCTTTGTGGCTCAGCTCGGAATCTTAGCTCTTAGCGGGATGATTATCCGCAACTCGGTTATTCTAATTGACCAGATTGAGCAGCATATCAAAGCAGGCGAGTCGTCTTGGGATGCCATTATCAATTCAACCATACTGAGGTTTCGTCCCATTATGCTTACAGCAGCGGCGGCAATACTCGGCATGCTTCCATTGGTTCCGAGCACTTTTTGGGGACCGATGGCGGTGGCTATTGGCGGTGGATTGCTTGGGGCAACCGTTATGACTTTGCTTGTTTTACCGACAATGTATGCTGCATGGTTTAAGGTGAAACCAGAGATGGGGCAAAATAAAGCTGATAAATAATTTAAGGAATGTCACTTAAAGCCTTACATCCGACCGTTCTATGAACGGTCAGATGTAAGGGGGCTGTTTTTTAAATATGGATTTCTAAAAATATCTTAAGCCAACGAACGATTCGTGGTGAATGGATGAAGCATATTTAAAAAAATAAGGGTAAATAGTTTAGAAACTGCCGAGAAAACAATTTGTGGAATCGAAATAATGAATATGATTATATAAGGGGCAAGTTGCAGCAATTCAATCCATCTTTTCTGAGGTTGAGTTTTTTAATAAAATTATGAGTATCGCAGCTTGATATTCTGTTGAAAGGTAAAGTATCTTTGACTCTGTGAAAGTTTTTGCACAAAAAACCGTTTTATTAGCAAGCTTTTCCGGGTTTAGAAATAGAAGTCATCGAGGACACTTCTCAAGAATATTATTTGGAAAGGCCTGAAGAATACTTCACTGTTGTGAGGGATTTTCTGAAGCAGGCAGACCGTAGGTAAAGGAGAGTATAGCATGCGTCGGTTCTTTGTATTTCTTTGTATGGTGTTTGTTAACTTTTCTGTGGCCTTGGCTCAGCCACTCGTGGATATCTCAATGGAAGAGACTCTTATTCATAGAGTGGCTCAAATGAGCCTCGAAGAGAAGGTCGGTCAACTATTTATGGAAGCTTTTCGCCAAGAGAATGGTAAGGATGTTACCACTGCAACGCAAGCGGTAAAGGATGAGATAAAAAGATATCATTTGGGCGGAGTCATTTTATTTAGTGAAAATTTTGCTGATATAGAACAAACAGTAAATTTAAATAGAAATTTGCAGCAAGCTGCAGGCCCAATTCCTTTATTTATTGCTGCTGATCAAGAGGGCGGACGTGTCAATCGGTTCCGTTTTGGTACCAATCTGCCAGGTAATATGGCATTAGGGGCTTCTGGATCAGTTGATAATGCCTACATAGCTGGAAATATTCTTGGAAAGGAATTAGCGGTGTTAGGGCTTAATCTTAACTTAGCGCCTGTGCTGGATATTAACAGCAATCAAGATAATCCTGTAATTGGTATTCGTTCCTTTGGGGCTGACGGACAAGCGGTCACTAAAATGGGAACTGCATATATTCAAGGGTTACATGCTGGAGACGTCATGGCAGCAGTCAAGCACTTTCCCGGACACGGCGATACTTCGGTGGATTCTCATTTGGAACTGCCTATCTGTTTGTACGACGAAAGTCGTTTGAGAGAATTAGAGATGCAGCCTTTTCGCGAGAATCTTTTAAATACCGATATGGTGATGGCAGCTCATGTCGCTTTTCCTGCATTGGATGATACTAAGGTTATGTCAAAAAAAGATGGACAGCCGGTTTTCTTGCCAGCTACCCTTTCACATAAAATTTTGACTAACCTTCTCAGGGAAAATTATGGCTATGATGGTGTAATTATAACTGATGCAATGGAAATGAAGGCCATTACAGAACATTTTGGTTCCGAAAAAGCTGTAGTAGGGGCTATTCAAGCTGGTGCAGATATTTTGCTTATGCCAAGTCATTTGCCTAAGGCATACGCTGCAGTGATAGAGGCAGTAAAAACAGGAGTCATTTCTGAAGAAAGACTGAACCAATCGGTGAAAAGGATTTTGCGTTTAAAACATCAAAGGATTACTCCAAACAAATTTCCAAGTAGTGTGCAGCTTACTGCAGGGCAAAGCATAGTAGGCAGCAAAGAATACAAGGATCAGGAATACATAATGGCTCGCGAAGCTGTAACATTATTGAAAAACGAAGACTTTGTGCTGCCTTTAAAGTTAAAACCCGGCGGCAGGCTTGTGTTGGCTATTCCTCGGTCCGAATTGCTGAATGCTATGCAGCAAGCGGCTCTTACACAGCTGATATTAAGCGGATATAAAGATAATAAGGTTAACGCTATGCTATATGACAATCTTGATAAGCTGACTACGGTGCAAAAAACAGTAATTGACGAGGCTGATTATGTTATACTTGCCACATATAGTTCTACATTGGACAGCCGTACTCCAGGGCAAACAGCAGCGGCTAGTTTTGCTAATGCACTTACCCAGTATGCTAATCTGGCGAAGAAGAAAATTGTTGTTATAGCCATGGGGACACCATACGATATTTTATATTTACAAGGTGCTAAAGCTTATCTTGCTGTATACGGGAGCAGTACCGCTAATATTCAGGCAGGTATGGCAGCTATTTTTGGCAGTCTTAATCCATCAGGAAAACTACCTGTACCTATACAAAGTCAAGGAAATAACTTGTTTAAAATAGGTTATGGACTTAGTTACTAATTAGCGGTAAATATTGAACGATAGAGTAAAGTTGGTTTTGTAAAATTTTCGTATCAGAACCTGTTTTTTTACATTCCCTAAAAAATATTGCAATTAATAATGAGGCAATAAAGATCATGCATTTATATAGACACCAATTCAAGGGAAATGCTGGTTTATACAGTATTCTTTTTTGTACAATGAGAAAGGCGTTAAAGGATAAATCTGCATAGGAAGGAAAATTC
>Ga0316600_10000832_pt1 | contig 14388 bp, 11 predicted proteins | sample OWC_soil_day5_CT_FD_207652 | JGI IMG/M metagenome (GOLD analysis project Ga0316600, IMG submission 207652) | Wetland soil microbial communities from Old Woman Creek delta, Ohio, United States - OWC_soil_day5_CT | ecosystem: Environmental > Terrestrial > Soil > Wetlands | place: USA: Ohio... | reverse complement strand
GGCCCTTTTCATTGGAGCCGCAACGGGGTCGTGCGGCTCTGCCTCCGGTGAAGGGAACGGGCGGGTTACGGGGTGATCGTCACCGTGAGGGAGTCGGAGTAGGATCCCACGGACACGTCCTGCCCGGCCGGGATCCGGCCGTAGATCGTGGTGACCACCGGACGGTTCTTCGTGACGTTCTTCAGGAGGACCGTCGACGTCCCCGCGGCCCCGTCCCCCCAGACCGTGCTCCTCCCGGCGTTTACGAAAAGGTTGTAGTTCAGCCGGTCCGAAGAGGAAGCGCTGCGCATCTGCCGCGGGATGAAGGCGCCGGATGTCCCGCTGGGACCTATCGCAATGACCACGTCCGGCGGCGGCGACTGGTCGCACGCAACGGTGACCGTTCCCGTGGAGTCCCGGGGGGTCGCCACGAATACGTCGTAGGCGCCGAAGTTGACGCCCGTTGCCGTCACCGTGCAGGCGGCACCCGCCTCGCCGGCCAGGAACAGACAGAGGAGGACAGCAAGGCATCTTGCGGTACTACTCAATAGTGAACCCTCCAAGGTCGACGATCGTCTCCTCCGACTCCGGCACCTTCAGCGCGAACCCGTATTTTCTCCCTTCGTGTTCGAAGGTGGCGTCGTATGTCCCGGGCGGGAGATTCTCGAGGTAGAACTCCCCGCCCTTCCCCGTCGGGAAGGAGAGCTCCTTCCCGTCCGCCATCATCCGGATCTCATGATACTCTACCGGGCGGATCGTCCCGTCCACCTTTACACCCAGCTTCCCGGTGACGGCCCGGTATTTCCTCGCGTCGAAGCGGATGACCGAGCCGCTCCGCAGGGGCGGGGACACCCGCCGGCTCACCTCCCCGAGCGAAAAATCCATCGGAACGTCCTTATCCGCGATCGATATCTGGTTCTCGACGTAGGAACCCATTCCGGGTACGAACACCCTCCCCCTCGCGTCCGTCCGCCCGATCTCCTGGTTGTTCTGGTACACCCGGACCCCCGCCAGGTTGTCCACCGTGACCAGGCCGAAACTGTCGGTGACCGGCCGGCTCAACCCGAAAGCGCCCCCCACGTATGCGATCCCCCCCGCCGCGGAGAGGCGATAACTCTCCCGGTTATTCCCCGGATCCGCGTATTCCCCGACAAATTCCGCGCTGACAATTCCTCGCTTCGCGTTGTACTGGACGAAGGGGTTCACGCTCGTCACGGAAGCGGCGGGCGCGTCCGTCTTCGCCGCCGTGACCCGGTACCCCCAACCTTCCCCCACCGGCTGGTTTTTCTGCGCCTGGACGGTGAAGGTGTCCGCGTCCTCCGTCCTCCGCCAGGAGGCCGACAGCGAGGTGTCGGTCCACGGATAGTACGTCAGGCCGGCGAAGAAATCATTCACCGAGGTCTCCTGCCGTATGTTTCTGTACGTCAGTTGCAGGTTGAGGTTTCCGAAGAAGGTCCTCGAATAGCCCACAGACGCGATCCGCTGGTCCTGCCCCTCGTATTTCTCCCGGACGGCGTAATCCACCGAAATATACCCCGCCACGCTCGTCCCGTACCCGACGCCAGCCCCGGCCTCGTACCGGAGCCTGCCCGTCGCGGCCGTTTCCGAGATGGTCGCGTACTCCCGCGTCCGTCCCTGGAGGAAGAGGCGCGTGCCGAGTTCCCGGTTCTGGTACTGGTGGGCGAGAATCGCGGCGCCTCCGCCCCCGGTTTCCTTCGCTGCGCTGCCCGACACGGACAGGAACACCTGGTCGGCGTTTCCCGCCAGGAAGGTCGCCTGCGGCCCGAGGTTCACCCGGTCCGTATCCCCCTCACCCCGGAAACCGGCCGTGAGGGTATCGCTGAAACCGTAATCGTGGAACGCAGTGAAGGCCAGCGACCCGTACTCGTTGCTTTCCACCCCGAACCGCTCCCTCGGGAAACCGAGGCTGTAGCTGTACGAGTGGAGCCCTTCCCGCAGCAGGGTGTCGGTGAAGTAGTACGGGCGGGAGATTATCTGCTCCCGGCCGAACGGGTCCCGGATCACGACCGAGATGTCCCGCATCCCCCCGTAATACGCGATATTCCGCAGGTCGTACTCCCCCGGAGAGAGCTTTTCCGACCGGATGCGGTTTCCGTCGAGGTAGACGTCCGCGACGGACGGGTATGACACCAGGCCGGAATAACCGGTCATGGGGTAGTAGATGAAGTACGGGTCGATCCCGTAGACCTTGGAGAAGCTGATCCCGCCAAGGAGCAGATTGGAGCCGAGGAGACCGGACGACACCTGGAAATCGCCGAGGATGGCCCGCTGCATCTGCTCGCGCCGGTCGTACGTCACATTGCTCGTCAAACGCACATAGCGATCCTCCGTCCGTGTGCGCGTGTACGTGGAATCGGTGAAGAAGAGGTAATCCCCCGCCCGGAACCCGATCTCGCCCGCCACGTCCAGTTCCTGGAAATCGAAGGAGTTCCCAGCCGAGTACGACACCCCGTAGTTGAAGAATCCCCCGGTGTCCCTCGGGTAGTAGACGTTCGTCTGCCGTCGGGGCGCGAAGTCGATGACCTGTCTCGGGAACAGGGACGGCGCGGCGGTCAGCTCGAGGGTCATCGTCTCCTCGCGGAAGGCGTACGAAATCCCCTGGATGGAGCGCAGGGACAGGAACGGTTCCCCGCCGATCGGCTGCACCGGCGCGTCCGGAAGCGACAGGCCGAATCCCGTCAGTTCCTGTTGCCCTACCAGGATTTCGCCGTCTTCGAGGCGGAAGACGAGAAGATCCCCCTTCTTCTGCCCGTTTAGGAGGACAGATACGTAGAAGGAGTCCGCGCAGTGGGAAGCGGGGGTTACAAAGACGAGGATGCACAAAGGAAGAAGGTAGGCCGCCGCGCGGAAGACACCCGTGTCCCGCCGCGCCATGACGTCCTTACTTGGTCGTGCACATGGCCGGATCCGCAACCAGGTTCCCGGTGAAGGAGACGGTCTCCGTCCGGACCTCGACGTCAACCCGTGCGACCTCCCCGCAGAGGCCGGCCGGCAGTTCCGCCGGATATGCCCTCTCCGCGCCCGCCAGGAGGTACCAGCCGTCCAACTCTTTCGAGAAGACGCTCTTCCCGTTTCCATCCCTCCAATTCAGGATGACCTTCCGCACGACGAAATGGACGTTCCCGGTGTTCCTCACCATGGCGGACACGGCGCCACCCGCCATCGGGATGCCCGCCACTTCCCCGCGGAGATCCTCCTTCGCGGGCTTCACGAAGATCGGGAGGCCGAACCGTATGGCGATGGCGACGCGGGCCCCTTCCGCCTTCTTCGGCTCGGGGATCTCCTCGACGAAAAGCCGGTACGTTTTCTCCTTCGCCCCAGACGGACCCTTGACACCGGCCCGGAGGATCTTTTCTCCCTTCTTGTCGAAGATCATGATCCGGGGGAAGAATAGGATGTCGTCCGTCTCCTCGTACCGGTCCTTCCCTTCCACGTCCTGCGTCCACTCGAAGGCCTTCATCTGAAATTGCAGGCGTTCATCCGACTCGTTGATGACCGTCACGGCGCCGCTCCTCGCATCCCGGCCCAGGTCGAGGCGAATGGGAGTCACCCTCCACTCCCCCGCCCGTACGATATCGGAAGACAGGAACGCAGGAAGGAAAGCGAGAACACCGAACGCTATGGAAAGGGCGCGCGAGCGTCCGATAAAACCGGATCCCGTCATCGGGTCACCACTCCAAACCGTGGATACTGGGCCATGCCGAGGCTCCCTCTCCCGTTCTCGTTCCGGCACCCCGCACCTTACCATTTATCGGCCATATGACCGGAGAGATTTACGCTGGATTAAACAGGAAAACAGGAACTGTCAGGGAAGGATCGTGAGCACCACAGTGTCGGTGTACGTCCCGGCGTAGGCGTCCTGGAAATCCGACCTGCGGATTGTCCCCGTGACAGTCAGGGTCTGGTTGGCGTTCCTCGGCACGGTGCCGGTGGGCGGGTTCAACGCGAGGAAGTAGGGGAGGAACTCCGATGTTACCGTTCCGTTCTGCATCCTCGGGAACCCCCCGGTCGCGTGCAGCCCGACGTCGGGGACCATCGCGAAGGTGGCGTTTGCCGCGCTGCCGCCGCAACGGAAGCCCGCCGTCGTGGTCGCGGTGGCATCGGCCTGGATCTCCGGATCGACGTTCCCGAAATTCAGTGCAAGACTTTTCGAATCGAACCGGCAGACGCTCTTCGAGAGGACGGTGGCGGTTACGGACACCGCTGTTGTGCCTGAAGCGAGGGACACGGTCGGAAACAGAAACAGCAGGATGGCGAAAATGGCAGGGGCAGCCTTGCGGCCGCCCCTGCCGGTATCCTTCACCGTACGGGCCTCATTCGCCCGGAGGTTACGGACTGATCGTGAGGGTAACGGTGTCGGAATAACTTCCCGCTAACGCGTTGATATAGTCGGCGTCGAGGACCTGGGCCGCGATATTCATCGTGATGCGATTCGCGATGCCGGCGCCTGCCCCGGTTCCCGTTGCAGTGTAGGCGAAGGTGTACGGGATGAAATCGGTCGCCGAGGTCGCGTGCACCATACGGTACGTGCTTCCGGTTTCGTGCAATCCCACATCGTCGCCGATCGTGTAGGTCGTTCCCCTCGTGCACCAGAACACGGGCTGTGTCACGGTTCCGCTCACGTTTCCGCCGGCCTCCGGGTCCAGCGTTCCGAACGACACGGTCCCGGTGTTGGTGCTGAATCTGCAATTCCCAGCAATTGACGCGCTGACCGTCACGGAGGCGGAGTCCGCCGCCATCGCGCTCCCCGCCATCGCGACCAACGCGACGGCGACCATTGCCATCAGTACCTTCTTCATGCCTTCCTCCTCCTTCGTTGCCGGTCCGGGGTCTCCGGCCGGGAGTGTTTTATACATCGGCAATACCGGACAAATGATTTAGCACGAGGCGTGCCATTTCGAGCAACCCTGTAACACTCTAATTCAACTGCTAATATTCTTTCGTCATAACGGGGACGGGACAATTTCCCGTCGCCTTGCCGGCCCGGAAATCAAAAGGTTGACGTTTTTTGTCACTCGAACAAACCGTTGTCCGGTGCACCGCGTTGGCATAGCCTGACGGTACGAGGCGCCCCATGAGCGACTGGCACAGGCGGGACATCGCGGACGTCTTGCGGGAACTCCGGACCGACCGGGAGAGCGGCCTGTCCGACGGCGCGGCGGCCTCCCGCCTGCGCGAGGAGGGCCCCAACGAACTCCCCGGGGGCCCGGTCCTTTCCCCCTTCCGGATCCTCCTCTCGCAGTTCGCCACCACGATGGTGGCGGTGCTGCTGTTCGCCGCCGCCGTGTCCGCCCTGCTGCGCGACCCCGCCGACGCCGCCGCGATCCTCGCCATCGTCGTCCTGAACGCCCTACTGGGGTTCACCCAGGAGTACCGCGCGGAGAAGGCGGTGGCGGCCCTCCGGAGGCTCGCCGCCCCGGAGGTGCGCGTGCGCAGGGACGGGCGGGTCCTGGTGGTCCCCGCGAGGGATCTCGTCCCCGGCGACATCGTGCTGCTGGATGCAGGGTGCCGCGTCCCGGCGGACGCCCGCCTGGTCGAGGGGCACTCCCTGCGGGCCGACGAGTCGCCCCTGACCGGCGAATCCACGCCGGTGGAAAAATCGCCGGACACCCTCCCCGACCCGGATCTACCCCTCGCCGACCGGCGGAACTGCCTGCACCTGGGGACCACCGTGGTCCACGGCCGCGGAACGGCGGTCGTGACGGCCACGGGAGCGGGGACCGAACTGGGGCGGATCGCCCGGATGCTTTCCGAGGTCCGTCGGGAACCAACCCCTCTCCAGAAGAGGATGGCCAGGCTGGGCAGGGACCTGGCCCTTCTCGCACTCGCCATCGTCGCCGTCCTCTTCGGGATGGGACTCCTGCGCGGGGAGGAGCCGGGGCTGCTCTTCCTCACCGCGGTGAGCCTCGCCGTGGCGGCCGTCCCGGAAGGGTTGCCGGCCGTCGTGACCGTGACTCTCGCCCTCGGCTCGCAACGGATGCTCGCCCGCCGCGCGCTCATCCGAAAGCTCCCCGCCGTCGAGACGCTGGGGTCCGTGACGGTGATCTGCTCCGACAAGACCGGGACGCTCACCCGGAACCGGATGACCGTGGCGGAGATCGCATCCGCGGGGATGCGCGCCTCCGTCGAGGCGGGAGCTTCCCCTCCGTCCCTCCCGGCTCCCCACGTATTCCTCGCCGCGGCGTGCGCGCTGTGCAACGACGCGGTGGTCGCGACGGCGGCCGGCGTTCCCCCGCTGGGCGACCCCACCGAGGTGGCCCTCGCCGAACTGTCCGCGCGCTTCGGACTGCCCAAGGGGGAGCTGGAGGAGCGGTTCCCCCGGCGCGCCGAGGTCCCCTTCACCTCCGAGCGGAAGCGGATGACGACGGCCCACGAGGCGGACCGGATAGCGGCAAGCGTGCGCGACACGGTCGGGGAGGCGGTGCTCCCCTTCCTTGGGGGTGCGTCTGTCTTCGCCGTCACGAAAGGCGCGGCGGACGGTCTGCTGCCGTTTTGCGGGACGGAATGGGCGGTTGACGGACCGCGTCCGCTCGCCACTGCCGGCCGGGAGCGGATCCTCGCGGAGGTCGCGGAGATGGCGGACCGCGGGCTCCGCGTGCTGGGCGTCGCCTTCCGGCCCCTGTCGGGGTGGCCGGACGAGAGGTGGGCGGAGGAGCGGGAACCCGGCCTCGTGTTCCTCGGCCTCGTCGGGATGATCGACCCGCCCCGGCCGGAGGCGGCCGCGGCCGTGGCCACGTGCCGCGCCGCGGGGATCCGCCCGGTGATGATCACGGGGGACCACCCGCGGACCGCCCTCGCCGTGGCGCGCGCGCTCGGGATCGACCGGGGCGCCCCGGCGGTCACGGGCGCGGATCTCTCCCGCATGACGCCGGGGGAACTCGCAGCGGCCGCCCGGACGACCGACGTCTACGCGCGCGTATCCCCCGAGCACAAGCTCGCCATCGTCTCCGCCCTCCGCGCCGACGGACACGTGGTCGCGATGACCGGGGACGGCGTCAACGACGCCCCCGCGCTGCGGAAGGCCGACATCGGCGTGGCGATGGGGGAGTGCGGCACCGACGTGGCCCGGGAGGCGTCCGACATGGTCCTCACGGACGACCACTTCGCCACCATCGTCGCCGCCGTCGAGGAAGGCCGGGTCATCTACGACAACGTCCGGAAGTTCGTCCTCTTCATCCTGGCGAGCAATGTGGGGGAGATCCTCGTGATGCTCCTGGGGCCCCTGCTCGGCATGCCGCTGCCGCTGCTCCCGCTGCAGATCCTCTGGATCAACCTGCTGACCGACGGCCTCCCGGCGCTGGCGCTGGGGGTGGAGCCCGCGGAGGAGGACGTCATGCGCCGCCCGCCCCGCCCGCCGGAGGAGGGGGTGCTGGGGCGCGGCACGTGGGGATACATCCTGGCGGTCGGGACGCTCCTCGGGGTCCTGTGCCTCGGCGTCGCGCTCCCCCTGTTCCGCGCCGGAGACCCGGCCTGGCGCACCGCGCTCTTCACCACGCTCACGTTCGCGCAGATGGCGCACGTGCTGGCGATCCGGTCGGTGCGGGATCCGCTGTACCGCCGCGGCCTCCTGTCGAACCGTCCGCTGCTGCTGTCCGTCGGCGTCACGGTGCTCCTGCAGCTCGCGGTGGTGTATGCGCCGCCGCTGCAGGCGGTCTTCCGCACCGTCGCGCTGCAGGGGAGCACCCTCGGACTCTGCGCCGCGGGGAGCGTCGGCGTCTTCCTCGTCATCGAAGCGGGAAAATTCGCAAGAGGTCTTGCCCGGGGAAACGCGCGCGAATAGAATGAGGACTTCACCCGCGATATGTCGCGCGGCAATACCCGACGTGGGAAAGGTGTTCCCCGATGAAGATCGACCCGCACGTGTTCCGCGCCAGGTTCCCCCACCGCTGTGCCCTCGACCGGTGCAGGAGCCGCTGCTGCCAGGGCGGCGTATGGGCCGACCTCGAGGAGCGCGAAGCGATCCTGCGGAACGCGGACCTCTTCCTCCCCTACGTCCGCCACGAGGCGAAGGACCCGTCCCTGTGGTTCGGGGAAACCCTGAAGGACCCGGACTGCCCGAGCGGCACGGCAGTGGAAACCAACACGGCGGGCGACTACTGCGTCTTCTTCCATCCCGGACACGGCTGCTCCCTCCAGAAGGCGGCCATCGCCCTCGGGCGGCACGAGTGGGAGTTCAAACCGCGCTTCTGCATCATGTTCCCGCTGGTGGTCACCGGCGGGGTGCTGACGGTGGACGAGGACATGGGGGAGGTGTGGTGCCTGCAGGACGAGAACCGCACCCACCCGGTTCTGTCGGCCGTGGAAAGGGAAGTGAACCACCTCTTCCCGGACGAGGTGGCGCAGAAACTCCTGGGCGAGGCCGCCGGGGGCCGCAAGAAAACCTCCGCAGCGTAACCCCGGCTCACTTCCCTCCGAACACGTCCTTCAGCAGGTCCGTGACCCGGGCCGCCGGGTCGGTGCGGATCTTCTTCTCCTCCTGGCCCAGCATGAAGAACAGCCCGTCGAGCGCCTTGCCGGTGACGTAGTCGTCCAGGTCGATCGATTCGGGGCTCTTGACCAGCGGAAGGGTGGAGAACTTCCCGACCATGTTCTTGTAGGAGCGGGTCACCCCGACCTCGTCCATGCTCGCGGAGACGGAGGGACGGAACTCGTCGTACAGTTTCTTCTGCGTCTTGCTCCGGAAATATTCCGTCGCGGCGGTGTCCCCGCCGCCAAGGATCTTCCGCGCGTCCTCGAACGTCATCTCCCGGATCGCATCGACGAAATACGTCTTCGCCCGCGGCGCGGCCTTCTCCGCCGCCCGGTTCATGCTGAGGACGAATTCGTCCACCTCTTTCTGGTACCCCACCTTCCCGAGCACGTCGGTCACCTTGCGCACCTTATCCGGAACCAGGATCCGGATGGCCTGGTTTGCGAAATACCCGTCCACCTTCGACGTGTCGGCGACCGCGTTCGCCGCGCCGATGGAGAGGGCCTCCTTCAGCCCGGAGACGACCCGGGCGTCTTCGGCGACGTTTCCGGAAATCCCGGAGACTTTCCCCCCTCCGAGAAGGTTGCCGATGTCGTCCATCAGGCCCGCGTGCGATACGGCCGTCGCCAGGCAAAACAGGATCGCGGAAGCCACCGCGGTTTTCCTACCCATTGCCTGCTCCTTTCGCCGGCCATTGCCGGCTCATCCCGCGGCGGCGGAGGTGTGGAGGACGCGGCGCAGGAACTGCCCCGTGAAGGAGCGCGGGTCGCGGGCAATCTCCTCGGGCGTGCCGCACGCCACGATCTCCCCGCCCCGGTCGCCGCCCTCGGGGCCCAGGTCGATCACGTGGTCGGCGGACTTGATGACGTCGAGGTTGTGCTCGATGATGATCACCGTGTTCCCTGCGTCGGCGAAGAGGTGCAGGACCGACAGCAGCTTCGAGATGTCGTCGAAGTGGAGCCCCGTGGTGGGCTCGTCCAGCAGGTAGACCGTCTTTCCCGTCGCGCGGCGGGACAGCTCCCGCGCCAGCTTCACCCGCTGGGCCTCCCCTCCCGACAGCGTGGTGGCGGACTGCCCCAGCCGGATGTACCCCAGCCCCACGCGCGACAGCGTCGTGAGCTTGTGGCGGATCGGCGGGATCGGGGAGAGGAATTCCAGCGCCTGGTCCACGGTCATCCCGAGGACGTCCGCGATGTTGTTCCCCTTGTAGGCGATCTCCAGCGTCTCCCGGTTGTACCGCCGCCCGCGGCACTCCTCGCACGTGACGTACACGTCGGGCATGAAGTGCATCTCGATCCGGATGATCCCGTCCCCCTCGCACGCCTCGCACCGGCCCCCCTTCACGTTGAAGGAGTACCGGCCGGGCCGGTAGCCCCGCGCCTTGCTCTCGGGGAGCAGGGCGAATAGGTCGCGGATCGGGGTGAAGACGCCGGAGTACGTCGCGGGGTTGGACCGCGGCGTCCGGCCGATGGGCGACTGGTCGATGTGGATCACCTTGTCCACGTGCGAAAGCCCCGAGAGGGTCCGGTACTCCCCGGGGCGCTCCCTCGCGCCGGTGAGCTTCTGCGCCAGCGCCCGGTGCAGCGTGTCGAGGATCAGCGTGGACTTGCCGGACCCCGACACGCCGGTGACGCACGTGATCACGCCCAGCGGGATGGTCACGTCGATCCCCTTCAGGTTGTTCGCCCGGCAGCCGGTGACGGACAGCACGGGGCCGTTTGCGCGTCTGCGCGCCCGGGGAACGGGGATCTCCTTCTTCCCGGACAGGTACTGGCCCGTGAGGGACGCCTCGCACCGAAGGATCTCGTCCGGGGGGCCCGACGCCACCACATGCCCGCCGTGCTCCCCCGCCCCCGGTCCCATGTCGATCACGTGGTCCGCCGTGCGGATCGTCTCCTCGTCGTGCTCCACCACGAGCACCGTGTTTCCCAGGTCCCGCAGCCGGGTGAGGGTCGAGAGGAGCCGCCGGTTGTCCCGCTGGTGCAGCCCGATGGAGGGCTCGTCGAGGATGTAGAGCACCCCCATGAGGGACGCGCCGATCTGCGTGGCCAGCCGGATCCGCTGCCCCTCGCCCCCCGAGAGCGTGGAGGACGCCCGCGACAGGTTCAGGTACGAAAGCCCCACGTCGGCGAGGAACGTCAGGCGCGACCGGATCTCCTTCAGGATCCGCGCGGCGATCTGCTCCTCCCGCGTCGTGAGCGGAAGCGTCCGGAAGAACTCCAGCGCCTCCGATACGGACAGGGCCGTGACCGCGTCGATCCCCTTGCCGCCGACGGTGACGCAGAGCGCTTCCTTCTTCAGCCGCGCGCCGCCGCACGCCCGGCACGGCCGGTTGTTCATGTACCGGGAGAGCTCCTCCCGCACGTCTTCCGAGTCGGTCTCCCGGAAGCGCCGCTCCAGGTTGTTCACCACCCCCTCGAACGGCTTGGTGAAGGAGAACCGGCGGTCCCCCTCTTCGAGGGCGAAGCGCACCGGCTCCCCCGCCGAGCCGAACAGGACGAGATCCCGTACCCGGTCCGGTAGTTTTCCGAAGGGAACGTCAAGGGAGAACCGGTAGTGGGAAGCGAGCCCCGCGAGGAGCTGGTGATAGAAGATCTGGGTCCTGCGGCTCCACGGCGCCACCGCGCCGTTGCGGATCGACCTCCCCGGATCGGGAACCACCAGCTCCGGGTCGAAGTAGATCGTCGTCCCCAGGCCGTCGCACTCCGGGCACGCCCCGTGGGGGCTGTTGAAGGAGAACAGCCGCGGCACGACCTCGGGGAGGCTGACGGTGCAGTCCGGGCAGGCGTACTTCTCGCTGTACAGGGTGCCGTCCCCCCGCTCGTCCACCACCCGCACCAGCCCCTCGGAGAGCTTGAGGCACAGGGCGACGGAGTCGGCCAGTCGGCCCCGCGCGCCGTCCGCGACCCGCAGCCGGTCCACCACCACGTCGATGTCGTGCTTGCGCTTCCGGTCCAGGTCGATCGGCTCCGATGGATCACGCGCCTCCCCGTCCACCACCACGCGGGAGTATCCGTCCCGGGCGAGCCTCGCGAGCACCGAACGGTACTCCCCCTTGCGCCCGCGAACGACGGGCGCCCACAGCTGGACGCGCGCGCCTTCCCCCACCGCCAGGACGGCGTCCACGATCTGCGTCACGGTCTGCTGGCGGATCTCCTTCCCGCAGGAGGGGCAGTGGACGCGGCCGGCGGAGGCGAACAGGAGCCGCAGGTAGTCGTAGATCTCGGTGACCGTGCCCACGGTGGAGCGGGGGTTCCTGCTGACCGATTTCTGCTCGATGGAGATGGCGGGGGAGAGCCCCTCGATCACGTCGACGTCGGGCTTCTCCATCTGCTCGAGGAACTGGCGGGCGTAGGCGGAGAGGGACTCGACGTACCGGCGCTGCCCCTCCGCGTAGATTGTGTCGAAGGCCAGGGACGACTTCCCCGACCCCGAGACACCCGTGATCACCACGAGGCGGTCCCGCGGGATCTCCACGTCGATGTTCTTGAGGTTGTGTTCGCGCGCGCCGCGAACGACGATCCGGTCGAGAGCCACGGCTATCTTCCCTTCGCCATCCCCGCCGCCATCCGCACGGCGGCCAGCAGGCTCGCGGGGTTCGCCGTCCCGGTCCCGGCGATGTCGTAGGCGGTGCCGTGGTCGACGGAGGTGCGTACGATGGGAAGCCCCATCGTCACGTTCACCCCGTCCTCGAAGTGGACGAGCTTCAGCGGGATGAGGCCCTGGTCGTGGGTCATCGCCACGACCACGTCGAAGGAGCCGTGGTACGCGCGGTGGAAGACCGTGTCGGGAGGATACGGGCCCGTGGCGTCGATCCCCGCCGCCCGGCAGGCGGCCACCGCCGGTGCGACGAGCGTCGCCTCCTCGTCGCCGAACATCCCCCCCTCGCCCGCGTGGGGGTTGACGCCGGCCACGGCGATCCGCGGGGCGGGGGTGCCCATGTGCTTCCGGAAAAAGGCGTAGGTGATCCGCACGGTCTTTTCGATGAGGGCGGGGGAGAGAAGTTCCAGCGCCCGGCGCAGCCCGACGTGGATCGTCGCGAGGGCCACCCGCAGCCGGTCCCCCGCCAGCATCATGACCACGTCGGCGCCGCCGCACAGGTGGGCCAGGAACTCCGTGTGGCCGGGGAAGGGGACCCCCGCGACCGCAAGCCCCTCCTTGGAGACGGGACAGGTGACGATCGCGGCGGCCTTTCCCGAGAGGACATCCTCCGCCGCGGCGCGGATGTAACCGGCCATCGCCACGTAGCCCGGGAGGGAAGGGCGGCCGAACGGGACCTCCGCCGGGTCGAGGCGGGAGCGGGCGGCGACGGCGACCCGCCCCGGACCTCCCTCCTCCTCCCCCACGACCGGGAGGGGAAGGCCGACGACCCGGGCGGCGCGCCGCAGGATACCGGGGTCGCCGTACACCACCGGGCGGCACCGGGAAAAGAGCTCCTCCCGCGCGTGGGCGAGGACGACGATCTCGGGGCCGACCCCGGAGGGGTCTCCCATGGTGATGGCGATCCGGGGCGGCATGGCGGTCTCTCCGGGCGGAACGTCGGCCGGGTCAGAGCCGGACGTCGATGGACGCCGTCCTCTTCAGCTCAGCGAGGATGTCGGCGTACGCCTTCTCGCTGCGCCGGTCGGTCAGTTCCTCGGTGAGGGATTCCTTCACGGGGGCGAAGTCCCCGGTCTTGCCTCCCCGACGCGCGACGACGCGGATGATGTAGATCCCCGCTTCGGTGAAGAACGGCTGGGAAATATCCCCCGTGCGGAGCCGCCGGAGCTCCCGCTGCATCTCCGGCAGCAGGTCCTCCACCGGAACGAAGTCGCACTCGACCCACTGCGCCGCGGGGAGCGTCCTGCGCGCCAGCTCGTACGCCTCCCTGATCGTCTTGCCCCCGCGGATCGCCTCGGCGGCCTGCTGCGCCGCGAACCGCGCCGGAGCGGCCGGGTCGCCTGCCGCCTGCGGATCGGCGGCGGGGAAGGGGAGGAATATGGCCTCCTCCTGCACCTGCGATCCGACGAGGAACCGGTCCGCGTTCTCCCGGAAATATTCCCGCACTTCCTGCTCCGTCACCGACACGTCCTTGAATTTCTTCGCCCGGACGATCGCGCCGCGCTCCATCTGCCACCGGAGCCGGCGGCGGTACGTCGCGAGCGTCAGTCCCTCCCGCCCGAGGATTTCGACGAACTGCGCCTCGCTCATCCCGTTCGACTTCCGGACGGATTCCACCGCCTTGTCGATATCCGCATCCGGGACCGGCTGGCCCTGCTTCACAAGCTCCTGCCGCACGAGGACCGCCTCGACGAGGGCTTCGATCCACCGGATCACGATGCGGGAGTCCCGCTCCTCCCGGAGGAAACCGTCCGCATCCCCCACCGGAATCCCCAGCGCCTCCGCGACCGATTCCCGCACCTCGGAGAAGGTGACCGGCTCGTCATTCACCACGGCGACCACCCCGTCGATCACCCGGCCATATCCCGGCGCCGCGAGGCAGAGGAGCACCGCCCCGGTGGCCAGGGCCAGGATCCCCCTCCCTTCCCGCCTCATGTCTTCCCCTCCGCCAGTTTTTCCAGCAGTTCTGCCCGCACCTTCACGCTCGCCTGCGCGGTGGCCTCCGACAGCCACCGGCGGAACGCCTCCTCCCTCCGGGGAACGAGGAGCTCCTCGCGGATCCGTGCCTCCTCCGCCTCCGCCGTCTCCGGCCCCGCCGCCTCCCGCTCCGTCACCTGGAACAGGCTCGCCGATCCATCCCGGGAGACCGGCTCGCTCATCTCACCCTCCATCAGACGAAACAGATCCGCAGGAAGTTCCGGGGGGAGCTCCTCCCGCGAGAAGAATCCGAGATCCACCCCCGAGGTTGCGGCTTCCCCGCTCCCGTCGGGAGACGCTTTCCCCGCGAGCGCCTCCCGGGCGGAAGAGGCGTGCTCCAC
>Ga0316600_10000827_pt1 | contig 14413 bp, 19 predicted proteins | sample OWC_soil_day5_CT_FD_207652 | JGI IMG/M metagenome (GOLD analysis project Ga0316600, IMG submission 207652) | Wetland soil microbial communities from Old Woman Creek delta, Ohio, United States - OWC_soil_day5_CT | ecosystem: Environmental > Terrestrial > Soil > Wetlands | place: USA: Ohio... | reverse complement strand
TTCAGTTCCACCCTGAGGTTATGCACACACAGGAAGGAACCAAGATGCTTTCCAACTTCGTTTACAATGTGTGTAAATGTGCTGGTGACTGGAAGATGGATTCTTTTGTGGAGACTTCTATTCAGTCCATTAAAGAAAAGGTTGGAGACGGAAAGGTTCTTTGTGCACTGTCCGGTGGTGTAGATTCTTCTGTGGCAGCGGTTATGCTGGCAAAGGCGGTAGGTAAGCAGCTTACCTGCGTATTTGTTGATCACGGTCTGCTTCGTAAGAACGAAGGTGACGAGGTTGAGGCGGTATTTGGACCTGCTGGCCCATATGATTTAAACTTTATCAGGGTGAATGCTCAGGAACGCTTCTATGAGAAGCTGAATGGGGTGGAAGATCCGGAGACAAAGAGGAAGATTATTGGGGAAGAATTTATCCGTGTATTTGAGGATGAAGCGAAGAAGATTGGTATAGTGGATTACTTTGTGCAGGGAACCATTTATCCTGATGTTATTGAGTCGGGTCTTGGCAAGTCTGCAGTGATTAAGTCCCATCATAATGTGGGCGGACTTCCTGAGCATGTGGATTTTAAGGAGATCATTGAACCGCTTCGTCTTTTATTTAAGGACGAGGTTCGCAAAGCTGGTCTGGAGCTTGGAATTCCGGAATATCTGGTTTATCGTCAGCCATTCCCGGGTCCGGGGCTTGGTGTAAGGATTATTGGTGCAGTTACACCGGAAAAGGTGCGGATTGTACAGGAGGCAGATGCGATTTATAGGGAAGAGATTGCTAAGGCAGGAGTGGATAAAGGGCTGGGACAGTATTTTGCTGCACTTACTAATATGCGTTCGGTTGGATGCATGGGCGATGAGAGAACCTATGATTATGCAATTGCTTTGAGAGCAGTACTGACTTCTGATTTCATGACTGCGGAATCTGCAGAGCTTCCTTGGGAGGTTCTGGGGGTTGTGACAAGAAGGATTGTAAATGAAGTGAAGGGCGTGAACCGGGTGTTGTATGACTGTACGGGGAAGCCGCCGGCTACGATTGAGTTTGAATAACAAACAGTTTCGGGAATCCCTAGTATTTACAAGGGTTCCCGAACTTTTTTATGCCAAGTGACACCCAAATGACACCCTGAATGTCAAATGTATATCTTTTTATAGGTATTGGGTAGGCATTCCACGTTTGGAGAAACAAAGTATGGTGTCAGGTGTCAGCTCCAGATAACCTTCATTAATTATTGTTTCATATGCTGCTTCCGGGTCAGGTTTTAGGGTTAGCATTGTAGGCAGGTCTTGAAAAGAAATAATGTTTTTCCTTTTTGTTCTGCAATCCCATACAATGACATCATCATTTTCATAAGTGGTACTGATAGCAGGTAACGATGATTTTATTTCTGTCATCAAACTGTATAGTTGTGCTTCCATGGTTCCTTGACCAGAGACAAGTCCGTTTGCATTGGCACTATGGAGACCCAGGGCGACTTCTTTATCTTTACCTGGGTATAGATGTCCATAAGTATCCAACGTGACAGATACGTCCTTGTGACCTACACGTTTTGATATAACAATAATATTAAATCCCATTTCTATTAAAAGGCTGACATGGCTATGCCGTAGGTCATGTACCCTTATTACGTTCAGATCAGCGGATGCTGCAGCTGTCTTAATTTCCTTTCGGAGATAAGAGCCGGTGAACATGAAGAGCCGGTCTGTTGGTTTTAGACCATACAATTTACCAGCATATTCCATAACCTCATCATATAGAAATTCTGGAATAGGAATGCATCGCACACTATAATATTTCGGTGCCTTAATGATCTGCTCACCTCTGACAATTTGAAAGTTCTTTTTCACATCGAGCTGGTGATCTGGTAGAAAGTCAGCAAGCGTCAGCGCAAGTAATTCCCCTTCTCTAATTCCACTCCAGTAAAGGATATCAAAAGCAATTCTGGCCGGAGTCTTTACAACATGAGTTCTAAAAAGCTTATATTCATCCAGTGTCCAGATTTGCATTGCATCAGCTGAAGATGATCCCATACTGCCAGCTAACTGAGCAACATTGTTTGGCAGCCCATAATAGCGCCGGCCGTAATTTAACATAGCTGAGAGCTCATTGTTTATAGTGCGGAGATATGTATCCGAGTAACCATATTCTTCATCGTATTCTTCATAGCCTTTTTGACGAACCCAGGTCTGCCAGTTAAGCACATCAATAGGCATAATTTGATTTATTGGTGTTTTCTTAAAAAAAGGAGCTAATTTTGTTTCAATCATATTTTCTTTTCTTACTGCCGTCGTTACTTCTATTTTTTCATTCTGAACTAAATCATCCATATATTTTATAATAAAAGAATCAAAAGGAATATCGGAAGATTTAATGAACTGGGATTTAAATGTAGATTCCCACGCATCTGCATCCTTTTTTCGTTCAAAACCTCGCTTTGTTTTTTGCTTTTTTTCGCCGGCGGCGTTCTTGTACTTGAATTTAACGGTCCATGTACCGTTTTCTTCTTTATAAGCTGGCATTATTCATCTCCATTTTTAGTTAATTCTTCAATCTCCAGGATTAATTCATCTAATACTGAGTTTGATATTTCTGGTAAGTTATATTCCTCTCCGTTTATGGAACCGCTTTTATTATCTTTTAGGTATTTCAATGTGTTTATCATACATTTTTTGACTACTAGTTTAGCATATTCATCTTCTGGATTGATGGCAAGAGCTTTTTCGGCATTATCTAAACATCGGGAGATTATTGTCGTCTGACTAAGATCAGGTCCACGTTTTTTGTTTTTAATATTCTGTTGGCGTTCTTTGAGTTTCCTGATTTCATCAATTACAACAAAAATAAAAGTTGTAATTTCTAATGCCACTGGCAAGTAGATGGTAACAAAAACTTCAAAAGTTCCGGTACTAAGCTTTCTTAAAGAATAAGTTGGATATTTGTCATCAACTTGTCCTTTTTTAGGATCTGCCTTAAGAGAAATCAACAGCTCTATGATCTCGCTCATCCTATTCATATCCTCACTCAATATCAGTAAATCCTTGTGATGACTATTTGAGCGAATTATTAGATTATGTTTCTGTGGTTTCCTGAATTTATAATTTTTTGGTAGAGGTTGCAATGTATCTTTTTCACATAACAATAGGGTTTCGACCAACTCCTTTATATTATCCGAAACTGAAATGACACATAAATACTTATCTTTAATGGTAGGAATGTGTACAGCTAAATTTTCGATTTCAGCATTTTTATATAGAATCTCATTATCAGGCACCTTGAGAACTATTTCTTTGGAATTAGGCGTTTCTTTTGATACTTCGTAATGTGTAGTATCCTCAGAAACCATTGGAGTCAATAAGTGGGATTCATCAGCCAGTGTTTTATATACAAGGTTCGGTTCTTTATGAGATGTAAAACTTTTATTATAATTCCTCACAGCAATATATAAATTCTTTGCCCATAGTTTAGCAGACTCAGATTTTAGACCTTTCCTTTGAGCATACAGTTCCTTTTGAAAATCGTTTAGTCGAATAAATGAATTCGGTCTCCACTCAGTTTTGTAGACTTCATTCTTTAGAAATTCGTTATAATCTCTGTCCTCGTATTTTTGGTACAGTATAATAATATTTTCTAATTCCTTTCTTATATCACTTATCTGCATGGTATCCCCCCGGTAATTAGTATTTTAAAAGAGGGCAGCCTGCGCCACCCTTTTAGTCTATTTAATTTATCAGTATTCTATTTTTAAATCGTTCTGCTATCTGCTCGTTGGAACACATTATTTTAGCATTAAGACCTTATGGTGATGATGAGCCTATTCTCCCATATTTATATATGGATATCTGTTTATTTCCGTTATATCTTTTATCAGGGCTTCCCCTTGTAAATTGTTCCTATTTTGAATACGGCCAACTTAATACTGGCTGCTTAGGTACCACTCTAAGCTAAGTATTTTCCCTGTTTAGTTGCAGATTGTTCTTTCTCTTGATTTATCATATTTTCCATTTGAACTAAAACAGCTCGTTGTTCTTTTCTTTGTAATTTACGAAAATATAATAATAAATCTGTTTCATCTTCTGATAAATCTACTGGATGATCAAATGATTTAACATTTGATGTTTCTTTTCCATATACCAAATAGTCTATAGAAACACCGAAAAACTCAGAAAAACGCATTAATGCTTCTCCATTAGGAAGAGTACCTTCCTTCCAGTTTTTAATAGAACCTGTGCTCATACCTAACGATTTCACAAGTGGAGTAGGCTTAATTCCTTTTGTTTCGCAAAGTTTTAATAATTGATCATAAAACAAGGTGGAACCCCCTTTCAATATAAAAACTCATTAAAATGCATTTAAAGCATTGACAAATGCATTTGAACGCATTACAATGGTAAATGTAAAATGAATTTGTAGTTTTGGATACAACAAATGCCGGGTCACTAACCCGGAACTCTCCAACATTATGCAACCGAGGTAGACAAGCCCTCAAAAGATTATCATTCGTACCTGTGAGCCTTGTTCCCCCATGAGAAGCAATAGACACGCAAGACTGATAGCGGTTGCAGTTATCAAACTTTGGATTTAGGTATCGCCAATACCTGTTTTTATTAATCCTCTTGTATATGTTGTAGTAGCCAAACTACAAATTTATTTTACCTTACAACCTAACAAATGTAAAGGAAGTTTGCGGGAAGGAGGCGAAATTGAATGGCAGTATACACTCCTAAATGGGGTAAGGAAGTAAAGAAGGCATTAATTGATAATGACCTTTCGGTTGCGGACCTTGCAGTTACGCTGAGTTGCTCAAGAATCTATTTAAGTAATGTGATTCATGGCCGGGAATATTCCAGTGAAATTGTAACAAAAGTAAGCAGGCAGCTAAATATCCCGGAAATGGGAATGTGTGATGTCTTACGTTAAAACTATTATGTATCTAATCCAAAGGAGGTGGAAAAGTGGAAGATTTCAAGGAGCAGATAGCAAAACAATTTGCTTCAAGTGAAAAAGCGTGTATCGAAGCAGAACAAAGGAGTAAAGGTATTGATCCGGCAAAAGTCCAGATTGTTGTTCCTATGTTATTGGAAATTGCAAGTAACAACTACCTGAACCCAGCCGAATTCAATGAAGCCTTAAAAATTGCTAAAGATTTAATGGATTATTCTTTAGCCAGAGTATCAGCTAATGCTTGGACTGTAACTGCATTAGAAAAAGCGAAGCTGTAATCCGTAATAAACTCTAACATTTGATCTTCCATGGCTTGCTGTGAATCGTCATTGTTTGAATTTATACGGGCCTGCATCTTGACAGATGCAAATGCGATAGCAATATCATGTGCCCTTTTTTCAATCTTCATATATGTTTTTCCTTTCTTTAGTACTCGATGGGCAAACACCTGTAACTAAAGTATAGCAGAAATTGTGAAGATGAGATGAATTGCTATTAATATAATTTTAAATCAGATTGGAGTAGGAATCTATGGGAGCTAAGCCAACGAAAGCAGCCAATAGTATCTACTGTAAGTCGAGATTAGAAGCAGCGATCTTTGATGACAGACTGAGGAGCCGGGAAAAAGCGGCTGAGATGTTAGGATATGATCCTTCTACCGTTGCAAGTTGGGAGCTGGGCTCAAGTCGCCCTTCGCCTGAAGCTGTGCTAATTATGGCAGATACATATAATGCACCAAACTTATGTAATCATTTTTGTACGAATGAATGCCCTCTGGGAAAAGATATGCCGTCAGTAATAGATGGTGATCTGGACAGACTTGTTCTTCGGGCATTAGGAGCAATCAGAGATTTGAAGGAGACTAAGGAAAGTCTAATTGATATTACAGTAGATGGAATAATTGATGAAAGTGAAATGCCAATACTGGAGGAGATTATAGCTACATTTGATGAATTATCTGTAATTCATAATAGCTTAAAGATCTGGTTTATAAAAAACAGTAAGGAGGGATAAGGATGCCAAAAGGAAGAGCAACTAAGAAAAAAACTGAGCCTGGTCTTAGTAATATGGTGACACTGTCATATTACACAATTAAGGATGTGATGACTATACTTGGTTGTGGTCGTACTAAAGCATCGGAGGTTGTTCGTGCGTTGAACGATGAGCTTGAAGGAAAGGGTTATATGAGGTTTCCGCTCGGGCGGGTACCAAAACAGTATTTTGAAGAAAGATATCATTTAGTAGAAAGGAGAGAAGCTTAAGATATAACCGGCGGTGATTAACTCCAGAAAGGAGGAATACCATGAGATATTTTGAAAATCTGGATGATTTTCAGGATGGCAGTCGCCCCCCCATTATGGATTGGGTAGAATGGCTTGTCAGCAGATTGATTGCCATAGGAGCTATAATGTTAATTTTTATAATTTGTGGCACATTGGAGGTATTGTGAAAGAGGGTGAGAAATGATTACCTACTCATGTAAGTCGTGTCGGTACCGCAATCGTTGCCCGGAACGGAGCAGGCGGTATACCTGTAAAGATTACATAAGAAAAAATCCCAAGGAGCGGTAACTCCAAGGGATCAAAGAAACTGATAATAACTTTTCATCTCTATTATACGTAGAGAAACGGAGAAAATCAAGATGGAAAAAATGTTAAAAGCTATTTTATTGGCTGCTATGCCAGATAAGTTGAGAGAAGAGGCAAAAGAACCAATATGCCTTATCTTTAGTAAGGAAAAAGGATTAGAGGGGGAAGTTACTACAACCATTGCTGGACCGGCTTCCGGTATTTTTGCAGGTATTTGTACCTTGCTTATTGATTCCCTAAAAGTCATGGAATCAAACGATCCTATGAGACAAAAGGAAATTCTGGACTCTATTTGCGAATTAGTAAGTATTGAACTGGGATTAAAATAGGAGGTTTAAAGATGGCTTATTCTAATGAATGTCCTTATTGTGGGGCAAACCTGGACCCTGGGGAACATTGTAGTTGCATTGAAGAAAAGGCAGAGGCAGAGGAACAGGCTTCCGTTATGAAGATTACATATCATACTCAGGAGAAGCAAAATGTCTGTTAAGAAGATGGTTCTTAGCAGTAGAGAAGAGTGGTTGCAGGCCAGAAAAAATCACATTGGTGGATCTGACGCCAGCGCCTGTGTAGGCATGAATCCTTACAAGTCCAATGTGGAACTATGGGAAGAAAAGTCAGGATTACGTCAGCCAGAGGATATCTCAAAAAATGACTATGTTATTTATGGAAATAAAGCAGAAGAGTGCTTAAGAGCGTTGTTTTCTCTTGATTTTCCCCAATATCAGGTTATCTACGATGATAATAATATGTTCCTAAACTCTGACTTTCCTTGGTTACATGCTTCCCTTGATGGAGAATTGGTTGATCAGTTTGGCAGACATGGAATTTTAGAGATTAAGACAAGCAATCTCCTTCAGTCTCTGCAAAGGGAAAAGTGGAAGGATAGAATACCTGATAATTATTTTTGTCAGGTTCTCCACTATCTGGCTGTGACAGGTTATGAATTTGCTGTGTTAAAAGCCCAGCTAAAAAGTGAATGGAGCGGAGAACTAAGTATTATAACAAAGCATTATTTCATTGATAGAAAGGACGTGGAGGAAGATATTGAGTATTTGGTTAACGCTGAAAAGCGATTCTGGGATTGTGTGAAATCAGGACGGCGGCCAGATCTTATTCTTCCAGCGATATAAGGTGGACATATGGAATTAAAAATATACAATCCACAGGAAAACAGCTTCCTGCAAAAAATTGAATGGAACTTTGAGGAGTTGAAAAAAGAAATTGCTGTATCAGCTCAGGAATATGAAACATCAGTTTATACGGATGACACGATAAAGGCTGCAAAAGCAGATCGGGCAAAGCTTAATAAATTCGTAGATGCACTGAATAACAAGAGGACGGAGGTCCGAAAGGCACTTCTAAAACCAGATGAGCAGTTTGGCCAGGAGATTAAAGAACTGACTGGAATTGTCCAAAAGGCCATTTATAATATTGATACTCAGGTTAAAGATTACGAGCAGCGATTAAGAGAAGAAAAGACGGCTAAGGTCCAGGAGTTTTACGAAGAGAATATCCATGATCTTTCTTCAATTCTACCTTTTGACCGAGTTTTTAAGTCAGAGTATGCCAATGCCTCTACAACCATGAAATCGATTAAAGAGGATATACTGGCTCTGATCCAGAAGGTTGATGAAGGCCTGGCTATTATCAATGAAGTTGATAGTAAATTTGCAGGAGATATGAAAGAAGTGTTTATTCGAACTTATGACATAGGGGCAGCTATGGCCGAAAGGAATCGCTTGGAAACTGCAGAAGAGAAACGCAAAGCTTATGAGGAAGAACAGGCTCGTAAAAAGGCAGAACGCGAAGCTGCCATGCAGGCTCAGACAAGCAGGGTAATTACCGTCGGTAAAGTGCCGGTAACTTCTACGCGTCCAATACAGACTCAGCATGTAGCACAGCCTACGCCTGCTGTGGAAAGCATAGAAGATCCTGTACATATTCTGGACTTCCGTGTCCATGCAACAAAAAAACAACTGGATAAGTTAAAGGATTTTATGAATTCTAATAGTATCCGGTTTGAACCGGTACCGAAAGGAGTGTAGTCTCAATGGCAGTTAATAACAATCTTGCTAAACAACAGAATAGAAAAATGGATTTTGGTATGTATTTGACTCAAGATGCCGCGAAGCAGCAGATTAACAAACTCTTGGGAGGGCAGGCAGGAACCCGTTTCATTTCCAGTATTGTATCTGCGGTTCAAGCAAATCCAGCACTGCAGGAATGTACCAACACTTCTATATTGAGTGCAGCGTTGCAGGGAGAAGCATTAAAGCTTTCTCCTTCCCCGCAGCTGGGACAGTTTTATATGGTCCCATTTAATAATAAAAAGAAAGAGGTCAAGGAAGCTCAGTTTCAGCTGGGATATAAGGGATATATCCAGCTTGCAAAAAGAAGCGGGGTTTATAAAAAACTCCATGTCATTTCAATCAAGGAAGGGGAATTGATTTCTTATGATCCACTGGAAGAGGAGTTGAAAGTATCCTTAATTGAAGATGATCTCTTAAGAGAAGCAGCACCTACCATCGGATATTATGCCATGTTCCGGGAGCATAACGGTTATGAGCATAGTATGTACTGGTCTAAAAAGAAGATGATGTCTCATGCAGACAAATTTTCATCGGCATTCAATGCAAAGGATCTGGAGCGATTAGAGAGAGGGGAAATACCGGACAAGGATTTATGGAAGTATTCATCCTTCTGGTATAAGGATTTCGACGCAATGGCTCACAAGACCATGCTAAGACAGTTGATCTCAAAATGGGGAACTATGAGTATTGAAATGGTTCAGGCCATAGATGCCGATATGGCAGTGATCCGTGAGGACGGTACCGCAGATTATGTAGAGGTGGAAGAAGCTGCCAAAGATAATGTGGTTGCAGAGCAGGAAGCAGAACAAGAGCAACCGGTTCAGGAATCGCCGGAAAGCCCGGAAACGAGTGTGGAAGATGATTTCTTTAATCAATAAAATCCAGTAGAAAGGAGGAAATACAAGTGGGAATCAGCCTTGATAGTATGGGGTGTGGAGCATTGCTCGAAAGAGCCAATCTCGCCCTGGCCCAAGTAGCAAGAAATATCATGGATCCAAATACAGATCCGGAAAAGGCCCGTAAGGTTACAATTACCCTTACATTTAAACCTGACAAAAGTCGAAGACATGTAAAAACTTCTCTGGGCGTTAATGTCTCCTTAGCCCCACCTTTGGCAGATGAGACAATGATGCTGATAGGACAGGACTTAAAGACAGGACGGATTGAAATGAATGAGTATGGGAGCAATCAGCAGCCTGTACGGGTTGCTGGGGAATCTTATCCGGTTGCAACAGAAGAAATACCACCTCAGCCCAGAAACTTCGATTCAGAGACCGGAGAGATTATAGAGACGTCGCAGTATCAGAAACCTATTAATTTAAGAGAAGCAAATTAGAGAAGGAGATCCGTAACATGGACAATTTAAAAGAAGCATTACAGTACATTGCAGGGCTTGGAGTTGATGCAGAAAAGACAGAAATACTTGATATCAATGGGAAAACCTATGCTACTAAGTCATTGACGCGGTATGACAAGATGCCAAAGGCGGACAGGATCAAAGCATCCACCCTCACATCTATGGTGGATTACATTTACCAGTGTAATAAGGAATTCCCTGGCAGCATGATTATACATATTGCAAGTCCCACTAAGGTGTACCTGATGTCAGCTCTTGATAAGGAAAGGGAGCGAGAGATACTGTTTGAGGTAAATGCAGAGATCTCAGAATTCCGTTTTGATCAGTGGTACGATCAGGAACATATGATGATTGATTTACAGGCTAACTTCCAGAAGAATGAGGACCTTGAGTTGGTATTAAAAGCAGTAGGAAATATCGTGAAGAAGAATGGCGAGACTTACTCCGATGATGGCTGCTCCCAGGTTGCAACTATGAGTACAGGAATTGCAACAAAAGCAGATGTGATTGTACCCAATCCAGTAGAGCTGATCCCATATCGCACATTCCAGGAAGTGGGTCAGCCTGCCAGTAAGTTTGTATTCCGGATAGGAGACAAAGAGGTTCCAGCCTTTAAGATTGTAGAAGCAGAGGGTGGAATCTGGAAGAACGAAGCCATTTCTAATATCAAGGCGTTCCTTATGGAGAACCTTGGTAATATGGAAACTGAAATAAGAAGTAACATTACTGTAATAGGTTAATATTTTTTCCTTAGTGGTTTTATATGTCACGAATCTAAGACCAACTGTTTTACCTCCGCTGCCTGTCAGTGGGTGGCGGGGGATTTTAGTGGAAGTAGGTGAACCACACCATGTCAAGACCTCAGAAAGAGGGTATCGACTACTTTCCATTTGATATAGACTTTTTTTCCGACCCTAAAATAAAAATCCTGAAGGCCCGGTATGGGGTAGATGGCATTGCAATCTATTTGTATCTACTGTGTGAGATTTACCGATCAGGATATTATATTCGATTTAATGATGATTCTCAGTATATCATATCGGACGATTTAAAAATGAGTCCAGATAAGGTGATGCAGGTCTTGAAATTCTTGCTGGAACGGTCACTGTTTGATAATAAACTTTTCCAGTCGGACGCTGTCTTGACCTCAACCGGAATACAGAAGAGATTCCAATTAGCTGTTAAAGAACGAGCTAAAAAGAATCCTATTCAAATAGAGGGTTTCTGGATTCTTCCAGAAGAAAAAACAGAGCCCTTTATTAAAGTGAACTCATTTTTAAATAAATCAGGGAATAACAAGGATTATTCCGGGAAAAACTCGGATAGTTCCCGGGAAGTATCCCTAAAGGAAAGTAAAGTAAAGGAAAGTAAAGTAAAGGAAATAAAAAGAAGTGTTTTTGTTCCTGAAGAGGATCTTAATAAGGCCATTTTGCGGTTTATGGATTATAGAGAGGAATTAAAAAAACCGTTGACCGATGATGCAATTACTTTATTAATTAAAGAATTACAGGATATAGGAAAGACCACAAACGAGCGTATTGCTATTTTAAATAAATCAATTATGAACGGATGGACTGGAATTTTTCCTTTGAACAATATTGAAAAGGATTCAGCTCCATCTAATAAAAAAAACCAATTCCAGAACTTCCCTCAAAGGGATACTGATTATGATGCCATTGTAAATGAACAGTTTCTGGAAATGTAAAGGAGGAGTGACCATGGAAGAGTTGGAGACCGTAGTCCAAAATGATGCAGAAATAAAATCAGAGCCTTCACGTTGGTATGAAGGTCATATCAGTCTGGAGGACGCAAAGACATTTATTAAAAGCAATATTACTACGGCAGCCCGTTCTTTTATTGCCATTGGATTTTATTTGAAATGTGTCAGGGACCGGAATCTGTTTGAAGAAGATAATTATCAAGATGTATGGGATTTTGCCAAATCAGAATATGGTATAAGCAAAAGCACAGCTAGCCGTTATATGTCCATGAATGATCGTTTCTCTGAGAACGGAAACAGTCCCAACATAAAAACGGAATACAAATCATTTGGAAAAAGTCAGCTGCAGGAAATGCTATATCTGGAAGATGAGCAGTTGGAACAGGTCAAGCCTGAGGATAGAGTGGAAGATATCCGGAATTTACGAAGACCCAAGGAGATTCCATACATAGAGCTACCAGGGCAGATGGATTTTGAAATAGACTTTCCTGATATTTTGCCTTCCGATCAGATTGAGAAGCCGGTTATGATACAAAAACAGACCTTTGAAATAAATGTGGTGGATATGTTGTCTGGTGAGGAGCAGGAGAGCGTTGCGATATCGCAACAGGATGCGGATGTGAATAGTCAGGACTTTGAGGATAAACGAAGAGAAGAATGGTTGATCCGATGTGATGTCCTTAGAAAAATGTGCAATGCTCTTTGCGATATGCATTCCTATGGTCTGGAAAAAGATAATTACAGTATGACTGCAATTCAAAGAATATCAAGCGGATCCTATGGTTTTGGATTTGGCGATGACGGATCTGATCATTCAGAATATAACGTTGAATATAAGGAACTCAGGTACTACGTAGAGGAATTTGATGGAATTGGAAACTGGGTATTTGAATCAGGTGAGATCGATCAGCAAATCTGGAATTTTAATGGCCGTGAATGGCATAATGCACACCCGGATCAGCAGAAACTGGAAACCTCCCAGCTCGAAGATAAAGGATTTTATAATCCAGATGATGAAAAGAAAGTAGATGAATCTAACCCTGAAAATGTTATTGAACAACCAGGAAGTGTAACGGAAGAAGACGAAACTGTACCTGTTTCTTCTGAAAACGTAATTGATGGAGAATATGAGGAAGTTCCGCCAGAACCGTTAAAACAGGAGCAGCCAGATCTTCCTATCCTGAAGAACAATGATCAGCGCGCTGCTTTCGTAGATGCCTATGAGACATGGCCAATATGGATCGAAACTAAAGAAACAGGAGAACGGTACTACCGGTATGATTTGTCAGAAAAGGCTGCCATTGTTGTAAAGGTGTACTGGAAGCATTCCTGGGAGAGTTATAAAGAATCCAAGAATTATGAATACGGCGCACAACAATATTACCTCATGGGAGTGAAGTCAGAGTGGCGCAATGGTAAGAATGTTTATGTGGAAGATGAATCCAGGACATTTTATGAGTGTGGCACAAACCGATCCGCTCTGGTGGAATATTTGAAAGAATTTCAGAAAAAGCAATAGTGACAGGGTTGGAGGTGGTTAACTTGGGGATAGGAAGAAGCTGGACTCCGGAGGAAGAATCCTACTTGGAAGATAAGTGGGGAACTATATCCATAAAGGGCATCGCAAAGAGTTTGAACCGGTCAGAGAATGCCGTTATTGTGAGAAGCCAGAGAATGGGGCTAGGAGCCTTCCTGGAGTCCGGGGACTATATTACCTGGAATCAGCTGCAGATTGCCTTGGGAATGGGCACGTCTGGAAGTGGCTATAAAATGATTTCCTGGGTACAAAACAGAGATTTCCCTTTACATACAAAACGGATCAGGAGCAATTCTTTCAAGATTGTATTTTTGGATGAATTCTGGTCATGGGCAGAGAAAAATAAGGCGTTCCTGGATTTCTCCAAATTTGAACCTTGTGCCCTGGGAGAAGAGCCTGCTTGGGTACAAGAAAAACGCCGGCAAGATTATTCAGATCGGCTTCAAATCAAAAACGCTCCATGGACATCACATGAAGACGAGAAGCTGATACGGCTTGTTAGGAAGCAGCGGTATGGATTTCGGGAACTATCCCAGATGATGAAGAGAACCGAAGGAGCAATACAACGCCGTCTTACAGATTTGGGAATTAAGGACCGTCCGGTAAAAGCTGACAATCATACCAACTGGACTGATGAAGAGTTTGCTGTACTGGGACAGATGATTATTGCAGGGAAAAAGTATGAACAGATGGCTGCCGTTATTGGCAAGTCAGTAAAAGCTATTCGTGGGCGGGTCTATCAGATGTATATTACCGAAAATTTGGACAAGGTACGGGAAATGATCGGATCTGGCCCATGGGGATCTGGCAGACCGGAACGAAAGATTAAACAATATCTTTTAATGAACCTGGAAGAGAAAGCACAGACCAAGGAACTTATGACCAGACTGGCAGCTATCATTCGGAATCAATATAAGCAAAACTTTGATGATTGCGATTATTGGCAGAAAGATTTGTGTCAGCACTGGGAAGGGTACTGTACAGTTGGTGAAACGGATTGTGACAACTGCGTATCCTTTCAGCGGATAAAGTCTCAATACTGTAAGCGCTGTGGTAAGGAGTTTCTGGAACGTAAAGAAAATCTATACTGTAAAGATTGTAGGGAAGCCCGGAAAAAGCAGTATTTAAAGAAAAAGGCATTACTTGATAGATAAAAAAGTCTCATAAAAGGGAGGAGCC